>Ga0115006_10002218_pt1 | contig 12637 bp, 10 predicted proteins | sample ArcOceMetagenome_3_FD_88943 | JGI IMG/M metagenome (GOLD analysis project Ga0115006, IMG submission 88943) | Marine eukaryotic phytoplankton communities from Arctic Ocean - Arctic Ocean- Svalbard ARC20M Metagenome | ecosystem: Environmental > Aquatic > Marine > Oceanic | place: Arctic Ocean...
GGGGGGAGAGAGAGAGAGAGAGAGAAAGAGAGAGCGCGCGCGCGAGCGAGATTAAGACAGAGAGAGAGCGCGCGCGCGCGGACGAGAGAATGTTGACCCATGCTCTTGAGTTCGTCTCTCCCTGGCATCTCCTTCCTCGGATCTGGGATCGTGCCCTTTTTGTCTTGCGCTTCTCTTCCATCCTCACCCCCCGTAGCAGGTTCAGACACAGCCACAGCATTTCCATCCGCCCCCCGACCAAGACTATCCCTTCTGTTGGCCACCCTGCCAACTGCGCAGATGGTGCCGGTTGTGTCAATGCGTGTTGTGCTCAGCGCAGTGACAGGGCAGCGCGAAACAATACCCGGGCACACATAAAGTTACCTTGCTTTGCGGTTGCGGCCTTAGAAGCATTTAGACCGTTGCCTTCAGACACCGTTTTGAGATTCTGTGTTGGCCGTTCATGTTCATGCGTCAGCAACACAATGAAGAGTAAGAATGGGGGACCGGCAATGTTAGGCACTCATTTACCGGGTCTCCAAACGAGACTTGGCCAGCCGCGACGTCAGTAGCACTTCCTCTTCGCTTGATGTTCCCGCGATTGGGTCCATCTGCGTAAGCGAACACCGTTGTTAGCAGAAAGAGAGGGAGAGGGAGATGGGGGGTGAGAAAGTGTGTGTTTGCGTGGGTGGGTGAGGGAGGGGAAAGTGAGAGGGAGGGAGAGAGCGTGCGTGGACGCACGCACGCACCTGAACTGCGTGAAGGCTTTCTGGCGTGAGTGGCAGAAGATACAGTGGTAGAAGACGAAGTGGGCTCATTTGCGGCTGCCCCTGCGCCTCCTGCACTCGCGCCTGATGTGCTTGATCGTATTCCTGCACCCGCGCCTGGTGTGCCTGCACGTCTTTTGGACGTAGTAGGGTGCGAGGTGATGAGAGGACGCAAGTCAATTGTGACGTGTTTGCATACAACTAGTTGCACTCCCTTGGCAACCCCGGAATTGGGTGCAGGTGGTGGGGTCTGCATACCGCAAGTGTACGTGAGCCGCAAGCAGACATGCTCGTATGTAAATGCCATCGCGCACACGCAGCTTGGTTGTTTGTGATGTTTGTGACCACGCGCGTCGTCGTATGCGCAAATGCAGTCAAAGCAAATGCAACAGGCACAGGAACACTGTAAAACCTGCTCCGGCCAGCTGCAGCATTGCGCGATGGTGGTCGCAAATCAACCTGCGTTCTCGTGGTTTGAGTGTATGCTTATAAACGTCAGGCAAATGCTGCCGGATATAGATCACGCGCCACTATGACCTATCTGACGATGGGGGACATCAGATTGTGACACGTATCATAGGCCAGCATGCTCCCGGGATTATTCATGTAGGCCAGTAGGTCAATTGCTCGATCGCCGTGATTGAACAGACAAACGTACTCTACGCCACATCATACTCGCTCGCCCGCCTACACTATGCCAGTTTTGTGCTCTTTGATCACCGCGTCTCGTTGCTCCATGCGAGGTGTTCCCACATATTTGGCAAACTCATGCGTAAGTCCCTGCACATGGCAGCGGCAGCAACGGTAAGAAAACCGGCAAGGAAATGGGTCGCAAGACACTTCAGTGCCATCTAGGGTTCTGCGTCAAACGGACTTCGCACATTAAATGGACTAGAATTACCTTGTTAAGATCTTCAAATACGACGTATGTAGTATCCTGCAGCCAGTCGATGAACTCCTCTTGCGTCACATACCCCTTACCATGCGTGTCGACCTGTTTTCAGACAGTCAACCAGAGGCCGTGTCATGCGAGAATAGTTCGAGCCACAACGCAATGCATCTCTCACAACAGGCTGGATGCTTGTGCATGTAGCTTGCAGGCGGGAGTATGCCGTTGACCAGTCGCCAGCCTTAGCATCATGGCGTGTGCATGAGTATGCGCACGCGCATGCGAGAGCGACACCGAGAGAAGGAAAGGAAGCGAAAGGGAGGGATGGAGCGTGCGCGAGAAGAAGAGATCAAACAGAGAAAAGCGCAGGGAGAGAAAGAGCAAACATAAAAGCAAGAGCGAGGAGAGAGAAAGAGGAATGCCGAGAGAAAGAGGAATAGAGAGAAAGTGGAAAAGCGAGCGAGAGAGCGCGAGGAAGAGAGAAAAGCAGGGCAAGACGAAGCGAGAGAAAGGGGACGAGAGGTGAAAAAGGAAGAGAGAGAGAGAAGAGGGGGAGCCAAAGAGAGCGATACAAAGCAAATGAGGGAGAGAGCGCCCCGGCGAAAGGGAAAGATAGCGCGCGCAAGAGCGAACGAAAGCGGGCAAGCGAGAACGTGGAAAAGCGAGCGAGAGAGCGCGATGAAGAGAGAGAAGCAGGGCAAGACGAAGCGAGAGAAAGGGGACGAGAGAGAAAAGGGAAGAGAGAGCGAGAGCGAGAGAGCGAGAGAGAGAGAGAGAGAGAACGGGGAGCCAAAGAGAGTGACACAAAGCAAATGAGGGAGAGAGCGCCCCAGCGCATGGGAAAGATAGCGCGCGCAAAAGCGAACGAGAGCGAGCAAGCCAGCGAGCGAAAGGGAGCGAAATGTGAGGGAAAGAGAAGTAGCTGAGAAACCTCTTTCCAATATCCGGCTTTCTCGTCAGCGAGAGGCTTCTTTTCCCACAATTTATCTAGGCCCTTTTTGAACATCTCCTCCGTGACGCGACCCGTGCCCTCCTCGTCATACATTTCATAAATCTGGATTTTCGTAACACGAAAAATTACACGTGCTTAAGCATCGGCAAGTAAAAGCTCGAACAAAGCGATGCTCGCGCGGAAGCATAGCCATTCAACAGGCAAAGAGACACAGACACAGCGATACATGCATGCTCGGTAGGTATCTATGAAATCAAGATGCAAGATATAAGTACATCTTTTAGCTGCATGGCCCTTGCGTGACTGATGCTGGGTGGTTCTTTCTGGGCCTGCTGTTCCTGCTTGACGGGACCAAGTGAAGTGCAATCAGCAACGAACAGCGGCTGTATTATCACGTTGATTCGCATAGCGTTCGCTGACGAGCACGTGCGATGCACTGGTTTATGGGCATATGCTACCATTAAACATGACAGAGGGACTGAGGGGATTTGCCAGCACACTGATGTCATGACTGATATCATGATATCAAGCCATGGCTACATCAAGACGCAGGCAGGGTGAAATAAAGGGTGAACCATTTTCATCTCCAGCCCGGCTTCCTTGCGGATGATGTTGGACATCCTGCGTGCATGGCAAGGCGAAGCATCATTCAGAATGTAGGACCAGAGAGCACGCACCACGGACAACGATCAAATGAATCGGAAAGGCAGAGACAGAAGAAAACACATTCGGGCGTGTCAGCGTCAAATTCTGCGCCTGAGACAATATGGTCATCACACGTATGGTCATTGCCAGCAGGGTCATGATGCACAGAAACCAGGAGAGTGCAAAATCGCGCATACCGGATCACACGTTCACCGGAGGCACTGCTGTAGAAGAATCTTACTAAGTCTTCGACCAAGAGATACCCTTTGCGCGTGGTGTCAAGGACCTGTGAACAGAGTTCGCAACTCAGCGACACCCTTAGGCACACCTGCACGCGCTTCACTTGTCGAGAATACAAGTACACAATCAATCAACCACTTCCGCCCGCAACAAAGGGCAGCGCCTCGTGAGCGAGGCGCCGAAATGTTGATCTCGCATATACAGAAGGGGTCCTACATCAAACATGTCGTCGGTCATTTCGCGAAGCTCAAACTTTGTGAAATTCTTCGACCGGTTGCCCTGCTCAGGCAGGCCGCCGAAGTGTGCAATAAATCAAGCTCAGGGCTGTGCTGCGCATGTGAGCCGAGACGCCAGACGTGCAGTCATGCGTGCCCGCTCGTCGTGCGTCGCACGCGGCGCTGGGAAGTCGCGATCTTGCCGTGTAGAGATGCCCCCTGTTGAAAGATTCCTGCCGAATTTGGCAGGGCGCGCGGAGAAGCGCAGCGTGGGCTGCTCACCTCGAGCTGCTGGCGCATCAGTATGACTTCGCCGAAAATGCGCCAGAAGTCTTTCTTGTTGATTTTTTCATTGCGGAGTCCGTCTGGGTTCCGCTCCTTGGAGGCGTAGAGGTGAGCAATGGTGGCGAGCGTCTCGTTCAGCTCCAGGCTCCGGCCCTTGCTCTTCTTGACCTCGTCCGTCTTTGGCTCCTTGTCTCTGCCCCCTCTCTTGTCCTGCGGACTGTGCTTCTTCGTGCCTGCGTGCGCTGGCGCACGCAGCGGGCGGGCCAGAGGGCGGGGGCGCGTGAGGGCGCCGGGTGTCGCGCCGCGGGCCGTCCACCGCGAGCAACGCCGGCAGACAGGAGGACGCGGGGCCTGCAGTGGGTGGACCACATGCACGACTCACCCCCCGTCCAGCTCCCGGCCTCCTGGTCGCGCTGCGTGAGCAGGGCGCTCTCGTGCAGGCAGAGCAGGGCCTCCGTCATCCTGGTGACTTAACCCCCCGTGCCCACGGCGCCCGCGGTGCAGGGCTACGGCGCTGCTCAGCGCCGACGCGTGGGGGAAGGGTGGCCTGGTACGATCTACGACAATGGTCAACGTCAGGACTCAAGGACACATTTTTCGTTTTTTGTTTTTTTTGGCGTGGGGCTAAATTGAGATCTTGGCAGCGGCACCAGGGCTCCCGGTGCAGCTGTGGAGAAGAGCCTCGTCTCCGCGTCTGCCCCCCGTCCCCGTGCGAGCGCAGAGCAGCGAGGCCCATGGCGGCGCGCGGCGAGGCGTTCGTCGAGTACCAGCGCCCGGGCCTCTCGGGCCGCACGCACAAGAGCAGCCTCGACCTGCCCGCGCCGCCGGCGTGCGGGCGCTCCTCCCCGGACATGCGCCCCGCGAGGTGGTCGTCGCACGGCCACATCCGCTTCCGGCGCGACGATGTCGACGATCCGGCGTGGCGGCGCGAGCAGGTGCGGTGCTGGGGGAAGGTGCCGGACGTGCGCCGCGCGCGGGCGTAGAGAGCTGACTGCGCGGCCCGCGGTTGCGCGCAGTTCCCCGCCGAGAGGCTGGCGCCGCAGCGCGTGCGCGCGCCATGGGGGGTCCCCGACGAAGCGCTCATCCAGCAAAAGGTCGGCGGCTGGACAGCGCGCAGGTGCCCCGCGCGCTTTGCCCCCGCCCACCAGGCCTGCGCCGGCTGCGCTCGCGCTGTCGCAGTGCGCAGCGGTCGGGCCTTTCTGCTGCGCTGACCCGTCGCGTGGAGCGTGTTGCAGAGGTTATCTCACGTCAGTGATCCTGGGAACTGCCCCCGAGTCACCATGCGCATATCCGCCCGGCTGGCGGCGCAGCACGGGCCTCAAAGTGACAGGCTCCGCAAGAGACCCCGTGGACGAGGCTGCCGTGAAGCTTGCGTTCCTCGGGTTTCCATGGCAGTACGCCTACTACGGTGCGCCCCCGCCATGCGCAAGCACACTGCGCCATGCAGGTGCATGTTCTGAGCCTTTCAGAGGCCTGTGATCGCAGGTATCGACCCCGAAGAGAGACCGTCGACGCCAACAGAACGCAGGCACGTCTCTGTGCGCGTACGGCGTGCTCGTGCGTACACATGTCCATGCTGCTCGTGTTGAGCCCCGTGGTATGTTGCAGGGAGAATGGACGGCTCAACCAAACGTTCCACGGCAAACCGTACAAGAAGTTCGACACCAAAACTCACACGTGGAAAACCGTCTACAGCTCGGCCCAAGATGAAGAAGACATCAAGTGGTATTTACAAAACCATGTGCGCCGTCATTGGCGCGCACGCGCACATGCAATTGCTTCCAATCCGCTGCCTGCATTTTGAAACGAGTCGACGAATTGGTCTGCTTTCCACATGGGCAGGATTGACCCCGACTATCACGGAAAAGAGGCGCCCTACTCCATAAATCCGGGGACTCGGCGGAGGACTGAAAAGGTCATCTACCCCGATGAGGGCCCGCGGCCGGCTTCTGCGCCAAAATTCGCGCCGACGAAAGCTTGGTTGCCCAGCGGTATGATGTGGGGGGGGGGCAGGGTGTTGGAAGACAGCTTCGTCATTGTGCTTGTGATTTTCGTTTTCTGACTTGTCGCGGGTGACGTGTGTGTGCAGACCCTCGCGAGGATGTGTGGGGGGGCACGGACATGGGCCCGCGTCTTCCCCTTGACGCCGCCAAGAGCCTTGGCCGCGAAATGTACCTTGACCGTTCACGCCAGTTTGCATCAATCATGCAACGCCTCGACGAGCTTGAGCGCTTAGGTGTGTGCGCGGGAGAGCACAGGCTGGGGATGGACTGCATGGCACTTGTGCTTTTTTCTGCGCATTACGAAACAGGAGCCTTGCAGGGTGCCACACGCGGGCGACTTGCGCACAAACCTTGATGCCGCGTTTCCAGACACACACAGTGACTAAGCTCGATTCTAACTTGCGATGATACTCTCTCCCGCCTGCTGCTCCCCGACGCCGGACCCCTGCTGTGACTGTTTTTGCAGCACGCTTGACGCCGATCGAGGGACGCGAGTTGAGGGCGCTATGCATGCGCGAGAATGATGAACTTTTGGTCCTGCACCGCGCGTACGAGGAGTCAGTCCAAGACGGCATCTTCGGTGAGTCAGAGACAGCGGTGGAGAGCGAGGCAGGCCACATGGCCAGATTTGCACCATACACATTTCTTGACCATGGACCACCTGCTAACATTTGGCGACACGCCCACCCGCTGCTGCTAACGACTTTTGACCGACACACGCAGTCCTTCGCTGTCGGGAGCTTTTGGAGGATCTGATGCCAGTCATCTTCGGGTGCGGATCACGAAATGCCGAGTATGTCCGCTCGGAGGCTGAGAAAAATATGATTCGCCGTTGCAAAGACCTGCGATACCGCGGAGTTGGGCACTGATGACGAGACGGCAAAGAAACTTTGTGTGCCCCTGATACCGATACTGATTGACGGCATCGAAGGGAGAATACATTCGATGGTGTTCAGGGGCTAAGGCAGGTGGGATGAGGGCGGACGAAGGAGGCGTTGGTGGATTTACAAACAGATAGCAAATGCGACCGGTGCTCCCGAGCTCAATAGCGCAGTCCGGACATCCTTGGTCTCTGACACCAACACTCGCGTTCCTGTCTATTTCTCGGCTTGGACCCGGCCGCCATCATCATCACGACTCTCGAATCATACTACAGTAACCTTAAGACGTGTGCCCGGGCCAGCTCATGCCGTGAGCGGGTCGCGGCGGCGCGAGCCCCGGGGCTACTTCCTACCCGCATAGGGTGTGCAAGGCTGGTCGCCAGACTACGTCCAGGATCCTCGGTTACGGACATTCAAGTTGACCCCTATAAAGTCTCTCTTTCTCACAAACCCTGTCTCTCTCGCTTTCCCAGGCTCCGGCTCGCCGCCGCGGCGGTACGGGCGTCCAAGTTCGGGTCCCGGCCTCCGGCCCGGGGAAGAACTCAGGCTTCACTGCGAAGTTGAAAGTCTCTCTCAGCCTGAGGCTCTTCCTCAATAACAACTCCTCCTCAGGGCCGAATAAACTCTAAACTTTCCACCTCCTCCTCCTCCTCCTCCTCCTCCCGGGCCTCCTATTCCTCCTCCTCCTCCTCTAACCGTGACCTAGACGCGTGAGCCGATAAAGCTCTCTCTCTATCTCTCTCTCTCTCCTCCGTCCTCCTCGATAGGCCCGGGCCCGGCCGCCGGCTCAGAAAGCCTGAGTCAGGACTTCAAGTTACGACTTAGTAGCCGCGGCGGGCCGGCGGGCCGGCGGCCCGGCGGCCGCCGCCGGGCAGCGGCGCGGCCCCGGCGGGCCGCCGCGGCCGGCGGCCCCGGGGCCCGGCGGCCCGCCGGCGGCCCGGGGCCCGGCGGCCAAAGCGGCCGCGGCCGCACAAATTTGTGCGGGAGGACAAAGCGAAAAAAAGCCCACTCCCGCGCAGATCGAGGACGGGCTTTGAACAGAGCCGCGGTCTGTGGCGGGACTGCGCAGGAGCCCAGAGGGCGATGCATCTGGTGCGGGCGACGGGATCTCGACGGAGCGTGGACGCGTACTGCATGGCGGGACCGGGGCGGGATGCGTGGCGCGTGGGCTGCCGTCCGTGCTGTGCGACTTAATCCCGCCCACGCATGCACCCCAGCGCGCGGCGCCCCGCGGTCAGCGCTGGCATACGTGTGCGGAGGTCGCAGCGTCGCATGGACCCGGACCATGCACCGTGCGTGAGGCCTCGACAGCGCATCATGCTGGGCTCCGCGCACTGTTTCGTCTTCTTTCTGTCCGTCGCGGCCACCATCACGCGGTGTGCCGACTCGGCGGCCAGCGGGGCCGCTGGGCCCCCCGCGCGCGGCATCCGTGGGGGTGTGCTGTGCCACAGGTCCAACTTGCCAGCATGCCACGGCACATCGAGGCTGCTTGATCCCGGGATGTGCGGCCTGTTCCCTTTCTTCTTGTCGGCTGAGCTCTTGGCTGGGTCCGTCCTGCGCTGTGCAAGTCTTCGAGGAGGGGCTCCTGACGGCCCCTGGGGATGGAGCAATAGGGGCAGAGGCAGACGCGACGCATATTCCCCTGGCACGTCTGCCAGCGATGCATGGGCGCCGGGCGATCGTGCGATTGCGTCAGACTCGTACGCACGGTACCAGGACCAAGGCACGGACAGCAGGATGCAGCTGCCCGGCTCGGATGCAGTCTCATACAGAGGGTCAGCAGAGTGGCTGCGCGATCTGCTGGATGAGGAACCGGACGTGGCGCGGGTGGTGGGTGCTTTGGCAGGACGCAGCATCGGCGAGCGGGGCTTAGTCTTTTCAAGCCCCACAGCATTTGCGGCTGCTGCCAAGACGGTTGCCTTCCTCGTGGGCAGTGCAGCGCGCGCCCCGCGCGAGATGGCGTGGCGCAAAGTCCGTCGCAGTAACCCCGCCTTGGGGCAGCGGCTAGGTGAGGAGGGGTATCGCCTGCTCCAGAGCTGCGGCTATGTGATGGTGCGCCATACCTCGCGACAGAACGAGGCTTTTTACGTCCTGCGCGGAGTGTCCCCGCGCACCCTCGAGGCCATGGAGCGGCTGCTTTTGGGTGCTGCTGACCATGGACAAGCATGGATCAGTCGCGAATACTCAATGTGGCTGGAGGGTGCCCGTGATTATGCCGCTGACGGGTGGAATGAGGGGAGGATGGGTGGGTTGGGGCCCGACGGCACTGCGTGGCGACGGCACGCACACGCTGGCCAACATTATCCCGCTAGGCAATCGCGGGCGCGCCCCGACGCCATGCCAGTTTCTGCAGCAGTTTATGACGGTGGAAAAGGCTCTTCTGGTGTTTGGGCTGCTGAGCACGGTGTTGCCGGACGGAATCTTGAGTATGGCCGCGCCTTCGTGCAGCAACGAACTGCTGCCCTGCTTCGCGCACGTCAATCGCTGCTAGGCGCGCTCGAGGCCGAGGCAAACACTCGCAACAGAACTGTGGCGGGTTTGGAGCAGGAAGAACCCTCTGAGCGTGATGGTGGGACACACGGCGCATCCCAGCGCGCTTTGGACACGGGTGATGATGGTCTAGTGCAGCAGCTATTCGAAGGCACTCTCCGTGCTCTCACATGCACCAGCAGCGCTGCCGAACGCATGCTTCGCTCGCGCGCACTGGCTGCGAAACGCGGGGGTGTGGGCGCAGGAGGGGTCAACGGAGGTGCTGACAGCGGGGAGGTCAGCATGATGCATCAGTCTGCTTCTCGAGAGCGCGAGCTGATTCAACACCTGCTCGGCACGAGCCGGGAGCAACTACGGGAGGTGGCCCTGTGCCAGCAGCGCAGGACGGCTGCGGCGCACGGGCTGAAGAGAGAAGTCTCACGGCATGCGGAGGCGCGGCGTGTGTGTGCTGAGGCGCAGCGTCTTCTGCAATTGAACTCACAGCGTGAGGACAGTGCTCTTTTGCGTTGCCAAGAGCTGCAGGTTGTGTTTTTGTGGTGGTGCGTGGTTGTGTGCGCGTGGATTAGTGTGCATCGCCTATTCATCCGTCTGGACTCTGGTCCTCTTGCGTGCGTTGCTCTGTTCTGTTCTCGCAGGCCTCCTGCAGTCCGTCCTGCGGTGCTCGAGTGACACAAAACATCCCCGCAGGAAGCACTTGAAGAATCGTCACACCACATGGAAGAGCTGTTTGAACGAATCCGCTCAGACCTGGGAAATGACGGCGCACCAGGCGACGTCGGTGACATTGAAGGTATAGACGGACTTGGAGGTGGCCGATGGGGACACTATGATCGGGCGCGAGGGGTTTCCGAGGCGGGAGAGGCCTTGAGCCGCGCGACGGCGGCGAGTGAAAAGATGAAGTGGGACTTGAGGGGGGCTCGTCGGCAGCTTAAAGCGGCCGAAGAGGCTAGCTTGCAGGTGCGTCTGTAGATGAAGGCTAACACACTTTTGGTGTCTGCTTCTTTCTTCGTCGGTGCGTGGTCATCTCTTTTGCAAGGCCCCGATTTTGAGATAGGTCGATGCGTTTTTCCCTGGTCGGTGTTTTCTCTTGCCTCCTAGACCCCGCCATGCCTCCCTTTGGTTTCATTTTGTAGCTGGCTGCCCATTCTCTCACCTTCTATGTTCCCATCTCGCCGACTGTATAGCCGCACCCGCAATTTTTGTCGCTAGACACACGTGATGGACGCAGAGATACTATGCAATGCTGCTTGCGCTTGCGGGGACTCAGTCGCCATGGCCTTGTGCGCAGGCCGAGGAGCGGGCAATGAGGCTAGCGGAGGTGGCCGATGAGGCAGTTGCATCGATTCAGGAGGCACATGAGCAGATGGTGATGATTCGCGAGGAGGCAGCGGAGCTAGGTGCGTCGGCAGTGCAGATTATTGACGACACGGTCTCACTTCTCACCTCGACACTTGCTCCCGCCAACTCAACGGCCAGCACTGCATCCACCGACCCCGCTTCTGCGCACGGGCAAAGAACAGCGACCCCTGCTGCACCATCCGCACGTCTTCGATCCCACTCCGTGCGTGCAGCCGATGGCACCCGCATCTGGAGTGGCGCGTCCGGAATGGCGCACAGCGGCGAGAGCGACGCAAGGGACGTGCGATTGTCGCAGATGGATGCAACGATTGGTCAGCTTCAGCAACAGGTGGCCGAAATTGCTGCGCTTCTGCGCGGAGGCGTGGCGTCTGGGCGTGGCGACGTCGGTGCGGCAACTTCAGAGCGTGGAGGGCCGGCGGCTCAGGCTGGTGTGAAGGAGGCTGGTGCGAGGTTGAGGACGGCAGAGGCTGACATTCACATACTTGCGGACAAAGTTGAGTCAATACGTGCATCTCGGAGCCCGCAGCCTGGAGCTGAGGAGGAAGCAGAGAGTGAACGAGCACTGCGGTTGGCGCGGAGGGACGCCGCTGATGCTCAGCGCAAACTGTCTCTCCTCCGCGAGTGGGTCGCGCGCAACTGGCCCGTAGCAGGCATGGCCATGGATGATGCCGAGCTCGGCCAAGACCTACCCGAAACCGGCGGTGCTGACGCGCCTGCTGGAGAAGGAGGAGGAGGTGCAGTGTACATGACGCCTGCGAAATCCTGGACGCGTGCGCGAGAGCCGTCTTTCCCAGCGTCTGCGCTGCGGCCACCGAAAATGAGTGCGAGCACGAGCTCAGTAGCTGACAAACTTTCTCACTCTGCGAGCCGCCGCCGTTCGCCGGACACGCCCACCGTAGATGGCGGGCCACTGGGAGAAGAGACGTCTCGGGCCATGCCGCAGCGCGGCCCGGAATTCGAAGGAGAGAGTCCCGCTACTATCTCGCCCTTGTCTCGGACTCGGAGTGTTGAGCTGTCGGCGCTTGCTCGCGGAGTGTCCACGCCGAAACGAGGTGGGCGCACGGATGTATCAGGTGCACGAAGTAACGCCCCTGGATCTTCGATGCGGGAGGCAGAGGTTGGTTTCCTCAACCACGACGACCGTGACTCGTCGAGTCCTACTGCGACCGAGCAGGTGCCGCGGTCAGCGTACCGCGACACGGAGCTGCCTCCAGATGAAGATGCGCTCGATCAGGTTCTGACTTCTGCTGCCCGGGGATCTAATGAGGCAAGTGTGCCGAGAGAGGAGTCAGGAGGGTATTCAGAAGAAGCCGGCGACGATGCTGTGCCGGACGATCATACGCTGCTCTATGAGCAAGGCATGGAGGACGAGGATGGGCCGTTTCTGGACGGTGCTGAAGAGTATTTCGTAGCTGCGCCGGAGTCTGCCGACATGGCTGCAGGGGCGGATGGCACGAGGACTAGTGCAGATGTTGCTGTAAGTTCGCGACTGCGCCAGCACTTGAACAGCGAAGGGCACGACGAGGAGAAGCGCGTGGTAACGCTCGGCAGCGGAGCTTTCATGCTGGACGGACCGCTGGGTATTGGGAAACGACGCGTGCGGGTGCGGGGCATGCAGAATGCGGTTGTGATAGGGAGAATGATCCTTGAGAACGAGGCGCATGGGAGTTTTCGGACGCTCAAAATAGTGAATCTGCCGGCAGCGCCGCCGCCAAGCATTGGCGCGCCTCTGACGCCGCCTACGTTGCGCTCATGGGTGCGTGTAAGGAGCTCCCCTCACTGCTGAATTCTTGCTCAGGGTGCCTGTTGTAGGCATACAATGCTCGCGCGCGCACACACACGCACGCATGCACGAACGCACGCACGCACGCACGCACGCACGCACGCACGCACGCACGCACGCACGCACGCACGCACGCACGCACGCACGCA
>Ga0115006_10002219_pt1 | contig 12636 bp, 10 predicted proteins | sample ArcOceMetagenome_3_FD_88943 | JGI IMG/M metagenome (GOLD analysis project Ga0115006, IMG submission 88943) | Marine eukaryotic phytoplankton communities from Arctic Ocean - Arctic Ocean- Svalbard ARC20M Metagenome | ecosystem: Environmental > Aquatic > Marine > Oceanic | place: Arctic Ocean...
GGAGGTCGTAGGCATCTTGGTTGACAAGGAGAGCGAGCTCGCGCGCAACGCTGCGACCACATTATCGAACGAGAACGCAGAGAGGGAAAAAGATATCATGAAGTAGAGGACTCTTGATTACGCAGCGGCGAGCGCAAACTCCGACAGCAACATCTTCCTCAACGAGACAAAAGTGAAGGCCAACACGAACAAAAAGTTGGGGGACTTCGATTTAGATCGTGAATTCGGTATCAGCACGGGAGGGAGAGGGAGAGGAAGAGGGGGGGAGGGGGTGGGTGCCGGGAGGGGTGCCGGAAGGGGAAGGGGAGGGGGCAGTGGCGTCTCGGGAAGAACTTTGAAGCTATTCTAACGAACCAAACGTCGCATGATAAAAAAAGTAATCACTTCGTTTGGATGATATCTTTAATAATTCAAACTCAAACCTCTCTTTGTGAACAGCGCCCCACCACCCGATAGCTCAAACCAGTTTAGTGATTTGAGATGGATTGTTGGAACTCGCCAGAAGCACCTGCCTCGAGCGTTTAATCTTTATGACTAACCCCACACCTTACTATATTTGTTATAAGGATCAAAAGGATCCCAGAGTGGACGTTTATGCGCCGCAGCTCAAGCAGATATCCTCGTCGTCCTGAGTCTGGAGCCCACTTGTGGAGGGCATGGCCTCCATGTTGGTAACGGACTTGGCCTTGGCCTTGTTGAGGTTCTCCTTCTCCTCCATGGAGTCCTTGCGAACATCGACGGGCTTCTTGGTTTGGTCCTTAATATTGTTGGCGGTAGCGTTTGTCTCGGCGAGCTGGGCCTGGTCGACGGTGAACTGGATGGCAGCAGCCTTGGGCTGGGTGCGGAGGTAGTACATGCCGGTCTTGAGTCCCTTCTTCCACGCGTAGAAGTGCATGGAGGTGAGCTTTCCGGTGGTGGGCTGTCCCATGTGGATGTTGAGGGACTGGGACTGGCAGATGTAGGCGCCGCGGTCGGCTGCCATGTCGAGGATAACCTTCTGGGAGATCTCCCAGACAGTCTTGTAAAGGTCCTTGAGGTCCTTGGGAAGCTCGGCGACGCCCTGGACGGATCCTCCGTCGGCGATGATCTTGTTGCGGACGGAGGCGGTCCAGAGACCACGCTCGGTGAGATCGCGGAGGAGGTACTTGTTGACGATGGTGAACTCTCCAGCGAGGACGCGCCTGTTGTACATGTTGGAGGTGAAGGGCTCGGTAGACTCGTTGTTTCCGAGTATCTGGGCGGTGGAGGCGGTGGGCATGGGGGCCATGAGGAGTGAGTTCCTCATGCCGTGTTGGGCAATCTTGGCCTTAAGGGCGGCCCAGTCCCAGCGGTCGGAGGGGATGACGCCCCACATGTCGAACTGGAGCTGTCCCTCGGAGGCAGGCGATCCAGCGAAGGTCTCGTAGGCACCCTCCTTCTGGGCGAGCTCCATGGACGCCTCGACAGCTCCGAAGTAGATGGTCTCGAAGATGTCCTTGTTGAGCTGCTTGGCCTCAGCGGACTCGAAGGGGAAACGCATGACCATTAAGGCGTCGGCGAGTCCCTGTACTCCGATTCCGATGGGCCTGTGGCGCATGTTGGAGCGGCGGGCCTCCTCGACTGGGTAGAAGTTCTCGTCGATGACCCTGTTGAGGTTCTTGGTGACGACCTTAGAGATCTCGTAGAGCTTCTGGAAGTCGTAACCATCCTCGCGGTCGGCGAATTTGGTCAGGGAGATGGAAGCAAGGTTGCAGACGGCGATCTCGTCGGGGGCGGTGTACTCGACGATCTCAGTGCAAAGGTTGGAGGAGCGGATAGTTCCAAGGTTCTTCTGGTTGGACTTGCCGTTGCAGTGATCCTTGAAGAGCATGTAGGGGGTTCCGGTCTCGACCTGGGAGTCGAGGATGGCGAACCAGAGCTTCTGAGCCTTGATGGTCGACCTTCCCTTGCCCTCCTTCTCGTACTTCTCGTAAAGGGCCTTGTGGGCAGCGCCATGGCTGTCGGCGAGTCCGGGGCACTCGTTGGGGCACATAAGAGTCCAGTCTCCGTTGGCCTGGACGCGCTCCATGAAGACATCGGACACCCAAAGGGCGTAGAAGAGGTCGCGGGCGCGGTCGAGTTCGTTTCCGTGGTTCTTCTTGAGGTCAAGGAAGGCGAAGATGTCGGCGTGCCAAGGCTCGAGGTAGGCAGCGATGGAGCCCTTCCTCTTTCCTCCGCCCTGGTCAACGTAGCGGGCGGTATTGTTGAAGACGCGGAGCATGGGGACGATTCCGTTGGAGGTTCCGTTGGTGCCGCGGATGTAGGAGTTGGAGGCACGAATGTCGTGGATGGCGAGGCCGATTCCTCCGGCGTGCTTGGAGATGACGGCACAGTTCTTGAGGGTGTCGTAAATTCCAGAGATGGAGTCCTCCTTCATGGTGAGGAGGAAGCACGAGGACATCTGAGGGCTGGGGGTTCCAGCGTTGAAGAGGGTGGGGGTGGCGTGGGTGAAGTAGCGTCCAGACATGAGGTCGTAGGTCTCGATGGCAGCATCAATGTCCTCGCCGTGAATGCCGACAGCGACACGCATGATCATGTGCTGGGGGCGCTCAGCGATCTTGCCGTTTATCTTGAATAGGTAAGACTTCTGAAGGGTCTTGAACCCGAAGTAGTCGTACTCGAAGTCGCGGTCGTGGATGACGGCCGCGTCGAGCCTGTCCCTGTTCTCCATGATGATCTTGTAGGTCTGCGAAAGGGCGGGGAGCGAAGCGACGAAAAGTGGAGGTGTTGTTAGTTATGGCGCTGGATAGCCCTCCACCCAGCCGTCCATCGCTCCAGCCCGCCCTCTCACCTTTTCGGAAATGAGGGGGGCCTTGGCTCCAGTCTTAGGGTGGACGTAGTTGTAGAAGATCTCGCAGTTGTCGGAGAACCTCTTGAGGGTCATCTTGTGGAGGTTGGAGACGGAAATGCGGGCCGCGAGAACGGAGAAGTCAGGGTGCTGGGTAGCATTGTAGGCGGCAGTCTGGGCAGCGAGCTCATCAAGCTCAGTGGTGGTGACACCGGGGTAAACACCCTGGATGACCTTCTGAGAGATGCGAACAGGATCGACAAACTGGGGGTGGGAGGGGCGAAAGGGTTGGGATGGGTAAGATTTCTTGGTGGATTTCGTTTCCCTCCACTTCCCTTTATTCACTGAATTCAAGGTAAAGGCGTAGACGAAACTCAACAAAAACGAGGTTAACACTTACCCTAGGGTTCAATCCATAGCATAGTTTGGCAATGCGACTTGTACTGTCATTTAAAGGGAGAGAATGAGGGGGGGAGTCAGTCAGTCGATTCGAAGCCTTGGAGTAGTGAAATAGTGCAAACTGGAGAGGATTTCACCGCTAAAAATTAGCACTCACATTTTATCGAAGTGAACCGTCTCCGAACGCCCGTTTCTCTTAACAACAAACATTGTACTCATGGTTATTTTTAGGAAAAAGTCTGACCTCTGGGAGGGAAAAAAGGTGGAAGGAGAAAAAAAGTGGCACCAAGAGCAGCAGCTGCTGAACTTTGATTTCAATCTCGGACCTACAGGAGTTAATGCACAAAGCTTCGACCTCACCAACTTCGAAACCATCTTCATCTAGAGGTTATCCCTCAACGAGAACACCCCCACCTTCAAATTCACAGTCAAAACCGCCGATTCTCCAAGCTTCGAGATTCGGACTTTCTGATTCCATTTTTGTCTCCTATAGCAACCCCTCGAGCGATTATGGGGCTTCGCAAGATGAAAAAATCGACATGGAGCTGACTTCAGGGTTAGAAGACAACAATGTGCGGAGTACAAGCTGTATTTTCCCCTCTCAAGAAACAGGGCGGCTCCAATCGCTCTCCTCGCTTTCCTCTTTGTCAGATGGAACCAACGTTTGGGACTCCAATGAGCAGGATAGCAAGGTTCAAGGTACCAGGAAAAATGTTCGCGACGATCCAAGGTAAGTTTGAGTCTCTTTCGAGAGGGAATTGCAAAGAAAGGTAGTGAAGAACCGCTATGGATCTGACGCTGTTATGGAATCTTTTGGAAATTAGATCTGCGGGGATCCGCGTAAGAGAAGCGCCACCGATTGGGGATGATTACCAACCAACGCCATCTCTTACCTCCCTTTCCCCCTCGCAGCCCGTTCTTAGAGGGAAACAGGAACCAGGCAGTTGATAGATTGAACGAGTTTAGTCCAATCAAGAGATTAAAGGAGGAGACGATCTCTCCACTGCAGAACTTTGCCCTTCCTTTCTCCATCACTCCGTCCTCCAACCCAAATCAGCCCCTCTTCCCTCATGCTTCCATGTCTCCAAACACCAACCTTCGTTCCTCCTTTTCCTCCTTCTCGTCGAGACCGACGCCTCCCAACTCGACAAGGAGTTCAGGATCCAACTTTTCCGGAGTGAGCGCATTTGAAAAGGTGAGGCACGAGCGAAGCGAGTGAGAAAGAGGAGAGCTCGTGTTGTTCCTATGATGAAAATATACCCTATATCTATGTTTTGTATGATATGCGTCCTGCACTACGGCGACAGGCGCAGTGATTATACGCCAGTCCTTAAAACGTCTGTCAATAAACTATCCTGAGGAACAACAACAACGCCCGACATTCATCCTCTTTCCCTTTCCCTTTCCCTTTCCCTTTCATCGCTTCAATTTGCTAATCCCAACCCACCTTTCCAACTCTATTATATCCACTCCGCACTTCTACGCTCCCACAGCCAAACACCGGGCCGAAGAGGTCGTTCCAGTTCTCAAAACAGAAGCAGAGCCCTCCAACGTTGGGGAAGAGAAAGTTCAACCAGTTCAGCAACGGCTTCATCTCCGACCCCAACGTCAACGCGAGCGGCAATTTCAACCCCAACACGGCCTCCGAGGAAACCGCGCAGAAGCGCGAGTACGAAAAAATCCCCAAAGGTCAGCTCTTTGACATTCTTTCCGAGCCCTTTGATTACTCGGGCAAGTAGGGATAGGCATCTCCGTTCTTTTCACGTTTTTATTACTAGTGTGCATTTACTAACAACAGTCTCGTCTTTTTTACATCCCTCTCTCCTCCCCTCCTCCTCCTCACTTCATCCTTTTCCTCCCCCCCGAAGAAGTACCGCCACCACCACTGCTCCCTCCCCAACCTTTCGGCATGGGGGCATCTCCGTCACTGTCGCTGTCGCTTTCCACGCTGATGACTTGTCTAGGCTTCCTCGCTCCGCCCCCTCTGGGCGCAGGAGTCTTCTTCTTGGGGCTGGCCTTGCGCTTTCCCCTCTTAAGAGTCTCCTCAATCTCCTTCTCCTCCCCGTCCCTATCAGCGGTCATGTCAACGACGCCGCCACCTCCGACGCACTCGTCGTCGCTCTCGACATAACTCTTCTTCGATGACTTCCTCGCCCTTGTGCTCTTGGACCTGGCAGGAGGGGGATTCTTTTCAATATCGTCAATATCCTCCTCCTCATCGTCCTCCAAGTTCAAGTCCACGTCCTCCTTCTCCTTCTCCTCCTTCTCACTGCTCTCCTCCCCTTTTCTCCTCCTTTTCTTCGTAGTCTTCTTCTTCGCCGCAACCTTGGCAGTGGTGTTTGGTTTGGGGAGCCTCCGTGCGATGCTCTTCCCGACCTTCTCCCTCAGCTCGTCGTCAGCCTCAGCCTTTCTCCTAAGAGCCTCGGTGTCGGCAGCGACGAGGGCACTGATGTTCTTTCCGTCGCTCAGCTCACTACCCCCGCTCTTAATGAGTTTCTTCTGGGTTTTGTTCAGCTTTGAAGCCACGGCATCGACAATCGCGGACGTCTGAGCCTTGTTCACAAAATCGTCCAATGCCACCGACATGGTGCTCTCGTCCAGAACCTCTAGCTTCTTCTCATCCGTCTGCAAGTTCTCCCTGATGAGATCCTCAACGCTGACCTCCGCAAGATCCTCCGGGGCAATGGGCTCCATCAAGTTCCCCCCCGAGCCCCTTTTCTTCCCCCCCCCGCCCTTCTTAACATCCTGAGGCCTCTTCTTCCTGTGGAAGAGCAGAATCTCGGCAGGATTGGCGACCTCATCGACAAACTGCGCTCCAAATCTCTGGTTATTGAGAGTGGAGAAGCCAGAATGTTCCACCTTCAGGCGAACGAGGACTGCGATGAGGAGAGGTGGTTCATCTTGTAAGAAGGTACGAGCGCGTGTAGTTTTCGCTCCCAACGCTAACGTTCCCAGCTCGTCGCTTCGCTCCCCGTTCGATCTCACCTCGCTCCGGCACACTCAGATCGTACTCGGGCTGGAGCCCGTCATCCTCCATCCCGCAAGTCTGGCGATGAGACTCGGCAGCCTCATTAGCCACCTCAGTCTTCTCCCTCGCTTCGTTGATGAGCTCCTTAACCTTGGCCACAAGGACCTTGGTGACCTTGTCGTCAATCTTGGGATCCTCAGGGTTGAGCTCCTCAAAGTCCATCATGCTGACCTCTCCCATGGCGAACCCTCTAACCTTGCTGAGGGGATTGGCAGACATACGGAAGTTGTCGCCCCTGATCTCCAAAAGTCCAGCTTGCTTGGGGGTGCTCTCTCCCATGCAGAGGGACGTAGCGACGCTGCTCCCAGGCTGAGAGACGCGGAACGTACCGACGAGGGATTCGACGGGGTCGATCAAGCACTCGTGCTCGTGCCCCCAGAGGATGAGATCCATCCACTCTGGGATCATAGACTCGTGGACGCAGTTCTTGGCACCCCTGCCGTAGTCGCGGTTCTGGTGAAGGGAAAAAATATTGAACCACTCCTTCGCCTCCCCATCCTGCGATGAGCGAAGCGAATCGCGAAAAGGTTTGTGATGAGGGCGTGAGAATTATTGCGGTGGTTGGGGAGGGGGGGGGGAGTTGTACAGAAGTCCAAGCTTGCGCGATTCTCGTCGCCAGCATCGTTGCTACAAGTTAGTTGCTTCGCTCCTCGCTCCCCCTTACCTTCTCCGCCACAGCGTCTGGTTCAGTGGCAGGGCGCAAAAACTTGACCTTTTTCTTGGACCACATGCGGTTCAAGCGCTCGTCCCTCATACTCCCCATACCGTAAAGAGCAACCCTTGTATCCTCCCCCTTCCTAATGAGAATGGGGGAGATGTCAACCTTGTCAATCTCGTCATGCCTACCGTAGTAATTTATCAGGTTGCACGCGGCGAGGACGTCAAGGGCTGCGAGCATGTCCGTGCCGCCGTCCCTCGTCGGATCGTCGTGATTCCCGTGGATGCTGAAGATGGGCAAGTCTACCGCGTAGTTTTCGTCTTCAAAGTTCACCCCCTCATTCTGGACGAAGTTGGCCTGGTCGCTCACGATCTCGAACTTAACGGCGTTCGGACCGAGGCAATACTTGCGCAGGATCTGCGGACGCGGAGGCACGAGCGGAGGGAGGGTCGCAAGAGCAAGTAGGGGACGGAGATTGGAAGACTGTTAGTGAAAGTGCAAGACAGTACGCATGCGACCGCGTTGAAGCGATAAGCATCCTACACGCCCTTCACGCTGGCAAAGGCAAGTTGCCCACTCCTACCGTCCCACCTCCCTCCCTCCTTACCTTGATGGTTTTGAGGACTGTCGCCCTGCTGGGCTTGTTTTCATGGAACATGTCACCACTCAACACCACCATATCGCAGTCCTGAGATTTGGCCAAGAACAAAACCTCTTCAAAAGCTGCAACAAAGATGAAGAAGGGGATGGAGGAAGAAGGGAAGGAGTGAGAGGAGAGAGGGGGGGGGAGGCGCTCAACAAGGACTCCATTTCTTGACTCTCACCAGCGAAACTATCATTACCACGGACAGGATCCTTCTCATTGAAACCAAGATGGTTGTCTGTGGGTATAAATAGACAATGGGGTTAGAAATTGAGTGAGAAAAACACAAGACTCCTGGGTATGCCGCCGAAGCCTGTTTCCGTGTGATGATTTAGAGGTCTAAACCTTTATACTGAAAGGAATAAATTACTCTACACTCACCAGTAGAAACAAATATCTTTAAAACTTCTGGGTCCGCCATTGAAAAACCAAAGTGAAGGCCACAATATAATTTTGAGGGAAAACCATGGGAAAACCACTCCAAAACTGCCTCTTAGATACATTAAAAATACCCATCTTTCGCCACGATCGATTATCCATAATCTTAACAGGCTCGATTAGTTTTTTACACACATTCAGCCACTCCAGCCTTTTATACATCAGCGCACCTCTCGCTCTCTGCCCATAAACACCATGTTTCCTAAGTATAAGAATAAGAAGAACCTATACAGCAACCTCAATAATGACGATAGCGACGATGACAACATACTGTCAACCATTGGTGCATTCTCGATCGGTGCTGATTCAGATTCTGACGAGGATGGAGGTGAGGCTTTACGGTCGATGCCACATCTTCCCAAGCCTTCCGCTTCGACGTTCTCAACGGGCGATGCCCCCATTTCCTTGAAAAAGCGGGCAGCAAACTTGTACACGACGCTGACTTTTGACTGGTTGAAGCCTCTTTTGGACATGGGGAATGATAAGGTGAGATCGACGAGGAGCGAAGGACGGCTGGAGCGAAGCGACAGCCAGAACTATAATACTAACAGATCTCCTCGTCGCTTCGCTCCTTGCCCTATCGCAGGATCAACTTGACCCCTCGGACTTGCCACCGATGTTCGATTCCGACAAGACTGAGATGATTGGAAGGAAGTTCGAGACGGTGTGGAAGGAGAAGTTGCGGGTTCAGAAGGAGAAGTATAACAAGCTGAGGTCCAAGCATCCCAAGGGAATGCCTCCCAAGTTTATAGAGTTGGAGAAGGACGTCAAACGATCAACGACCCCTCTCGCTCCTGTGCTTTTTGGGGCCTTCGGAGGACCTTTCGCTAAGGCTGGCGTCCTCAAGTTTATCCATGACCTCTGCGCCTTTGTAGGCCCCAATGTTCTAAAGGCTCTGATTCGTTTCCTCAAGGACCCCGGCGCCCCCGTTTCCACAGGTGTTGGCCTGACTGTTCTAGTGACGCTGTCCCAGCTCACAATGTCGCTCTGTCTTCGCCAGTATTTTTACCAATGCTACCGTACCGGCCTCCGCCTCCGCTCCAGCGTCATCATCGCCGTATACAAGAAGGCGCTCAAGCTCGCGAGCAGTGAGAGGAACTCCAGGACCTCTGGCGAGATCACCAACTTAATGTCCGTGGACGCCCAACGCCTCCAGGACCTCACCCCCTACCTCCACGCCATCTGGTATTCCTTCCTCCAGATTGGACTCGCCATCTATTTCCTTTGGCAGGAGCTTGGAGCCTCTTGCCTGGGAGGTGTCGCCATCATCATCATCATGATGCCAATCACGAAGAAGGTTGGTAAATACCTCGGAGGCTTACAGAAGAAGCTCATGAAAGTCAAGGACGAGAGGTGAGTTTGCGAGCGAAACAAAATCAAAGCAAGTCGCAAACCTTGTCGAATTCTAACCTCCCCTACTCCTCCCCTCGCTCCTCGCCTCGCAGGCTTAAGATCAACAACGAGGTCCTTTCTGGTGTTAAGGTCATCAAATTGCAGGCCTGGGAGAAGAGCTTCGAGGATAAGATCGAGGAGTTGAGGAATGAGGAGGTCTCACAACTGCGCACTTACATGCTTTTCCAGGCTCTATCCGGTACGCTCTGGTCGACCGTCCCTCTCCTCGTCGCTGTCGCCACTTTCACAGCCTACGTTGCCTCAGGTCAGGAGCTCGAGGTCGAGGTCGCCCTCACGTCCCTCGCCCTCTTTGAGATCCTCCGTTTCCCCCTCTTCATGCTTCCAAACGTCATCAACAACCTTGTGGAAGCCAGCGTCAGCGTCGGGCGCCTGGAATCTTTCCTCAGGTGCAAGGAACAAAAAGATGTCACTGAGGGGGGCATGAAGGACAACGGAATCGAGGTTGATGGAGCGACCTTCATTTGGGAAGGAAAAAGAGTCCTCCCTGACGAAAGCAACCTCGGAGAAAAGGATGGAGAAGGGAAAAAAAACGAGCCTGAAGAAGTCAACGAGGACGAATGGGAAGTCTTTCTTCTCCAGCAGCAGCTGAGGGAAGCGGAAAGTCACATCAAGTCTCTCATGAACCAAACTGCCATGACGAACCTCAATGGGAATCTCCTGGATTCTACCGCGCCCCCTCCACCACCTCAGGAAGAGGATGCCCCCTCTGTAGGCAACGTCAGCTCTCTCTTGGCGCTCCGTCGCGTTCATATGGATGTCAAGCCTGGACAGTTGGTTGCTGTGGTGGGGGCAGTGGGATCAGGTAAATCTACCCTCTTGAACGGCCTTCTAGGCGAGTGCAGGGCTTTGGTCGGGAACGTGAAGTTGAAGGGCAAGGTAGCATACGCAGCACAGAAGGCCTTCATTATGAACGATACCTTGAGGAAAAACATTACGTTCTCAAACTCCTTTGATGACACTAGGTATCGCGAGACTGTGCAGGCATGCGCCCTCGCTCCTGACTTGAAGGTTCTTCCGGGCGGAGACCAAGTTGAGATTGGCGAGAAGGGTATCAACCTGAGCGGAGGACAGAAGGCTCGCGTCAGCTTGGCCAGGGCGGTTTATGAGGAAGCCGACATCTACCTTCTGGACGATCCTCTATCGGCCGTCGACGCTCACGTTGGGAAACACTTATTCAACGAATGCATCGTGGACAAACTCCTCAAGGGCGACGAGAGCAGCGTCGTGCTGGTGACCAACGCTCTTCAGTTTCTCAACAACCCTAGGGTCAACAAGATAGTTGTCCTTGAGGGAGGCAAGATCACCGAAGAGGGAACGTTCGACGAGCTCATGGGTAAGGTCGGAGGATCCTTCAACGTCCTCCTTTCCAATTATCGCGAGTCCTCTTCCGAGTCAATGGGGATGGGAAGTGGCATGGGGAGTAGGGTCGGGAGTAGTGTTAATTTAGCTGGGGAGGGTGCCACGGTTGACCTGAAACAGGTCGCCGAGAAGGCCAAGGAAATTTATTTGAATGGTGAGGGCGGGGGGAAGGAGGAAGCGGGGAAGAAACTTATCACCAATGAGCTTAAGGAGAGGGAGACGGGCAGCGTCACGAAGGACGTCTACTTGCTTTGGGCTAGGTCGATGGGAGGGTACAGGTGAGTGGTAGCGACGACCGTATACTACCACAGCACCAACGCTAACAATCTTCTGCTCGTCGCTTCGCTTGTCGGCCCGCTCTTCGCTTCGCTCATCGCAGCACCGCGTGCCTCATCCTGCTTTGTTACGTCTTCGTTGAAGGCTGCAACATCATGGCTCGGTGGTGGCTGAGTTATTGGAGCGAGCACTCCGGGGGTGGGGAAGGCACGAGTCAGGGAAAATTTCTGGCCGTATACGCGGGGATTAACCTCGTTATTGTCCTTGCTATGTTCGTCAGGCAGCTTTACCTTTACCTATCATCTCTCAGGGCCGCGAAGACACTTTACATGAGGCTTTTGAAGACCATCATCAGGGCTCCAATGAGCTTCTTCGACACGACACCGTTGGGGAGGATCTTGAACCGCTTCTCGAAGGACACGTACACGCTTGACCAGCAGCTTTCAGGGACCGTGAGGATGTACCTTGGAACTTTGGGATCTGTTATCGGGACCATCTTTGTCATTTGCACTGTGACACCGTGGTTCACTATAACCCTACCCCCCATACTTTACTTCTACCTGGGCAAGCAAAGGTACTTCACAAAGACATACAGGGAGCTCAAGAGGTTGGATAGTGTCAGTAGGTGAGCCGGAGGCGACGGCTGGAGCGAAGGACGGCTAGAGCGAAGGACGGCTGGGGCGAAGCGACAGCAAAAGTATTGCACCGTCTTTCTACATAACGAAACAATCTTCGTCTCATCCCTCATCCTAATCCTTTTGCTGCGATGTCGCTTCGCTCATTGCAGGAGCCCAATCTACGCTCTCTTCGGTGAGACATTGGAGGGCGTTGCAACCATCCGTGCCTTCAAGGCCCAGGGCGGGATGAAGAAGAGGATCACGAGGCTCCTGAACGAGAACCAGACCGCGTTCTTCCTGACGTTCTCGGCGCAGTGCTGGCTCGCCGTTAGGCTGGAGATGGTAGGGACCATCATGATCACATTCGCATGCCTGTTCGCCGTTATGCAGCACGGGGTACAGGCAGGGAACGAGGCCTTTGCAGGCGCCGCGGGTCTCAGCATAAGCTTCGCCCTCAGCGTTACCCAGAGTCTCAACTGGAGCGTTAGGATGAGCAGTGACCTTGAGGCTCAAATGGTCAGCGTTGAGAGGGTCAATCAGTACATCGCTAACGTCAAACCGGAGGCTGCGAGGGAGACGGAGGTTGATAAGAGGATGGAGGAGACGTTCCCGAAGGGGGAAATCGTATTCGACAATGTTAGGATGAGGTACAGGCCTGGGTTGCCGGAGGTTTTGAAGGGACTGGATCTGAAGATTCCAGAGGGGAGCAAGGTCGGGGTTGTTGGAAGGACGGGAGCGGGGAAAAGCAGTATTATGGTCGCACTCATGAGAATTGTGGAACTTAGTGGGGGGAGGATACTGCTGGATGGGGTGGATTCAAGGGAGTTGGGACTGGGATTTTTGAGGAGCAAACTCGCCATCGTGCCCCAGGATCCCGTCCTCTTCAGCGGTAGCATCAGGACTAACCTCGATCCCTTCTGTGACTTTGATGACTCGAGGCTTGGGAGCATCATGAGGAGGGTAGGATTGATGGGGGATGGGGGGGGGGAGAGGGGGGCC
>Ga0115006_10002220_pt1 | contig 12635 bp, 17 predicted proteins | sample ArcOceMetagenome_3_FD_88943 | JGI IMG/M metagenome (GOLD analysis project Ga0115006, IMG submission 88943) | Marine eukaryotic phytoplankton communities from Arctic Ocean - Arctic Ocean- Svalbard ARC20M Metagenome | ecosystem: Environmental > Aquatic > Marine > Oceanic | place: Arctic Ocean...
ATCGAGACCGTCGGTGTACAAGACTCCAACTATCATCTCACCTGACACAAAGCTTCGTCCTTCGAAAGCTCCTGCACACACTTGGGATCCAGCTTGGGGTTGCAAGATTTCTTGTCAGCTGCCAACTCCCCCGCTGCAAAGGCGTCCATATCAAGAGCCTTCGACGATGCAGGCAATCCAGCGAGGGAAGTCATTACGATCGCTCCCATGTTAATAAGCGTGCTCCTTCTGTCTTCTCTTTCTCCTTTCGACAGCTCTGATACGGGAGCTCCTTGACGGGTGGCGGTCAATATAACCTTCCTACTCGATATAGAGTGACTAAAAGATAACGAGTGTACGTTAACATTGAATGAAATTCCTGATTGGGATACCAATAGTAATATAATTGAGCTTAGAAGTTGCATGATGAGAAAATAGGGCAAACAATTTTATTCAGGGATTCACTGTTCATATTTCATTTCTTCTGTTCTTTTCCAATCGTATAAGGTATTGTACCCATCCATTACTCATTTTTTTATGCCTTCGTACCAAAAATATTTATCTTATCCCAATATATGCTTTGAAAATTGAAAGGAGTCCGCAACCGATTCCCTCCAACGTTTCAGCCTGTGATAAAAACGTATGTGTGCAATGGTTCGTTGTGCCGATGAGTTGAACGCCATTATGGTGCTCGATTTGTGAAACAACGCTCCAATATTCCGCTATATTTCCCCTGGGCCCTCTCCCTGAGCCCTCTCCTCCCACCTGACGTCCACCGTTGTCATTTGCAATGTGAAGAAACTTCGCAAGGATCTTTTTGTTGTTTGAGATCTGAGATGCGATACTTCTAGTACCATTATCTGACTTTCGGGGTGACTGAGATGCCTGCCTGCAACAATTGAAGCCTGTGGTCGTTTGTGTTTTCTGTTTTGTAGTTTTTGATACCCTGTCGTTGCCTGTACCAAATCCCCCGTTCTCTTCGTGTGTATGACCCTGTGAGGAGTAAGATGGCGTTAAGCGTGTCCCAAACCACCTGGAGCAGAAAGGACGTGATGAGGGAGACGGTGGGAAGTCAAAACTGTTTGCAGAGGTAAGAGGGAGAGGGTGAATTGAGGGGTTTCGGTTGTCCTGCCTTGCTCAATTACTGACCATTCTTCCTTTCTTGCCCTTGCGTAGTCGGAATGTCCATCCATAGCGCCCACATACCACCCCCACAAAACGCCCCGAAGAACTCGAAACCACACAAGAGGAGGTGAGATTGGAGGAAGAGCGCAAGATGAAAGGCTGGGCGAAGGGCTGTCTAGTGCCAAAACTAAGCGGAAGGCTGGAGCGAAGCGACAGCAACAACGATATTCAGACATCATTCTGCGACAGCAGTAATATCGTCCATCTCTCTTCAAGAAAACAACCTTCAGCTCGTCGCTTCGCTTTTCGCCGTCGGGCTATCCAGTGTCATAACTAACAACATCTCTTCCGCTCGCTCATCGCAGTCATATAGTCAACGTCACCATCCCACAAACCTCTATGAGGGGGGCTCGTGCGTCGATGGCCCTTCGGGACCATCTTCGTCTTAACCCTAACAGAAATAGACCCTCTACTGTCGTAGCAACCAGATCTTTTCGACCCATTTTGGCATTTCTTAAAGTGACGGTGGCATGTTCGGAGAGTTCGGGCTCAATGCTTCATTGCGTCGTTTCCGGACAGTGGTTCTTCTTTGAATGCAAATGAAGGGAGAATGCGCCATCGGGCGGGAACGAACCCGACGCCCCTTCCATAAACAATTTGAGACCCATTCCTTATCAGTTTGTTGGTTATGTTTCCGGCATCGCAACTTCCTCCTCGGCCCCCTATTCCTTTTCGTTTGAAGCTGTCGACCTTTTAGGTCGGATGTAGGTCTAGTTCTGTCCTTTCTGGGACCTTTGGTGGGGTACGAGGAGGTGGTGTCAAAATTGCAACGATTGAACGCTTAACACAAAGGGAGATAAACAACGCCCCCTCCAAGCCGATTCCGACATTGTCTTTATTCTACCTACCCTCTCGTTTGCGAATGGAGGCCGTTAATGGTTTTCTGGGAGATGTCCTCGGACCAATCCACTTTGGCCGGCAACTTACGCATTTAGCCTGAGTTTGACGGTCATTCCAACAGAAAACCTGTTCAGCCCTAGTTCTATCTTGAGTTGTACGAGACTTCTGTCCATAATCGCGGGGTGACGTTTGTTTTTTGCTAGTTCCCCTCTTCCGGCGTGTGTTGTATATTAGTGCATGAACCTTGCTGCCATAGGTGGGGTCAGGTCCTTTGCTTTTTGAGAGCATCCCCGACCCCTGTTGAACTACGATTCTGTCCCGCCCGATGACCCCCGTAATTTGCAATAATCCCTGGCGTTTATTGCATGATCTCTGTCGTGCAGTTTTTCAATCTTCCGTCATAGTTTAAAACACACCTCTTAAAAACAAAGCTCGGGTTTTCCCCTGCGATGTGTTTGACTGTTCGCGTTCTAGACGGTTGGTCGTTTTTGTCTGCATTGTCACATTGAGTTACGAGAGTCGGCGCTTCTAATGTCTCCAAGGGAATTTTGTGGTATTGAAATAACGATGCATAGCGGGCACTACCTTCCATATGATCGACTGTAGGATGTGAAAAAAACTTTTTGGGGAAAAATCAATGAATTGATCTTCAAACAACGACGAAAAAAGAACAGTTGAGCGAAATCCTCCCGACTTCGTGACGCTTTGACTGACTATACCGGTTTCGATTTAAGGGATGCGCGGGTGCTAGGAACTCCAACCACTCTAAGTTTTGATGTCTGTCCTCGAGCTCTTGGTGGGCGCTACTATTGAGGCTTCTAGGGGAACACGGAGGTTTGGGGGCCTGGGCGGCGGCTTTCTTGAATTATGAGGAATCCTGACTTTTGGTGTTGTCGGTATTGAAATGCTCTCTAAGGTTGGGGGGCGCTTTCGCGACTTATTATCGATCCTATTGCGCTTAAGGAACTTCGAGATACCTTCGCTGCTGGCCGTCCACCAACATCTGGTCATGCTGATGCGAGAAAGCTGATCTTTACGGTCGCTTAGAGCCGGGGCTCGAAAATCCGCCTCGACGTTCCTGCTTCAGACGATTTGAGATCGGAGCGACTTACTCTCGCTGTCCTCGTGCTGGTGTCAACGTTGGTTTCCTGGGCCTTCAATTCACCAGGGAGTGGAATAGGTTTATTGGGTGCCGCATTGCTTAAATTTTGAGGCGCTACACCCGAATGGGCTTCCCATTCTATCTTCGTTGTCCTGTTTTCGTCGTCGACGACTCGTTTGCTGTCTTTTTTCGTCTCACCCAGTCTCATCTCTCACCTCTTGCTCCGCATTTCACAGTTAGTTAGTTATGAGGGGATTAATTTTAAGCCAGGGTCTTTTTCATGTAAATTACTGGGTTACCTTTTAGAATGAGCTCAGGAGAGCGTCTAATCTTGGATGTCCGACGTACTCCTGGAGGCTTGAAGGCTGATTTGTTGAAAGTTCCACTCTCTTGGCCCCACCCCCGGAAGCGTCCCCGAAGAAAGGTACAGAGTGGATGGTCGCGTTGTTACTGAGATCTCTCCTATGGAGACTCTGGTCAACGGGGATGCTAGCGTTGGAAGATACTAGCGAAATTGAGTCGTCTGCGGTAGCGGCTACTGCCGCTGACATATAATTTGAGTAGTTTGAGGTTACTTTCTTGGACGGTGAGCTATTTCGGCCCATGGAGTGGGCAAGATTGATTGCTTCTTTTCGTCTACTACGGAGGTTCTCCTCTTCTGCGACAAGCCTCATTGAGTTCTTGATGGCCCCCTTTTCGTTCCTTCCTCCAGTATCAATGTACTTTGCATGCCCCGTCTTCGGGTCCTGCATGCGATCCCTGAACCAGTCTCCGTCGGATTTTCCTTTCCACGTTTCGACTTGCATCTGCAACTCGTCAATAAGAACGTTGCTCTGGGCTAGCTTCTGCTTCATCCTCTCGTGCTCAAGCTCTTTCTCTGCTGTCATTTCGGCAGCGGCGACAGTAGCAGTGTGTTGGATCTTATGCATCGTCTCGGAACCTGTCCGGAGGTCGTTCAGCTCTTCCGTCAGTTTCGCGACTTTCTCGTTCTGACTTTCAATGGTGGAGTGCATCTTGAGGGCGAGTTTTGTAAGATCCGAAACCTCTTGTCTAGCAGCAGCTTCAACTCGCTCCAAGCCTTTGCTTATCTCTGCTTGAAACTTCAAACGCTGCTCGACATCAAACTTTGAAACGGCAAGGGCAACCTGCTCATCTCTCTGCAGGTGGCGAGGACAAAGCGACGAGCGGGAAATGTGGTGTTAGGTGTATGTGCGTTGGTAACGTCGTGGCAGCAGTTGCTTTGCTTCTTTCTCTGCCTTACCTGCTTCTTCATTTGTTCCGTGACGAGGTTAAGCGCGTGATCCCATCGCTGCTCGAGCAAATTTTTCTTCTCATCAAACTCCTTCTGAAGCGCAATTCTCATGTTGTTGTTTATCGCCGTTGGGGCTGTAGCGGGGGCAGCTGGAGCGTTAAGGGATTCTGTCGCCGTGAGCACCGAGGAGTGAACCTTCATAGTTTGAATTTGGTGGTGGAGCTTGTTCACCTCCTGAAACGGGTGGGTAAATTGGGGGGGGGGTCAGTACGGGGATTTAGTTAAGAAGGGGCCAACATGATTGGCTTCCTTGCGTCCCCCGAAACTTACCTCCATCGCTTCGTCACGCTGCCTCCTAACCTCCTTGACTGTCTCGTTATAGTGTTTCGCCTTGTCGGCGGCTATTTTTTCCTCGTTGCGCCTGGCACTCTCGCTCTGACGCAAGCGTGTGCTGACGGTATCTCGTTTAGCCTCGGCGGTAGAGATCCTGGACTGAGCCTTGGCAAAGGCATCTGAAATAAGACGAAGAACCCGGGGGGCGTCTATCGGGGGTAGGTGAGGAGATATCATTTTAAATACATCGGTGGCTGCGTTGGACATTGAAGCCGTTGAGCGCGCTGAGCCCACAGACAAATCATCCTCCCCTCCCTCGCCAAGGTTACTGGGAGTTGTGGGAAGTTGAGGGGGTGGGTTGTGAAGGTTCTTGATTCGGTTAAGAATTTGGTCGGTCATACTAGGGATATAGGTCGGGAGGTACGCGGGGTTTTCGTTCGTGCTGGAACTTGTTTATTTTGAACAAAAGCTGAAAACGACGGGAAAGTTTTCTCGCCATTCACCTTGGGATATGGATCTTTTTTATCTTTGAACGATGAAAGCTGTCTCTTGCTTCATTCTCCTCTCTTCGGTCGTCGGTTTGACGTCCGTAGTTTCGCCTTTCTCAAGAATTTAAGTGAGTCAAGAAAACTTCATGGTGGACCAGCATGGGCGGGTCCGCATCTTCAGGTGAGATCGGACGAAGAGCGAAGCGACGAGCTGACAACGTTGGTAATGGGAACGATAGCCGTGCAAGCTCGCTCTTCCGTACAAGATGCGCCTCTTCTGCAACCACCGCAACAATTCTCATCCCTCATCCTAATCCTTTTCGCAGAGGCTTCAATGATGTTAGTAACAGCCCTTCTCAGGGAGAGAGTCAGGGGATATTCAATGGTACCAACTATAAACCCAGGATCCTAATGTCGAACGACACTCGCTTGGACGAGCTGATCAACGACTTGGGCTTCAATTGTTTCAGGATCTCTGCTGCTTGGGCTGCCTTGCAGCCGAACCCCCCGGGAGAGGATGGAACCATCACAGATGATTCTGATTACATGGACACCCTTGCCAATGTCGTGCAGCACCTTGGAGACTATGGGGCATTCTCACTCTTGGACATGCATCAGGATTGACTTTCGCCGCGATGGGGCTCGTACGATAGCATTCCCATGTGGCTGGCTAATCTTACGGAACCTAGGCACGCATATCCTTGGCCCTGGAAGGATGAGGATGGTGCCCCTCACGACATCCCGGAAGCTCCTGCTCAGAACTTTGGGGAGATTTATCACAATGTCCACGGCGGAAGGGATGCGTGGGCTGCAGCATGGCGATCGTTCGCGGACCGTTTCCGAGGGGACACCCGCGTCCTCGGCTACGAACTGATGAACGAGCCCTGGGTCGGGGATGTTTACCACGATCCCGCGCTCTTCCTTCCTAGAGTGGCTGGCTCCAAAAGGTGAGGGGGGGGAGGGGGTTGGGGGCGAGGAGCGAAGCGACGGCTGAGAAGTGACGGCTGGAGCGAAGCGAGAGCAAAAGCATTACACCGCCTTCCTACATAACTAACCACCTTCCATCATAACTAACAACCTTCCATCATAACTAACAACCTTCCACTCGTCGCTTCGCTCATCTCAGTCTCGCCCCCGCTTACGACATAGTTGCCGACGCTATCCGGTCAGTAGATAACGAGACTGCCATCTTCTTCGAGCCCATCATCTGGGGCATGGTCCACGACTCTGAGAAGACGGTCCAGAAGCTCATCTCGTCGGGATTTAGCCACGTTCCTGGAGGGGATGAGTATGCCGACAGGTCCGTATTCAGTTTCCATTACTATTGCTGGTTCGCCAAGAATGGTGATGGGCAGAGCTACCCCTCTATGGAGAAGGCAGCTTGCGATGACTTCCTTGGGCCTGCTGTTTTTGAGGCTGTTGATGAGACGGCAAAGAGGTGAGGGTGTGGCGAGTGGCGAGGGGCGAGGAGCGAAGGCAGCGAGCGAGGCGAATGCTTATTGCTAACCCGTTTCTCGTCGTTTCGCTCATCGCAGACTCGGCTCGGGCTCAATGATGACGGAGTTTGGAGGAGCTTTCTTCAGCCCCAATGCTTCCAACCCGACCGGGCGCGCGAGCGAGGAGATGTCATGTCTTCTCGAGGAGGCTGACTCCCGCCTCCAGTCCTGGACGTTCTGGGATCTCGCCCACTTTTATGATTATCCAGAGCCTGCCCCCGGCTGCAGGGATGACGAGCCAAACTGCGATAGTTTGACGCTCATGTCGCGACCCTATGCGCAGGCTATTGCTGGAAAGCCCACGGAAATGCATTTTGACGTGGACAGCAGGGAGTTCGTCCTGAACTTTGATGCCAACACTAGCATTGATGCCGACACAGAGATCTTCCTGCCGCCTCACGTGTATAACGGAGGCTACATAGTTGATACCTCTGTTAGCTGGGGTGTGTGCGAGGGAAGAGCTAACATAATCTGCGTTCAGACTTTTGGAGGAAAGGATGGTGCTGCGATCAAGGTGACCGTGAGTCAGAAATAATAATAGAAGATGGACTTTTTGGTACAAGCAACAGTTTATATGAAGGAACGAAAGAAAGAGACGTGAGATTAATTTGCAAGTGACACCGAAACTACCATGTCGCCTCGGATCATCATTTGTTTTATGAACCTTGTCTTCACCCCCTGTGGTGAGGAGCGAGCGGAGGTGAGCAGCGTGTGGCGGTGAGCAGCTATTCCATTATTGTCCTTACCTTCCCGTACCCATCGTGTCTTCTTGATTGCTCCACCTGAGAGGGAGAGAAATTGCCTGGGTCGGATAAACGGGTAGAGTAGGTCTCAGTGGCAGATTTCATGAGGATATTGAAGTGCTTGTCAAAGCCCTGTGGGTTAGGCGAGTAGCGGAGCGTAGAAGCGCTGTGAGATTTTGTTGTTTGTTCGTCCGTTTGGGTTGGTCGTCGCTTTACTACAGCACAGCACTCACCTCGACGAAACCAACAACGTGACCTCGAATACAATTGATGTACCGAATCATGACTTTTACTTTTCGGCGCGAGCTCATCGCCTTTTGGAGAGTGGCGAAAGGCGTCTTCTTGAGAGATTCAGACAAAATAACGAAAGGAGGCGCCTCCTTGGCCCTAGGATTTTTGGCTGGTGCAGAAGAGGAGGGGAGGGGCGGAGCAGGGGCATCTGGAGGGGGTGCATAATATTCATCCTCCTTGGGGAGCAAGTGAGTACAGCGGTCTACATTGTCCAGTATTAAATCACCAACGGTTGGAACATCATCAGAGGTGACAAGGGCAGTGTAAGGGTCAAAAGAAGGGGAGGTGAAAGTGATTATTTCAGTGGATGCCATAAGGAGGACCTGTGTGGGAGGGGGTGGAGGGGAGGAGAGGGGGGGGGAGGGGAGGGTGTTGGAGGTTGGCGAGAAGCGAAACGAGAAGCGTAGCGACAAAAATCCTAATGAGTTCCTCCTCCTTACCTCATCCTCTTCTACAGTTGGGATTGGTAGCTTCCGAACGGAGGCAGGACGATTGAATGTAGAATGAGAGGCTTTGTGCTTCTTTGGACCATCATCCGTCACCACGTTCAGAAGGACTTCGCTCCCGTAGAGCTGCAATGAGCGAAGGGAATTGCGAAAGAGGTTGGGATTATGAGAATTATTGCGGTGGTTACGGGGGAGGCGCGCCGTATACGGAAGTACGAGTACGCGTGGTCTCGTCACTAGAGATTACATTGTTAGCTCGTCGCTTCGCTCCTCGCTTCGCTCCTCGCTCCTCCTCACCTTCCTCAATTTTCGCTGCAGCTTCCGCTCGTTCTCAATGGAGCCTCCATACTTATTATAGATATCGTCAAACTTGCTTTCGAAGTCAACCAGCTTCTCAGGAGCTACAAGAGAATAGAACGAGGATAATCGCGATTGAAGAGACTTACGTCCAAGGTCAGGATCCATCCTGCGTCGAGACAACGAGAAGTAAAGATGGGATATATATGGGTTGAGTGGGGGTGGCGATATTTTAGATAGGGCTATTATAAGCAAATTGGGGCAAATTAGCGGGAAATCGGCCGTAGGAGGCGTCAAATTAAATGTTGCAAACGATTTTGAAAGTGCTATTTAAGGGGCATATTTGTATTTTATTGGGTATATTTTATGACATATTTGTGTATCAATATTTATAATTTGGAATATTATATTTATTGTGATTTTTTTTATTATTCTTGAGTATGGTAAATTTATGATTATTTATTATTTTGTACTAGGTCTTTTTACGTAATTACATGGATCACACATATAATGTAATATATTAATATATTGTTATTTATATATATTTTTGATAGGTCAAATTTGACTAATATTCATAGTACATTTAAGGTCATTTTGTGTATTTATTCGTTCGTCTTATGATTCGTTATATTCGAAAATATACAAATTAAGTTTGTCTATCATTTCTAGTAATTTATTAGGGCATATCAACTGTAGGTAAAAGGTTATCACCTTTCACCCTCGACTCTCGGTTGGAAGGGCGGTAGCAAATCACTCTTAGCACGGTCGTAGTGGTTATTTTAGGTCATTGACCCCTCAACTATGACATCTGTCCTTTCTTACCTACTGGTTGGTTCGATCTGGGGCTCTACCAATGTCCTCATGAAGCTGGGCGCAGACAAGGCACAAGACAAGGGTTCCATTGCGTATCTCAAGCATGTGCTCCCTCCCTTCCTTCTCAACCTGGTTGGGTCGTCCCTGTTTTACTACCTGCTCTCTTCCACCCCTCTGTCCCTTGTCATTCCTATAACGAATTCTCTCACCCAGCTCTTCACTTTAATGTTTTCTCGTGTTCTTGGCGAGGTGAGGTATATGGGCCGGAGCGAAGCGACAGTTAGCATACAGCCACCACTACGCTCCAGTAGCATACCACCATCACTATAACTAACAACCTTTTGCTCATTGCTTCGCTCCTCACCGCCCCTCGCTCCTCGCCCCTCAGGAGGCCCTCTCCTCTCCTTCTCGAGGTGAGATTATCGCTCGCACACGTTGTCTATATCTATTTAACTAACCACCCTTCCCGCACTCGCTTCGCTTCTCACCAGCACTTGCTGGCTGCCTTTGCATGACCGCGGGTGTAACAATATGCGCGCTGTCATAAAAATTATCCACCCAAAATTATCCTTATGCGTGCTTGTTTTTAACTTATTCTAGCGGCAACCCCCCCCCTTCAAACTTGATACCGCCCACTAACGCTGAGCCCAAAATTCCACCTACTGCCCCTTCCTTTCTGACTTCCTTGAGGTAGCCATCCCCTCCCACTGTGCCAACCCCTCCCTCGATCATCACCACAGTCTCCGGATTCTTCTCCATGAACTCCTTCATTTCCTTGCTTCTCAGGACCTCAAGTGCCCTCTTCCCCGTCTTGTCAATGCTAAAATCTTCCCACTCCCTGTTGCTGACGAAGATGGCGTCAGCCCCCCCAACTTTGTCAGCCCTCCCTACCTGGACCTTGCTGTTCACAGTGACGGTGACCCCAAAGCCCAAACTTTTCGCAATCTTCCCCATGTAGAGAAGGTCTTTTTCGGAACACGCTGCGGCGACCAGATTGATAGCATCCGCCCCTGCCATCCTCAGCAAGTAGAGCTGGTACGGGTAGAGGACAAGGTCCGAAGCGAGGATCGGTAGCTGCGATGAGTGATGTCGAGGAGCGAAGCGACGAGCAGAAGGTTGTTAGTTTTAGGGCTATGCAGTATAAGGTCGTCGCTACGCTCCCTCCCCCTCCCCTCACCTCTGGGCAGGCCTCCTTGGCCATGGTGATATCCTCCAGGCTGCCACCGAACATGATCCCGTCACTGTTTACGGAGATTGCCACGGCCCCCCCAGCACTGTACTCCTCAGCCAGCTTCTTCACCACGTAACGCTTTCTCAACGATCCAACGTTTGGCTCCGAACGCTTGCACTCGGGAATAACAAGAAAGTTGTCCTTCTCCTTCTCAACCTGCCCCCTGATGGCGCCGATCCAGTCCCTCGTCTTGGCGTTCCCAGGGTCCATCATGTACGCCTTGCAGTTGCTCAACACGTTCGCCAGCGGATTGCGTTCCCTAAGACGGTCCACCTCGGTCTCCTTCTCCCACATGAACTGCTCAAGCTGGCTCGTCGGCTTGGCCGTCTTTTCGGCAACGGACCACTCGATGGTCGACACAGCGATAGCCCTTCCAGCTTGAATTTCTCTCCTCTTGATGACTAGCTCATTATTTTCATCCCTAGGCGCCTTCTCCCTGCGACTCTGTTGCATTTTCATGTCCGTCTCTCCCTCACTCGCCTCGCCCTCATTGTTCTTGCTCCTCCAAGCCCCCCTCCCACTCCTCGGTCCGATCACGACGTGGAGACCGGCGGAACCAAACGCGCTCGTTTCCTCCAAAGCATTATTGTCAATACTGCAGAAGACCCCGTTGGCAAAAAAACCGAATTTGGGCACTGAGCCTCCCAGAGACGAAGTCACCATGGTGCTTTCCACCCCCGGAGTCTGGAAAAGCTGCGATGAGCGAAGCGACGAGTAGGGGGGATTAGTGTATTGAACCCTATATAACAGCATTAGGCACTCCTCGCCCCCCTCACCTTCTCCCCTCTGTCGAGAGTTGGGATGACAATCACGGAAGAGGGCTCGAAGCTGCGACGAGTGAAGTGTAGGAAGGGTTAGCTTATCGCATAGAGGAAGATTATGCAGCAATATAGCACGTCTTGCCTCGACAGCTTTTGCGATTAGCTTCGCTTATTGCAATATGCAGCTCGCTTCGCTCGCTGCCCTCACCTCGATTCCCCCTCCTCCATAACAATCGCTGCCTCGAGGGCCTTCTTCTTGTACCCCGTCCACAGCGCCCCCAACTCCTCCTTGGCACCCATGCTGTCCCTGACGAAGAATCGAATCTTCATTCCCACCTCAACGTCCACACTCCCAAGGGGCAATGTCACGCTCCCGTCCCTCATGCCCGCAGATGCGACCTGCCTGACGAGGTAGCTGTAACTATTTCCCGTCGCGAGGCTTTCGAACTCCGATGCGCTGTTTCCCACACTGTCAGCCCCGGCGAAGTTCCTCTCGACACCAATCAAAAGGGCCCTCTTCATGAAGCTCTGCTCGTCGTCATCCAGTCTCTTCATGAGCATGTTCGCCTCAGCCAAAACAGGCTTTGGCATCTTTGACATTGCGGCGGCTGTCTGCTTCTCCTGTGCTACAATCTCACTATCTTCTTCATCAACTCCGTCCCCATCGAGAGTGCTTTCGGTACCGACGGACTCGTCTAGAGCTGCGATGAGGGAAGCAAATCGCGAAAAAGGGTTAGGCGAGGAGCGAAGCGACAAGTAGGGGGGGGATGGATGGCTTATCGTATAGAGTAAGGTTATAAACGAATGCTCCTCATCCATTCTCACCTATAGCCCTGATCGTGCTCCCCCCCCCATCAACGACAACATATATTGGCCCGACGGGCCTCGCCCCCTGCGCCACCATTGGCTTGATTTCAATGTCCCCCTTCATAGTCACCCCAACAACTCCACTGGACTGGATGGTAACGGCGTCGGGATCCTTATCGTTGTAATAAAATACGCGGTCCTTCGAGAGGGAGGAAACCGTAGAGGCAACTCCGCCGACCTTGGGTGATGTTGGGAAGGCAAGGTCGAGACCTTTCAGGAAAAAGTCAAGTACCTTCTGGAAGGACGCAGACGGAATCAGGAGAATCGAAGGTGGGGCCGAATTGTAGAGGGACGCAGCGGAAACCGTCGAATCATCACCCTTGTCGTCTTCGGCGGCGGAATCAACAACCTTCATCACATCGGAAAGGTAGGACCTGCGATGAGCGAAGCGAATCGCGAAAAGGATTAGGATGAGGGATGAGAATAGTTGTGGTGGTTACAGAGGAGGTGTGTCTTGTACGGACGTACGAGCGAGTGTGATTTTTGCCGCTTGCGGTGGCGTTGTCAGCTC
>Ga0115006_10002222_pt1 | contig 12632 bp, 17 predicted proteins | sample ArcOceMetagenome_3_FD_88943 | JGI IMG/M metagenome (GOLD analysis project Ga0115006, IMG submission 88943) | Marine eukaryotic phytoplankton communities from Arctic Ocean - Arctic Ocean- Svalbard ARC20M Metagenome | ecosystem: Environmental > Aquatic > Marine > Oceanic | place: Arctic Ocean...
CACACAAACCTGCTGAGTGCCTCCTGCAGCTCCGCCACCTGCGACTCCGTGCCTGCGCCCTCGTTCTCCAGTGTCGAATCGATTATCGGCTCTATCGCGAGCTGCTCGCCGCGGCTGAGGCACTGCGTGGTAAGCACCTGTGTGCGCAGATCCATGCGCAGGCAGGAGGCACGCGCGCGCACCGACATCCGCACACGCAGGCAGGCAGCAGGCGCGCAGGCGCAAAGACGCCCACACGCGCCGGGGGTGTTAGCACACGTCGCCACAAGAGCGCGCGCGAAAGCGCACGCACGCACGCACGCACGCACGCACACAATCACACACATGCGCAGCAAAGTCTCCGCATGCCTGCGCCTCGCGCACGCGCACGCCTCGACAGAACCATGAGGTCGGCCTGGCTCTGCTTGTCTAGGTCCTTCATCAGCCGCTGGATGTACCGCTGCTTGTCGTCGCACTGCACCGCGCAGCCGAGCACCAGCTCCACCACCTTCGACACCTCTGCGGCGTCAGCCTGCGCGACCTGCTCGGGGTCCACATAGCCGCAGTCCAGGTCCTGGAGCAGCGCGTCACGGTAGTAGCCCTCCAGCGCGCGCAGCAGCTTCTTGATGTTGGTCGCCCGCAGGATCGCATTCGAGCCGCAGCTGTCCTTGAGCGCTCCGTCGGGAAAGTGGTCAGGCGCAATCTCCCGCAGCACGCGGTGCAGGACGACGCCGTCCGCGAGCTCGTCGAGCGCCGCCACCGTGTCCAGGTCAAATGTGTTGATCCAGTTGACCAGCGACGACTCGGAGACCATGGTCTCCGAGTCGTCCTCCGCGTGTCGCGCCGTCGAGGCTCTCGCTACAATAACGCCACTCGCCAATCCCAGCCACATGGGCCCGTGACCACTGGTGCCCGCATGGCCGCGGCACACAGAGGACGCTCGGGGCAGCGGGGGTGGCGGCTCGCGAGCGTGCTGCTGTGCCTGGTCGCGGCACTCAGCGCCCGCCCGGGTATGGCTCGCCGCTGCCCGCGCGCCCGCCCGTGCCTCCGCCGCGCTGTGCTCTGCGCGTGAGAGCGATTGCGCCTCTTGCAAGTGCCGCTGCGCCGCCGCCCTGTGCGCGCCTCCACGCCGGACGCCTCGTGAGCGCGTGTGCGCGGTGCGGCAGGCGGCGCACAGACCCCGGGGACCGTCCCAGCGCCGTCCGCCGTCGTCCGGACGTGCCAGCGCGAGGAATTCTTGCTGACCACGGGCTGCAGCGGCACCGAGGTGCGGGGCAAACGTCGTGGTCCCTCGCCCCTCGCCCCTGCGCGATGCTCGCCCCCGCCTGACCCGCGTGCTGCGGTGCCGGCGCTGTGCTCCCCGTGCGACGCTGCGCACGACCGATCTATACACACTACCGTGGTCGCGCAGATCCTGGCGCAAGCATGCTTTGCGAGCGACGGAGAGAAAAATCTTTGCAGTCAGCAATTGTTCGAGACGGTGGACGCGACCGTCACGCCCGACTTCTGCTACAAAAGTTTCGAAAAGGTGCGCCCCCGTTCTGCTATTGCTGGTCGTGTACAGTAGACCTCACGCACCTACCCCTGCTGACATGCCTTCGGAATCGCAACAGCACTGCAGAGCCTTGCAAACTTTCGTCGAGGACGGCATGGGGCAGTGCTCCAGTTGGTGTCAAGCTTTTAAGAAGGTGAGAGGGGGGCAGGGAAGCAGCATGCAGTCGGTGCTATTGAAGCACGCATCAACATCTCGTTGAAGCATGCGCCAACATCTCGTAGATTAGATAGACAGGCCTTAGCTGAAAGGTTACGCACGTGGGAATCAGCACGTGGTGCCTGCAAGCTCCCTCGCTGATGGATTTTCCAACACGCACACGCTCGCACCGAGTCTGACGACACATATACGCACGTGTGCAATGCAGTATCAACCTTATGGCTGCCCCTCAGCGGATCCTCCTTCCGTCACGGTTGAACACCAGCACGCCCAGCCCTGTGTTCCTTAACTGTCAACTATTTGCTGTCGGGGCTCCTTGCCGCCATGCTTCCGTGCTCCTCACCACCCACAACTGAACGCTGCGCTCTCGCGCAATCGGCAGGGGTGCACGTCAAATGTAGCAATGTTCAACGTGACCAACCCCATCTGGGTCACAAGAGCGCCAGAATGTCCGGCGGTGACTGATCCAGCCTTTTTCACTGGTTTGCCATTGTGTCATTTCCTTATATATTTGTCTTTCCGTGATCAATGCGAGGTCGCAGCTTCCCGTCTAGAGGGGGCGAGCAGTGTGCACCAGCTGCGAGCAACACCGCACCGCGAAATGCCCGCACATCTCAGCATCTTGGCTCTCGCTGCGGCAGGCCTTGCGCACGAAAAATGCAAAACAAAATACTAAAACATTGACACGCATGCATGCGCACAGGCATCGAAAACAAGATGTGCTGCTTTTACATGAAAAAGCTGATCAAGCAGAACTGCAAGTTCGTCCCATGTGAGCAACTGCAGAGCTACATCGACACCATCCAGGCTGATGGGATTTGCTCCACCGCAGAAAACTGCGTGGACCTGCGAGAATTTGTGGGTTTTCCCGTTGCGCCTGGCACCCGAGGGCACGGCGAAATGGTTGCAGCACAATCTGCAAGCTGCCGCTGCGATTGCAACCCTAAATGGGTTTGATGATTGACTTGTGTGCATTGGCGGCAGGTGGATCTCTCAATCGTCAAAAAGACGTTTGACAGGTCTATTTTGCTCACAGTTCCATTTTCTGTGCGTGTCTTTGCTTGGTGCGGGGGACACGAGGAGACGGTGAATGGAGCTATTTGCCGCACTATTTATTTAAAAAAAAAAGTCCCCATGAGCGAGCAAGTCATCTAAGACAAATTTTGTCGGATCAGGCTGAAACAACAGTATCGCGCGTGCCTCATGAATCCGCCCGGTGACTCATTCGCAGTATCTGTCAAGGTGCTGTCCCCAATGTGCTCACCATGTCTTGTTTTGTGCCACCAAAATCGGTGCCCACCCAGCTTGCATGTGCCCTGAACATCCAATCGAACGCTGAGCAGAGGCCAGCAGCATGCATGAAATCAAATGCGACAGTTGGGTCAGGCATTTGCAAGGGGTATGTGCTTGGATGGCAGGCCTGCAATGATGATGCCCACTGCGGACAGGTCCCGCGTGCAAGCATGCCTTTCTGCATTGCATCTTTAATCTGCAACATGAAATCCCAGGGGCACATGATCGCATGCAATCGCTGACCCTGTCGAAGCAGGCGATCGCGGAGGACGTTGAGAAAACATTCACGGACAGCATGTGCGAGGACGTGCTCCAGAATCTGTGTGCCTCTGTTGGCGGTCGCCCGCGCTGTCAGGTTCTTCTTCTATTTGATGCACCTCCGATTGTGGCCCGCATATCAGGGAGCTGACGTATACGGGTGGCGCACTGATGCACAGGCATCATGTTCGTTCATGTGCGAAATGCTCGTTTCCAACGTTTGGCCGCCGCAATGCAGCGTCAACTCCGAATGTGCAGAGTAAGAAGCATGCACCAAACGAGATGTTAGCATACATTGTCAAGCTTCGAACCTGGGACTGATAGTAGAGTTTGCCTACGCTCAAACGCATTGTTGCAGGCCCAAGTTCACCAAGTCTTCCTCGGAACCCGTGGCGCCTCTCTGCTGCAATACCCTTCGTGTAAGTGCTTGTCTGCCTTCGGTTTTGAATCCAACGCCTGCGGCGCGTTGATAAAGATCCTTTGCTCCCCTCAATCGGGAGGTGTAATGACGCGAGCATGCGCACGAGCAGCGGAGCATTACAGCAAACTGCGAATTAGTGGACACGGCCCTCCTGGACGCCTACATGGATTTAGTCGTCGAAAAGGGAATACCAGGTACCTTCCGTTTTCAGCCGAGCTTCCGCACTAATTTCTTTGAAAAAGATTTCTTCCTCACAATCGTTCCTGTCCGCATCAGATTCCTCCGCAACAAGCCCACAGCAACAATCCTCGACGCAATCCTGCAACGTGTCAAACTGCATTGCCGCGCCAGTCTGTTCGAAAGGTGCTCTCTTTGTCCTTCCTTGCCTCACACTCCTTTGCATTTTGCCATTCTCCTCTGGCTGTGGTCTTTTGTTGCCGCTGCTGTTTCTGAGCTTGTCTGCTGTGACAGTAACCTTTCCGGAGAGATATGTCAAGAGCGACGTGTTCTGCTACATGCTTCATGATAAGCATTTTTTGAATCAGGTCATAAGTGTGATGATGATGGTGTCTTTAGTGTGTTCATTTAGCAACAACTGCAGTTCTAATCCCGACTGCTCTGCTGTATCCTAGACAAGGAATTATTGTGGTGATAAATTATGCCTGAATGCACTTGTCTTTAATGCGACCTCCCTTCCTAGAGCCTCGACAACCCTGCGGGTACGATACTGATGGCTGGCGATGGTGAAGCAGGAGCTGATCGAAGATCCTGTAGCATGGGACCAGACCCTGAAAGCTAACTTTGAAAAGGTGGATCTCTAGATCGATTCCGTTTGCGAGCCTGCCTCCCCCCTCTCCATCCGCAGAGCCCCTCCACACCCGTGTTCTGGTTTCAATGTGTACATCTAAAAAGGCTATATGTGAAGACTTGTGTGACCGCCCACCATGATTCAAAGTTAGTCACGGCGGACTCCGAGTCGAACTCCGACTCGGAGTCAGGGGTCACTGCACCCAAGGGTTTAGGGTTTAGGGTTTAGGGTTGCATGGACATCGCATGGCAGAAATACTCCACCATGACAAACAGGCACGCAAACCAAACAATTCTTCTGTGCACAACAGATTACCAGTGATGTGTACACGAAGACGGAGAAGTGTGCACGGGCGTACAAAATGTGGATGTGCTCCTACTTTGCACGGCCGTGTGCTATGGACGGAGGTGAGACAGGACTAAGATGCAACGGAATGCAGCGGAATGCAAGCCATCTGCCACTAACGTGGAGTGCGTGCGCTGTGTGCGCTATGTTTTGGCATCGTTTTGGTTGTCAGTAACAATGCACGCCCGATGTGTGTTGCGCCTCGTCCGCTGGCAGATGAACCAATCCAACCGTGCATGGGCTTCTGCACTGATTACATGCTTTGCAATATGTCGATTGAGGCCGCGGCCGAACAAATACGAATCAGCGAGGGGGGTATTGCACAGAATATGAGCACAGATGATATCAAAGGCGTGGCAGCTACCCGCACCTGCATGGGCATGGGCTTGTCGCCCAACCACAACTCAGAGCTGACGTGCTTCAACGGCATTGACCTTCACGGCGGTATGTCAAAAGGCGCTGCTCTCGCGCTTCGCGCCATGGGATCGCCGAAGGGTGGGGCGCGATGCGCTTAGGACTTGGCGAGGCGGAAACCTCATTGGTTTCCGTTTTGAGGATCTTGTTGGCCGCATGCTTTTGGCAAGCATGCATGCATTTTCGCAGCGGCGGCCAACGCTTTATTGTCCCGGCACGTGCAAATGCCTCAGCGCGCTGGTGCTCTTTGTCATGCCTTGAACCCCCGGGGTTCGCGGTCGCATTTGCCAACCTGTCAGCGAAAGGAAGAGCTGTGGAAGGAAGGACGCGCACGCGCCGCAGTGGCAAGCACCTGACTTAACGTCCCTCCCTGGCAGGTTCTAGCAGATTCAGTGCGGCACCGCGAGGAACACACAATGCCTCCTTGCACTCCTTGGTCTTCGTCCTGTCCTTGCTTTGGGGCGGGCGTGCTATTTTGGGTGGTAAGGCCCAAATCTAGCTCTCTCACGAGTTGGTGTTCTGCTCGTTCCCGCTGCCTACGCATGACAACGTACAGCGGATTTATGTTTATTCTTTCTTTTAGGATTTCCTCAGCCACACGGCACACATTAAAGAGTGGAATCGCGCGGAGGCTGCTGTATTTTACCTCACGTCATCTCCCGGCTAGTTGACGAACCAAACACGGACAGTAGGCCCCAATCCGCAGGGCAGCTGCAGTCAGTCTGTTATAGAAACTTGCTCTCAGGCTCTCTCTGTTATGAAACTTGAAATGGCACGACAACTAGCTCTTGAGATCCACACACGCCCCTGAGTTGGCTTGCGCAGGCCGGAGATTAAACCTGCATTCGGCGCTAGTCAGCACAGCAGCGGCACATGCGTCGGGCAAGGGGCTTCACTGAGGTCACTGAAACAGCCACATGACATCACAGCTGCGTAAAAGTATGTATGTATGTATGTATGTATTTATGTAGCGTAAAAGTATGTATGTATGTATGTATGTATGTATGTATGTACATTACAGTCCAAGTGGCATCCATGATGTAATATTTTGAACGGGGGATTCGGCCTCCTTTTTCCCTCTCTCCCCCCGCTCACAGCTTTTTCATAGGTCCTACAGTAATAAACATATGTATTCGGTATATTTGGAACCTGTTGTGGTTGTTCAGCGGCGTGAACCTAGGCGCAGGGACTGGCGATAGTGAAAAGACAAGAGGCGACCGTGACGAGACAACGGTGCTGTTGCTGTCCCGCCCAATGTTCTCCTTGTTCGCGGCCGAAGCCGTGAAATTTCGCGTCGGGGTGGGCAGCTTGCCAGAGCCTGCTGTGCCCGGCGTTGCTGGCTTGCCGAGCGCTGCAACACCAGAAGTCACGGCGGTACTTGGCGGAACCAATTTCGCAACGCTGTCCGGCGTCCATGCCAAGCCCCTGCAGGGTTCATCGCTCACTCATTGCTCAGGCAATGTGCGGTTGATGCGCATAGGATGGCTTAGGACTTACGGCTGCAATGGTACTGAGCGCGCGAGAAAGAGAGAGAAAGAAAGAGAGAGAGAGCGCGTCCGAGTCGACTCACCTGGTACCAGGTTCCCGCCCGGGCGGTGTTTTGACCACTGCGGAGGCTCCAGCTTGAAAGCCCGGCCGCGGCTGATGATGCGACAGCACGGGGCTGTTGCTGGCAGCAGCAGCTGGCGTGCTGTCGCGCGAATTCGCTGTGCTTGAAGGGGAATACCTATTGCGAGGTGCTGATGTGCCGACACTGCTTTTTTGCGAATGTCAGCCTCGGCGCTTCTTTCAAACGTGGATTGCAGGCACTGCAATGTTTGGCAGCGATTAGTGCGGGGGCAGCTACCTGGCGACACCAATGAGACTTCTGTCCGGCTGCGCGACCGCCGTGACGCAAGAAGATCTAGCATGGAGCAGTGAGCCTGTTTGCTGGAACGATCTTGGCGGAACTGGCGGAAGCGTCTGTGCCATGGCGGACAAGATAAGTCAGTAGAAGGGGTTTAGCTGATTTAGAGGGCAAATGACAACAAAAGGATGTTGATGTACCGGCCTCAGGAGGCTCTGGCGCCGCGGAAACGCCAACAAATTTCTGGGCGATGCGCACGGCTGCAACGGTAGCGATCGCAGCGGTTGCTTTGCGCCAAAGTGGTTGCTGTTAGGTGCGCCATCGCGCGGCGTGCTCGAAGCCGAGTCGATGATCTTCACACGCGGCGGCGGGCGCTTCTGCCGATGCATCCCATTCAACTCGAAGCCCTCGCAGCAGTCTGCCTCCGTCAGGCACGATTCCCGGCACTCCAGCACCTCATCGCATCTCACGTCGCACAGCCATGCTTCGGTGGACTCGGCAGCGCCCATTTCAAATTTTCGAATCTAGTCTGAGGACATAAAACGGTTTTTCCGTGTTCATATCAGCATGGCGCAGATGCAGCAGATGCAGCGCGATTTCTCCTGCTTTGCGGACCCCATGTTGCAGCCTGGGGAGGGGACCATCACCGTCGGGTACTCCTGCGCCTGTGTCTCCGTTCTAACAGCCGCGTGCAAGTGTGCGACTCTTGCAGTGTCATTGTGCGCGCACAACTCCCGCACTCGTCTCCGTTCCAACAGCCGCGTGCAAGTATGTGTCGTCGACACACACTTGAGTGTGGGAGCCTTACTGCTCCTGACTGCTCCACACTGCTCCTGACTGCTCCTGACTGCTCCTGACTGCTCCTGACTGCTCCTGACTGCTCCTGACTGCTCCTGACTGCTTCTGACTGCTCCCCACTGCTCAGCATACTGGCTTGACGCTGACGCAGCATTTGTCATTTGAATGGTGGCAGCGACCTCTGCACGCTTGTGAGAGCAATGGGCAAGAACCCTACGCAGGAGGAGATGCAGAAGATCATTGCTAACATTGACCCGCAGGGCGAGGGCTGCGTAAACTTTGAGCAGTTCATGCGGGTCAGTCTTGCTGGCAGAAGACACACGCCGGGGCTGCTGTCAGCAGGGCTCCGCCCACTAAGTGTCATGCGCGATGGGCCCCTCACCTGGTCTCGCTGAAATCGTTATCATCTCGGCGGGTTGGACCCCTGACAAGAGGTGTATGCCCGTTTGGTGGAGCGCAGGTGATGCAGATGCCTATGACCCCTGCCGAGAGCGAAGCGGACCTCATCTCCGCGTGAGTCACTGCAGTGTCTCGCGCCCTGCAAGCGCCTGCACTAGCGTCGCATCACAGCCGGCGTCCAGTAGTAGTAGCCTGAGCGCTCCTCTGGAGTTCATTGCGTCGGGCATATTTGTGTTTTCAGCGCGACAAAGCCCCGGCTGTCAGTGAGACGAGGCTGGTGTGTGACTGTGACGTGTATCTGACTCTGGACGGTCGCACCCCAGATTTCGGGCGTTTGACAAGGACGCAAATGGAACAGTGACCGACATTGAGCTCAGCACAGTCATGCGCACGTTTGGAGAGCCTCTGGTGTGTCTTGACAGTGCTTGCTTGTGCCACAACGCCCCTTCTGCTTGCCAGTGCGCCGACATTCTCACAAAACCGCGCTCTCATGCATGGTCATGCCGCTCGACGCGGGGGGCATCATGTAATGATGCGTGCGTGCTGACTATGTACTAGACCCTCCGCGGCATGTGATCCATTTGTCGCTGCACGCAAGTGGAGGTTGTGAAGCTAATGGGAGTCTGGGGCTGTGTCTGGCGCGCAGAATGACGAGGAGATCGACCAACTTATGACGGCTGCTGCGCCCTTCAAGGACGCCACCGGACGCATTCAGTATCCCGCCTTCGCTAAGATGATGCTGGCGTGAATCCTCGAAAGGCCCCATCGGATTGTTTCCCGGAGCCTGAGTGCCCGCACTCTTGAGCGTCCTGACATAGCACTCTTGAGCGTCCTAACACCCCGGAGGCCCCGTAGCATAGTCGATGATGATTCCGCGCCTCTCGGGGGCCCTTAGACAGCCACGAGAGGGGGCAAGTGCAGAAGACATACACATCTTGTCCCCTAATGATCCCCATGAATGAACCGAACACGAGGATTGGACGCCCTGCAACGCACTCTGGCATGCGGCGGCTGGCCATAAAACACACGTGTGTGTTGACACTTGTGTGTTTGCCGTTCGAAAACACACATCTCAGTCACACTAGGGAAACCCCTTGGTGCGCCCACGGGGCCCTGTTGATCCAATGTCGTTTACATACAACAAAGAAACACAGTCTATCCGTGCGACAGAAACACAGTTTCAGCGGTGGTGTTTCTGTCTTTGCGTCCGTGCTTCTCTCTGTTTGCATGTGTTGAGTGTCATACCAAGCATACCTAAGTTCAAACCAAGGGGCGAGGAGCACTTGACCGTCAAAATGGCTCAGATTACCACTGTATTCTGTCCCGCCACGGGCAGCAAACTCAGAAGCAGCGCCGTTCGTGGCAAGCAACTTTGAAGCCCAAGTGGCCGCAGCCTTTTCAACTTTGAAATGGCCCCCGGTCCTTGCATTGAACAACGGCTCAACACAAGTCCTGGAATTGCTTGCAGCGGCGACTTGTCTTGTCGCGTTGCGGCTGCCACGGCCTTAATCGCAGGCCTACTGGAGGCTACCGGAGGCTACTGGAGGCTACTGGTGGCACCCAATTATCTGTGCTGGCCGCTCAAGCTTCTCTCCTGGCACACCTGGAGTTGGCGTGCGCAGACGCGGTGCCGACACTCTTATCACACTCAACCTACCTGCTTGTCCTACCTGCTTGTACACTGCTGCTGGGTTTGTGCGCCCGGGCCGGTAATGCGCGTTGGCGGAGGCAGATCTTGAAGATCTCGTGCTTGGATATCTCTTGTGCAAGGCAAGCCTTTTGCAGCGCCGCCTCCAAATTCAGGAACTCGAGCAAGACTGCGTCCAAGTCCCCCGCCTTGGAACCGAGCGCGCCGCGCCCAGTGGCTTGCACAAACTCTGCTCGACGTCCTTGAGATACAGATGCGTACGAGCGGAGATGCGCATGCGCATCGTATCGGCTTGGTTTCAATCCGCACCTCGGATCGCAAGTACAGGTTGGCACTTGCAACAGGGCTGTGCTCGCAAGCGCAAGCGCAACCCAGTTGCGGCGCTGCGGTGTCGGACAATGTGCAGGCGCTGGTCAAGCCGCCACCTCGAGCGCCGAGCTCGGCCGCGGCCCCTTGGAGAGCCGAGGAGGTCGGGGCCTGTCGGGAGTCTCGCGCACAGCATCTGCATTCTTGGCAGGCGGAATTGCGGAGGCCGAAAGGAGGCGCACTCTGACTCGCGCAGGGAGGCGGGCAGGGGCAGGAGCAGGAGCCGCCACGCCCGCTCCTGGAAAGCTACGAAGCTTGGAGGCGGGGAGACAGCGGGTCAAAGGTTGTCCGGTGCAGCATGCACTGCACGTCCTGCTCAGATGCCCACACGCACACACGCAGAGGGCGTCAGCAAGTTCCCCGCCATTCTCTTGTGGCAGCTCCTGCTGCGCGTGCGCAATGCCTATTGCACCACCGAATGTAACACGCGCTCGGCGAGCCGGTTGAGCCAGCTGGCTCAACCACTGTAACATACAAGGGGAAATATTTTGGAAGATTCGCCCCAGGGCTGCTCGGGCACACCTCGACGTCGAGACCGCACACGTCGTACTCCTCGTCCTTGTACTGGTGCACCCGGAAGCCCCCTGAATCTGAAGAGAGCGCAGCGCCAGCAAGCCAGCCGCCAGCAAGAGCACTGGGTCAGACGTGCGTCCATACCAACGCGAGTTGGGCCCGGTGTCGGAGAGGGGCACAGAGCACGGAAGGGGGCAGATTGCGCGCAGAACCGGCAAGATGCGAGAAGAACATGAACGAGAAGGGCCGATTCATAAACATGGAATAAATGACGACGCTCTCGTGGCAGAACTGCTTCACAGTCCACACAAGCTCCTCGTGGATCTCCGGGATGCTGAACACCTCTGCGAGGATGATGATATCGTACGGTGCCGCGCCCTCGGCCACCTCTTTCGACAAGGGCGAGTCCCTCCAGTGCTCCTGTCCCCACGTCAGCTCCACGACGCGGATGGCCCCGCCGGGCACGGCTGCGCCCGCGTCCGCCGGCTCGCCGAGCGCGGCCCGCGTGTAGCTCCGCGCGGCGGGGACCTTGCCGGCGCGCTCCTCGCCCTTCCAAAGTTCGACGCACTGCTCGAGCTCCTTGAGATCACCGCCGAGGGGCGTGTTGCTCGCAGTCACGTCGGCGCCGAGCTCGTACAGACCCCATGCCAGGTGGCCGACTCCGGACCCAAGCTCCAGCACGCGCTTGCCCCGAAAGTCGGCCGCGTTGTGCTTGCACAGGTGGTTCAGCAGCACGAGCGAGGCGTTCCAAACGATCGACCCGGACTCGTGGTCTACCAAGTCCCACAGCTTCGGCGGCATTCGCCAGTCCTGTTCGCTGGCCGCTGTTTCGGCACGTGCGTGTATCTACAGTGTGCCGGAGGCGGCGGGACAGCGCGATGCAGGCGGGGGCAGACTTCTCGCCGGCCGACGCGTCGTCGACGCTACCGACGCGCCAGCTTGGCGCGCCGGGCATCGAGGTGGGTCCCTCGCCCCAACCTCGCCGCCCCGCACCACCACACGATGACTCGCGCGTGGCTGCTGGGGTGGCGCTGGCAGGTGTTGCGCACGAGCCCAACGACGCAGGAGAAAGCGGCCAAGACCCTGCAGAGCTTTCTCGACGGCCCCGACTCGAGGCTGGTTGATGCCGATCGGTGCGGCGCCCCGAAACCCTAAACCCAGGGATGCTTGCGCACGACCTTAACATGCCTGGGCGTAGACAGACATGGATAGGCGATAGACATAGAAAGGCAGGCCATGCTGTCTGCTATTTCCTCTTCATTATTCTCCCCTCTGGCGGTGGCGTTCTTCCCCGCCCGCCGCCGCCGCAGCGCAGGCAGCGCGCATGGGATGGGCCGCGTGCGAGAGGCCGAGTCTCAATGCTGACCCCACACCCCGCGCTTCCATGCGTGTCCAGGACCAGCATTCTGCAGACCCTGCAAAATGCGATCAAGCGATAGCTGCACTGATGCGCAGGGGGGCGCATGCCACTGGGCCAGTGCCGCCACCACGCTGTCCGTATTGGGGCACGTTTCCCGCCGATGCACGACGGCAATGGGAGGAAACAGACGATTGCTATGTCTATTGATTCTAAATACGCGCCCGGGAAGGCGGCCGGGCAGCGGGGTGCTATTTGGCGGCGACAGAGTGCAGAGCGGCCAAGGAGGCCTCGCCAAGTGCCTCTTCCAGGCGCCGCCCGATGCGCGTGCCCTCCACCAAATCTTCGCGCGCACGCCTGCCACGGTGTACGTACGTGCGCGCGCGCACACAGAGAAAGAGAGCGCCCGCGCGAGAGAGACGAAGACACAGTCACCGCCAGCCACGAACGCACACGCACACGCACACGCACACGCA
>Ga0115006_10002223_pt1 | contig 12629 bp, 7 predicted proteins | sample ArcOceMetagenome_3_FD_88943 | JGI IMG/M metagenome (GOLD analysis project Ga0115006, IMG submission 88943) | Marine eukaryotic phytoplankton communities from Arctic Ocean - Arctic Ocean- Svalbard ARC20M Metagenome | ecosystem: Environmental > Aquatic > Marine > Oceanic | place: Arctic Ocean...
ATACCTTGACAAGGAGGATGAAACCTCAGTGTATCCCGATTCGTACGATCCCATGATGGAATATCCCGGAACTATGCGACCGGGTAAGACCAAGGAGAACCAAGCCTTTGAGAACTTGCCCCTCGCCGATACCGACCCTGATCCCGTCCCTTGGCCCCACTTCCAGGAGATCGAGTGGCATCATCTGTGGGAGCCACCCCATCCGCACTCGACGCCGATGGAGGAGTTCATCGAACAGCAGGGCCGATGGGCGTCCGCTGAAGAGGAGGCCCAAATGCGGATGGAGGTCCGCCGTGGCGTCCGCGAGCGACGGGAGCTCGAGGAGATGGAGAAGAGCGGCGTCACGACGCTCATTGTCGACACCGACGAGGATGACGATGAAGAGGAGGAGGAGGAGCCGCAGCTCGAGCTTGGACAGGGCGTCAGCGATCTGCTCGGCGGTGACGACGGAGCCAAGGCAACTGCTGCCGACGATGACGACGACGACGAGGTTGAGGACGACGAGGGGGGTGATACCGACTTCCTCCTGGATCTTGGTTTGGATGCCGATGACGGCGGCGCCGATGATGACGACGACGGTGGTGATGAGATTGCCTCCGCTGATGATGGTGGTGCCGATGATATCTTGGATGCCTTGTCGGGCATTCTTGGCGTGGAGAACGACGAGGACATCGCCACGGCCACCACTGCACAGGATGGGGCTGACATCGATCTGGACATTGATATGGACGACTTTGACGATGACGACGATATCGACCTGGATGGCGGTGACGGTGAAGACGTTACCATGGTCGGCGGTGATACCACCGATGGATTCGATACTGTGCCTCTGGAGGACTACGGTGAGTCCGAAGACATGGGCGAGGAGGATCACTTCGACGACGGTGGATTCGATTACGACGAAGGTGGGGACGGTGGTGGAGGTGACATGGACGGCTGGTAATTCTAGCTAGCTATATAATTCCGTCATGCCAAAGCTAATGTGTGAGATACTCGTAATGAAGGTTTTACTACGTAGTACGCAACTGCCTTTACGTTTATTAAAACGCATCAATCATTGTATTATGGTCCGGTCTGACGACGGGGGGTCGGATTGCAAACACTGGATAAAGCACTCACAACTCACGCCTACCGATTTCCAGCTGAAGCGGCCGCGGCATCCGGCCTGGCACCGGAACTACCTCCGATGGCAACGACGGAATCTAGATTGTCGAGTCCCAGGTCGGCCCACCGCCCTTCTTCCCTCCTCCGGCGCTCGGCGGTGTTTTGACCAGCCGCAACGACGACGGCATCGTCGAGCTCCCCCTCGGTCTCAAGTAGTTGGGCCAAGTCGGCCTCTCTCTGGGCGGACACCTCAATTTCATCATCGCTCAGAGTGTCGGCCGCCCAGGCATCGTCGACGACGTCCAGAGCGGGCGGTCGGCCTGCGGTGGACAGGGGTCGTTTGTGCCGTGTTGCGGCATTGTAGTTGCTGTCAGAAGCTGGCATGATGTTGGGAACTCTGGAGAAGCGGCGGTGGTGGAGCTTCAGAGAACTCCTTAGTAATACGTGAATATAAAACGGTGTTTCTAACTAAAGACGTGTACGTGCATTCATTCAGAGATACATGCAGCAACGGCACAAGGGTGTGTTCGTGGTGGTGTTTGTGTTGCATCGTGGGTGCCGGGTGCTGCCGGGTTTAAGAGAAAAATAGGGACTTCCTAATAATAAACGTTCTGCAGTTCCCCTTACTAATAAAAGATGGATCGGAACTCTGATTTCCACTGTGTTTTCTCCTTCATTTTGCTGTCTTTCCGCTTCTGGTTTTACGGTGTAGAGGGGATATGTTGCCGTACGTTTTTGCGATTTGCAGATTTGCAGATTGCGTTCTTCGCAGCTGTTCTTCGCCCGTTCGAGAGAGATCTTTTTTTGACACCTCCAGCTGCCGCTGCTATGCTCGACGCTCCCAGTCAATCAACAAAATCATTTCAAGAAGAACTTCCAAGTCAACAATCTAAAAATCCAACCATGCGTGCCTCAGCTGTAGCTACCCTCTTCTCTCTTGCCGCCGGTGCGAGTGCCTTCACCGTTGGAGGGCCCGCCATCGTCTCTCGTCCCGTAAGTTTTTGTATCGATGGGTTCTCATTTCCTCTCGCCCAAGATCCAAAATCATCATTCAGTCTTTGACCCGTGCAATTATCAATGCGGATAAGTCTGTTTTTAGGTGGAGGCAATGTCATGGTGTTGCCAAAGCAAATTCCACCTGGTTTGGCACATGAGGATGTGGTTGTGCAATCATACGAGCAAAGTGGATGTGCTGTATTCATATCTTTCATGCTGACCATAAATCTTTTATCCATCATTTCGTTCCATATTATCGATTGCCCGATTCTTATTCGAACAGATTGCCCACAGTTCCACGGCACAAAACGTCCTCCTTAGTCAGGAGGAGACCGACGCCATCATTGCGAAAGCTGATGCCTGCATCGATAGCGAATGCGCCATTGACGAGGTCGACAATCTGGTCAAGGATCTCAAGGAGCAAGAGATCATTCTCAACAATCGCCTCGTTGATGTTATGAACATGGTTGCCCATCTGCAAAAGGTCAACACGCACGGCCGCGACAGGAATGAGGTCCGAGAATTCGTCAAGGATCTGCTTCGCGTCTTCTCCCACGAGGATACCAAGCATTATGCCACTGGCTTCTCTGGCGACATTGGCAAGGGCCCGACCACCGCCTTTGACGTTCTTGATCCTCCCAAGTACAAGCCTTAAAAGTGTGGGTCGTGATGCCACGTGTTGGGGTCGGGTGATAAAATTCCGCCCTCTTTCCTTGCTCCGGTATCTCTCGGGAATCTATCGTTTCGACGAAACCTCTGGCTGGGTGATACACACATGTTGTCGAGGAAGCATCTGTCTTTCCAACATCATAATACAATGACAAAACGGATGAATTTATTACAGCAATGAACTTCACTACATAGAGAATAAATAAGAAGTTAAGATAATTTACGTTTCACTCCTGCCTCCAACGCATTGTCTTTGATTTTCCTCTATCTTGTTGATTCGATTCGTTTACAGGGATCCCTACTAAACATTCCTTTTTTAGAAGTGAAGGGCCTTCCTCCATTCAGATCACGCCAGATAATTGGATGACAGAGCGATAAGAACACGTCAAGTATATATAGTGCGGGCTAGCGTTATGGGCGTCTATATCATGCACGGGTGCAAAATTCATCATGCTTGGCCATTGAGTAAAAGGGCGTAACAAATGCCGTGATGCAATTCGGTTAATTAGGCCTTCTTGGGATCGAGAACATCGAAAGCGGTCTTGGGTCCATCACCGACCTCTCCAGAATATCCGGTGGGCCTGCTGAGGGAAGGATAGTCGTTTCCACTCGCCTTGGCCTGTACAAACAAAGAGAAAAGCCGGGTTGAGAGAATATGACGTGAGAGTCGACCGCATGAACATAAAAAGACATGGCCAGCCGAAAAAGATGACAAGACAACTTACACCGAGCTGAAAGATACGGGCGATCGCTCTCACAGTCTCCTGGATCTCGTCAACGTTGCGATCGCCCTCGTTGAGTTCTTCGAGCAATTTGATCTCCGTCTTGAGCTGCTTGACGCGGCCGTAGAGCTCTCTCTGCTGATCCAATAGGTCGCCAATGAGCATGTCAACATCATCGACAGAGCATTCGCTCTCTTCGCACTGCTTGCCGCTGGCCATCAGAGTATCCAGCTCCTCCATAGACATGAGACCTCTTCCCTTGTAGAGAGTAGTCGAGGTTTCAACGGCAGGCTGCACATATCGTTAATTTTGGAGAAAGAATGGGTGATGCATACATACATGTGAGAAAGGAATCATTGGTTCATCGAAATGAGATTGCAAGATTCTACGATGCGGATCGGATCCATCAAAAATAAATGGCCGTCAGATCATATCAAACACTCACGGCGCGAAGAGCAGCATTGCTGAAAGCGCTGCCGCTGGGGGCAGACAGAGCAAGGATAAGGGCTACGATGGCGGAGCGAATCATGTTTTTAGGTGTCTTTTGGCGTTTGCAATCGAAATTATGAGTGAGGAAGGGTTGGTGTCAAGCACGGCTGAGACGAAAGATCGCGAGAAGCAGGGTGGGCATAAATAACGCAACGGCGATGGATCCATGATCGCCTGGATCGCTCTTTGGATTTCGGGGGGAACGCTCGGGGAAATCAATCGAATGAATCACTTGCTTGCTACATGTAGCTTGCGACCATGGTACACACGTCCAGAGATTTTCGTTTCTCTGCTCTTTGTCCCCTCAGAGCAGATCAGGCAGGGGACAAAGATCTAGTAACTCCATCTACGGTACAAGTAATGACCTGATCCTGGCTAAAATCGAATAGATCTGCATTGTACGGTAGTCTACATCTATTCTACGTGCCGCACATGCAGACATTTTTACACACCTCTCTCGGGCTCTCCCTGAGCTTCGTTGTCGTCCTCTGTTTCATGGAAAAGCCTTGCAATGATTGAATTGTAGGCTGCTTCGTTGGTCTGGCGATCGTCATCTCTAGCTCCAGCTTCAATCCTTCGAGTTGATCTCAATCTAGATCTAGTGGAGCGGCCAGCAGTTCTATTCCGCAGGGAATAGGCAATGAGTACAGATTCTCCGCCCTCGCCCTTTTCGTGAACCCAACCGGTGCCGTCCTTAAGTCTTAGCCATGCTCCGGTCTCGCCGTGCGAAATAACCCGTTCATTGATCAATATGCTCTCTCCAGCTCGGATCACCTTGTCGGTCATTTCTGATAAAAATGATGGTCCCTTCCTCACGTGGATTCCGCCATCGTTCACGGCATCATATCGCCAGCATTGCCGGTGGCGTTCGATGCGCGGAGGGTCAGAACACTCCTCGACGTAGACGCGACCGCTGCCGTACACTTGCACCCATTCGCCTGGAGCGGCGAGGCTATTGAGGGATCTATAATCAATACCCTCTGCACTTGCGGCACGAGCATGACTATTGCGATAGAGCTTGGCAAAGCATTCATGCGTCTTGGTCTGTTCGGAATCAGAACCTTGCATGATAACAGAGGCCGCCATGTCTTCTTCAGACCTCATAGTGCAAATCTCCGACGCCCGAAGAAATTCACCGCACTCGAAGCGAAAGTATTCTTCGCCCTCGTTCTTGATGGAAGTCGCTCTGCGAGACGGCCCATGCCGTACTTTGATGCCTCGTCTACTCTTGACACGGAACCAAAACGACCCATTACGGATAGAAGGAGGGTCCACAACGTGAACATACTTCTGCCCATTCATGTGACGCGGAATCCATCCCTGGCCTCCTCGAAGCCGAGCAAAGCTGGGCTGGTCCTTGGAAATTTGCTCCCACGGCTCCACCTCCACGCAAAGTCCGCAGGGAAGAATGGCATCGATGGGCGCAAACGAAACATTCTGAGGCGGACGGCCCTTGGACTTCTCGCTAATGAGTCCGGAGTCGTTGCGTGGGATTGCCGCCGGGCCGTTTCCTTGGAGGGGTTTGCGAGTAGTTCGGGGGGTGCGAAACATTGCGTCAAGAAAGGAGCTAGCCATTGATGAAGCTCCGACATCAGAAGAGGCTTCAACATGACTTGTATTGAGGGAGGAGTCAGCTATCGATGAATGGGGCGAAGAGCTTGTTGCGATGGACCTCACCTCAGGATCGACCGAATCAGGATGTGGTGGGCATGATACAAGAACACCGCCCCGGTGTACAATGCGAAGCCAAATACCAGCCCCGGCGCCCTGTTGACTCGATGGAATGCCAGTGATTGCATTGCCAACTTCCTTGAAGGCCTGAGAAGCTTCTCCCTCTTCGATCCCAGCTTTACCACCACGGAAGGTCCGATACTGTGCATCCAATTCGGTGCGGTCTGGAACAATAGCCCAGCCGCTATTATCTGCCAACTTTATAAGTCCGGCTCCTGGAGAATAAAGTCCAGACACTTCCAGGCGACCAGTTGCTTCAAACAGCTTTCCACGAGGAAGGATGCGTGTCCTCCTCGTAGAGTCGGAGGACTCTGTGCGCTGTATTCCCGAACCATTACCAAATCCCCCCGCCATTGTGTGGAATCCGCCGTCAGCCTTACTGCTTCCTCGGGTCGAGGGATTTTGGCTTTGGCCGTGGATGAGGTTGTTCACCTGAAAGTGCGGTGCGTCAAGGATCTTAAGTCCGTTTGGGGCCGTCGCTTTCATCAAGAATATCGAAGGTTCTGCCTGATAACTGTGTAGAGCTGCTTCGGACATGCTTTGCGCCACAGTATGTCGATCATTTTGGTCCAGGAACGATGAACTTAAAGATAGATTTTGCCGCACATTCAACTTGTCCTCGTCGGACAGGAGGGACCGAGGAGAGGAAGCAGTTCCGATGGCAGGATTCATGCGCCGGGCGGAAGATTGTGGTGATAAGTGCTGCGAATCCTGGTCAAATGTTGTTGATACCCCGAGGCCATCGCAGTCGAAACCATAGTCGAAGGTATCATTATGACTCTGAGTCAAAACAGCCTCGTTCTGGGTGGTTCCGTTTATATCTGGCTTGGACGATAACAAGGCAATGTCATGAGCTGCCGTTCTCGCTTTCCGTTTTCTTAATGGAGGCCTCCGCCGCCTTCTCGATGGAGCCGTGGACACGCTTCCCAGAGAAGTGGTACAGTACGAAGCTACAGAACCTCCGCAAACGCTATTTCCAGGGCTGGTTGCGCCTGATGGCTGTGCATGATCAAACCCGTTTACTTCGGCCATTACGACACGACCCGGTCCGTCCCCGGAACGTTGATCGGCCAACCACCCCCTCCGATGACTTAGCCGAAGATATGCCACCTTATCCTCTGCTTCTGTTTCTTTGTCGTTTGATTCGGAGTTGGATCTCATTCGCAAACTGATCTGGTGAACGGTCCCCGGCATTACCACGGCTTGGCCAGTTCGAGGTGCATCGTCGCAAGGTCCAGCAATGATGGGAAGTGGCGTCGATGATACGACCTTGTAAAGAAAAGGACCTGGCTGACATTGTGGTGGAGGACCGAGTACCTCGACCGCAATGGGCGAAGGAACGGATGGCCGGCTCAACAAGAGATAGCCATGATGACGTGGCGCATTTGCCTCCATCTGGGCACTGTTGTCCAGATTGCTGGTACTACAGCTATCCTCGTCGTCCCTGCTGGGAGCTTTTGTCAGCGACCCACCCAGCGACACATAGTCCGATGTCGTCAGTGCTGAATAAGTGGAACCACAAACACTCGGACTGGATTCTACGGCGCCTGAGCCCTCACCAGTATCTGCACCCGTCGAAACAATTCTTCTGCCATCGCTGCCGTGCACAGTGCCAAAGTCCGTCACATTGGACCTCCGCGGAGTGTCTCTGCCCGTGGGATGATGGTTCGGCTTCGAAACCATTTGATTGACATTTGCACCGGTAGCAATAGTGTTGGAAGTGGGACGATCGGCATCAATCGCGTATCCGCCCGTCAACACATCGTCCACCTGGATTGCAACTACTTCGTCGTCATCGCCGTCGCCATGGCCCCCAATCACAATGGCATCACCGCTCGTCGCGACGATCTCCCCATACGACACATACACGCCCGACCGCTTGGACCTCTCGTCCGGTTCCGAGAGGAGCGACACCACACCCCGGTAGGTTATCCGATAGTACCGCATATTGGGATTCGGTGGGTGTCCAGAAATTTGCTGGGCCGGTGGTTGCATATTTCTATGCAGCTGCTCGTGTTGGGGCTGTGTCGGTATCGGTGGTGCTGCTGCTGCATGCCGTGATGATAGTGGTGTTGCCACATCGCTGCCATCATGCTCGTCGTCATCAATTATTGTGCCGCCATTCAATCCGAGCCTACCAATGTCCGGCAGCTGCTGCTGCTGCTCCGTCATTTTACCACCATTCGCCGGCCGTATTGACGAGGCTGCCTGCGGTGGTTGGAGATGCTGCTGGGGCATCCGAGGTCCACCAATGCTGGGAGTGGCGGCGGTCCCGTTGGCCAGATGGGATCGGGAGGGTGATGTGGGATGACCGATTATTCGCTCACTGTTTTCGCCGCCATCGTCCCCGTTCTCGGCGGCGCCGGGGCCTATCCTCCGACGACTCATATCAATGCCATGTCCCGTCGCGTAGCAGTATGGGCTGGGCCGCTTGCGTACACGGCACGATGGCAAGATGGCAAGGCACGTCTTTTTGTGCAATAGTCATCTGCAATGTGATGATTTCACCCTCTAACTTTCTGTATGACACAACACAACAGAGAAGAGTGAATATCATTTATTCATTCGCTCGATGCATCAGCAGTCAGCAGATCGCGATCGCATGCGCATCGTATCGCGACACCATGGCAAATGTCGAAGCGGACGCGATGAAGAGCAGTGGGGTCGATAAGCCCGAAGAGGGCGGTGCCGAGAAGCCATCTGCCGCCGCCGCTGCGGCTGCAGCTTCCGCTGCTGCTGCGGAAGATACGCCACCTCCTGTCGATGAAAAGACGGTCGCCAATGGTCCGCCTTCCCAAGAAAAGAAGGTAAGCATGTCGTACCTTATGGCCAGGAAGGCCGGCTTAATCAACTGCAGGTGCAACAGGCCCATTTGTCCCTCTTGTGTCAAATGCCTACGGTGCACCTGCGAGTGCCCCGACAACACTCGCCGTAAGAGGGGCAAAAAAAAGTCATCCGGCAGAGGCGACGGCGGTTTGGAGTCGGGCGGTAGCGGTGGTGGAGAGAGCAAGGCGGCGCCCAAGAAGAAGCTACGAGTGGCCGAGATCGCTGCCTTCGAGGCGCAAGAGCAAATACTCAGTCGGCTCCGCAGGACCGATCGGACGGTATTGGTGCCAGTCGCGGCCAATGGGACCGATGCCTACACCGCTTCGTGCATCACCGACGTGCTGGCCCGGTTCGGTGCCACTTTGACGGTTGCCAAGGTACCGGAGTGTTCCTTTGACATGGAAATGCCCTCGTCATCGCAGTCGATGGCCGCTACGACTGGGACGAGTATCAACAGCCCCCCTCGAGATGGTGGCGCATCTCCTACTCGGCGAAGTGCCGCCTCGGCCTCTGCAGCAACTGCATCTCCTGCCACAGTATCGGACCTGGTATGCAAAACGGGTGGTGGAGGAAGTGCTCGGATTGCAGCCGACATGACGATCCAAGACGCATCCACAATGGATTGGGATATGATCGTCCTGCCCGGTGGGGTGGTGGGGTGCAAGCATCTGCGCTCGTCGGAGATGCTTATGTCTATGCTGAAGCGTCACCGGGCATCGCTCAAACCGTACGGGGCCATCGGCGAGGCCCCAGCCATTGTTTTGGCATCGGCCAAGCCCCATCTGTTGGCCTTGGTTGACGAAGGGAGAGGAGCAACTTGTTTGCCAGATCCCGTGCTGCGGTCCATGCTGCCCGCTCCTGCTAAAGGCGGCGTCGTACTTCAAGGGAATCTCGTGACGGCTGTTGGTCCCGGGTCGGCTCTAGATTTCGCTGTAGCGTTGGGAAAGCAGCTCTACGGTCCTGACAGGGCGAAGGAGATTGCGAAGCAGCTCCTTGTGGGTAGCATCGAAAAGGCCGGAGAAGCTGGCAGTCCACTCCAAGAGGTGCAGAGAAAGGGCAACGATGAAATGCCTTTGCCTTCAAGCAACCAACGGCAGGGCCAGGACGATGACGACTCCGTATCGAAAGACAAGAATTGCGTACTGAGCGAGGAGGATACATTCATGCAACTTGTTTGGCCCACTCTCGATACTTTGGGGTGGAGTCTTGAAAATATGCCAACGGGAGATGGAACGGTATTCTGTCCGCCGGGCGTCAAGCGTGATGCGAAAGGATTCGCTTTGCTGAAGGAGAGGGAATCCAGTGGTGATGATGGTGACTGCGACGATGACAATATTTACTGCTTACAAACGAAAATGGAGGTAGTGGATTTTGTTCAGCGGCGACCGATATCCCATTCGTCAGCGCAGCATCCTGTTCTTTTGTTCACTCAATGCATGGATCGCGCCGATGATCTCGTGGCGATGGGTAGGCTTGCGCCGGCTGACGTTACCCTTGCCTCCGTCCTATCTGAGGTGAAACGAAACGGCAACATTGCAGAAGTGCCTCTATTTGATGAATTCATTTGGCCTCGGCTACATACTCTCGGTTGGTCGATCGAGGAAGAAACTCGGCACCGCCCCAAGAGCTACGTAGAGCCATCATCTTCCTCCAAAGGTGATCGATTCAAGCCGGAGTTTTTTGCACCCACCCGAAAGGATTTGGTGGATTTCTTGTATGAGGATGATGTGTGGGGGTCGAAAGACGAGGTGCTAAAGGTTTTGGATGTTTTTCAGGCCTGTGTGTCTGTCGGTAATGAGATGGCTTCGATGGGGTTGCTGATTAACAAGATGACGCCATTGTGGCTTTACCTAAAAGCGAGGGAGCGAAGGCCAGCTCTACCGTGGCTCTCTACGCACCTGGGGCCCCAGAAGGAGAAGGCAGAGGGACATAAATTTGCTGACAATATGCAGATAGAAGGAGAGCAGTTTGCCGATAATGGGGAGGGAGGTAAAGAGGAGGACAAATGTGCTGAACATGAGCAGGAAGAAGGTGAATCCAAGAAGCCTGCCGTTGACCATGGGCAGGAATGTGTAGAGGAGAAGGAAGATAAGGGGCCAAAGTCGGGTGGACTCGCAGTTGCAGAATCACCGCCGATGGAAACAGGTGACGACGGATCATTGCGTTGAAAGTGAGACGATGGTGGAGGTCGAGTCAAACCAGAATTGCTCCGCTGGAAACTCAAGTGATCCTAACAGCGCTGGAGTTTACTCTCACGGAAAATCTACTACGTCCATGCCATGTAGATCTGCATGTAAGACGTACGAGTAAGTTACTCCGTGGGACGATTGCACTGCGGTTTGAGATTTTGTCTGGCAAGTTACCGGTATATGTTGTCGGTCTGGTCTAGCTAGAGGTAAAGGTAGTAGGTAAAGTCCGGAGTGTCCAAACAATGAACATGAGCGCGCGGCCGTGCAATAAACAAGTACATGTACGTGGTGCGCAGAGGTTGTCTATTTGATGCAGTTAGCCGATGGACTTCCTACATGTAAAATGAATGGTAAACTGGGAGTACATGGACGCCTTCTCCCTCTCGATCAATTCTGCAAAGATGTGCCCCGGGGTGCAGGAATGCACATGAGTCCGCCCAACTTTCGTGATCACATGTCCTACACGGACAAACTCGTTGTGCGCTTGGCTGCCTTCTCTCACTATGTCCACACGCCCCCCGTCCGCGATGCACATTCCAAGCTTACGAGAGGAAAGGAACAAAACAGAGTAAGTCCCTCGTGTCTCACGAAGCTCACGTTGCTTGAGTAACTCGGCCTCCCTCGCTGCCTTGGCCTCCCTCGCTGCCTTGGCCCTCCTCGCTGCTGCCTTGGCCTCCCTCGCTGCATTGGCCTTCCTCGCTGCTGCCTTGGCCTCCCTCTCGGGGCACGCCTCCCTCGCTGCTGCTTCGAACACAACTTCTGCGTCGTCAGCACTAAGTCCCGATCGTTTGGCTGCTCTGAGATGCTTTCTCACCGACACAAATGTGGCAGAGGCTTGCTCGGGAGTACCAAACATGCCAATCATGCGGGACTTGCCGCCCCACCATATTTGTGATTTGAACATTCCATTCGCCATCTCGTAGACACCTCGAGGAAGACCTCGCTTCTTCGATCCTTCTGCCTCGGTGACCCCGCCAAGCCACCCGAAAGCACCCATGAAGAACTCAAAACCAAAGCTTTGAGAAATTATCTCTAGCGGCGCGATCATGGTCATTCCAAGTCTCTCGGACAAATAGAAACCAAATTCATTTGCCACATCCTCGAAGGATTCATTGTCACGCCTTTGACGGATCACTTCCAATGCATCTTCGCTCACATAGAGGACCTCCACAGCATTGCGTTTGGTGTCGCGATCCCGGGGGAAAAAGGCAAATGCCTCAAGGTCTTCAAAGGTGGTGCTGCACCCAGCCAGCTCGAATGGAAATGGCGTTTCCCTGCGACGGTGGAGGAGGTACAGGAGCGATCGAACACTTCCCAAGCTCTTCAAGAGAGCTGCGAGTCTATGCCCACTGATTCGGGATGGGATGTCTTTGGCTTTCCCTGAACGAATTGGTCGCCAACGCTGAAGGTCTGGGCTGAACAGGAAGGCGGCGACCTCGGGATTCATGCCGGCAAGTTCATGGTCAATCTTGATCAGCTCCGAATTGCTCAGGGGCTGCGGCACCGTCGCGGCAAGCTCGGAATCCACCGTGGTGGGCTCAAGATCGGACATGGTGGGCTCGGGAGCCAATACGACAGGGTCGGGACTGGTTGTGCGAGCGTAGTGCAGGTATCCTCCGCCAGTGCCGGCTTTGAGTTCCGACACAGGCTTCAAACCTCCATGTTCGGGTGACGGAAGAAGGCTGGTGGAGAATGCGTCGATGTTGCCGTGACATTGGTGGGATTTGAAATACCCCAGAAGAGCTCCTGCCACGATCTGAACGCCGTGGTTCTCCTCGATGCTTTTCAGGATGACCTCTTTGTCTACCGAATCAGGAGCTGCCGGCGTGGTGTACTTGTCGTGCCGCCACTTGAGTATTGGCAGAAGGATTTTGAGCAAGTCTGCTATCTCCTGTTCAGTGAC
>Ga0115006_10002225_pt1 | contig 12628 bp, 4 predicted proteins | sample ArcOceMetagenome_3_FD_88943 | JGI IMG/M metagenome (GOLD analysis project Ga0115006, IMG submission 88943) | Marine eukaryotic phytoplankton communities from Arctic Ocean - Arctic Ocean- Svalbard ARC20M Metagenome | ecosystem: Environmental > Aquatic > Marine > Oceanic | place: Arctic Ocean...
CGACGGATGAAGCCGAACACTTCGATCGCACGACGCGGGAACTTCGAAGGCGGATCGTCGCGGCGAACCGACGCGGGCAACGCGCGGAGGAAACGCTCGCGAAGAAACGGTCGGCGAAGGGAATAGGAAACGGCGCCGCGACCGACGCCGAGCTCGCGGCGCTCGAGGAACGCCTCCGAACGCTTCGCGAGGCCAACGCGGCGGCGGCTGATCGACACGCGTCGTCTGCCGAATCCGCTTCAAACGTTCCGGACGTTTCCGCCGCGGATGCCACCGACCAGCTCGCACTCGACGCCGCGTTCAGGTCCGCGACGGAGGCGCTCATCGCGGAGCAGACACGCGCGGAGGCGCTCGCGTCCGAGCGCAGCGCGCTGGTATTCCGCCTGGAGACGGCGAAGCAAATCGCGGATGAACGAGTCGGGCGGGGCTCGAGAGGCGACGGGTACGTCGACGAGGAAGCCGGCGCGGTTGAATCCGCCGCCGTTGGGTACAGGGGACACGTCGGGGGGTACGATTCCGACGACGACGCGGGAGAAGTGTTGAGCGAGACGGGACGGTACGCGCCGAAGCAACTGGCGTACGACATCGCGAGCAAGGCGCTCGGCGGCGGTGAGCGAGCTCGGCGGGTATCGAATTTGGTCGGCGCGGTTGACTCGTTGGCGCTGGAGGGTTTGAGGGCGGCGGGTAGGCACGGCGTGGCCCGGGCGGGTGCGGTGGCGTACCTGTGCGTGCTGCATCTGTACATGTTCGCGCTGCTGTTCTTCGGCGGGTCGGGTCCGAGGGCGACGAGCACGGCGACGATGACGGCGGAGAGCCTCTACCCCAAGCCATAGAGTAGCACTTAAAAAGTTGACGCTGACACGTACTTATCGAACAAGAGCGACTCGACACAACTGACGACGCGACCGAATGGTGTTCAACCCCGGAAACGCGGGGAGCGTGGCCGCGGCTGCCGCGCGCCCCGGCGTGGCGTACGTCCTGGGTCGGACCCTGTACTTATCCATGACTAACCGAAGCAACGCGGCGACGATCGTGGAGACCCGCGGGCCGAGCTTTAAGATGCCCGCGGATTCGTTCTTCCGACCGTACCGCGATCCCCCGCACAGCCTGAGCAAAGAACCCGAGGCTGAGGAGCTCGCGGAGGTGGTGGACATGTTCTACGACAAACTCGAGATCGTCGGCATGGGGGAGAACGATCCCGGGGTGGTGTTCGCGGGCATGGGCGAACCTTTGCTGCGCATGGAGCAGATCCGCGAAACCATCGAGCAGGTGCACGAGGTGCGGCACGGAGTTCCCTTTCGCGTGAGCACCAACGGGCTGTTCCCTCCGTCCGTCGCGGTGGCTCTGGCGGACGCGGGGATCAGCAAGGCCACCGTCGCGCTCGCCACCGCGGATCCCGGCCAGTACACCGAGCTCATGCGACCGGAGGGCGGCGACCACTCGACGGTGTGCGGTTTCATCGCGTCGCTGGCCGAAGCCGGCGTCGAGGTGGAGGCGACGGCGGTGGAACGGCCCGGGGTGGACGTCGCGGCGGCGAGGAAACTAGCGGAGGCGCTCGGTGCTTCCGGGTTCAGAACGCGCACGTATCATCCGTAGTCGGTCGTCGTTTCTAGTGTATTGGATAGTCTATTGATCAGCGATCGCCGATCAGTCCGTTCGTCCGCCTCCAAAGGTGAACATGCTCTTCTTGGCCCGTTTCGGCTCGCGTCCATCCGTCTCAGCCTCCCTTCCCTCGCGAACCATCGCGCCGAAACCTACCATACCTCCCCCGCTCGCGACGCCCCGTCCACCGTTCGGTGGCAACGGCGTCGCCGCGATGACCCTCACGGGCGTCTCCGTCACGGTTTCCCTCGCCGGCGTGCTCATCGCCTGCTGTAGCATAGCCGCGCCCCTGCTCCCGCCCCTGTTCGCGCCGGGCGTCCTCGATGGCCCTCGCGGGGTACTCATCGCCGCCGGCGTGCTCATGACCTCGCTCAGCCGGCTGTTACCGCGCGCGGGGGTCATCGAGACCGAATCGCGGCGGCGGGCGGGCAGCGGCGTCTGCATCATCGCGATAGCCGCCTGTCTCCCCGGGGTCATGGCTGCGCCGCCCGGGTTGCTGTCGAAGGAGGCGAGCGCCAGGTTCCTCGGCGCGGGCATCTGCATCACCTTGCGCTTGCCCGCGTCCGGCGTGGGCTGGAACCCGTGAGGGACCATGAGCAGCTTCTCGCGCGTTCGTCCCGTTTCTTGTCGCTGTCGAAGGAACGCGGCGCGTTTCTCCTTCTCCTTCTTCGCGAGCTCCTCCTTGTCCTGCTGCTTTCGAAGCTCCTCGGCGCTCTTCACCGGGGCCATGCGCACCTCGCGCTTCGCCCCGCCGCGGCTGCGGAACAGGTTATGCCACTTGGCGCCGGTCTTGGGGTTGGGAACCTTGAATCCGGGCGCGGGATCGGGCGCCTTGCTTGGCTTGCCGCCGCCCGCCTCTGACGTCTCGCCCGATTCGCCCCCGTACTCATCCTCGCGGGGATTAAACCCTCCGCCCGTCGTCTTCCTCTTACCGACGACGCCGGGGGAGAACACGCCGGCGTCGATCACGCGAGCCGTCTTCCCGGCTCCCGCGGCGTTTGAATCGGCGCCGTCGCCGTCGCCCGCCTTCTCGGCGGTGGCGCCCACGCCGAGGTTGGACCTGAGAGCCGCCATCAGCTTCGGTACCTTTGCGTTGTACCTCGGCCCGAGGGTATCCTCCACGAACTCGTGCAGCGCCTGTATGCCAGTCGGCTGCAGCAAAAAGCTGAGCGGGTTGACAACCTTCGCGAGGTGCTTCGCCGCCTTCTTCGTCCGTTTCTTGTCCGCTTCCGAGGACCGGAGCGAATGGAGCGAGAGCGAGAGGTGCGCCTGAAACGCGTGCTCGCGGCGCTTCGTCGACTTGCACCCTCCCGTGCGATGCCTCGCCTCCAGTTGCGTCTGCGACAAAACCAGCGTCTTCTCCACGGTATCCACGGCGGCGTCGTTGCTCGCGGCGTGCTTACGCGCGGAGCTCACCGCGTCCGTCGCGAGTTTTTTCGCCAGGTCACCGAAGTTCGGATCCGGCGCGTCGACGTCTGACCCGAACGACGCGAACAACGCGTCGTACTCCGATCTCACGCGCGTCACCACCGCGTCCGTGTCGGAAAGGTCCCAGGCGGGATCGACCGGCGCGAACGACCGTCTGCGCTGTTTGCCCTTGCCGGGCGTGGGCGCCGGGTGGGAGGAGTCGAAGCCGGTTGAAGGTTTCGTATCTTCGCCGACCCATAAACCTTCGCCGACCATGGCGCGGAACCTGGCGTCCAGCGCCGCGTCGCTCTCCACCTCCGCGTCACCCGTTTTATCACCCTCCATATCACCCCCCTCCACATCACCCGCGGGGTTTGGTAGCCGGAGCTTGGGACTGAGCACGCCGGCGCCGTTCGTGTCGGTCACCAGCGACGCGGCGAGCGCGTCACCGAAGCGGTTCAGGCGCGGTCCGTCGCCGTACCACCGCTCCCATCGGTGCGTCCCGGGTGGTGCCTTCATCGCGTCGGCGGCGAGCGCGAGCGAGAGAGGGTTACCCTTGAGCGTACCCCGCGATCCGACGACGACGCCGGCGTTCGTGTTGTTGTTCGTGTTCATCGTGTTGTTGTCCCCGGTGTTGTCGGGACCGTTCCCGGTGCCGACGCTCGCGAGTATCTTCGTGCGGTCCGTCCCGGTGCCGGTCCCGGTGTCGTTCGTACCCGCCGCGTTCGACGAGGACGCGATGTGCACGCGGTCCTCGCGCGGGTCGGGAAAGATGGGCTCCAACGCACCCCATCCAGTACCCGCGCACGCCCCCGCCAACGCGGACATCAACGACGCCGCGCTCTTCCCATCCTCCACACGTCCCGGGGTGTCCGGCCCGCGTGTAGTGGACGTCCCGGCCGAAGGGGCGACGGCGACGAGCGACATCGTCCCCGGCGAGAGCGGCTGCAACGCGTAGAGGACGACGCGTCGACGCGTCCCCGCCGCGGTGGTCGCGTCCGTCTCCTGCGTCATCAGAGGATCCGCCCCATCATCAGCCTCCGTCAGCAGTTCTGGGTTTGTCAGCGCCTCGTCGTCCTCCTCGTCGACCCGATCCGCGGATGCCTCGGCCGTCGTCTCCTCCACCTCGACGATCGCGCCCGCGCGTCGAATCGCGAGGAGAGCGCCGAGCGCGTACGCCGGCGACCCTTTCGCCGCCGCCGCCACCCGGTAACAACATTCGCCCCCAATGTTCGAACAATTCACCCAACACGCGGAGAGCTGGTCCACGGAGACGAGCGACACGATCGTCGCGCGCGTGACCCGGGAGGTCCTAGGCTCCGCGCCGCGCTCGCCGGGCTCGGACGGGAGAACGGCGACGATGCCGAGAGCGACCGAGCCCGACGCGGCGGTCGCGCCATCCCCGGACAAACGCACTCGCAGCTCTACGGGATCCGCGCGATTATCCACCAGGATCGCGTCCTCGGACCGCCGCGCATGCTCGACGTCCCCGGTATCCCCGACATCGACGTACGCGGACATGAAGAGACCGGGGGGTAGCCCGCGCGGTGCGGCGGCGTGCGCGAGCGCGGCGGCGGGGACGGAAGAACCGTCGAATCTGGCGAAGAGCTCCGCCGCTCTTTTCTCCATCGACGTCTCTTTAGCGTTGCATCCGTCGTCGTCGCCGCCCAGGCGACACAGGTAGGCCCTGGTGCGTTCTTTCCTGTACGCGTCTTCGATACCCTTGAACGGGCGGAGGAAGTCGATTTCTTTCGTGCCCGGCGGCTTCGCGGGATCGTTCTCGTCGTTCGATCGCGCTGGGGCGTCGAAGTGCATCCTGGAGAGGATGACCACCGCGCTGTGCTGCCGCTCGGATCCGCCGCCGTCGCCGTCGCCGTCGCCGCCGGTCATGCCCGCGAGCTCACCCGCGGCGCGTTGGATCACCCCCGCCATCTGCCGCGCGAGCGTGGTGAACCAGCCGGTGCGCTCGGCGTCGGGGCCGGCGATGGAGTCGAGATCTCCGTCTCTGTTTTCGGGCGGGGTGCCCAGGTTGGCACCCTCGTCGTCGGCGTCGGCGTTGTAGAGCTCGACGGATTGGTCGTACGCGCGCACCACCGCGGCGATGACGTCGGGGGTACACACGTGGAACTCGTCCCGTCCCAGCGTCGGCAGCTTATCGTCCGTCCTGGCCGACGCCTTGGCGAGCGCCGTCATCCTCGCGTCGAACCTCTGCGGGGTCAGCGCGGAGTCGTAGAATCTGAAGGACCATCGCGGGGGCGCGGGGCTCTGCCGCGAGAGGTGCGTCAGGACCCGGCGCAGCACCAGCCGGACCTGCGCCCTCTCCTTGGCGGTGCCCGCGCGGAGGTCCACCAGGAACGACACGCGCCTCACGCGGTCCGCCATCGTCGCGCCTCCAACACTGGTTCGAACCATGACTTGAAAAGCGCGCCTTTTTTCTCGGACTCGGATGTGCCAAGTCTGACACCGTCTCCCGCACTCACTTCACTTCGGGGCGCGCTTAGCACACACGCCCGATGTCGCTCCTGGTTGAGGGTGTGGCGCTCACGCCGAGCGGCCGGCCGGTACTGGCGCCGGAGGAGCTGGAACTACGCATGCTCGAGCGCGTCGACGCGGAGTTCGGCGACAAGCGCGCGGGGAACATGCGCGGGGGGCTCCCGGGCAAGGAGGCTGACAAGTACGTCGCGGGCGTCGCGATGGTCACCTCGCACAGGCTGATATGGCTGGACCAAGCCAGGGCGCCCGGGACGGAGGGTCTGAGCTGCAGCGTGCATCTCTCGCGCGTCATCGAGGCGGCGCCCGTGCCTCTGAAGATGTTCGGGTCGCGCACCAGACGGACGCGGATGGCGCTGCGAAGAGGCATCGTCGGGCCGAACGACGCGGGGGGCGCGCTCGTGCTCGCCTTCAGGGGCGAATCCCCCGACGCATTCACCCACGCAGTCACCGACGCGCTCGCGAAAAAGGCGTGGCTCGCCGAACCCCAGGGCGGCGCGTCCTCCAGCAGGCGCGGGGGGCAGGGCGGCGCGTCCTCCGTGTCAACTCGCGTGCAACCAACCGTGCCATCGGGGCAACCAGATCCGCCGCCGGGCCCGCCACCGGGTTCCCGATCCGCGTTCGCGACGGACGCGGGAGTGGGCGGCGTGTTACACAGGCAGCACCAGGAGCACAAGCAGCGGCAGACGCAGCTAGGCCAGGCGTTCGTCGACATGAACGCGCTGATGGCAAAGGCTAAGGAGATGGTGCAACTCGCGGAGCACCTCGCCGCCGTCGAACGCAGACGGGTAACCGGTTCCGATGAATCCACCGGCGCCGAGACCGCGGAGACGACGGAGATGGACGCGATGATGCTGTCGATGGGGATAGCGTCGCCCGTCACGAAGGAGACGGCGGGGGCGCTGTACCACCAGCAGCTCGCCAGGCAGCTCGGGGACTGGCTCCCGAGGATCCTCGCGAAGAGCGGCGGGATCCTACCGCTGCCGGATGTCTTCTGCCTGTTCAACCGCGCGCGAGGGAGCGAGTTGATCTCGCCGGAGGATCTGTTGAAGGCGTGCCAGCTGTGGAAGCGGCTCGGGGTGCCGCTGCAGTTCAGGCGGTTCGACAGCGGGATACAGGTGGTGCAGAGCCTGGACAGGAGCGACGACGAGGTCTGCGCGACTCTGATGGAGATGATCAATCGGCCGAGTGAAAGTCACGATTGCGAAAAACAAACATCTTCGTCGCCATCTCGGATGGACACGTACTCGGCGTCCGTGGCGTTGGGTATAAACCCGACGATCGCGTCGGAGTACCTGCTGATGGCGGAGAGGCACGGCATTTTGTGCCGCGACGACGGCCCGGAGGCGACGTACTTTTACCCAAACTTTTTCCCCGAGTGTTCGTACGCGGCGGAGATGGCGTGATCTAGGCAATAGACTATCATACTTTAGCAAAGAGAGTCGGCGCGCCATGTTCGTTTCACATGGACATCTCGATTACAAGTACCAGCTGTACACGACTTTCGTGATCCATCCACACCCTCGACCCCACAGAGCTCAGAGCCCAAGCGATTAGATGGCGTCGACGTCATCGAAATCGAAAAAGTCGTCGTTCTCGTCGCGTTCTTCCTCGAAGGTGTCTGTTTCGTTGACGCGGATGGACTCGGGGAGCTCACCGTAGGCCTTCAGGGAACGGGCCTCGTCCGCGAGATACTTGAGGATGACGTCCGCCTTCTCGTCCTGGAAGTCGCGGAGACCGAGGAGGACGATGTCGCCCGTGTTGACCCACACCTTCTTGCGCATCTTTCCGCGAATGTGACAGAGGCGCTTCACGCCGTCGATGCACTGCGCCTCCAGGCGGCCGTTCCCGAGCATGCGCAGGACCTGCGCGTACTCCTGGCCGTCCTCCTTGAAGACGAGCTCGCGCTTCTCGTCACCATCGTTCTTGCCCCTGCGGCGGTTCTTGCCTCCCTTCCCCTTCGCTCCCTTCGGCATGGTGGCTGCTTGGTCGAGTGGTTTTCAACCCTAGCGAGCGTCGCTTTCAAAAAATACGCGCGGATCCCACGTGGATCTCCGGCGCGGCAGGCGTCTTCGTCTAGGAAGAGCCTTTGGGAGTTCACTTGGACTCCGTCGACGACGTCCCTAAGCGGCGTGCGTCTGGTAAAAGGGCGAGCCGGGCGTCCGGACGGGCTCAAGACCCATCTTCAAGTCGAGTCTTCCCAGGATACGGTCGCAGTTTCGCGGCGGCGGTTTTTGTTCTTTTGGGCCTAATAAATTTTACAGGTTATTGCTAAAAATGTCACTAGTTTCTCATCACTCGCGCCGGTTCAGGTCAGTTGAACTGGCTTCTGGTCGTCTCCATGAGCTCCTTCGGCGTGATCTCGTGCCCTGGAGTCTTGCTCAGCAGTCTCCTGCTGGTGTAATTCTCAGTACGCAGGTTCTCCCGGACGATCGTCCCGGGCCTTCGCCTTCGTTGCGCAACCTTCAGATGCGCGTCAATCGCCGGGTCGATCCGCGTATCAAGTTTGGTCTTCCCCCGCGGTTTAGTGTACTCTGGAATACGCCCGATACACTCAAACACCCACGTGTTTTCCTTCGTGGTGACCACGAGCCGGCCGACTTTATCTCCGCCGTAGTCCTTTGGCCTGTACCGTATGCGCAGATCGACACCCGGGCCGCCGTCGCTGGTTTCCACCGCGACGCCCTTGTGTCCGCCAGCCTTCAGAGGCGTCTCCGGAGACTTGCCCGGAAGCATCGTGCCGACGTTGGGCTTGACGCTGAACTCCGCTGGGGAGTCCGGGGTGAAGTACGCGGTGAACGCGCACGCCTCGGGATCGGGGTTGGCCAGCGAGAAGACCGCCTCGGCCTTCTCGTTGACGTTGGCCTCGACCACCACCGATCCGTCGATGTCGGGCTCGATCGCCTCGAGGTGGATGGGAAACCGCCACCGCCCGCCGCTCGCCTTGTTCACGAGGAAGTCGATGGAGCAGGACACCGCGCGCTTGGGCCGGAACGCGATGGCGAAGCGCAGACTCCTGGTCTTCGGCGTCAGGTTCGCCATCAGGGGTTTGATGACCAAAGCCTTGCGAAGGTGGTGCTTTTCCGACTCGGGAACGACGACTTCAAAGTCGTAGTGCTCGATTGGAACGTCAACCTTCAGGCCGTGGAGGAACACCTCGAGGCCCATCTCGCACCGACGCCGCGCCTTACCCTCGATCCTGAAGTCCTGACCCTTGGGCACAGCCTCCGCGATGCCGATCAAGGGGTACCTCCACGTCAGCGTATCCCCCGCGCTCTCGGTGGTGATGACCATGTTCGCGCGGTGGCGAGTCATCGCGGCGGGTGAAAACTTGAACGGGAGGGGAACCACCTGGAACCCGTCCACGCGCACGCCCTGCTTCTTCTTGAGCATGTCCTCCCAAACCCCCGTGCTCTCGTCGGTTTCGATGGCGACGTCGACGAAGATGGGGTCGTGGAAAGGGTTCTGGAAGCTGACCGATCCGACGCCGGATTGCCCGAGCGTGACGAAGATGTCCGTCGCCGGGAGCTCGGTGGGCTCCGCGCCGCGCCCGCTGACGGACCACGTCCACGTCCCCGCCTCCTCGTTCGTGGCGACGATCGTCCCGTGCTCCAGTTGGTTCAACGCGCTCGGGGCGTACGTCACCTTGAACTTGCCAACGCCGAAAGGGGGTAAGGTCACGCTGGGCGGCGCGACGATGAAGTTGCGGGGATTATCCGGGCACGACAGCGTCGCCAGCACCTCCTCGTCGAGCGGGTTCTCGATGTCCAGGACGACGACACCGCGCTTGCCTCCAACCTCGGAGGTCATCTCGGGAACCAGCACGGGCGGTGCGTCGAGGGCGTCGAGCCTGAGCGCGTACCAAAACTCGCCGAGCTCCGCGGACACGAACCGAACGCTCCCTTCAGTCGGTCCCGTGAGCATCGGCGAATACACCAAGTCGTACGTCTTCTCCGACCGCGCGTCGATTCGCATGGTGTCCGCGCCGAGCACGCCGTGGCCCTCGCGGTAGATACGAAACGTCGCCACCTGATCCGACGGGTTCGCGAGCGTGATCTGCGTCGTCAGCGCGCCCCGAACGGGAACGGCTAGGTCCAGCGTGTCTTCAACCGGCGGCGCCGCCGCTCTCACCTCGAGCGTCCACCAGACGAACGACCCGTCCGGCGCCGTGAACGTGACGCTGCCGTGGAACACGCCGGAGCACGTGGGCGCGATGGCCATGTCATATGTGGACGTATCGTTGGCCAGAACCACGCACTGCGGGTCCCCGCCGACAAAGTTGAGGTCGGAGCTCACGTCGTAAGCCGCCTCGCGCTCGGCGCCGAATACGTTGGGCACCGTGAACCTGTGCCTGGTCCGTCCCCTCGCGTCGGCGTCGATGACGACGTGGCCACGCGCCAGTGGCTCGTTGGCGATACCCTTGAGCGCGTACGAGATGCTCTCGCCGCCAGTCTTGAGCACGAGTTTGGCGTGGAAAGTTCCCGGCCTCGCGGGTTTAAACGTGAGGGGGAAATCCGCTTTTTTCTTGCCGTCGACGACCATGTCTCGGCCGTGGCCCACAAAGTACTCGCGCTGACCGGCAAAGTTGGCGGTGACGCTCATGGGCTTCATGCCGCTGTTGACCAGTGGGATGTTCTGGGTGATCGATTGCCCCGCGGCGCATTCGAACTCGAGCTGCGCGGCGTCGAGGGTGAGACCGCAGCGGTACTCGAGGTCGACGACCCGGACGTCAAACTGCGACTTCATGACAACCTTGCCGGGATAGACGCCCGCGTTGCGCAGGTTCAGCTGAAGCTGAACGGTGTTCTCGCCCGGGATGATCTGCTCGATCTTCTGGCCGTCGGCACCCTTCGTCACGGTCTTCTTACCGGCCCGGGGGGTCTTGACGAGCGGAAGCCTCGGCTTGCCGAAAATCTCCATGTGCGACGAGACAGCCTCCAGGGCGTACACGACACTCTTCGGCCACGGCTCAGCCTTCCGTATGCGGTCAGCCTGCTCCTTGACCTTTGCGAGCGGGTGTTTCTCCAGGAAGGTCCGCTTGGCGAGCTCGAGCGGGTTGTTGATGAAGGACACCACGATGTTAGACATCTGCGGTTTGATGTCGACGTCGGCTTTTTGCTCAGCCATCGGGTGCGGGTGATCGGCGGCACCCGCGAGCTCGTAGACAAACTTGCCAAAGCTGTGGTCCTCAAACGAGAGGTGCGCGGTGTGCGAGCCCATGGTGAACGGGAGGAAGCTCACGCGTAGCTTCACCGACCCGCCCTTCTTGAGTCGCACCGACCTGCGATCGACCCCGAACGGTTCGGGGTAGAGCGTCGGGTCAATCTTGCCCAGCGCCGGATCCGCCGGTTTGCCCATCAACTCGCGAATGGACTTTTGCGATCGTCTCGATGTCCTCGGCGTCCGCCCGGTGTACGCGGCGGAGTGCAACGCCATCTGTTCATCCTCCTTCGCGGCGGCCATCGCCTCGACTTGGTCCGCGGAGTAGTTGGTGCAGACGATGCCAAACTCGCAGTCTCCGGGGTACGGATTTTGAACCTCGACGATTTGCTCGGCAAACTCGTAGCACTTCGCCTTGAAGTCAATCTTGCGGATGGGCTCGGACGATTTCACCACGGGGTTCAGGTCGAACACGAGTGTGCTGCCGTTCACCTGCGAATCCTCCTTGACCGCCGCGAGAATCAGGCGGCATCGATCGGGCAGTGACGACGTGGGCACGCAAGAAACCGCGAGCTGCGCCGTGCTCCTCTTCTCCATTCGCACCGTCTTCGCCTCAACCGTAAAGTCGGGGTTTCCCTCCAGACGCACCGAGTACACGATGGGCGCCAGCGCCGGGTTCGTCAGCTCGATGTTCTTGACAACCTTCTGCCCGAGCAGCGCCGGGAAGTCGATGACCGTCCGTGGCACGAGCTGCGGCAGGTGGTTGTACAGAAACAGGCAGAACAATAGCCGTTCGCTCGGGCTCGCGCCGGCGAGCTCCTCGGCGGTGACGTCGTCGTACGACAGCTGCACGTACCTTAACATGTCCAGCACCACCTCGTGGTTCGCGACGATCGCCTCGCGCGTCTCGGGTACGAATTTCATATCCCGAGAGAACTGCGAGAGGCTCGGCCAGTGGCTGACCAAAAGCCCGTACAGCACCGTCCCGTCGCGTAAATCATCGTCGAAATCGCACACTCGCGACGCACCCGGGAAGGCCCTGCCTCGGTGGTGCGTCATCCACTTCAGGATGATGCTCTCGGCGACGGAGAAGACGTTGGACCCAACGATGGACGTGTCCGTGGCGGAGTCGACCGCGAGGTCACCGCAGTTGGGCACCGTCCTGAACTGCTTCGGCGTGACGCGGTTGAGGACGAAGATGCGAATCGTCTGCGTCAGCACGGCGCGCCACGCCGACGCGTTCACCTCGCGGAACCTGTCGCGGTCCTCGTAGAGCGCGATCCAGTGGTCTAACCTGTCGCCATCCACGATGGACCACTCGCCGCTCTGAACCTTGGCCATCTTATCCCGTAAGAGCCTGTGGTAGTCCTGCTCGTCGACGAGAAACTCGGGGTATACGCCGTTGAGCAGCGCGCCCGTTCCCTTGAGGTACGTCAAAATCTTATCGAAACGATCGCAGAGCCAGAGCGCGTGCTGGCGCCTGTTCAGCCCGTGCTTCTCCACCGTCGCGACAATCTCGCGCCCTGTCCAGAACTTGATGATATCGATCAGTAAAAGTCCCTTGCTGCGGATGAAATCGCCCGGAACGTCGCGGACGGGGCCCTCGGGTGTACACGCGTTGAGCCACCGCGCCAAGTTGGCGTTGTCGACGCCCGCGTCCAGCCGCGCCATCGGCGGCGCCATGTATCGCGCCGTCTTCGGCAGCATCACCGGCCGATTAACGTCCGCGCCGTCCATCGTCAGGCACCCGTCGTTCGCGGCGAGGAATTGTTCCGTGGTGAGGGTGCAGTTATCGGCGATGCCCGACACCGGAATGGAAAACCGTCCCCCGTCCTCGTCCAAAAATTCAATCGTCGCGGTGAAGCTCAGAGGTTTTTTGCTCTCAAAGCTGACGTCCACCGGGAGTTTCTGCTTGGCGATGCCGATCATCTGCCCCTCCGGCCACTCGATCTGCAGCGGCACCGCCAGC
>Ga0115006_10002227_pt1 | contig 12627 bp, 11 predicted proteins | sample ArcOceMetagenome_3_FD_88943 | JGI IMG/M metagenome (GOLD analysis project Ga0115006, IMG submission 88943) | Marine eukaryotic phytoplankton communities from Arctic Ocean - Arctic Ocean- Svalbard ARC20M Metagenome | ecosystem: Environmental > Aquatic > Marine > Oceanic | place: Arctic Ocean...
CCTGCAAAAAGCTGTTCTAGGTTGGGTTTGTTGAGTACATCTAATTCAGAAATCTGATTTCCACTACACCGCAGGCTGCTTAACAAAGGAGCGTTATTGATATCTAAAACTAATATATTATTTTCCTCGCAGGAAACATTTATAAGGTTAGGCTTGTTACTCAAGTCTATCTCCGACAATTGATTTAGGTTAACCCCTAGATTCTCTAGCATATTGTTATTCCCTAGATCAAGGCTTATTAGATTATTATTATTAATCCAAATGTCTTTTAAAAATGAATTATTACTCAAGTCTATTTCCGATAATTGATTAAAATTCATCCTTAAATTCTCTAGCATGGGATTATTACTCAGGTCAAGTTGTGTTAGTGTATTTCCCGAGGCATCGAGAAATTGCAGGTCTAAATTTTGGGATAGGTTAATGGAATCGATTTGCCCATTTTGGTTATAACAATCAAGATGTTTTAGCCACGGAACTACAGACATGTCTAGATAAGAGATCTCACTATTCTGTAATTCAGAAAGCGATAAAGTATCTAAAGACAAGAAGCCTTCCAGCCCAGTTAAATCATTAATGCTACTATAGCTTAAAAAAAGGGCTTGAACATCAACAATATTTTCTGTAAGAACTGAATCATTTAGCACATCATCGAGTTCCATCCAGATTAAGTATTGCTCGAAAGAATCGTCTGGGATATAGGTGTTTTGAGCAGAAATCCCTGCACACAAAAAACATAGAGTTACAGCATAAAATAATTTCATCGTAAATATTTTATTTAAAATATCCTTTGGTTTTGCCTCTTAAATACCTACTCAACGATAAATTTATACGTCTTACCAGCTTGTGTTTGTAATGTGTAGAGTCCTTTTTCCCAGTCGCTTACATCTATCGCCCAAGTTAAAACTGAACCTGTTTCTTGAACCATTTTTCCGATGGCATCAAACACTTTAAGTGTGGATTTTTTGTTTAAGGTGATGTTTAACTCAGAGGTTGCTGGATTTGGGAACATTAAGACAGATAGAGCCTCGAAATTATCAATTGAAGAGATTATTGAACCTTCACACGAGCAATCATCTTGAATAACATCAGACTCGGTATCTGCGTTACCATCATCACAAATATCTCCTGTAAAAACGCAGCTTTCGTCATCTTCTGTTGCTGTTTGATCATAATTACAAGCGTCAAGATCAACACACCCGAAAACAGGTGCTACTGAACCTTCACATGAACAGTCTTCTTGAATAACATCCAGCTCTGTATCTGCGCTGCCGTCATCGCAAGCGTCTCCGACAAATAAACAACTTTCGTCATCTTCTGTTGCTGTTTGGTCATAGTTGCATGCGTCTGCATTAGTACACCCAAAGACAGGGGCTGAAACTGTGATAGATGCAACCATTCCATTTGCAGCATGGTTACCTATTGAACAATCATAATTATAAACTCCAGGAACCGTAAATGTGAAGGTACCCAAACACACTCCAGAAGGGCTTCCAAACATCGACCCTATTGAAAAAGGCTCTGGGTTATTAAAAGGCTCGTCAGTAATTGAATTCGTTATTCCCATCACATCGTGGTTCCCTCCAGCGTTTACCCATCCTACCGTAGTTCCAACTTCAACCATTAAGGCATCAGGAGTGTACATAAAGCTGATTGTTTCGATTTCAACGTCTGCACCGGGACAGATGTCGAAATCTTGGCCGTAACTAAGAGAAAATGAAGATAAAAAGAAGATTGAAATAGAAGTAATTAGAAGTTTCATGATTGTGATTTTGAGTTAACGAATTTAGTTTAAACAGTTTTATATCTCTAAATTTTGATAAAGTAATATTAATACTTAAGACCTAGAGATACAATAATAGACTAGAATAAAAAAAGGAGACACTCTTTCAAATGTCTCCCTTAATGTACCCGGAGTGGGAATCGAACCCACACTCCAAAGGAACACGAGTTTGAGTCGTGCGCGTCTACCAGTTCCGCCATCCGGGCATTTTTTTGGAACCGCGAATTTACATCTTTTTAAAACAAATAGATGAGGTTACATTTGAATTAAATAAATCTGTGCATAGCCTAGATCCTTTTTACGAGACGAGCAGGGATACCTTACATTTGTCAGGGAGAGGTACCAAATCTTTTTCAAAAATAGTTTCTATTTTAACTTCTTCAGAAGATGGAGTATTTCACAGATTATAAAAATGAACAACATCCAACTCTTAGAAATAGCTAAATCTGCGTCTATAAAAGCAGGAGAGGCAATTTTAGAAATATATAATAAAGAGGACAGGGGAATAGAGTCGAAGGCAGATGACTCTCCGTTAACTCAAGCAGATAAAAACGCTCATTTAGTTATATCCGGGTTTTTAGATAAGACAGGTATACCAGTACTCAGCGAAGAAGGCGCCCAGACTCCTTTTGAAGAAAGAAAGAAATGGGATAGGTTTTGGATGGTGGACCCGCTAGATGGAACTAAGGAATTTATAAAGAGAAACGGAGAGTTTACAGTGAATATAGCCCTCATAGAAAATGGAACTCCTGTGTTAGGCATTGTTTACATTCCGGTTAGTGAAGAACTGTATTGGGGGGATGTGAAATTATCAGAGGCTTATTATCAGAAAAAGAGGGAGGAAGTAAAAGCTCTCCCTTCTAAATCAGAACGAGAGGTGTTGTGGGAGGTGATTCCTGGACATAAAGCGGTTATGCATGGGAGAGTGGGGTCTAAGGTTAGAATACTCTGCTCCAGATCTCACATGAATGTGGAGACGCTAAAATTCATAGAACAGTTTGAGGGGAATGATGAGGTGCCTATGGGTAGTTCATTGAAGTTTTTAAAAATAGCAGAAGGAGTTGCAGATATTTATCCCAGGTTCGGGCCTACGATGGAATGGGATACAGCAGCAGCACATGCGGTAATTAAAGCCTGCGGTTACCACATTAAAAACACAAACACTTACGAAGAATTAATTTATAATAAACCGGACTTACTAAACCCACACTTTATGGCTTTTTAGTCGCATGACGCCCCAAACGCTCCCAGAAACCCGCCTAAATCAGACACCGTGATGCTACCGTCAAGATCAAAATCACCGAAACAGCTTTCCGGAAAAATACAAGAACCTGTATCGTCAGTGTTAGCAGAAGCATTATAATTTAAAGCATTAGCGTATCTGCACCCTAAAACGATTAATTGGATACAAGAACCGTCATCTATAGTAGCTGTTAAATCGAATTCTATAAAAGATGGATCTGTGCAACCAAGGTTTCCATAAACACATGAGCCATTATCTGTATTAGCTGCTGGGTCATAGTTAGAAGCTGTATCATCTATACATCCGAGAACCTGTACCCATAGCCAGGCATCATAAACTAAATTTGGATAATCTACATAAGGATTTCTATTTCCTTGAGCAGTTTCTACTCTCGCGTTTCTAGTGATTTCTGCAGCATCTGTTGGGTCGTTTAAGTGCCACTGATAAAGAGAAGAGATACTCGCTAAATCGGTAATAGGCCCTGCCTGAGTAGGATAGTTTGTGTAAAAGTAAAACAGCCCCCTGGCCACATCTCCTTTTCTATCTTCCTGGGGCTCCCAGAGAAACTCTATACCCTCTGAAAAGTTAGAAGAGTTAGTTGGTTCAGAACCCGATGTTAAATACGCCCCACCAGAGCTAGTGCCATACCAGGTTGACTGTGCGTCTGGAACCTCCCCGAAATCAAAATAGGAACGAGCGGAGTTAGCATCTTGGTGACTAGGTCTTAAGTTGTGTATGTCTGACCTCATAGGAGAGGTACTTCCGTAAAATGACTGTGGAACTAAATGTTCAGCATTAATAGGGTCTGGGAAGGTGGTGAATTCAGCATTCATTTCAAAATCAGTATAAATGCACTGAATTTTTCCGTTTACCTCATCCGTAAACGAGTACATCTGCTGACGAGCTGCGTTATACCCTAAATCAGAAAACTGACTATTATACAAGTTGGACTTGAGCCAAATCCGTAAATCTTCGTTATGAATAGTGGTTGGATATTGAGCCGCCAAATAAAGCGGGGCTACTAAAAAAAGACTAACTAAAAACAGGACGAACTTATTCATGGTGCTACAAAATTACACCATACGCTTTATGGGTCCTGAAAAATCCGTAAAATTGTGATGACATACAAAAACACAAATCATGAAACACCTATCTGTATTACTTTTGTTGTTGGTTTTAGTAGCCAGTTTACACGCTCAAAGACAGGAGTCTCTGGCTAAATCTTTAGAGGACTCTCCTTCAATAGAGGTGAGCCCCGAGATATTGAAAATCAATAAAGAAACTCAAAACGGATTCATGTTTTACTTAAACGCTTCACAGGATGAAGCAGAAAAGAAATGGAAAGAGTTTCTAACCACTAATCACAGGGCAGAAGTAAAGAAAATTAAAGGAGGGTTTGTTTGTGAAAACACGAGTATAACCGACATAACTTCTGCAAGTTTAACTGTAACTGCTCTGTTTTATGAAGAGGAGGATGGGTGTGAAATGAATGTTTTTTTTAACATGAATGGTTACTATTTAAACCCGAAAGAGCACGCCAAGGAGTCTATGGCTGTGGTAAGTTGTTTAATGGATTACCAAAAGGAATTATATGTAGACGTTTATAAAAACACTTTAGAGGTTCAGGGAAAGGCTAAAGAGAAAAGTCAAAAAGTATTAAATAAGTTAGTTAAGGAGGGCGAGAAGCTGGATAAGGATGTTTCTAAAGGAGAAGGGGATGTGAATAAAGCAGAGCAAACTATTATAGAATCAGAACAGAAAATAGTAGAACTTCAAGCTAAGATAGAACAGTTAGGAGGAGAGATAGAGGAGAGTACATCAACTATTGTAGAGCTTAAGAAAGCCAAAGAGAAAAAGGCAAGTGAAATAGAAGCGCAAAAAACGGTAGTAAACGAAAAAAAGTCTCAAATAGACAGAATAAAAAATGCAGCTGATAAGGCAGGGGTTAATTAACCTAAACTGTTGACTGTTATATGGGCGAATGAACTTAACCCAATTGATTTTATAGCGTTACTAAATGAGTATTTACTCGGAGCGAAATACTCCACTCCGAATGGGTGCTTTATAAATGTAGGGTGCTATCTAGAGTTTAGAAATCGTATTGTTTCCTTTACCGTTTTCGGAATTTGTTCTTTAAACCTCTTTCACTAATAAGGATTCTCCATCTTTCCATATTTCAATTTTTCCAGCTGCCTTTAACTCTTTAGTCACCTTATCCCATTTCTTATTACTTAACTCAGAGTTGGTTTTTAGATCTCCTAACGGCATTTGTTCTGTGAGGATTTTCATTACTGCTTTTCCTTCGTCAGACAGTTCAATTACTGGCTGGCTAGATTCTGTTTGGAAAACCTCTGGTCTCATCTGTGGGAAGAATAAAACTTCTTGGATAGAGTCGTTTCCAGTAAGGAACATCGTTAATCTGTCTATTCCTATTCCCATTCCTGATGTAGGAGGCATTCCGTATTCTAGTGCTCTAAGGAAATCCTGGTCTATAAACATAGCCTCATCATCTCCTCTATCTGCCAGTTTTACTTGCTCCTCAAATCGTGCTCGCTGATCTATTGGGTCATTTAACTCAGAATATGCGTTGGCCAATTCTTTACCATTCACCATCAATTCGAATCGTTCTGTAAGTTCTGGATTGTCTCTATGTGCTTTGCAAAGCGGAGACATTTCTATAGGATAATCTGTAATAAACGTAGGCTGAATATAATTCCCCTCACACTTCTCTCCGAAGAGTTCATCTATCAGTTTTCCTTTACCCATAGTTTCATCCATAGGCACGTTAAGCTCAGAACAAACCTCTCTTAACTGAACTTCATCCATTCCATCTATGTCTATTCCAGTGTGATCTTTAATAGCGCCAATCATGGTAACACGTTTAAAAGGTGCCTTAAAGTCAACTTGATTTTCACCTATGGTCACTTTGGTCGTTCCTAGTACATCCATACAAATGGTTTCTAGCATCTGCTCAGTAGTTTCCATCATCCACTTATAATCTTTATAAGTGACATACATCTCCATCATGGTAAACTCAGGATTGTGCGTTTTGTCCATTCCTTCGTTTCTAAATGCTTTGGCAAATTCAAAAACTCCATCAAACCCACCTACAATAAGTCTTTTTAGGTAAAGCTCATTGGCTATTCTTAGGTACAGAGAAGTATCTAAAGAATTATGGTGCGTAATAAATGGCCGCGCAGCAGCACCTCCAGGAATAGGCTGAAGAATAGGCGTTTCTACTTCTAAGTATCCTTTGTTAGATAGGAAATTACGCATAGAAGTCATAATCTTAGAACGTTTGATAAACGTTTCTTTTACGTCTGGATTTACTACTAAATCCACGTAGCGCATTCTGTATCTTAACTCAGGATCCGTGAAGGCATCATGTATATTTCCGTCCTTATCAGTTTTCACTACAGGAAGTGGTTTTACGGATTTAGCCAGCACATGAAGCTCAGTTATTTTTACAGAAGGCTCTCCTGTTCCGGTAATAAAAGTTTCTCCTTTTATACCTATGAAATCACCTAAATCCAAGAGCTTTTTAAACACATCATTATAAAGTGTTTTGTCTTCTCCTGTACAAATTTCATCTCTATTTACATAAAGCTGTATTCTACCTTCAGAATCCTGAAGATCAGCAAAAGAGGCTTTACCCATGATGTTTCTGCTCATGAGTCTTCCTGCCATAACCACCTGTTTACCTTCTGTAAAGTCCTGTTTGAGTTGTTTAGAAAGTGTGTCCACGTGGAATTGTGCAGCCGGGAAAGGCTCTATTCCTCTGTTTCTCATTTCATCTAATGCTTGTCTCCTTTGGATTTCTTGTTCAGAAAGTTGGATCGCCATGTTGTTCTCTTTAAGTAGTTATTATTGCGGTGCAAAGGTATTACTGAACACTTAACTCCCCTCCTGAGATAACATCTTTTTTACATGCGTTCCCAAAGGAACGTGTACATTTGTGTTTCCTTTTTTTTTTACCACGTCATGAGAGCACTTATAGAATCGTTCACTTCACAATTAATAGATTCCTTAAATACCGGAAAGGTTTTAGGGGATATTAAAGATGATAAAGCCATTAACTCATTAATTATATGCGGAATGGGAGGAAGTGGAATAGGAGGTAGAATAGTCCTAGAATGGTTAGAGCACACCTTAAATATTCCATGTGTAGCTCATTCATCTTATGGCTTACCGAATTTTGCAGACGCGAATACCTTAGTTTTAGTTAGCAGTTATTCTGGGAATACAGAAGAGACGCTTTCTGCTATGGAGGTAGCTTTAGCTAAAGAGTGCATCATTGGATGCATTACTTCTGGCGGTAAGGTAAGGGACTGGGCTAAGAAGTATTCTGTTCCATACATATTGGTAAATGGTGGTCACCCGCCTAGATCTCAGTTTGGTCAGAGCGTGGTTCAGATATGCAGAATGTTGGAATCATTCGAGCTGATAGGGCCATCTATTTACAGTGATTTACATGCCGCAGTGAAGCTGCTAAATGATTCAGCATATTATATCCAATCTCAAGCTAAACGGGTAGCTGAACAAATAAACAAGACTACTCCATTAATATATTCTGGCTCTGGGTACGAGGGAGTCGCTATCAGATGGAGACAGCAGATAGGAGAAAATGCTAAAACACTTTGTTTCCATCATCAGTTTCCTGAAATGAATCATAATGATTTAGTGGGCTGGGAAGGAGGAAGTGATTCTTTCTCTGTAGTGATATTCAGAAATGAGGACGATGCTCAGCGTGTGAAAATAAGAATGGATATCTGCAAAGGGATATTTGAAGAAAAAGGGGCTACAGTTGTAGAAGTAGAATCCAAGGGACTTACTAAATTAGAAAGAAGTCTTTATTTAGTGAATTTGGGAGATTGGGTTTCACTTCATTTAGCTGAAATGAATAAGACAAATCCTGTAGACATTAAAAACATTGATTTTCTTAAGAATAAATTAGCGAATATCTAGTGAAAAAAGTAACGTTTCAGGATTTAGGGGTAATGGATTATAAAGCATGCTGGGATTATCAGGAGGAGCTTTTTAAGCATACTATAGACCAGAAAATCTCCAATCGGAAATTAGAGAATCCTCAAGAAGCGGTTACTCCAAAAAACCATTTACTCTTCGTAGAGCACCCTCATGTGTTTACTTTAGGAAAGAGTGGTAATAAAGCGCACTTATTGTTAAACGAAAGTCAATTAGAAGCTAAAAACGCTACATATTATAAAATTAATAGAGGAGGTGACATCACTTATCATGGTCCACAGCAGATAGTAGGTTATCCGATTATAGATTTAGACCAATTCTTCACCGATATTCATAAATACCTGCGCTACTTAGAGGAAGCTATTATTATAACTTTGGCGGATTACAATATTAAGGCAGCGAGATTAGAGGGTTTAACAGGGGTTTGGTTAGATCCAGAAAACCCTGCGAAAGCCAGAAAAATAGCTGCTATGGGCGTAAAGTGCAGTAGATGGGTAACGATGCATGGGTTTGCTTTTAATGTCAACTCAGACTTGGATTATTTTAATCAGATCATTCCATGCGGAATAGACGACAAGCAGGTTACATCTATGGAAAAAGAATTAGGCGCTAAGCAGAATTTCGAAGAGGTGAAGCATAAACTGAAAACAAATCTAGCTGAGCTATTTGAGTTTGAGTATGAGTAAACACTCTTTCTTAAAGAGCTATTCGTGTTATTTTTCGCTGCCTGTGTCTAGATGTTTTTCCTTTCTCGCATATAAGTGTTATGTTCTTCTTTGCAAACTCATCTCCTAAGGACGCGGACTGTTTCCAATCTTCACATGCCTTATCAATATTGTGCATGTAAAAATGAGCTTCGGCTCTATAAAAAAGGGCTTCAGATTTTAAATCAGAATTTTGGTTAATGATATAATCCAGTTTGTTAAATGCGCTTTTGTAGTTTTTTAAATAAAGATTACAAATAGCTAAATTCAATTCAGAGGAGGAATGAGTGGGGTTTATTTCAAGTACTTGGTTAAAGCATTCTGCAGCCTTATCATACCTCTGAGTTTCTATATAAATAGCTCCTTTTAGGTACCAAGCTTCGAAGTATTCTGGGTTTAATTCTAATGCAATATCTAGCGTGGCTAATGAAGATTTATATTCCATCACCTCAAAATCGATTACAGAGAAGTAATAGTGAATCATAGGGTGGTTTCCTACAAAATCTGCATACATAAAAAGGTGTCTTTCAGCTGAAACGAGATCTCCTGTGCTTATTTCGCAGATAGCTCTGTTTAAGAAGTAATCATCAAGTTCATGGGCTATTAACTCACACTTTTCGTAGTACATCAATGCAGACTGTACATCTCCTAGTTTATGAAACGCATTAGCTATAATAAATAAAGACTGAGGTTCCAAAGACTCATCATCTATTAAAACGTTGGTGACGGAAGTGTAATCTCCCTGATAATAAAGATTAAGCAGCTCTTCTGCGTGTTGGGCTGTACTTATGAAGGTGCACAAGTATGCCAGAGTAAAACTAAAAAGTCTAAGCATTCTTGTTTTTTTACGAAGTTGTTTTTAAAAAGTTGCTCAATTTGTTTCATTTTAAAGCCTTAAATTTCCCAGATGAAGAGATTTTTAGGAAGATTAGTTCTGGGGGTTGTTGTTTTGATCGCTTTATGCGCTGTAGTAGCTGTGGTTTCAGGGAATGGGTATCTACTAAAAGGTGTTTCCTGCACTTATTTAAAGGGTCATAGCACTGCTCATATTTATGACTTGTCTTATTTCGACTCTAGAGAGGTTAAGAATGACACGCCTCAGCCCTGGATGGAAAGTGCTCGGCTAGGAACTTTAAAACTGACTCCTGAAGAAGAAGGGTATCATGAGCTTTTTAGGTCTGCCGCATACTTGGTGATAGAGAATGATGAGGTTATTTTCGAGAAATACTGGGATGAGCATAACGAGGAAGCGGTTTCTAATAGTTTTTCTATGGCGAAAAGTGTGACAGCGCTGTTGGTCGGTATAGCTCACGATGAAGGATTAATTAAGAGTTTAGATGAAACGGCCTGTGCTTACATTCCTGAGCTTTGCTTTGGTTCTGAGAAGAATAAAACCATTACCATTAGAGATTTACTCTCTATGACTAGTACACTCGATTTTGATGAGCACTATGGGGACCCTTTTGGGTTTATGGCTCGAGCTACTTATGGAAGTGATTTGGCAGAAGTAACTTATAATGGATTTACAGCTCAAAAAGAGCCAGGTTCTGAATGGGAATATTTAGGGGGAAACACGCTTCTTCTGGGGTTTATAGTAGAAAACGTAACTGGAAAAACCTTGAGTGCGTATCTGTCAGAGAAATTATGGAAGCCTATAGGTGCGGAATCTCCTGCGCATTGGGCGCTGGATACAAAAGGAGGGAGAGAAAAAAGCTATTGTTGTTTTAATGCTACAGCTAGAGATTTTTCCAGGTTAGGTAAACTACTATTGCACCGCGGAAACTGGGAAGGAGATCAACTAATAAGCGCACAATTTGTAGATGAAATGGTAACTCCTTTAACTGTTCCAGACGGAAATGGAACCGAGGCAGATCACTATGGATATCAAATATGGTTGGACGAACAGGATGGAGAGAAAATTATTAATTACAGAGGAATGCTGGGGCAGTATATTACAGTTATTCCAAGTAGAAGTTTAATAATAGTAAGGCTAGGGCACTCTAGAGGAGAGAAAGATTATCACTGCCCAAGTGATTTGAAGGAATGGATTAAAATGGGAAAAAGATTAGCAGAGGAAGTATGAAAGAAGATATAGAAAGACCTAAAGTCATTAATGTGGGTGTGGCTATGGTGAAAGAAAGGAGTGAAACTAATGAGTGGGAATGGAACGCATATATTTTTAACCTGAGGGATGAGATTATTACTAATGTGCTAGTATCTAGCAGAGGTTACGGAGAACAAAAAGGCGAGAAGAAAAACACTACAGTATTAAGGCACTTTATAGAAAATGTGGACTCTTTAGATTTTAAAAAGATAGAGCCCGTGATACCTGATGTGTTCGAGTTAACCAATGAATACTGGGTGAGTTTTTATGTAGATGGCGTTATTCACGATAAAAAGTTTGTCTTTGTAAAAGGCAGCATCACAGAGGATAATATGTTAGATATGCCTTTCATGAATTCCAAAGGAGTTATGATTAGGTAGTAGTTTCTTCATCTGTTTATTATATTTAGGGTTCATTATTAGCTATTTACTACCATGCTCAATCATTTAGAGTTAGAAAAAATCTTATTTCTAGACATAGAAACGGTTCCTCAGGAGAAAGAGTTTAAAAACCTAGACCAGGATTTTAAGGACTTATGGGAACACAAAAGCAAGTACTTCAGAGAAAAGAATGAGATGAACTTAGAGGAAAGCTATGATAGAGCAGGAATCTACGCAGAGTTTGGTAAAATCATCTGTATCTCAGTAGGTCTGTTTTCATTTGTGGATGGGGTTAGACAGTTTAGGGTAAAGTCATTTTCTGGTCATGATGAGAAACAGGTGTTAGAAGAATTCGCTGAGTTATTAAACACACATTATAACCGTGCAGATCAAAACCTATGTGCTCATAACGGAAAAGAATTTGACTTTCCGTACCTAGCCAGAAGAATGTTGATAAATGGTGTCAAGCTGCCTTATCATCTAGATTTGGCAGGGAAAAAACCATGGGAAGTGCAGCACCTAGATACTATGGCTCTTTGGAAGTTTGGCGATTACAAACACTTTACGTCTATAAAATTAATGACTAAAATCTTCGGAATTCCTACTCCTAAGGATGACATAGAAGGAAGTGATGTAGCTAGAGTTTATTATGAAGATAAAGACCTGCCTAGGATAGTCAAGTACTGTATTAAAGACGTGGTAGCTGTGGCCCAAATTGTCTTAAAATTCAAGGGAGAAGTTCTTATGAAGGAAGATGAAGTGTGTGAGGTTTAGTTTCTGGACTCTCGGCTATTATTAACTCAATACAATGAACAGAATCTGAGCAATCACGATTTTCATAATTAGCGCTATCGGAAAGATTTGAGAAAATCCAAACATAGGAATTCTGTTTCCTGTTCTCTCCATAGCAAAATCTAGAATAGCGGGTTGATTAGCTACCATTCCTATCAATAAACTGAAGGGCATTTTCATGATTTTAAACCCTACGAATAAGGTAGCTAAGGCAGTAAACAAACTAACCCCTGTTCCTGCTAAAAACACCCAAACTTTATCCATTCCCATGCTGTCTATAAACGCAGCGCCAGAGCCGATTCCTATCGAGGCTAGTAGAAGTATCAACCCCATCTGTTGTAGAGTAATGGTAGAGCCGTAGCTCATGGTCCATACTATTTTTCCTGTTCTTCTTAACGCGCCAAGAACTAAACCAGCTATTAGCGGTCCTCCTGCATAACCAAGTTTAAACTCACCATAAGACCCTAGCGGAATGCTTATACTTCCTATCAAAAGCCCTAGTCCTATTCCTAGCCCGAATGAAAATAAATTCACCTTACTGGATTGTTGGTATGAATCTCCAAACAGCTTACTAAGAGACTCCAAATCTTCTCTTCTGGCTATAAATCGTATTCTATCTCCGAGCTCTAGAACAGTCTCTC
>Ga0115006_10002228_pt1 | contig 12626 bp, 8 predicted proteins | sample ArcOceMetagenome_3_FD_88943 | JGI IMG/M metagenome (GOLD analysis project Ga0115006, IMG submission 88943) | Marine eukaryotic phytoplankton communities from Arctic Ocean - Arctic Ocean- Svalbard ARC20M Metagenome | ecosystem: Environmental > Aquatic > Marine > Oceanic | place: Arctic Ocean...
CATTACAAACGTCTCAACATCCTCAAAAGCGTGCTCACTCCAATGAACCACTAGACTTCCAAAAGAGGCGCGCACTCACAGAAAGAAGTCATCAAAAGCTCAAAACTTGATTTGAGACATGACCCAGTCCCAGTGGACCGGAGTGCTCATTTTGTTAAAAGTGTCAAAATGATCCGGCGCTCAGAATCCTATAGGGTCCCCCCATGTATATACCGTAGCGCGTTTCATGTGCGCGTAAAGTAGGTTAGCAGACGAGAGAGGGCAGAGCGCAGAGGGGGGCGGGGGACCGGGGGAGGACTCAACCCTGGGCTACAAGGTACAAGAAGGTGCCCAACAAGAAGGACTGCACTCCGTATAGAGGAGACGCACGCGACACGGTCCTGACGGACACACGATACGTCCCCGAGCGCCCCCACATCCTAAACGCTAAAGCCGTAAAAGTGACGGCTTAAACCAAGCTGCACCAGCCTCCCGCGAAACCCACGCGAGCTGTGCTGGGAAGAGAAGTGTTTCGCGGGTCCTTGATCAGTCATATTCATGGGGCTTGTCTTCGTCGTCATGCTCGTGATGCTCCTGCGGCTTGACGCCGGCGCCCTTGAGCCACTCGGCGATATCGTCCGACTCTCGCGCCCACTTGGCCAGCTCGAGAGCACCGTCGCCGTTGCTGCTCAGCTTGTGCACGTCGGCGTGCAGCGCGTGCAACATTTTGAGCATGGGCAGGTAACCCGCATCGGCCGCCTCGAGAAAGGCAGTCATGCCCTTTTTATTGGCGTGCTCGACTGTGGCGCCGTGCTGCAGCAACAGCTCGGCTAGCTCTACCTACGCAGGGTCGGGGTCGGGGTCGGGGTCGGGGCCGGTGGTCAGGGGTCGGGGGCTCACGCGCTAAGAGACGGGCGAGGGCGAGGGCGAAGATGAGGTGGGTCAGGCTTGGGTTTGCGTTTGGTGCTGGGGCTCAGTCCAATCGCAGGAGTGCGGTGCGGCAGCGCGGTGCGGCAGCGTGGTGCGGCGCCACCTTGCCCGCTCGCGCCGCCTCGGTGAGTGCCGTATCGCCGCGCCGGTTGTGCGCGTCCACCTCGACGTGCTGCAAAGCATGTGCACAGCATGTGCATAGCATGGGCATGGCGTGTGCATATGTGTGCATGTGCATGGCATGAGCGTGCATGTGCATGTGCATGTGCATGCGCATGCATGTTCAAACCTGCTCCTCGAGGAGGAGCCGCGCCGCCTCCGTCTTGCGGAAGCGCGCCGCGCGCATGAGCGGCGTGTCCCCTCGCCTGCCGCGCCCCTTGCACACGGCGCCGTGCCGCAGCAGTTGGCGCATGATGGCGACGTTCCCTTTGGAGGCGGCCACCGAGAGGGGTGTGTCGCCCCGCTCGTTGGAGTGGTCGGCGTCGAGCCCGTTGGCGATGAGCCGCGCCACCTCTGCCTCGTTCTCGTGGAAGACGGCCGACATGAGTACGGAGCCGCCGTTCTCATTGGTGCCGTTGAGCGGCGCGCCGGCCTCGTGCAGTCGCCACATGAGCTCGAAGTGTCCGGAGAAGGCGGCAGTGTGCAACGGCGTCTCGCCCTGCTCCGTGTGCGCCGTCGCGTTTGCGCCGTGGCGCAGCAGCCAGTCGAGCACCTGGGGTGCATGCACATGCACATGCACATGCACATGCACACATATGCGCACAACCACTCATCAGGACGCAGTGCACGTGAGCTGGTGCCGGGCAGAGTGCATGCTAGTGCATGTGCCAACTACGCACCGCCGCGTCTCCGTTGCGCGCAGACTCCACGAGCGCGGTGTTACCGTGGAGCTCGACGGAGTTGACGTCGAGCGGCGCGTCGTGCATCTTCAGTAGGTGCGCCTGCAATCGGCGGGCCTGGGGTGGCGGGTCTGCAGGCGGCAGGTCTGCAGGCGGTCGAGCGGGGCGCACGCACACACCACGCACACACCATGCACATGCACATGCCAAGCAGATGCCACGCGTTCTACCAGCGTGTACCACGCGCATGCCTGCAGGTGGTCGAGCAGCGCGGTATTGGAGTGGCGCACGGCGGACATGACGAGGTTATTGAGCATGCTCGAGCCAGGCTCGCCCACGTCACAACCCGCCTCGAGCAGCAGCCACAGCACGTCGAAGTGGCCCATGCTCGCCGCCTCCGCCACGGGCCCCTCGCCCGAGTCGTTGATCGCGCTCACGTTGGCGCCGCTTCGGATGAGCCACGCGACGAGCTCCTTCTCGCCCGAGCGTGCCGCCTCATGCAGCGCCGAGTTGCCGTTCCAGTGTCGCGTGTCGAGGTCGACACCAAAGTCCTTGAGCTTCTGCAGCGCCTCGACCGAGCGGTGGCGCACCGCCGAAAGGATGAGGGCGTTGTTTCCTCCTCCGGCGTGGTCTTTGTGAGGTGCCTTGAGGTCGGCGCCCTTCTCCGCCAGGAACCACACAATGTCAAAATGACCCATCGTCGCCGCCTGGGGCACCGACAGCCGCCGCCGTCGCATGAGTGTGATGCAAAGGTGTGGTGGGTGGGTGGGCGGCACGGCGCACCTCGTTGACAGGCGCATCGCCCCACTCGTTCTTCTCATCCGCCTTCGCACCGTGCTCCACGAGCCACCGCACCATTGCCAGCTGGCCCGCCCGTGCGGCCTCAAAGATGGGCGTGTTGCCGTGCCAGTGCGCCTTGGTCACCACCTCGGGCCCGAACTCCTTCAGCACCGCTTCGGCCTCGACCAGGTTGCCGTCCGTGCATGCGCGGCGGAACTTGGCGTCCTTGTCGTCCTCCTCCGGGTAGGCGTACGACGGGAATTCGGGCGGCGGTGGCGGGAAGGCCGAGGCTGGCGGAGCCTGCCAAATGTGCTTCGTGTCTTGGTACAGCAGCGGAACTGAGAACGCGACAAAGCCAAACGCGACCGCCAGCAGCGCCTGTTTCTCACCCATCGCGACGGAGGGTGCGGTGCGAAACGCGCGGCGCGGCAGGCAGGCAAGGCTTAGAAGCTCGCGGGCAGCCTCGAGCCCGTCGCTGTCGCGTCACGCCAAGAGCGGAAGTCTGGGGGGGGTCTCTCTGGCTTTAGCGCGCCTCTTACGGTCTCTGCTCTTTCTCTCTCTCTCTCTCTCTCTCGTATCGAGGCTCCCCGGATTTAAAGCCATTGAAAAACCGCCGAGCTTTAAAACTACAAACAGCAGAACAGTTCGCAGGTGCTGCTTTTCCCAGCTTGCTAGACCTATGACGTCTTGCGCATGAGCAGGTAGATTCGCGAGTCGAGCTGCAGCTTTTGCCTGGCGTCAAGTTGGCAGCACACCGTCGCACGCGTGGACGCCACCACAGGCTCTCTGGGCCGCTCCGCTGTTTCGGCGCCCCCCCCCTAAAGCCAGCCCCAGCCCGCCTGCTGCATGTGCATGTAAGCAGCCCCGAGCCCGCCAGCCGCCTGCATACTACGGTGGACGGCCTGCCGACCGGGCGACCCGGGCTGATCTTCTCAGACAGGGTGCGGCACAGGTGGCGGGAGTCGCCGCGCAGTCGCATCAGCAGCCCACCAAAGGAGACGTAAACCTCGCTGCGGCGCCGGAGGAGAGAGTGGAGTCACGGGTGGTGGCCGCGGGTCGCGGGAGGGCGAGGGCGGCCTCGGGAGCTCCGGGTTAGGGGGTGGCACGCACACAGCCTCCTTTGGCTTCTCCTGCTTCCACTTGTATATCTTGCCGTACATGGCGTACTCGTACTGGTCAAGCAGCGACGACTGATTACTCTGGTCGTAGGCGCCTGCGCGCGCGGAGGCAGGAGGGTGGCGATTGCGCTCCGGCGGAGCTAGGAGCATTGGGCGTGCCATGGGGAGCTAGAGCGTGCCACGGGCTGCCAGGGCCACTTCATCGCGCGGCTGCGGCGGTCGGGTGCCTAGTGCGCACCAGTGTCTGGCGCGCCATCAAGGCTCAGCGTGCTCGCCAGCGCAAAGGTGAACCGCTCGCCCAACTCAAGCGGCCACAAGTCTGTGTTCACGTCGAGGTCGAGGTGCATGTCGTAGCCTTCCTCGGTCAGGCGGCATTGCAAGCGTGTAACTGTGCGGAAGGGTCGCGCACGTGGTGAGGCGTACGAGGTCGGATATGGCGCGCGTCCGCAGACCGCGGGCTCGGGGACCGCGCACCTTTGTCGAACTTCTTGCTCGTATCCTTGACCTCAAACTGCGCAGGCGGCGGGGTGTGTGTTGGTAGCTGGCCTCAAGCCGAGTGTGGGCTGGCGTGTGCGCCCGACGCACGCTCGCCCGCGCCTGGTCCTGAAAGAGGATCTGCGTCGACATCGTCGGCGGTCGGTCGGCGGTCGGAGGCTAGCGCTCGTCCGACCGAGGACCCGCCGGGCTTGGCCGCCGCGCTCCGCGTGGTCTGTGTGCTTTACCAGAAGATAACGCGACAACGAAGGTTTGGGTTTTTAATAAGGAAGACACGAACCGCACGGGAGGGACATTCAGAGGTTTCCTTCGTTCCTTTTGATGTCGAGTAGGTGGTGCCGGCTCCTCACGCCGTGACCCCCCCCAACCAACCATCCCATCCCGGAACATCCGAGGGCATCCCGGACCATTGCTTCGAAACCTAACCCGAAAATGACCGCTCACTAACACCCCCCGCGGCGCGCCGCCCGCCGCGAAAGGGCTGCCCTAGCAACATATATACATTGCCCGCGAGCTGACCGTGTGGCATGCCTGGTCGCAGCGGCAGACTGCTGCTGCTCCTGGTGCGAACGCCCCACGCACACGCCCAACATTGCCCTGGGTTAGGCGTAGGGCTCGGGTCGATTTGCGGCGGCGCCCTGGCTGCCTCTGAGTTGACGCCTGCCGTGTTTCGGAGCAGGTCGGCTGTGTTGGTGCTGAGGAGGCACAGCACTGGCCAACGCAAGGCTTAGCAGCAAGCTCTGTGGTGCTCCTGCCAACCAGTGGCACTCAGCGATTGCTCGAGCTGCGCGAACTGGCAGCCTCACAGCCGCTCGCTGCAGAGACGCTGCTTGCAGGCGGTGTCGGCATTGCAAACCAAACACGGTCCGCTCGGAATGCGACGCACGATATGCTGAAGGTGCCTATTCTGCGCACCCCGTCCCGACTTGCTGGCCGCTGCTCACCTCTGCTACTCACCCCGAGCCCTTTTAGGCTGCGTCGTATGGAGCCGCTCTCACCCCATTGCGCAGGCACACGTGGCGCCGCCGCCATCGCGGCCGTCGCCGTTGCGGCCGTCACCCGTCGAGCTGCCGCCGCTACGGAGCGACGCACTGCCCAATTTGGGCGAGGGCGATGAGGAGGTGAGCTGTAGTGGAGGAATAGTGCATGCGTAGTAGGAGTGTCGCAAGGCGCGATGCCATGCTGCCAACGCCAGCCCGCTATCTCCACGTTCTCACCTCCAGGCGGAAGCGCTGCGTCTACTGGACGAGCTGCCCAGCATTGTCCGCGTGACAGACGAACCCAGCCCGCCCATCGACCCCGCCGCGGATTCGGCGAGTTCCGACGAGGCTGCGGCGTTTGGGCTCCTCGAGGAGCTGGGCGAGCTGGAGGGGCTACCCTCACTCCTCCGCGTCACCCACCCCGCCCCCTCCGCCGCACTCGCGCGCCCGCGCGTTCCCGCCTCGCCCGAGGCCCTGGCGGATCCGCTCCCAAAGGCGGTGGCGGTTGCAGCAGCAGCAGCGGCGGGGGCGGAGGAGTCGGATGAGGAAGAGGAGGCGGAGGAGGAGGCAGCGCTCACACTGCTGGACTCGCTGCCGAGCATCGCTGCGGTTCCGGCCATCGAGCAGCTGCCCCTGCAGGCAGCTCCGGCGGGACGGGGCGCCACCGCCGTGATAGCAGACGAGCTGGTGCCGCAAACTTCACTCTCTCCGCCGCCGCGGCCGATCGGCGCAATTGGCGCGATTGGCGCTGCGGAGGCAGAGGCGGAGGCGGAGGCGCTGCTGGTGGACCTCGACACCCAGACTGCGGCAGCAGATGGCGAGGGCGGGGACTTCTCGGCCGTCGCCCTGGAGGCTGCGCTGCAAGCTGAGGAGACGAAGGCGGAGGAGGGGGCGGCGGTGGAGGAGGAGGCGGCGGGGCTGAGCGAGCTGGAGACCGAGCTGGCGGCGGCGCAGAGGGAGCTACCACCCACTCCTCCAGCGGCGGATGAGCTGGGGCTGGTGGAGACCGAAGTGGCCGACGCGATGTCGCAGCTGGACATTGGTGGTGAAGCCGTGCTGGCTGGGCTGGGGGAGCGCCTGGCGGAGCAGCAGGAGCAGGAGGACCTGCCGACGGCGGCGGCGCTGGGAGGCGCGGGCCTGGCGCTGCCCGATGAGGGCGAGGCGTTGGCGGAGGAGGCGGAGGCGGAGGGGCTGGCGGTTGAGAGTGAGCTGGCCGAGCTCGAGGAGCTCCTGCTCCACACCGCGTCAAACCCCGCAGCCGCGGCACAGCCGGCGGCGCAGGATGCGTTGCGGCTCCAGGAGGCGGGGGAGGGCGAGGAGGCGGGGGAGGCCGACCTGAGCTCGCTGGAAGAGCTGCTGCTCCTGGCCGAGGCGGGGGTGCCGCGCCTGCCCTTGGCGGAGGAGGCGCCCACCCTCGACGAGTCGGGCGCCGCCGAGCTGGCGGAGCTGCAGGCGCTGCAGGCGACGGCCGCCGGCGACGAGCTGGCCGAGCTCGAGCTGTTGCTCGGCCAGGCGGAGCCTGTTGCTGCGTGGGCCTCTGCCTCCGTGGGCCAGGCCGTCGCCGCGGCGGCCACGGCTGGCGAGGCGGCGGTGGGCGAGGAGGCGGTGGGCGAGGAGGCCGAGGAGGAGGGCGACCTGGTCGCCGCGCTCTCGAGGCTGCTGCCACCACGCGGGGAGGGAGAGGAGGCCGAGGACGCGGAGGAGGCGACGATGGTCAACGCCTACGCCGTGCCATCGCTGCCCACTCTGCTGGCCGACTTCGGGGCCGTGGCGCCTGAGTGGGCCTCTGCCGCCGTGCGCCGCGCTGCGCCTCTCGACCCCGCGGCCGCGCCGCCGGATAGCGTGGGCGGGGCGGAGGTGGCGGAGGCAGGCGTGGCGGAGGACGTGGTGGCGGCGCTCGCGCAGCTGCTGCGCGACGGCGACGAGTACGCCGCCGACGGGGGCACGGGGGGCGTGGCGGTGGTGGACCTGGGGAGCATCGACGCGGCAGAGGCGTTGGCGGTGGAGCTGGACGACGACTCGCTGCCGCAAGAGCTGATTGACATCCTGCAAGGCTCGGGCGAGGAGGGCCAGGTGCTCGTGGATGTGAGCGGTGTGCTCAGCATGCAGCGCGTTGGCTCGGCGGCTCTGCTGGCGGTGGGGGAGGACATGGATTTGCCCGCGGCACCGGAGGAGTGGGTGCTGCCGTTCACGGAGGAGGACGCGGCCGTGTTTGACGTCTCGGCTGAGGAGGCGGACGCGCTGGCAGTGGACATGGATGAGATGGTAGATCCTCTGGAGTTGAGCTCGGCAGCTCGCGTCGCCAGCCTGATGGTGCCACAGTACATGCTGGTCAACGAGCTCTCTGGATTTCACGAGCTCACCGAGGAGCTACTGGGCGAGGAGGGCGGGGACCTGGACGAGCTGGTTGCGCCGCTCCTCCGTGACCCCTTGGATGTCGGCCTCGTCTCCTCACTGCCGCGCGCGGCGCACGGCACCGCCCCTCCGCTTCTGATCGAGCCTCAAGTCGATGACGACGAGCTCGATCGGCTGGGCCTCGCCTTCCTTCGCGATGGCGAGGGCATCGCTGCACTCTTCCCCGGCCTGGCCGCCGGCGATGGCACACTCCCTTTGATGCTCGACGTGCCGCTGGCCCCACCGCCGCTGCCGCTGGCCAGCCGGTCGGCGCAGTTGCCTCCTACGCTTGCCTCCCCTCCGCCTCGAGTGCCGCCACCTCTTCACGCGCCTGCCACGGCCCCCGGACACGCAGCACCGGCCGACGGCCGCGCCGCCGCACCACCGCTGCCTGCGCCGCCGCCGCAGCTCACGACTGCCGCCGCCAGGACGGTTGCGCCGCCCGCCGCCGCGCCTCCGCACGTGCCGCCCACCGCGCTACCCGCCAAACTTACCACACTGGCAGCCCCGCTTCGGCGCGGGCTGCAGCACGCGTCCTTGGCTTCGTTGGGCTCGGTGCTGTGCGTGCCTCTCACCCTCGGCCTCGACGACCCGCTCGGTTTCCTATTCGATGGTACGGAGGCGCTGGGGCTAGGCCTCGAGGAGTTGCCCGCAGTGGCGACGCTGGACGCCGTCTCGCTCGGCGGCCTCTCCATGGGCTTCGGCTCCGCGTCCAGCGTCGCGGGCCTCCCGTTCGGCCCCACTTTTGATCATCTCTTTGAGGTGGCGCTCGATGAGGCAACCGGTGCCGCGGAAGACAGTTGGGGCAGGCTGGCAGGAGGGACACCTACCCTCTCCACTGGCAACCTCTTCGGCAGCATGACCGGCAGTTTGAGCTCGCTCCCTTTCGGCCCGACGCTCGCTTACGAGCCACTCCTGGATGGCCTCGAGACCCTCGCCTTGGGCGAGCTTGGTCTGGGCGTCGCCACCTCGCTGCTCTCTCTGCCAGCGCTCGGCTCGATGACCTCCGCCGCCATGGCGGCCGGGCAGCCGTTCGACCTCCTCGGGCTGGAGCCGCTCGAGGGCCTCGGAGGCCTGAGGGACATCGACCTCTTAACGGACGCGTGGATGCCGGCCGCGCTTCCCGGCCTCAGCCTCGCCACTGGCGCCTCCCTCGGTTTGTCGACGGCCTCGTTGCCTCCCACACTCGGAGGTCTCGACCTTGCGTTGCAACCGTTTCTAGACGCGGACCTGACGGGAGCTGAGATCCTGCTAGATCATGCCCCGATCGTCATGTCTACTGTGCGCCCCTCCCCCCCCCCAACCCCATCTTCCCCCTCTTTGCCCTGCGCCACTCCGCCTCTCTGCCAAGAAAAAAGGGCCCTTGTGCGCTGACGGCTTCGTCGGACCCCTTGGCAGATGAGTCTTGCCGGCGGCTCCTTCACCTCGCTCACCCAAGGGTTCGTGTTCGGCGACGTGAATGCCCCTTTCAATGGCGCAGACGCCCTGGAAACTTTCGAGTTGCCGGCCGACCTCGGCAATCTTTTGGCCGACTGGCCGGCGAATGTTGGCATGCCGTCTGTCGGCGTGGGTTCTCTTGGGTCTCTTGGATTGGTCGCGTCGGTGCGTGCCGGAGCCCCCAAGGATGTGTTGCGCGCCTGCGTTCTTTGCTTGGCGCCACGCCCCATGCGCCCACGCACCGCACCCCTGTTGACGCGTGCGCTGTCGTTTTGGCCGCAGCTCACGGCGCCGCAGTTGGCGGGGATGGGCATGCCCGAGCTGATTGAATGGGACATTCCCGGCCAGCTCGCGACTTTCGACGCGTTAGGAGTGCTGGATGAGGTGTGCCAGCTTCTATAGGGGGTGGGTAGGTGGGGGCAGCTTGTTCACCGTGATTGATCTTAGCATCCACCCGTTCCCGTGTGCCTCGCTCGCAGTTTGGCGGCTCTCTTGTGATGAGTGTGATGCCCGCGGGCTCGTTCGCCTCGATCACCGACGAACCATTTGGGCTGCAAAGAGTTGGCGTTGGCGCCACCCAACCGCTCCTTGACGACCTGCTGGACTTTGGCCTGCCGGCGCCTCTCGATGCGCTCTCGCTTGCCGTCGGCGGCAGTCTCACCTCGCTGGCGGCGTCGTTGGGCTTCGCGTTGGCGGAGGCTGACCCGTTGGCCAACATAGTCGGAACGCTTGATTTTGGCGACATGGCGGCGCTGCCACCGTTCGCATCGCTTGCCGCGAGTCTCGCGTTTGGCTCCGCGGCTCTGTCTGTCGGGGCGGTCACGCAGCCAGACCTTTTCGAGCCTCTCGACATTCACTTCGGCCTCGGCGACCCCCTGACACAACTCGACGATTTTCTCCAGTTCGACACAATGCCCAACGGCTATCTATCCGTCGTGCATTCGCTCGCCTCCATGACCTTGTCCGTGGCCTTGCCCCGCTTGGCCGAAGACGACATCCTCACGGACTTCGAGTTGCCGGGGACGCTGCAGGACATCAACTTGCCCAATATGGGCTTCCTCTCGGCCTCCTCAATCTCGTCTGTGGCCACCTCGATGATGCCCGCAGTTCAAGCCCTTGGCAAAGCGGCGGATCGCCGTCGGGCCGCTGCCGCCGCGCCGCGCCCCTTCCTGTTCGATGATAGGCTCGTGGATGTGGAGGAGCCAATGGCGCTCGAGGCGTCGAATTTCCAGCGCGCGGACACCCAGCAAGGCATTACCCCAGTTGCCCTGCCGTTCGTCCAACCAGAGGACCTCTTGCTTGACTTGGACGCCATGGATGCGGAGAAAGACATCGAGAAGGTACTGCAGGAGACGCTGGCAGAGCTTGAACAGGCCAAGGGCTCGCCTTCCGAGGGCATGCTTGTGCTCGACATGATGGAACCGCAGCTGTCGGCGATGGGCCATGGGTCGCTTGGGCTTCCTCACCTCTCGGTGCCAACTCTTGCTGTGCTCTCCGGTCTGCCGGCTTGGCATCAGTTCAGCTCCTACGGCAGCTTGCCGCTGTTCTGCCGAGACTCGCACGCCCACCTCCTGGTGGAAAATGCACACGGCGAGATCGGCCAGCGGGACGACGGCGTCGGTTTCCCCGTCGCGGGCTCCGAGGCCGCGGCTCGCGACGAGCGCGAACGCCGCTTCAGCTTCATGCGCGCCCACCCGCCTGCGACGCGTTGCGATCTGAGCGGCACGTTGGAGGGGCGCACCGCCTACTCTGCCTACAACACAAGCGGAGCTGAGTTTGGCGTCATGCAACAGCCGCGCGCAACGACGATTGTGAGCACGGCGTTGCGCGCACCGTTGGTGGGCGGCGTGCCCTCCGTGAACGCCTTTCGCAGCACGGTGGTGGTGGCGTATCAGGTGCGCGACGCCTTTGGCAACACGCACGTCGACAGGTCAATGCTTGTGACCGCCGAGGTGCAGCACGAGGACGGCGTCATGACGACGACCGGCACGTGCACGTGGGTGTTCATCTCGGGCGGCATCGGCGAGTGCAACGTCTATCTGTCGGAGGCGTGGTTCGCGTCCCCAGGGACGGCGAGCGTGACCGTGTCGTTCAGCTACGACGGCGCCGAGGTGGCGAGAAGCAACACCCTTATGGTGGGGCTGCAGATGGCCACAGTTACGCACCCATTACTGGACGAGGTGGGCATGGTGGCGACGATGCCCACCGCGTCCGTGTGCGCTGGCGAGCGCTTCCCGATCGAGGTGCGCGCGCACACGGGCCCCGTCGCGGTGGCGGAGCTTACGGCCTGGCAGCTGACGATCTCGTTCGACACAAATGTGCTCGAGTTTGTGGGCGAGTCCTCCAGGTTGTACAAGCTCACCACCTTGCATGGTGCGGGCCTGGTGGTGATCAACACGGCCAGTGCGATCTTCGGGTTTACCGAGGCTGATACGCTCGAACATTGGCCTCGAAAACAGACCTATAGCGTGACCAGTGACCGGGTGAACATGTACCTGGCCACCTTGGAGTTCAGAGTGCTCGACACTCTCGCGGCCGGGACGCATGACGGCGTGCTTAGCATGAGGGTCGATGATATGACTAACCAGCAGGGCAATGCCATGATCGCAGCCGCCAAGCCCGGCCAGATCAATGACCTGCGCGGAGGGGCGCAGTCCAGCGGCCAGCTGGAGGTGGAGTATGCGCCCAAGGTGCTCACGGTGTTCGCGTTCCCTGCGACTGGGGAGCCGGCCAACACAGCTATGCTCAACGGCCTAGAGGTGGCGGTTGAGATCTTCGTGGTGGAGGTGACCGACCGGCCGTGCTTCCCCATGCACCTCACCACGTCAACGTCTGACTTTTCTTGCAGCATTGCTGACTTTGCAGCTGCAGCCGGGCTGTTCGTGCTGGGGGCGCCCTGCTCGGCGCTGCTCACAAGCAGCATGACACGAGGTGGCACCGCGTCCGTGCTGGTCAAGTCCAACCATTGTGACTCCAACATGTCGGTGCCGCTGACGGTGTGGTTCCCGCAGCAGCTGTCCGTGCAGGTGGCGGACGGCACGCTCAACCGCATTGACGGGTCGGAGCCGTGTGCGTCGTCGCTATACCAGCAGACGGAGGCGACTGCGGTCGCCGTCTTCGGCTCCCCGGGGCTTGGTAGCGTTTCCGACATTGACGTCACCGACCTGGTGACCTTTGAGGGAAAAGGCAGCAGCATCACCCTGTCAGAGCGCACGGTGTACGCCTCATATTCAGGCTACGCTCAGGTGACGATCTCGGGCGCCTCGATGTCGGTGATTCCCGCATCGGTGTCAGTGGTCGATACAGCGGTGACGGTGGTCGCATTGCAGTCCGCGGTGGTCACCGAGGTTGTCTGGTCGCAGCCGCCGCCCGCGACAGTGTCTTGGGCCGTGAGTGCGAGCTTCGCGGCTCGCGTGCGGCTGCGGCAGCGCTTGCATAACGTGGGAGACCGCGGCACGGTTGAGGCGTCGGTGCTCTTCAGCGACGGCCAGACATGGCTGGTTCCGCCAGACGAGCTCTTCGTCACGTCGGGTACAGACAACTTGCTTGTGAATCGTACACTGCACACTCCGTCGCGGTGGGAGGTCGAGGTGCCGTTCGGAGCGTTGTACCAATGCGACTATCTCCTCCGTGTCGAATGGCGGCCCTGCTCGAATGTCCGCATGGCCGACGCC
>Ga0115006_10002229_pt1 | contig 12623 bp, 17 predicted proteins | sample ArcOceMetagenome_3_FD_88943 | JGI IMG/M metagenome (GOLD analysis project Ga0115006, IMG submission 88943) | Marine eukaryotic phytoplankton communities from Arctic Ocean - Arctic Ocean- Svalbard ARC20M Metagenome | ecosystem: Environmental > Aquatic > Marine > Oceanic | place: Arctic Ocean...
CGGAGGCCAGAAGACAGCGGGGAGGGGCGGAGCGAAGGGAAGTTTGAGGACGTTGAGGAACCGATGAAGGAGGCACAGGGGGGGGGCAGGAACGGGGGGGGGGGCGCAGCGAAGAAGGGGGGCAACAGTGCCAAAAAGCAGAAGCTGGACGACAGCGCGAATGGTGCGGATACGCCCACGCGACCAGACCAGGAGGTGAAGGAGGGGGAGGACGAGGCAGAGGAAGCCGCTGGTGCCGCAGAGGGGGGAGCCGCCCCAGACGATAAAATGGAGGAGGAGGCCGATGAGGACGCGGCAAAGGACAGCGCGGACAAGGACAGTGACGAGCGGGTGGCAGAGGAAAAGGGAAAAGATGATGAGGAGCAAGATGCGGCAGGCGGAGAAGGCACCGACGCACCAGCAGACAACGCTTGAGGGGGCGGTGTTGCAAAACCGTAGTGCCAATCGGAGTGGCAGGCAGTCATTGCGAAGGAAAATTTCGTGCAGGAGCCCAGCCGGGACACGCGAATCCTGAGATGTCATCTCGAGGGTAGAGCCCGCAGGGATTGCAGTGCCATGGCTCTCTGGCGCTGTTGCCTCAGATCCAAACGCACTCCAAAACACACGCCTTACCATGTGATCACATCGTTATTTATTGTAGCTAGTAAAGAATATGAGACGGGCGTCGACGTTTAGGTCAAAGGGCGAGCGATGAGCACTGGTCAAGGTGTCAAGACACTTGTAGAGTCCACACTCGGCCGTCGGCAACGTGCACAGCGGCTTGCTCATTATCGGCCGCACCGACGTTGCCCACGGTCCAGCTCCTGCCGTCCCCCGAATGTCGCTGCTCAGTCCGGCGCCCTTCGCTCCCGGCAAGCAACCAGGCATCGCAATCGGGCGGCAGCCACTGCATGTCGAGTCCTTGGATGTGTTGGAATCGGGCAGCGCTGGCCCTAGCACTCGCACGGACGGGTGTTGCGACGGCGGAGCGAGAACTGCTCGTACTCGATGGCCGCGACGGCAGTTTGCCGAAGGCAGCGCCTGCAATAGCAAAGCTGACGCCCTTGGTTGCTGACCGGTTGTTGCCCCCTTCAACCTGCCCGCCTTGCTGCTCACCAGCACCTTCTGCCACGTGTCCGTCAGCACCGTCAGCTTGGGCGCCTTGATCCAGCTGCACGGTTGGTTTGGAAGGATTGGACACGGGTAAGGACGTCGGAGGAGTTTTTGGCTTAGCGTCGGTGCCCCCTGCAAGCGCGTCCGAGTCCGACGCCCCCGCAATATCGCCCGCCTGTAGCCTGCTGGTGAAGTTGATTTTCTTGGTGACATCATTGACCTTGCGCTTCACAAGGGCCACGTCCGTCGTCAAGACGCTCAGTCTATTGACCAAATCCATTAAGGAGTTTTCGTTCACGATGATCTCCTCCTCTTCGTCCTCGGCGTTATTGGCCATTGTGTTGGCGCGTGCATCCTCTTTCAGTTTCTCGAGCATCATCTCGTGCGCCTGATCGTCGAGCCCCTCCTCATTCTCAGGCGTCTCGTTGAAGGACAATGTGGCCATAAAGACGATCACCCGCTCAAAGATCCGCGACAAAAACACGTGCACTGTCCCACCAGCCACAAGTTGGCGTGACACGTCAGGAGCAATCAGACCACACGCAAGAAGCGCACAGGCAAGACGCTCGCAAACGCGCTTGCGCGTTTGACCCCCGCTTGCGGGCCCCGCCACCACGCCCCTGGGCGCTCACGCGCCGCGCGTTACAGTAACGCGGGGCGCGTGACTGTCACGCGAGGCGCGTGACTGTAACGCGGGGGCGCGTTACTGTCACGCGAGGCGCGTTACTGTCACGCGAGGCGCGGGCCCGCGAGCAAATTCTCCTCGCACCATGCTCTTTCCCGCAACCGCACGCGCAGACCGCGCAACCCTGCTTTGTGGCATTGCGCCGTCTGCTCGCAAGCGAGGTATGGTCAACGATTGGTTGCTCCTCTCTGTCGACAGGCGCGCTTGCACCCCTCGTGGAAGCTTACCCTTTTTGCGCAGCTCGGCAGCGACGGGATCGTCGTGGTTCAGATTCTTCACGTCATTGTAGGAGCGTAAGAGGATGACAATAAACATGTTGACGAGAAGCATTGAGTAGACCACCTGGAAACTCAAGAAGAGCCCCGACGCCAGAATCTGGTCAGCACTGAGCACTTGCGAGTAGTCAACAACGTCAAAGATCCAGATCATCATGGTGCCCAGTGCCCTGGAGTAGCTGTCAAAACCATCGATTTCTGGACCCAAGGCGATGTAAAAGGCCTGCGAGTAGGCGACGACGATGACGAAGAGCATGGTGAACCAAATTGAACACTCCCATGCACAGCGTGCGATTGTATCGACGAGCGCTGCCATGCGCTTGCTGAGGTATTTTAGGTAGTCGAGCAGCTTAATCCAGCACAGCATCGCGATGTAACCTGTCAAACATTCCATTTCGTTGTAGTACCACCCGACACTTTCGTAGTCGTACACTGTCGTCATTGGTGTTTTGCCGCCTTTTTCATCACTCAAGGCGCGAATGGCCGCCAGCCCCAAGTACTCAAACTTTTTGACAAAGACATATATCGCGATACCGTATATAATAAGATTGGCCCAGTTGTAAGGATTGCGGAAGTGGACCGTAAACCCGACCCTGAAGACCCTAAAAATGTCAAAGAACACGTACAAAAATATGAAGCAGAACGCCACGATGTCGAGCCAGAAGAGGACAACTTGGTCAATCTGCGAAGCAATCACGTCGCCTTTGAAAATGCGGAACGAATATGCCGGCCGCACATCACCGTATGGCAAAAACTCGAACGTGAGACGCACACTCAAGTAGAACAGGTTGGTAGGGTTGTATGTGACCATGTCGATAAACACTGCGCGCGTGTGCTTGTCGACCCAGCGAGCTTTCCTGAGCTCTTCAAACTTGCTCACAGTCTGCTCGGGCGTCATGAGCAACGGCAGATCTACCACGTAGCCCCCGCCGTCATAGTGGTGTGTCGTCGATCTGCCGAAGGAGGCTGTTTTCAGCGCCTCTCCTGACTGGTACGGTGTGCCGAGGTGCGAACTGTCGTCGAGATACTTGGCTTTGTATACTGGCGAGCACTCATCGAATTCGGCAATGATGTTGATGTTGGCCTCGCACTCGAGGCCTGTCTGCACTTTGACGCGCACCTGCCGCATCCGGATGGGCTGAATGAGCTGGTTGTAGCGCAGGACGTACAACAACCCCTTTTGAGCGTCGTTGGCCTCGCTCGGCTGCAGTGTGGCGGCATCATAGCCGTCCACCAGCAGGTACTGCGGCATGCCCTTTGTGAGGTAGTCCCAAAAGTCTGCCGTGTGCGAAATCTCTCGAAAGTTTATGGGGCGCTCCGGCGTCTCGAAGCGCACATTGATGATGGCGTTCTGACCTGTGTTGTAAATCATGTTGCCCTGGTAGAAATCGCGGTTGAGGTAGGTGACGGTGGTGAAGAGGGCAAGGAAGAACGCGTACGCATACAGCTCGCGCAGCTTCATCACCCCAAAGTTGGCCACGGCCTGCTCGACGGAGAAGTCGGCGCTCAGGCGTACGCCGGCCGCTGCTGCGAGGCGCGCGGCGTCGTTGCGGTTCATGCCCTTGAAGCCGGAGAGGGCCACGTTCTCGCCCTGCACCGCCTTCTTCTTCTGGCGCAGCATCTTCCACGAGCGGTTGACGTCAAACACCTCCGCCTTGAGCCGCGGCGGGATCGCCCGGAAGCCCTCGGGGTCCTTGAACTCATGGCGCCTGTCGCTCTCCTGCGAGAACTTGCCGTGCGAGGGGAACTGCTTCAAGCTCATCGTGCGCAGGTGCTGCCCGCGCCGCCCCCTTCCCGCCGCCCCCGCCCGCACACGCCCGCGCCGCCCCCGGGCCGCCCGCGCCCCCCCGCACCCGGGCCCCCGTGCGGCGGCTGCCCTGACTCAGTGACCCGGGCCGCTTGAACTCTCCCGTCAGTTGTCCCGAGCCACGAACGCTGTTCGTGGGACACCCCCACAAACTCTTCGCTCTCTCTGCGGGCGGCGACTGGCGGGCAAGACAGACGATCTCCTCTCTTCCCGTGGCCGCGGGGGGGCGATGATGCGACGCTTCCCCGCGGAGCTCACGCGGCACGAGGAGGAGCCGGACCTGCCGGGCAGCATCCTGTCGCCGTCGCAGCGGGAGCGACGCGCAGCGGGCGCGCCGGGCAGCGCGGGCGACGAAGGAGGTCAGGAACACATGCACGGCTTCAACCGCGAGCTCCGCCTCGCAGAGCGGAGGAGATCGTCGTCGGGGGACGGTAGCGCGAGGACGCCGCCGCCGGCGATCACGGCCATCAGCGCGGTGGTGCTCGACGACGTTGACGGCGACGTGCTCGACGCCTCCCCGAACCGCGTGCCCGGGTCGCCCGCGCAGCCGAGCCCGCAGCGTCTCAGCATCCCGCGCACGCCCGTGAGCGCGCGCTCGCTGCTGGACAGGTCGGCACTCGCCGACTCCGACTCTGGCCCGGCCTCGGTGCCCGGCACACCCGTCAGGACGACCGCGGCAACGTCCGTGGAGGTGCTCATGGAGGGCACGATGCGCACTGCGGGCTCCGAGTGGTTCCACGCCGGCCAGGCATGGTTTCCGGCAGAGCTTCTCAACGTGCACCGTGCACCGGCAGCAGACATGGGCCCGCACCCGGCATTCGAGGACGAGGAGCAGGAGGGCGCCGCCGAGGAACAGGAGGAGGTGTGGGTGCAGCTGCGTGTGCCCGTGATGCGAGAGCAGCCCGTGCTGTGGGTCAGGATTGAGGCGGTACGGCGCGTGAGTCAGGGCGGCGTCTTGCCTTCCGAGGTTGCGCAAGATGTTGAGGTGTCCCAACTTCTTGATGGGCGCTGGGTTTGGTATCGCGGCCGACTGGTGGCCGCCCCACCAGGTGCTTCTCCTTGCTCCCCGTCAAACGCCGCCCGCCACCCGTCCTTTCCCCTTCACCTGCTGTGCGCTGGGCGTGCCGACCTGGCATTAGACTGATGGCGCGGCAATGCGGCAGGCGGAAAGCCTGAGGCGGCAATGAGCGCTCCGCTTGTGCAACTCTTCGGCTGCTTGCAGCAACGCGGCGGCGGAGCACACGAGCAAGGACCCAACGTGCCTCTCGCTCCTGTGCGCGGATTGCAACGCCGGCAGGATTTGGGAGGTCATGAGAGCGACCTACCGCCGCTGGCGGGGCCCCTGCTCACGCTCGCGGGGCAGCGCAAGCTCGCAACGCGGCTGCGTCGTGCAGACCTGAGCGAGACCGCTCGCTTGACTGCCGCCGATGCAGTGGAGATGGTTCTCTCCTCCGCCCCTCCCCGCCTCCTGCCCGCTTGCCTCCCTTGGCTACCTGGATCCCTTGCTGTCTTGGCACGATGTCGCGCTCGTTGGCGTGGCCTGCGACAACGTCAAACGCCGCCAGCCGGAGGCCGAACGCCGTGTGACCAACGCTCTTCGTTGCGAGCGAGCTGAGCACAGCTTGTTGCCAGCTTGCATGCGCGCGTGAGGTTAGCACCAGCGGCTGCCAGCTGAGCAGCGGTCAGTCAGCACCCGTGGCTGCGAGGTGGGGAACGTGGGGCGGGGAGCGAAACTGGATGCCTAACACTCGATGACTAACACTCGATGCGCTGCAGGTGCGCGCATCAGGCGCGGCCATGGCGCTGGACCACAGCGTGCAGGCGCCTCAAGGCGGTCCTGCCGTAGGGGCGCACTTGGGAGCTCAAGAGGCGCCGCAGCCGGCACGTGAGGGCAGACGTTCAGAGCCCACGGACAGGGCTGGGGGGGGGCGAGGGGGGAGGCTGGAGGAGCTGTCCAAACATCCGAGGCTGGACGAGCTGTCCCTCTTGTCCTTGCCTGCCTCTCTGCCGTATCCCTCGCCTGCTGCCTGGGGGCATCGGCACGGGGCACACGACGCATCGCACGAGACATCGCGCCACGCTGCATCTGGCCGTCATTCGCTTCTGCCCCACGGCCGGCCGCAGGAAGGAGGGGGAGGGCAAGGAGGCGGGGTGGCGGGGGAGCCCTTGCAGCACTCGGGGGGGATAGTGGGGATAGACCTCGTGCTGTTTGCCGACCTTTTGTGCGAGCGCGAGGCATCGTGCCTCAATTTGTTCGCCTCAGACCCCTCGGGCTTTCGCCGCATCTATGCTGAGGTAGTGTCGGGGGATGCGGCAAGAGAGGCGAGCAGCTTGAGCGCTCCGACTGCATGGCAGCAGGCGTCGCCGCAGGACGCAGAGGCCTTGGCGCACGTCATGTTTGACCGCCTTGACAGTGTCTCCGCCGAGGTGCGCATTCACGCGCTGCGTGCTTTGATGGTCGCCGGGCTCGGGATGGTGCGAGGCGCGCAAGTGTCACGGAGGGACGATGATAGAGCCGGCGCAGGGTGTTGGGTGGAAGAGGTGTCGGGCGAGTGCGAGCGGGACAGAGCCAGGGAGGATGTGCAGAACAGGGTGCGGGCAGAGAGGGTGCTGGAGGTGGTGTCGTGCGCCGGTTCAATGCAGCACCTGGTACACTGTCTCTGCCGCGTCACCGAGTATGGGTCAAGGAACGGCGAGGGAAGCTCCGGCGAGGTTGAACCTGAGGACGATGATGATGCAAGGCACCCACACAACCGAGAGCGCCCTCCCGATGGATTCCAAAGGGCGGGGCAGGGGGAGGGGGATGGGGGCAGTAAGGAGGAGGAGGAGGAGGAGGAGGAGGAGGAGGAGGAGGAGGAGGACAGCGATTGGCAACAGGACGTGGCCTCCTGGGCGCACGACGCCTCGAGCCGCGACGCCTCTTGGTCTGACCAAAGCAGCAGCTCTTGGCATCCGCACGCGCCGCCGCACACTTGTGCCCATCCACCTGCACAGCAGCTTTCAAATTCAGCAAGGCTCAAGGCTGAGAGGCTGAGGCTGAGGCTGATGCGCGTAGAGGCGAGCTGCTTGTGCAATCTGCTCTTCCTTGCTCTCATGCATTGTCAGGCCCGGCAAACAGCCGACCAAGCCTCGCTCGTGCTGTTGCACCCCCCCCCTCCCCTGGCGGGCGGGTCAGGGAACGGAGAACATGGGGGACTGCTGATAGTGCTCGTTGACTTGCTCTACCGTGCTGGTGCAACGTCGCCAAAGGGCAGCGCAGCAAGCTCCTCAAAGGCTGCTCACGTCAACGCGCGATTCCCTGTACGTCGTCTCCCCTCCCTCCCTCAACGACCTTTCTCAGTTGTCGCACAATTAGACCTCACTTAGGCCAGGAGGGCGGGTGCATCCTGTGGTAAAGACCAACGGTAAACGCTGTGGCGTAAACACTAAGGCGCATGGCTTGCATGTGACATTGCCGTGTCATGTATGGCCCTTTGCGTGTGAATCATGGTATGTCCACGCCGCCTGGCATGCACGGACGCGAGCGAGACAGGGGGGCGCACAGACGTGACAAGCAGGCGAGCAGGCTGACAACAGGCCTGGTGACGCGCTCTGCTTTCTCGTGCAGGTGCCGTACAAGAAATTGCTGTGCCTGATGCGGCTGGCTGTGGCGACGCTGATGCCTCTGGGCAAGTTGGACACACCCGTCCAGCCCTCACATCCTGACTCCTCCTCTCTTTCGCACGACCTCCACTTTCCGGGTCAGCTGCCTCTTTGTCTCTGTCCTTGTCTCCACAGATACTGTGTGAGGGATAGTGTGTGTCAGCGACTTTTTTTGTTTACACACTGGGCGCATGCGAAGGAGGAATGTGCGAGAGCGCCAATGGGCTGGACAGCAATTGACAAAGAATGTTGCGTGGTTGTATGTTGCGTGGTTGTATGCCATGCTCAAGCAGGGCGCAAGCAACCCAAGGAATCCAAGTGCAGCCTGCATGCTCTCGGGCGCTGGTGCTCCACTTGACCTCGCATGCCCCACGCGTCGCAGCTCTCGTGTGCCGCGCACGCGACGACTGCCGTAACACTCTAGCACATGTTGTCATGTGGGCATGACGTGCGACCGAGGATTTGCGCGCTTGCCAGAAGTGCTATGCTCCCCCGCATACGTCAGGACATGGCACTTGCTTCGGGCAGGACTAGTCCACAAGCGCAAGCACGCCTCTCTGTCGCCCCTCTCACACCCGGCACTGACTGGAGATGACCTGCAACAGGGCAGCAAGCATGACGGCCAAGTATCCGCGTCGCCCGCCCCGTTCTGTCGCACAGGCCACTGGGCTCATGTTGACGTCGCTGCGGCGCTGGCCCGGCGTACCTTCCTTCACCGACACGGATAGCCTCGCGAATAGCGCGTGTGGGGTTGCCAGTTCGGGAGGTGCGGAAGACTTTGCAAGGCCCTCGGATCCTGCTGCAATGCCCTCGGATCCTGCTCCTGCCTGGGGCGCCTGGCCACCAGAGCTTGATGTTGAGATCGAGTTCGGAGACCATGAGTCGACCGGCTGTGGCAGCAGGCACGGCACAAGGCGCGCAGTGTCTGCGCCGGAGCCAGGCGTGACACACGCCGTGTACGGCTGCATCCTGCATCACCTCCCGTCGCTGGTCGTGGCGCTGTTGAAATTGCTGCTGGCTGCCGGTGGGTTGTTGCCACATGCGTTTTATATGGCATGCATCAGGGTAGCGCCCTCACTCGCGCCCTTACTGAACCCGAGAAGCGGGCAGGTGTGAATGCCAATGCTGGGGCCGGCGGCGGGCGGACCGGAAGCAAGATGGAAAGCTCTCCCGTGGACGATATGGTGCATGACACCGCATTCGACTCTGCTCCGATGCCGCTCGTCTCCGCCTTTGCCAGGTTGCTCCTTGTTTCGCTACAGTCAATGCTCCTTGTTTCGCTACAGTCAATAGTGCGCTCCTTGCGCAACGTGCATCCGCGCGAGTGCTGACGATTGTGAAGGATTGTGAATGAGGTCTGATTTCAAGAGAGTCAACGCATGGCACATCTTGATGCGCAGGTGGGCCAGTGGTGGTCCCAAGGAAGAGGGGCAAGGGAGGGAAGAGCATCAGGGGGATGCTGCGCGGGAATGGCCGAACAGGGGCAGAACGCAAGGGCGGCAGAGTCGGAATGGATCAGGCGGCTCCCGTGTGCCCTGCCCACCCTCTGAACACGACTCGTTCACTCGGTTTCAGCAGGAGGACGGCGCTGAGGTGGAATGGGAACGTTATCGAAGTGCGTGTAGTGACCCCAACTCTCTTGCTCTTGTATCGCGCGCTCGCTACCAGTCACTCGGGTGTTTTTGCGAGCATCCGTTTTCCGCCTAGGCTTTCTCGGTATCGTGGGGCTTGCTTATGTGCTGTGCAGCGACTGATGCGCCCGGAAAACAGGAGTCGTGTGCCAACAGGTAGCTTCCATCCTGCTGCATCTGCTCAAGGCCTTCCGCCGATGCCACTATCTCCAGGTGCCCCGTGTCTGCAACACAAGCTATCTTTTCGGGTTGACATGTCACATGTCACGAGCATGTTTTGTGTGGCGGTTCACATGTCTCGTGATATGCCTGGTATGCGCGCAGGCCGAGTATTTGGCACGACTGGTGTGCGATTCAAATTATCTGCTATTGGCGCTCAAGTACTTGAACCAAGACTGCGACAAGCTTCTGCGTTTGCCCGACTCTGTAAGTTCACATGCAAGCGCGTGCTCGCATTAGCACGCTGTGCATCAGATGTTTGTGTGGTTGCTGCGCGTGCGCACGTGGAATCGTCTCGCTCAATCCCAATCCGACGTCTGCGAAGCGAATGCGCGGGTGGGTTCACGCGCAACGGCGCGCTGGCGCACGAGCGTGCTCCAAAGTTGGCAGATCCTGAACTCTGCGAGGCGCGATGGTGGGCCATTCTCAGGTGCGCATGTTAGACGAGACCATCATTGGACTGGTCGACCACACCAGCCGCATCCTGTCGTGCCGCGTGGCCTCGTCGGTCTGCAAGTCGCCGTCTGAAGCGCAATCGCAGGAAGACTCCGCCAGCACCTCAAGGCAAGGCCGTGGCGGGGCGGGCCAGAGCATGCTGGCCAGCAGGCAGAGCATAATGGCGAGCAGGCGCTGCCACCGCACCTTCCAGGTCCGTGTGTCCAGGCTTGGGTTCTATTGAATTGTTTGGGGGGCACCATGTGCCTTGCGGTACTGAGAACTACTGTATTATCACTGTAGAACTACTGTATTATCACTGTTGAGCTGCTGTAGCATGAGAACTTCTGTAGCATCAGAGCTGCTGTAGCATGAGAACCACTGAGAGAGAGAGAGAGAGAGCTTTACACTGTAGCATCATGCAGCATCATGGCGTGAGAACGACTGTCGCAAGAGGGCAGGCTAGTCCTTTTGACGCTAGTGGTCTGTGCGGGGCGCGTGTTGGCGTGTGGGGGTAGGCTCTGGTGGGCATCCTGCGCGTCATGGTGCGGTGTTGCAAGCACTCAAGCGTGCGCAAAAGGTCGCTCATCACCTACAAAGCCCCTATCATCCTTCGCAAAATCGTGGCGCTGCCCAACGACCAGCTGGAGTTTTACGGACTTCAGCTGTACAAGGTTGCTTTGCGTGTGGATGCATCTTGCTGTCACTTGCAACGCGTGCACGCTCCTCTAGCTCTTTGGCCGTCTCTCTTTGGCAGTCTGCTGGCGTCGCAGTCTGCTGCTTGGTCGGTCCCTGACTGCATGTTTGGCTGTCATCTTCGTCCTTGCGGCTTTTCTCCACTGTTGCCTTTTGTTCCGCTGTGTCCTTGTGCCTGCGTCCTTGTGGCTGTGTCCTCGTGCGGCCGTGTTCTCGTGCGCGGGCAGATGATGGCCTGCTTGCTGGGACGAAAGTGGAAAGCATCCAATTGCCACCTCCTCTCGCTCATGTTCTTAACCTTGCCCCCAGGTGCGTTCTAGCAATCGCATGCCGCGAATCCTCCAAAACACCACATCATGCGGATTGTCAGCGCGTGACTTGTCACACCTTTAGCGCGACATGTCACGCTTTTTCAGCGTGACATGTGTGCCACTTGTTCGTAGAACAACTACACTCAGGCGGCGTGTTTTGGAGGATTCGCGGCGCCCCCCCCGGCGGCGGCGCCGGCTCCGCCGGGGGCCCGCCGCCGTTGGGCTAGGAGACTCGTGGCATAGCGGCACTGACAATCCGCATGATGTGCTGTTTTGGAGGATTCGTGCGTCGTGCGTCGGCAGGCTTCGTCTCGTCACTCTCGCCCTTCGGCCGATTTGCGGGCAGAGAGTCCGTGTCGATTGATCTCTGCTTGTCCCCGTGTGAAATCATGACTTGTTGCTGCCGCGACACAGGCGTGGAGCCCGACTACCTCGCCCCTGATGCCGCTACCCCGCAAAGCATTGAGGTCTTGTTCTGGCTTGCTTGCATCATCTGCGTGTCTCTTGCCTTGACATGTGCGTAGCCCCAAGGAGCGCATGTGTGTAGCCCCAAGGAGCGCGTGTACTGTCTGTTGTGCTGGTGTGTCATCCGTATCTGCGGCCATGTGTCCTTCGCACAACCTACACGCCGCTGGCGCAGACTGTGAGAGCAAAGTACGCACGTGTAAGCAACAGCGAGCGCGCTGGCAGGAGGAGGAGACGCGCGTGCGCTACGAGACAGACAGCTTCAACTTGTGCTTCTATGCAAGCGCCATTGCACAAGGAGAAGGCACGTTGCCCACACGCTCGACGCCGTGCAGCTCCAGGCTTCCCCACCGGATTGCGCGCATGCTGGTTGAGTCTGAGGTCTGCATGCCCTCCGTCCGATTGCTGTGCAAGCACATCTCACAGGAGCCACCCTAGGCGATCAGCCGCCGACAGCGTTCTGAGTTGGTAGCGCGCGCAAACACACACGCCCTTTCTCTCTCGCGCGCGCGCTCTCACTCTCTCTCTTTCCCCCTCTTGTGTCTCCTCTTCGTCCTGGCCGTTTGCTGAGCAGGGCGAACAAGATGCATCAGATTTCGACGACGAGGAGGAAGACCTTGAATGAAAGCAGAGACGAGCAAGGCGCGACCTGGAAAACGAGTCCGTATTTAGTGGGGGCACGCCATCATCATTCGGACCACGTAGACGGCCGCCGCGCGAGTGCCACTGTAAGACTTGCGAGTCCACTTTGAACACTTGCGAGGCTTCATCGTGGGGGGTCAGGCACTTGAAACTGTGTCCAGAGGCTTTTCAGGCAAAAAAAGCCCGAGTTGAGAGACGCGTCGTCAGCTGTGCAACTGCCCTGCACATGCACGGCTGCATCTGTTCGGCGCCCCCGCGCCTCCCGTGCTGTGCCTCGCCTCGGGTGGCCAGGAGTTTCATGCCCGCGGCGGGCCGGAAGAATTACTGCCAGCTGCAGAGCCACAAGAAAAACCACCGTCCCGGATAGCTGTGCCGCCACCCTGCCGTGCCAAAAGCGCTTGACCGTCGTTGTTCCCGCTGCGTAACCGTCCTTGTGGCCGATGTGCCCGTCGTTGTGCCACAGCGGCCATAACAACGACGGGCACAGCGGCAAAACTACTACGGTCACAGCGGCCACAAGGATGGACACAGTGGGAAAAACGACGGTCACAGCGGCCACAACGACGGTCACAGAGGGAGAACAACGACGCTCTGCGGGGCGCTGGCTGGCGCGAAGACAAGGGTTGCGATCCCAGGAGTTGCCCGCCGCCAGGCACAGGCACGCAATGCATCATTTGAAGCCATGCAATCTCCCCCCCCCCCCCCCCCCCCCCCCCCCCCCCC
>Ga0115006_10002231_pt1 | contig 12619 bp, 16 predicted proteins | sample ArcOceMetagenome_3_FD_88943 | JGI IMG/M metagenome (GOLD analysis project Ga0115006, IMG submission 88943) | Marine eukaryotic phytoplankton communities from Arctic Ocean - Arctic Ocean- Svalbard ARC20M Metagenome | ecosystem: Environmental > Aquatic > Marine > Oceanic | place: Arctic Ocean...
GTGTTGTGTGTTGTGTGTTGTGTGTGTGTGTGTGTGTGTGTGTGTGTGTGTGTGTGTGTGTGTGTGTGTGTGTGTGTGTGTGTTTGTGTGTGTATGTGTGTGTGCTTTGTGTGTGTGTGTGTGTGTGTGTGCTTTGTGTGCGTGTGTCAATATGCTAAGTGTTAGTGTTATGTAGGCTGACTACTGGATACTTGAACTTGCATCTTACAACGTATGATATGTCCGAGAAGTATTTGGTATGCTTGGGCTCTTTCTGGTTATGTAGACATGGTTCAAAGCATGCCAGTTTCTCGACTCAAACATATTTGGACATGCTGCAAATTGTGCAAGATACCGCTCAATTACATGATCCAGCTTTCCGTTTCAAATTTCGTAAGTACATCTCTGATGGAGATGATACTTTCTGGAAAGCGTTGCGAATTTTTATGGTGCAAAACTCAAGTACTGGTCACGATGGGGTACCACATTACTCGATGATTGATGACGCGTTACATGCTATTGGAGAGGACAATCAATATCATTGCGCCGAAATTCTGGATAAATATCATATCTTAGCTGATGTACACAAAACATCGAAGCAAGTTTTCGCAAATGAAATTGATCAGAAAAAGTTCAAGGCCATGTGGTACACTTTACTGAGCACGCCGTCCATTCCTGTATGGCAAAAAGTCAGATCACGACTACAAGGTATATTCATGTATGTATTTAATGATTTGTTTTATGCTCATATTGAAGACATTCTTGTTTTGTAGCCATTGTGAAGGACTTGAGTTGTGAACATGCACAACGAGTGGGAAATGTCTTGGCATATTACATGAAGTACTTTCGGGCTGTATTTATAGCATATTCTCCAGCGTGTAGTATCTCCGCTCGTTTGAATAGTACCGCAGCAGAACAATGGCATGGTTACACTTGGCATGTGATGGGATATCATTTATCACTCATGGATTCCATTCATCGCTCACATGCTGTTGCTAGAGGACAAGAAATGCGAGCAGTGGAATTGCCTTGTATACCGATAGCCAAGAAAGCTAGTGCAGCCAACTCAACTAGTAGCAAAACTCCTGGAACATTTGCCCCAGAACTGAATAAGGGATGGAGATTTCAGTCCCAAGCACGTGGGAGTGATGAGCATGCTAATCGCCGTTCTAAATCTGCATTCATATCTGCGATACCAAATGAGAACCAAACGGCTCACACTAATACAGCTGAAGCTTCATACATCAACAACTTGGGCAAGACACAAGGGCACCTAAGTTGGAATCTTGTCACTTCGAAGAACTTTTCTACGGTGATGGGCAAAGTGACGCATAATTGTGAGAGTTGTGACCACCCATATTGGACATATGGGGAGAAGGCTACGAACAAGAACATTCGTTATAACCTTACTGGTCGTAAAGTTTGTAAGACATAAACACTTGTATATTTGCTTTCATTTGTTCATATATATGTTAACTATGTTTTCGTATTATGTAGCTACTCGAAGAAAAAAAACGGAACAGTTCATAGCATTGGAAAATATTGTGCAAACAGTTGCGAAGCAGGACAATATAAAGATCTTATCTGATACAGAAAAGTTGCATCACAATTTCAGATCATGGAAGCTGTCTTTTGATCACCATATTTGTACCGTGTCATTGGGCCGATTTTTCGAATGTTCTCGATGTCATAATATTCCAGGGGACAATCAACGCACAGGACAGGATTGTGTACACACCATTGCTATACGTACATGTGCGTTGCAAACCGCTCGACGCGTGTGTCCTGAATTTCCAACAACAGTAAGTTGTCATGCATATATACATATACTTGTGTATTAGTGTGTTAGTGTGATATCTGATGTCATGTAGATCGCAAAGATAAACTATTTTCAAACACCTGAGGAAGTGTGTGGAGCTCGACTTGCCATTGTTCCGAAGCACTTACGAGACGTTACATATATTGTGGAACCGAACAAAGATATGGTCAAATTTTTGAGTACTATGGAAACAGGTACATATATATAAATAGTATGTACATTACTTATAATGTACCAAACAATAATATGTGTGCACATGCTTGTTTATAGATGTTGACTTTGAATGCGTTGTGGACCAACACGCATTGCTTGGTGGGGTTGTGCATTATCGCTGCTTATGGTATGTTACATGAATGTTCTGATTATATGTGTATTACTTTTCATGTGGCAATACAAATATTGATTTTGTATGGTGTCTTACATAGGAAGGACACGGCACGATACCCAGCAATGACATACCAAGAACTGCCCAAGAACTTGCAAGGGATGCCTTACCATGAAGAGCCGACTATCAATCCATCCTGGCAAATGATTCCTGACATCTCAAACACGGTGATTGACAAATACTTTGCATCAAGAAGGTTTGCTATGGAACAAAGTCTGGATCTATCAAGAGATACAATCATAAGACGACGTTCAAGTACTGTCGCTTATGCACGACACTTTCAACAAGCAGGTGTGGGTATAAACAACTTCTATTCCAATGAATGAAATCTAAATCATGTTTTCATAGGATCATTTATTAGTAAGACTCTTGGGGAAATGGAGTCTGATCTGCAACCATATATTTCGTATGGAGAATGGATTATCAGTCGTTGTTCTACAACTAGCGTCCAGTGCTATGGATACTACAACAACATTGGAAACCCAGTTTCGAAACCCATTGATGCCTCACGATGTGACAAGACAAGCAATAATCGAATACATACAGGGGAATTGATGATATCGTTCAAAGCCGTACACTCAGTGGAGAAGCATTGCAAGGATGCACACGCAATTGTACCCACGCAGAGCGTTGTGTTTCGACACTTTTGTATGCGTGCTTGCTGTTTCCAAAATTTTACAAACGTCAAACTACCAAATTGTATTGATCAAATGGAATATTGTAGCGTACCACCTTTTTTTGATGAGGATGACCTGACACAAATTCCTGTTGTTGGTTACAACGATCTGCAAGAGTACGAACGAAGACATTTACTACGAGCTGGAATCGTGGCAACACCTGCAATTCGACGAAAGAGAATGAGATTGCGATAACAAAACCTTTGTGTTATTAACGTACTACAAAGTTTCACACGTATGTGTCCTGAATATAGTGTAATCCATACCCATGCTCAATTATAGAGTATTGTAACTATACAATAAAAATATATCTCGTATCATTTTTGTGTATAACCATTATCTTGTCATGTTCACTATGCATCACAACAAATTAAACACAATGCATACATGGGTTTATGCATGTGATTGATCAAAAAATACTAAACCATGTGGGCATGAGGAAGTATTCAGGAGTTGAACCTGACAACAAATGTTGTTCACATACGTATGTGTTAACATACATATTTACTTCAAGGGTTCAAAACAACAAGCAAACACCCACCTAAAAAACAATGCATCAATATTTGTACGTGAAACATGTGTGCACATGTCATGTGGACAATTGTACTTTGCACAATTATAGTATATTGAAATTGGTTTAAATAGCCCGATACATCAAAATTCAATGTCGCCAGGATTGGTCCTGCACATGAATCCAATTATAACTTGAGTCTTGGTACACTAAATATATAGTGCATGACTTACCACACTATAGGTCTTAGTTCTTTATCTCTCATTGTCTGAAATTGGTTTTAATTGCACGATACATCAATATTCAGGGCTTCGCCTAGGCATAATGGGTGTGCAAGCTCAAAATAATCACAATACGAACATTGATAAAATACAACATAGGACATACCACAATGGAGGTCCTCACTTGGACTTTTTTCCTTGGTTCCTGGTGGTTCTTGGTTTCTTGGTTCTTGGTTCTTGGTTCTTGGTGGTTCTTGATTTCTTGGGGGTCTTATCACCTACCAAATCTACATTAATAAGATCGCCTTCAATTCTATTGAGATAAGTTGAGTACAAAATTCACGCACCAGTATCACCATCAGACTTAGGTCGCTTTTTTGGGGCTGGTTTTGATTTTGAGGCTAGCGCTGGTTGTCCATCTACAACTCAAGTGTCATGAGTAACAAGCTAAGGTGTTTAATATATATGAGACTGCGTGCAATTCAATTTAGCAAAACATGCACGCACTAGCTAGACTTGTGGGTAGCTAGTTCACCTGTAGTTGTTGTGCTTGCAACTTGGGTAGGCTGAGGTTCAGGATCAGCGACCACTATAGAGTAAAATTTCGTGTCAATTTAGAAAAACATGCACGCATTAGCTAGACTTGTTTGTAGCTAATTCACCTAGAGCTGGATCGCCCGAAATTATGGAATACTGAGGTGTAGGATGAGTGGCCGCTACAAAGCAAAATTGCGTGTCAAGAAGATTATACAATAGCACATTATACAAATTGAAAAACCAACTCACCAGGTGTGGCGGCTGCTTGCAATTGCAATGGACTTGCATTTAGAGAAGTAAGCGTTGCAGCTTCAACACTTTGGAGAGGTGCAAGGTTGGAGCGATCTGCAAATGGACATATAATGTGTATCACAATCAATATAAAACAATGACTAGCTTGCAAGTAGTACCATCCAATGCGACAGGATTGCTTGCTACATGAGCGATCGACAGAAATCCTGCAACACAACGCACATGGACTTAAGTTAAGCAAATTCTTTTTATATACAACTTCCAATTTATGTTACATGCCTGACTCTAGTCCATCCAATGGAAAGTGAACGAGCCCTGGAGTGTCTGCAATAGATGGGTTAAACACAGTTTCCGTTGGTTTAAGATCTTTCGTCTCAGTATATTCATGCGTCTGTAGAACCATATTATAATGAGAGTCCAGGAATCTTGATAGTGGTTCAGGTGCATTCTGTCCTTGAACATGAAAGACGCTGTCCATTCCGAGCAAACTCAAATTCCCAGCATGCAACATGCTAGGAGAGGAGTACTGAGCGACGGTCCCTGCATCTTTAGGACGAATGAAAATAAAGAAAGGAAACCCAATAGTTGGTAGCGATTTGCTAGGGTCAGGTGACGCTGCCTTTTCCTCGGCTGAGAATACATCTGGATATAATGTTCCTGGGCAGAACACATGATACGGATGTCGATGATCTTCCAGTGAGTCCCTGAATGCAGCGAAGGTAAAAAAGGGTTCTGTCTTTTGCTTCCTTGCCTCGAAATGATCTATATCCGGCCTACAACAAGAATTATTAGTGTATTACAATCAATAGTTTAAGACAAAACACAATCACAATGGGCTAGCTAGTAACACGTACGCGGTGAGTGCCGTCAGTATCTGATCACGATATGCTTTCTGTTCATCGTCAAGGTAGCGCGCTGAACCAGGCAAGAAGTCTGAGTTCAGCAAGAAGATATCAACTTGAACACTAGGATCTTCCACTTCGGTTGTGTATAAAGATGGATCCACGAAGATCATCCTGTTTACATTCTCAGTGTCCTGCACAAAAGTTGTTAGCAATTAATTGTTGATCAAAAGCTTTTCAACACATACATGTATTTACAATGCACCTGATCCTGAATGTACTTCAAGAAGGACATGAACAAGAAGCGAGCGGTGTTGAAATGTACACGATAATGAGGATGAAACAGTCTGCCAGTTCCTTGTGGACGCCGCAGTCCACCTATTTTGTTCTTTGCAGACGTGTCATTTTTCATTTCTGGCAAGAATTTGCACCAAGAACCTGGATGTACACAAAACGGATTTAGAAATGTATTTTATAATCATGACATAAATTGGTATGACGCACCATCTCGGAATGGACAACACAGGTTCTGCATGAAGACACCTATGCAATGACCAACAAGAAAATTAGCAATAGCAACCCTAACCTAGATTTAAACGAGCAATATGAAGTTCGTAACAAAACAACAAAATCAATGAAATTATAACACACCCAAGTGTGTACCAACAACCTTGAGCATCCAGGATGGCATCAGCGCGGGCATGTGGCTCGTCATCATAGTCTGGAATAATTGAGAAGCAGCGAACGGATTGGAGAAGCACCTGTTCATGATATCCATCCACACAAAAGGTTGTGCGCTGGAGGGCAAGACAGGAATACTGAAATTGTTCAAAATATGCAAATGAGAAGGGAGCCTGGATGTCGCCGATATGCTGCACAAGGTGGAAATGGGACTGATCTTGGAGTGACCAGCTTGTTTAATACGTAGTGGCTCTTCGTAGAAAGCACTTTCGTGCAACACTTTGATAGTGTGAGGAAACGTTTGCCTATTGACAGTGATCAACGCTTGCTGGTCAAGTACAACTTCAATATTTGACAGAGGTGTCGTTTTGGTGGAAGCAAGAAAGCTTGCAGGGAAGCACGCCAAGAGACCAGGAGTGTTGAGTACCAATCCAGACGCTGCAGACGTGTCGATGAATGGCGTCAGCGTGTCCGCAGTAGCAAGGAAGGCCAATCCAGGTTGCATCATGGAAATTATGCGAGAGAACAAACTCTCATTCTTCAGTTGGTTGCGAAGTGAAGGGTGATCAGGAAGTTTGGCACAAAATATTTCTGATTTAGCGAAGGGTGTAGAATCGTATGCAGCACGCAACAACAGCATGTCGGGCAAAGAGAGAATAGCTTTGGTCCTCCTGCGTTTTTTGACCGAGGCAGGTTCAGGAGGTCCCGAACCATTTTCTTCTACTGCCATAGCAGTTGATGCACTTCCTTGAGTCGCATCCCCTGTATCGGAGTCGTGATCGATGTTTACAAGACGGCCAAAAAGAGCATACGTGATTTGTTGAATAGTTAGGACGTAGAAGCAGTTGACTGTTCCGCACACAGGGTGGACGTTTTTCCTGACACACGCACATATTAGCAATTTACTTTTGAAGAGGAATAGTATGAACAAGAATATTAACTTACTGGTAGGGCAACATATCCAGGTCGAAAGCCATAGCAGGAGTGCGAAACCATATAGGGTCGATAGTGGAGAGCATAGAAACCAAGCATGCAGAGATTTTGTCGTGTACTTTAGCCAGGTTTTGCGATACGAGCATGGTTTGGCGCCCGACAGTTGCAGAAGAATGCTTGTGTATTAGAACAGCAGGCAAGTGTACAAGACGGTTCAAAGCTTCGAAGCCGGATCCAACAGGTCCCATGTACAGCAATGGGGGAAGAGAATTTTGCATATGGAAAGCGCACGCCGACAAGTTGTCCAGAGATGTTCCACATTTCAGAGCGATACGAAACCACACGATGCGTGTAGCAATATCCTGACAAAACTATTACTCAATGCATTATTTTTGTATTGTTGAAGATAATTATAAAGCAAGTGTGGTACAACACAATATGAATGTGTGGTTGTTTTGTACATGTATTATGCACAGATCAACAATAAGTACGCACAAGTATGTGCATGTCGTGTAGTATAGCACTCACCTGAGAGCAACTATAATTCATCCATGCCTCGAGCATCACGTGCAAGTGAATTCTGTTGGGCGGCAACTTCGACTCAATAAACTGTGATACAAAAGCTTCTCGCGCTGTCATGAGCTCGGGAGTTATTTTCACTCTGACCATCCGTGCACAAGTGATATTGAGCACGTCCGGGTGTTGTGGGTCCCGTTCAACGCCTTTAGGTGTGTACAAATGCCCTTGTCCAGTCCGATTAGTGTTTCTTTCGGGGTGTTGTTCGGTGTGCTGAAATATTGTAATGTTCACCGTACGAGCATCGTCGGGAAAACGCAGAGTACTATCGGTGGGAATCGTGGCATCAACAGGAAAGCTACCAGGTCGTGGAAAGATATGTGTGGAAACTTTGGATTCGAAGCCGATGACGCTATAGCCAGACGCATTGGCAAACAAATCAGCGTCGCTGAAATCTTGTAAATGTTGCTCAAAACGGGTAGACTGTGGCAAAAGGTAGTTAGTGGTACTACTAGAACAACATGACGTGCATACAACACGAACCTGACAGTGCACCATCAAATGGAAATCCAGAATAAAATTGACCTTGAGCGTGAATGCAGAAATTCGGTCTTCTGATTCGAGTTTGGATCGATTTATACCTGGGCTGAAAAGAGAGATACCGTCCATAGAGGTCATAGCGTCGAGAAAGTCTTGCAGTGTAGAAACATCGAAAGAATCAGTATCATCAGCACGAGAGATTGTCATGGACATATTGGCAACACCCAGCCGTTGAGATATGTAACTCTGATGGGCCATAAAAGCGGACAACATATTGGTTGGAATCTTTTCCTGAAAAGTTCTGTGCAGAAAATACCAAAGCTCTCGCAGCAGTGAATTGTGAATCAGCATACTGGTTCGGCACAAGGCTATGGTCAGCAGGTTGTGTGTGGCGGTGGCACTTTTACTGTTCTTGCAGATTGCACGCGCTGACTGAAAGTCGGACAACGTTGGGCAGAGAAGCATCTTCAATGCCCGATCATCAACGTCCTGGGTAAATTGTATAAGTACGTTATAATTTGCAAACATAACTAATATCATATATCAAAAGCACAAGCACAAGCACCTGCCGATAGACCATCTTTGGAGAACCTTTGTCGAAGATCTCTTTGAAGGAACGTAATTGATGGTGAGTCAAAGCACTACGATAAGACAAAAACTTATGTATGCAAAACTGAAGTACACAAGTAAATGTGTGTGCGTGCCTGGAAAAGGAGAAAATCAAGTGTACGTCCCTAGTGGATGGGAAGTCGATTGATGCGCCACGAATCATTTTCAGCAGTCCTGGTTGCAAATCAAAAGGCGAAGAAGATTGTTGAAGAGTGACTGGCAGATGCACTGGCATGCAAGAATTGTAATTGGATCCGGAGTTTAAAGCAGCCAACGTTGTATGATGCAGCTGTGTGTCAACCGTAGAGGACACGACGAAGGAAAGGTTCTGGTCTGCGGGTGTTGTCGATGCACTGGGTTGGCTTCGTTCGAATATGCACCTCCGAATATGCATATGTCCGAAGATCGTGTCAAGTTGTTTGCGCCAAGATATAGGATCAAGCACGATGAATCCGTAATCAGGGCATTGAGTCCAATCAGAATTAAATCTGTAATCTGACCCCGACAAAGCACCACAATCGGATAAATGACCGACACGAAAGCCAAACGTGTGAAATTGATCGTCCAGCGTGGTCGGCTCGGGAGATGCTTCTGGCAAGCAGGTCGCATCCTTATGAGGTCCGATTCCGGCAAAAGAAATAGAAGGTGACCGACAAGAAGTTGGCTCATCCTGCAAAAGCATAACGACATCAACATGATAGAAGCGAGCCAGGAATAAGTCGTGAACGGGGTCATTTATAATTTGTTGCTTTTCTTTGAGTGTAACGTATCCTTTGATCCAATGATCTTTTGCACACACAACTTCATCAATTTGTGGCACGGCAAGCTTTGAATTACGAAAGCACCACTTTGCGTGGGGGTATTGATTGAACAGGTCACAATTTGTACTGTAGTAGGCCATAACCTTATCCCACAAATTTGAAACAACTGTGGAATTCAATTGTTTGAGTTGAACATCCGTCGTAGAGAGACAAATCTTTTGATCTGGTGTAACAGGCCTTGGAACCGTCAACATACGTGGTGGGTGGTATTCCAAGGCTGTATACCAAGATTGGCACACAACACCCAAACAAAACCCATGTACGAAAAGGGCTGATAACATTTGAATAAAGTCATGGTTCAAATTAGTCCAGTCCTGTGAAAGTATAAACAATAAGCTAAGCACGACTTGACAAACATTGATGTACAGGAACTCACCGCAGTATTCTCGGGTAGAGCACAAGGATGCATGCGCACTAGCGTGGCAACGCAATCAGTTGCCGAATCGACGTTCGCGAGAGGATCCAAGAACTTGCTGGTGTTCAAAGGAGCTATGGACTTCTGTGCCATTTTTGAAACACCCGTAAGAGCACGACACAGACCAAAAGGAGTAGCAGCCAGAACTGGAACAATAGCACCCGCTGCGGATGCACGAGACATCGCAAGCTCAACAAAGAACAAACCAGTGTGCGAGCTTGGTGTCAAGACTGTCCGAACATGTTTTGCGTAGCCAGCATCACCGTAGGGAATGGAATGGGAGAACGAATGATCAGCAGGGTTAATATTCATTGCAATATCCAGGGCTTTCGTGGTGTCGCTGGAATTGATCTCTGTGGAGGAAACTTTGACGACGATCAGTTTATGCTGCAAACACGCACATAGTCACGAAAGAATGCATTTGATAATGTACAAGAGTTGGCGCGCACCAAGACTTTGGTGGCAGCACTAGACAAAGCGTTGAAGTTTGGATCCGATGCTAGGCGTTCAGACAGAGAATTCGGCTGGAGTGCGGGTTCGGCAGCATTGTTGGTGTGCACCAGAACAAAACCTAGCGGAGTTTCTTCGAGCATGAGCATCGCGATGGAAGGCAGGTATAAGTTTTCTCCCGACACGACAACCTCAGGCTCAGGAGAAGGACAGTTATGATCGTAGCCGGAAATGTTGAATTGCACCAGAATGTTTTTCAGGTTCGATGTGGGGGAAATTCTCTTGAACACATCGGGCGAGCAGGTGTAGAATTGCAGAACGAGCAGGTCAGGACGGCTCACGTACTTGAGCCCTGAAATAGGCAAGCTAACTGGTTTCACAGGTTGGAGACGGGATTGACGGCTGGACGCAGAAGTATCATCCAAGCTTGCAGGAACAATCGTGCGAACAACAACGTGTGTCAAGCATTTGAACCGTGTCTGGCAGGACAGGCTATCATCGGCGCGTATATCGGCTGCAGCCTCGTGCTTGGCGAGGAAGGAATCCATAGGAACGTACTGAAGATTTCCATTCGGCACAGGATCCCATGCCATGCATGACACAACGTGGGACGTACCAGAGAAACCATTGGGTGTGTAGTATCCGAACAGAGAGTTTTGCATCGAGTGACATCTGCTCAGTTCCCTGCACTGCGAAGATCGGATACCTACAGGAACATAATTGAGTGCACAACAATAACAGGCATGCGACCAGGAAGCACGGCAAACCTGGGAGCAGCACGGCAACGAAATCTGATGCCTTTAATTTCGTGCTGGAATAAAGCGCATGGCTGTCCAGGGTCTTTGTGGCAATATTGATAAAGTACAGTTCCGAGTCATTGAGCACCAGAGAACGCAGAGTGTCGTGCACGGCAGAACGGAACTCGTCCGAGAGTTTATCTGTTATTCTGCACGATTTAGTTTGTGCACCTTTGGAGTCAAGTTGCACATTGAGAAACAAAGCTTCAACACGGTGAACGGCCACGCAAACCGACAGCCAGACAATTGGAGGAAAGTTGTCAACATGCACGGAGTAACGTCGAAGGGCGCATTCTTCAGTTGGAATTTCCTTGTCTGCACCACGGAACTAGTGTAAGCACGAAGAAGAACACAGAACCACAACAATGGTCAGCAACAAACCTGCTGAATGCACCAAGCAAGGGAAATGGGATTCTGAAATGAAGTGTTGGATTTCTTCAAAAGAGGATTCAGCCGTGAAACCGCAGGGATAGTTGTGTTTTTCGGACAATACTTCAACAAAGGTTTGAAACAGGAATATAGTATTCGAAACGCGAGGCAAATAATCCGTGGCCGAAATTCTGCTTGTGATGCCTGAGCAATAAAAGCATAGTTACAAGAACAACCTAAAAACAAAACAACGCAACATTGCACAAGGACACACCCGTAACGGTGTGATCGTAAGGCGCAAGAATCCAATCAAATCTGGCCATGTTTTTGAAAGTCAACCCGTGAGACAGCAGAGTCCGAGTATTCCGCATGACATGTGTCATTGTTTCCGTGTAGGGACGCAAGGATTCATTTTGGCCATGCAGTGCTGCAGCAAACAATAAAATTTGTAAAGAATAGCAGACGACTAACTAGAAAATGTTGCAAGCAGGTACCAGACTGGTGGTAGTTGCGAAATTTAGCATTCGAAAAGTCGCCATCTGGTTGCGGGGAAACAAAGTCCTGGTGCACATATGAACTCGAGTCTGCATCCCACAACTCACGGCGCAGTTCCCTGTGGCAACATACATTTTGAACACATGACCAATGTGTCGCAAATGCGGAACACAAGCAACCGTACCACAACGAAAGGGCCGTGATCTTGCGCACGAATCGCATAGCCTGACTGTTGGCAACACTGATAATGTCACCCTGGAGAAAAACGGTGTCTTCCAACAGGGACAGAATCGCCGTGTTGAGACTTTTGGCAGGAACGGCACCCAACGCAAGCAGGAGCAATGGTTTGGATTCATATTTGATTTTACTGTTGCCTTTCAGGGGTCGGTTGTTTTCCTTGCGCTCGGCTTGCATAGCCAGTTCGTTAACGTACAACTGCACCAGTATCAACACAGGTCAAAATGTCGGCAAGCATATGTGCATATCAAGCATATGTGCATATCAGAGATGGTATATATACCTTGCGCGCCTCAACAATAATGCCACCAATTACATTGCTCCAGCATGCGAAAGCAATTTTTTTCAGAGCAAGTTCTCGTGATTCCACGACTGTCAAGATGTCTTCCATAGAGCACTCAGCATTCAGGATGTATGTCTAATCAAAAACGACAAATGTCAAACACAAGAAAAGCTCAAGATTGCATAAGTACTATGTGCATCACATCTATGTACCTGAATAGTATCAGGGATCCCAAGTACTCCATCCTGCA
>Ga0115006_10002232_pt1 | contig 12618 bp, 12 predicted proteins | sample ArcOceMetagenome_3_FD_88943 | JGI IMG/M metagenome (GOLD analysis project Ga0115006, IMG submission 88943) | Marine eukaryotic phytoplankton communities from Arctic Ocean - Arctic Ocean- Svalbard ARC20M Metagenome | ecosystem: Environmental > Aquatic > Marine > Oceanic | place: Arctic Ocean...
ACACACACACACACACACACACACACACACAGGTGGCAACAGGGGCGTCAGGCACGGGGCATCAGATCGAGATCCCTGTCAGCAGCGAGAGCGGGCCAAACCTGGTCCAACTGCCGATCACGGACGTGCCCTGGGATACGCACCTCCGCTCCCTCACGCAGGTGCAATGGCTCCAGCCCTTAGCCCCTAGACCCCGCGGGGTGAAAACGAGCGCGGGGGGGGGCAGACAGAGAAGAGTGTTGCTTTGTTTTATTAGTACCGACGCTGAAGGTATATAGGGTACCGAGGGTTTCCCGAGTGAGTGTGCGTGAGGGAGATAAGAGCAGAGTGCACACAAGCACGAACGCAGGCACGGACGCGCGCGCGCGCACACACACACACACACAACAGGCCAATACTGCCGTCTTCGAGCTGCCCGACAATCTGGTGATGATCGTGCCACGCTCCATTCCTTGGGGGGAGGCATGGGCAGCTTCCTACGTATGGCGCCCTTCGGATGCCCCCGTTGTTCATTCGCTCGAAACTCGGTACCTGGCGAGCGGAGACTTTGACTGCTTTCGCCATGTAGAGTTCAGGGTTTAGGCTTTGCGTCGCTGCGCGAGGGGTGGGGTGGACGACGAACCCGTCATTACCGCGCGTGGAAGCAACACCACGCGGGGACGATTGGACAAGGGTGGACCCGGTGGGCTTTTGGCGAGGAGTGTAGGGCATGGTGTGTGCGCGCTTGCACTGGGCAACGGGAGTTGTATGTGGGTTGTGCAAGAAGACATCTTGGGTGATTCAAGACATCTTGGCTGCTTTTACTCACGGCACGCACGGCACGTTCAACCCCTGATGCTGCTTATGCGCCCCACCCTGAACGCATTCGCCTGGAACCATGAGCCTCAGACCCACCCGGTCTCTATGCACTGTACATTGAGGACCATGCATGTATGCGCGCAGCGTTGCCTGGCGGTTTGCGCTTGCATGCCCAGCGCCAACCGGCAGACACCTGCACCACGCGCCTGCCGAGTTATGCCTCGGACTGAGCACCGTGCGCGTCCACCGGGCCGGCGTACGGCGGGGCGCAGCGGAAGCCGTGCTTGAAGCGTTGATTCACAAGACGCAGGTGCTTGCAGCGCCCCGAGCGCTCCGGGTTCTTCTTGATGCAATACCGCTTGCGCTTGGACGTCTGGTGCCGGCTGATGCGCGGGTGGCTCAAGTTGTACTTGTAGCTCGGGTGCGACTTGCCGCCGGTGCCGCGCTTCCCCTGCGACGCCGTTCCCTTCTTGCCGCCTCGCAGGCGCAGCGTCAGCGCCCCGGCCAGGCCCAGCGCAGCGGCACCGGCGTCGGGCAGTGCCGCCGCGGGGGCGCCCCACACCCGCGGCCCCCGGCCCTCGCCAGCTTCAACGCCCGACCCGCACAGCACCTGCCCCGGGACCGCCAGTGCCGGGCGCCGCAGCGCAGCCATCCCCTCGCGGGGCGCCACGAGCGCCGCAGCCCACGACATATGAACAAGGAGCAGCACCGCGCGGGAGGTCGCGGCCATGCGCCCCATGCGTGCCCAGCGCGAGCAGGCCCCCCGGCGACACGCAAGACGCGCGTGCGTGCGGCCCCGGCGCCTCCCCAGCGCCCCCCGATGCCCAGGCCGCGTCCGAAGGAGCTTCCTCCCCCCCTTGGCCCTGCCGGGCTTGCGGATGGTGCGGAGGAGGATTGCTTGGATTGTGCCGCTCACCGCAATGGCGGTGATGCTGGAGACGTCGCTCGGCGACATGGTCTTTGACCTGCACACCGACCTGTGCCCCAAGGTTGGCCGCGCACCCACCGCCCGCCTCCCCGCCCGCCCCCGCCCGCGTCCGGTCCTCGGCGGGCCGCTCTCGCTTTGCCGCCGTCCCGTTCCGCTCGCGCGCCGCTGCCCCGCGCCGATGCCATGGAGCGCGGGGGCAAACGGTGCTGGGGGCGGGCGTGCGGGCGTTCGGGCGTGCGGGCGTGCGTGCGCACACGCGCGTCGTGCATGTGGTGCTGGTTTGCGTGCTGTGCGTGCGAATGGGCCGCCGTCGCGGGAATGCCTGGCGTGTGCTCCCGCGCGCACGCGCAGGGGTGCACGCGTGTTTGATGCGGATGTTGCGGTGCGGAGCGGGGAATGGTCCATCTGTGTGCTGACATGGGACGAGGACGTGCAGACGTGCGTAAATTTCCTGAAGCTGTGCAAGCGCAAGTACTACAATAACTGCCTCTTCCACTCCGTCGAGAAGGAGTTCATCGCGCAGTCGGGCGACCCGACCAACACGGGCAAGGGTGGCGAGTCCATTTTTGGGCTCATGCAGGGCGCGGAGTTCCGGTTCTTCGCAGACGAGATTCACGACCACGTGAAGCACAAGAACATCGGCACCCTCGCGATGGTGAACAAGGGGCCAGACACAAACGGCTCGCAGTTCTACATCACGCTGCGCAGCGACCTCGACTTCCTCGACGGCAAGTACACCATTTTCGGCGAGATTGCCGAGGGCGAGGACGTACTGGAGCGCATAAATGCGGCGTACTGCGACAAGCAGAACCGTCCGTACCGCAACATCCGCATCAAACACACCCATGTCCTCGACGATCCATTCGACGACCTCCCGCGCGTGAAACGGGAGGGCGAGGCTGAGGAGGAGGAGGATGAGCCTGCTTCGCCCGAGCCAGAACGCGACGACAGGCCGGAGGCAGACGACGAGATAGTCGAGGAGGATGACATGACAATGGCCGAGGCCGAACGTGCGACAAGAGCCTCAGAGGCAAAGTCTCGGGCCGTGGTGCTTGAAATGATTGGCGATATACCCGACGCTGAGATGAAGCCGGCGGAGAACGTCGTTTTCGTTGCCAAGCTCAATCCTCTCACCCAGGATGCAGACCTTGACATTATTTTCGGGCGTTTCGGGCCATGTACCTCCAACATCATCCGCGACAGAAAAACGGGCGACTCGCTCAACTACGCCTTCATTGAATTTGAGACACAAGAGGCGGCAGAGGCCGCATATGAGAAGATGAACAACGTGATCATCGACGACAGGCGTATCAAAGTCGACTTTAGCCAGAGCGCTCACAAACAATGGCGACAGTTCAATCTCCAGCGCAGGGAAAATCAGATCAACAAGCGCCAACAGATGGCGCGGGATATGAAGAGTAGCGGCACTCTGAGTGGGCCGTCGTCCCAGGTTGTGGGCGGCAACGATTATCAGCGTGAGGTGACGAACAAGTGGGCTGGCACTCCCGGACACGCCAAGGAGTACTCAGCCAGTGTTGAGTCTAAATTGGGCGGATTTCGCGACCGCAAAGAGGGGACGGGACGTGGAAGTGGACGCGGGGGTAGGTTCGACGTGCAAGGTAGCAGCGGACTTGGTCCTGCAGGACGCGGAAGGGAGGCTGTGGTGCCTGCGTGGAAGATGGAGCAGCGCGTCAAAGAGGAGGACTCGGGACGCGACACGGGGCTTGCACCCAGTCATGGTGATGGTAGTAACCCTGATGCCCGGGACAGCAGCGGGCGCAGGAGGTTGGATCGGGCAACCGATAAGCGTGACCGTTCTAGCAGTCGTGAGAGGGACCGCCGCGATCGTCGCGACAGGTCTGCTCTGCCCCTTCTTGAGCCAAGCTGTGCAGTGAACTTGCTGATACGGACATGTCTGATGCCTATTCGGGTTGCGCGTCGTGCAGGTCCCGAGACCGAGACAGGACGCGCGACAGAAGCCCTGCGCATAAACGGGAACGGTCTAGGGACAGGGATCGGACAAGGGACCGATCTAGGGATCGGGATATGGATCGACGCTGAGATGCTGAGATAGTCGTGTGCACTGTTGCGTGTGCGTGTGCGTACGCACAGCGTGTTTGTCACAGACGCGCACACGCTGTGCCTTGGGACGCACCAGGCGCATGGTGTGTGGGCCGTGTTCATGTCGTGTAGTGCGCTGTGTTTGCGCGGACCACGTTCCCAGCGTCCGAGCTCTGCCCCTTTCGGATGCGCACTTGCCCTGCAATTGCAAACAAGACTTGGATGCTGAGAACCTAGAGGCTCGTCCGACGCGCTTCTGGCGCGGAGGCGCGTCAAAAGCACGCGAACTGGCTCATGAGTAAAGCCAATCCTCTGACCAACTTGCTCTCGCCGGCACTGCATCCGTGTCAACGGCCGCGTGAAGAGAAGCTTGTCACAACACTGTAATGTTTGAATGCCACACTGTCTCTTCTGTGAACCTGGGAGTGGCAATCTAATGTGGCAGGTAGTGAGCCACGCTGGGAAGCTTTAGCTTACGGACTTTCAGGAAAGACTCTGACAACCTTGTCACGTTTCTGACGCTAGTTGTAGAACAGCCTTTCCGCCTCGCGGAGTGTCAGCAAAAGTTTGGGCTGCGCTTGCTGTGACAAGTAGTACAGCAGCCAGAGCCTGGCTCCAGCTGGAGCCGCTCAGCCAGAGCTCAGAAATCGGAGCTTGTTGGTAGATTCAGAGCTCGGTGCTTGTTGATCACACGATGGCATTCCTGACGTTGAAGTTGACGAGTTCAGCTTTCACACTGCTGGCGGGATCGCCCCCTCGGCCAAGTGATCGATAAATATCTTCGCCGGCTTGTGGCTGCAGCATTCCAACAGACGCAATATCAGAAGGTATCAGTGCCTGCGCAAATTAATCACCGCAACGCACGGTGTGTGCAGCACGTTTCAAACTGCTTACGAGTTGAAGTGACAAATAAACCTTTTCGGCCCTCTATTTCTCCGCATCACATCTAGCACCCAGCGCTAAATCATCACGCGCCGACAAGGACCTGCGCGTGAGGAAGACGTTGCCCGCGGGCTGGCGGAGTTGGAGCTGGGCGCGACGGAATATTAGCTTTGAATCCTGTCGTTGAAGTTTGTATCGACGGTGCTTGCTGAAATGCGCCAGCGACGGGCGGCGGCAGGTACTCAAGGCGCACGGGCTGTGGCTGCGTTGGAGCCACCTTGACTGAGGTAGCACTTGGCTGCGCAAATGCATCTGACATGTATTGAGTTTGCGACTGCGTAACCACATGCCCGAATGGGGAAACTTCAGGAAGCTTTAACTGGTTGAGTGCTGCGTGTTCACCGGATTGAATTTTCGCTTCTCGTTCTGCGACATCCTGGATCGACATTTTGACAATATCTTTCAATGTCGGGTACTTCTTGCCCATTGCTTCGTGCACGGCTCTCTTGAGTCGTTCCATCTTGTAGTCTTCAGAGTCTGGGTCGTGCTCAATTCCATATATGCCGATTTCCGGGGGATTCAAAAAATTTGGCTCCGTTTCACCGCAGAACTGTGCATCAGGAGTGCAAAATTGCGTTAGAAGTTTTTTCGCGCTCAGCCACACAAGCCCAACCCACTTTGGCAGACCTTACACGAGCGCAAAGGCGAGGGCAACACACAAAAAAACAGCTGATCACCTTTGAGTAATGCCGCAAAAATGCAAGGACGGAACCCGAACCCTTTGGGAACAAGAGCTGGGGGGTGCCATTGTTGCGTTCGCGTGGTCCAAAGTACGAATTGTCCACCTTGATAAAGTCAGACACGCCCAAGTCATAGACCTCAAATGCCAGCCATTCCTTGTGTGAAAATTCAGTCTTTGACCTCAGCCCCTTTACCAAAGCTGGATATTCGTGCGTCAAATCCCTCCCTTCGTTGGGGCGAGCAGGAAGCTTGGTCCATTTTAGGCCTGATGCTCGGTGCTCGTCCCTGTCTGTAATATACTTCAGCTCTCTGAAGCCCACAGAAAATTTGCAATGCCATTCTTCAAGTCTGTCAGCCAGCAAGCCTCTTTGGGGCCACCCATGTTTGAAGCGCAAAAAGAAAGCTGTGGAGGAGTCCACAAAGTCCTGGAAAAATGATTGCTCTGTCTGAAGAGCTTGGTTGTCCTGGCGCACTTGCATATATGCTTCGACAATGATAGCGAGCACGAAGTTTTGGACAAAGAAAAACAAGACCAGGATGTAGAACGTCAGAAAGATGGCAAGTTCTGGAGTATTTCCGAAATTTTCCGGCAGTTCTCCGAGCAGCAACAGGAACAGGGTGCAGAAGCTGGCCCCAAACGTATGGAACCCAGGAAATTCGGAAGAAAAGCGCCACATCGCCACCAACGCAAAAGCCGCAATCAGGGTGAGAACGATGACCAATGCATGCATAATGTCGTCTGCCGCTTTGCTCAGAGTCCCTGTCAAAAGGGCCAGTCGAGGGTGGCAACCCATGCACATCATAAGCCTAATGATGTTGAGGATCAAGATTCCGAATCCCAAATAACTCAGTACGTTATCATAAGTCAGAAGAACGAGAAACTTGTCCAAGACGTCGAAGAATTCAATCTTTTTAGAGAGGAGCGCGGTGTCTGGGCTGTCCCAGGGGATGGCTGCAACCTGATCCAGGAGCTCTGCACATTCGCACGATAAGATTGATAAGAATCATACGCATCGAGTAAAGTTGATAAGATTCGTGCGCATCCAGTTGCAAGGGGTTGAGCAGGTGATTCTCGTTGACGCGATTCAATTCAGCGTCAAAAGGGCGTGCAGCACATACAAGTACTTTACGTCCGTACCTGACATTGCATCCTTCGAATTAAGTGCAGTAAAGACTCGAAAGCCAATGTAGATGGGCATTGCTATCACGACCAGCAAATCGTAGCAAAGCATCCAGAAGTCCAGCGAACTGTAGTGATCGTGCCCATCCTCAGATGGAAACAACATGGATTTCGCCCTCAAACTGGTATCCAACACCATCACAACAAGCACGAGGACCATGAAGACCTGAATGACCAGGTACCTGCACATAGACATTCACGCGAACAAGCACACAGTACTCCCAACGCAACCCACGAACAGAGATGCGTGCAAATGCAGAGCAGCCGTTGTCAATAATCCATCCACACCGCAAAAAACTGGTGTTTAAGAAGACACTTGAACAAGCGCGGGTGGACTTTGAGAATCCAAGCACTCACTGGGTAAGGTCAGCTCCCTCCAACATCAGGTAGTGCTGCACTTTTGGCCTGACCATCACTTTCTCTTGAGAGAAATCCACAATGAACCGCAGGACTGAGGCCACACCGACGTCCGGAGTGTAAAACAGGAAAATCATTTGAGCCCTTTCGGTTCCGCTGTCAATAAAGTCCTCGGTCCGCCTCAGCTGCCCCTCGCGAAAGAGGAAGGGATAATCTGTCAGACTATACAACATGTCTGCATACACTTGCTTGCCTTGGAATTCAGCCAGATCGAGCCCAAAGTGTTTTTCATTCGAGCCTTTCTTGATCTTCTCACCTGGGCATGTGTACACAGAAAGCTCCTGCTGTTGAAGGATCTTGTCGTCACATTCAAATGGCGGACTACACTTGATTGCCAGCATACGGGCCTGCATCCCATCCTTGAATTTTTTGGCCCAGGAATTCCCACACTCGCCATCCCGCCTAGTGCGCTCCTGAACTATGAGCGGAGGCGCCATGAGAACAGTCTTTTGAGGCAGGTCCCACTTCACCACCTCGATATTTTTGTCCAGCCTAGTTCGATCTGACATGATGGGTCCATCAACATATTCCATGACCAATGAATCCTGGTGTAATAAAACCGCACCAAATCTCATCAGGAGATACTTACCATTTGCGGAGGAGTGCGAACAAGGCCTGCTCAACAAAATTGCGCGTTGCGCAAAACAAACAACAAAATTGTGTGTACTCTAGATGCATTCGTAAATACCCATACCTGGAGCATGAGAGCTTGCAAATCCTGAGCGTCAAGAGCCTCCGGAATCAACATTAGGGGAGACATTGTCATGGGGTAATTCATTTCCAGAGCACGAAAAAACACCGTGGAGTCCCATAGACATAAGTCGTAAAGATCGTCTTCCTCGAATCGATCCAGATTCGTCTGCGTAAAGGTGGAGCGGGGCGACGTTGAGCTACGTCTGGAGATCGCAAGGAATGTCCAATCATCATTGCTAGATCGGTGCAGCTCGACATTGGTTAGGTAGTTCTGGTTTTCAGCATTTGTGCTGCACGAAGAATAGAGTCGCGCTTCGCCTTTCGCATTTAACCATTTGCCGAAAGCAAGATTGTGCTGCGGTGGAGACATGCTCGACATGAATTGCAGGCTTGGATAAAAATTTCCATCAGTGTGCTTGGAGGCCGACGATGGAATATTCACAGGTCGCACCCACATCGCGACTGTAAAATCACCACCATTTGCACTACTCGCTGCCGTAAATTTTTGGATCTGTTCGTGAGAGAAACTGCACTGCTCATCGATCGACGCCTCCAGTTGATCACAGTCCCTGAAGTCGATGCGTCTCAGTTTCTGGTCTGAGCCAAACGCATCCTTGAGCCAGACCGACATGTCGCCGGTTTGTCCATTTTTTACCCAATCCCTGCATTCGGCAACAACTTTGTCCTTTGATGCAGCATCTGAAAGGCACACCGTGCCATTCGCGCCAACTGCATCGATTCGGCGCACCCGATCCCACGCATAGAATATATCAGGTTTTTTTGTCGGTTGGAAGCATTGTTGAGCCGGCGTGCATGTCAACCTACATTTCGCGCTAACGTCGGGCAGCTTGCAAAGATCCGGATAAGTCGAGACGAATTTTGCATACCAATCGCAGCCGTGGCCAAACGAGTCTTTCCAACTGGCGTCAACGAGAAACTTTGAGTTGTTGGCGGGAATGCAGGCGAATCCATCCGCAAATGAGTTCGCATTCGTGATAACGGCCGGTTGGGACAGGGACGCTAAGCCCTGAGATAGGCTCTTGATGGTTGCAGCTGTCTCAGTCGCGTCATGCACGTACACTCGCATGTCATACACATCAAATTCTGCACCATACGTCCACCCTGGCGTGGCGTGGCCTAACGCCACGGACTTGGACGAGCAATCAGCAGCACCAATGTCACTTCCAAAAGCTCCTGACCATGCTTCCACGCCATCCATGTATAGGTACACCTTGTCATCTAAATTATTGAATGTGATGGTTACGTGTCGCCATGTTTTGGGGCCTTGCCACTTGTATCTGTCCTCCATGAAGTTCAAAGGGTATAAGTGGGTTGGATTCGCACTGGGATCTCCATTCTTCATGTAGATACCATCAGTCTCCAGCCACAAGTTCCACAACAACTTATTTTCACGGCCAGAGCATCCGCCGAGTCCTTCAACATACAGCAAGTAAACTCCACAAGATTCGCTGCAGTCTTTCCATCTCCACCAAAACGAGAGTGTCATCCCGGTTCCGCTCCAGCTGGGAAAGTTTTGCAGGAATCGCTCTTCGCCAGGAGGTGACTCTGTCAAACGAAATGGCCCAACCCCTCCGCTAGCATTTATCAGGCTGTAGTACTGCCTCCCGTTCACGTCGGCAATTGTGTTCGCATTGACAAAAATATTGCCGTGGGGAGCAGCGGGGGAATCTGAGACGTACTCACTTGAAAAAGAGGACTCCCGAGCAGATTGTAGAACTGCAGTGAGGAACCCTTCCCCAACGACAGAAGAATTGACTGTGAGGGGCATTTCCTCGAGAGGTGCACAATTTGATCCGGTCGAGATGTCTGACAGCAATCCACCCAACTCAAACATCTCTTCCACATTCGCCAGTGAGAATGCTCCAGGATAAAAACGCAAGCCCCCAAGCCTGATTCCAGGATCGCCGACTACAATGCCCTCGCCGTTCTGGCAGTCAGTGATGGCACGTGGGAGCCTCTTTTTCTCCAAGAGCACGTTATTCTTGTAAAAGAATAAGTCGGTTCCATCTGAAATCAGCGTTGCCAAAAAATACTCGTCGGGCTGAATACTGCTGGGCGTTGTAAGTCCCAACTGGATTTGCTTCTGTCGGTTGATCTTCGTCCCGTAGAGGTCCAGTTCTGGGCCCGTCTGAAAGAAATCGTGTCCTCCGTAATGGAACTCAGGGCCGTTCTGCACGTCCATGTACCAACCAAAGCACGACAACCCAGCGCTCTCCCCCTTCGTGGCAACTCGCTTCCGAAAAATGTACGCACCTGTTTAGATGGAATAGAATCATGGATACTATCATCAGTGTCTGAGAGCCAGCAACGCAATATTGCACTGTTGCATCTCCTACCGTCCACAAAATCTGAGAGCCGGACCCATGCTGTGATGGACCATGCCGGCGTGTGAATACCATACACCTGCTCACGTGGAGGCGAGGAACGTCACGCGCTTACTTCTGGAGCAAGCGTCTTCACATGTTTTGAAGAATCTCAAATACCACAATTGTTTGCACAGTGTATGATACAAACTGTCCTACTGCACCTGAACGCCACGGAGCAATTTCGGTGCTGTGAACTGGGTCATTGGCTTGACAAGCTCAATAGCGCCCTGACAGACATGCGAGGGAGAAAAAATCAGGGAAATGCATGTGACCGCACTACACGCATACACAATAATTCGTAGTCGTGCTTCAAGTAAGTTGCTTGGCCTTCAGTCTCGGGCCATGATGTGTTCGAGGTGCACCCAAAACACACCTTCTCCAGATCATCGTAGTATATGGACGACAGGATTGAGTGCGATTTGGAAGCTTCTGCAAGGGCCGGCAAACTTTCGCGCATGAGAATTTCCCGGTTGCTCACACCCCTACAGATCAAAGGTCACAAGATCAATTAAGGTACGATGACAATCACAGTGAAATCAAACGCTAAAACACCAATGCATACCCCGCTGGCCGGAATGTGCGGCAAAACGAAAAAGAGGTAAGTCCAGGGGAAAGGATCTCACCTCAGACCATACACTCCGAGGCTGGTGTCCAAAGCCTGATTGATGCTCAGCATCGCCGTCTGGTTGATCGACGACAAGAAAACACTCACTGCACCACAACACGACAAACACCGTTAATACTATTCTGCTGCCGCTTTTTCAATACGCATGAAACATGCTACAGTGAGATTGTGCCTCGTGATTGCCTCCGCAAAATCTACCCTCACCGAGAGAGAAAAAAAGCAGGATCTGGACAATCAACCGGAAAGCACCAAACGTGAGGTTGCGCTCTGCGCACGTGGCGGAAGACGACAGACAGAGAGAGCGCACGCGCGAGAAAGACAGAGAGAGGAGAGAGAGAGGAGAGAGAGAGAGAGAAGTGAAGGAGAGAGAGAGAGAGAGAGAGAGAGAGAGAGCGCGCGCGAGCGAGCGAGCGAGCGAGCGAGAGCGCTCGCCGGGGGGGGGTGTTGGGGAAAATGACAAACAGCAGCAGGCACAGAGACTGGACGTCAGGAAAAACAGTACATGCAAGACGCGCTCACTCTGCGTGTCAAGCAGGGCAAAGCGTGGGCGCATTGAAATTACACGGGCAGCGGGCTAACCAAAGTGCAAACGCTCTGCGAGGAACTTCCTATGCAGCCGCACTTGTCTGGTCATTCATTCAAGAGAATCAGTGCCAGCATTTTAGCCGCAAGCTTGCAGGCGCACGCCAAGCCAGTGTGCAGACACAGGTGCGTGCACGCTCCGTCTTCGGGCACGGGCCCCGCGTCCAAGAGCGGTCGCATGACGCAAAGCTCAAGCGTCTCACCCGTCCAGCCTGCTCCACGACACCACAAAAGCGCGACACACATCGTAAGCGTACGGGTGGTGCACACGAGCACGGAGTTGCGCCTCCCGAGAGCAGCGGCTGTGAGCGTAGCGCCCTCCCCGGAAACACGGGTCCAGAGTAGGGGCGCAGGCGACCCTGCTCTAGCCGGGCGGCACCAGCCGGCGTTCCATACGACATCTCACCGCTTCACGGCGATCTTTTGCAGGCGCATGGCAGCGCCATTTTCATCGATATTTTCGGCCCCCTGGCCTTTCCCCGGGCTTCTGCCCGGACTTTTGGAGCTGCCCGTTCTGCCTTCAATCCGCGAAAGAACCGCTGCCTGCACGCCGCCAGGGCCGCGCGCGGGCATGGTTCCAGCCGCGGCCGCGATGGCCCGCACCGGCGCCCTGCCTCAGAGGGAATCCTGACGTGTGCGCGGGTGAGAGAAAATCTGGGGCCCTCACGCCCGATATTACTACAGATTCTGTTTGCAAAATTGAGAAATCTTGAGATTTCTCACTGTGCAGGAATACCCGCGAATGGACAAAAACTAGAAACTCAGAATTTCTGCGCGCGTCAATGGCAGGAGCGAGAGACACGCGCGGCACGGGCGGACCAGAGGCAAGAGTGACCCGGCCGTAGATGGCATTGTTAAATGACAATTTAGCGCAGCTTTCCTTCAAATTCAATGAAAAATGATCCAATTAAATTCCAAAATTGATGTAGACGTTGAAGTTTGAGCCCCTCGTGCCCGGGCCCGGATCTCGATAGGTTGTCACCTGCCGCATAACCCTTCAAGTTTTAGCAAGTTTTTGTATAGTGAAACAATTTTTTGCCGGGCAAAAACAGGAACTTTGAACAGACGCGTGCCGTGACATTCCTGGCACGTGTCACTCTCCCGAAGCTTGGTCTTTCAAGTTGAAAAGGTTCCGAGTCTTATTTTTATTTTTGAAATTGAAATTAGATTTCTTGTATCAATTTTGTATAAATCATTTGATTTACCAGTGCTTGTCTTCCGAGTCGGGACCCTGGAATCACAGTCCCCCAGGCTGAGGGGAGCATTTACCCTACTGGAACCAGATTCCATATACCAGATTTCTCTTTGATTTCTGGTAGCCCTG
>Ga0115006_10002233_pt1 | contig 12616 bp, 12 predicted proteins | sample ArcOceMetagenome_3_FD_88943 | JGI IMG/M metagenome (GOLD analysis project Ga0115006, IMG submission 88943) | Marine eukaryotic phytoplankton communities from Arctic Ocean - Arctic Ocean- Svalbard ARC20M Metagenome | ecosystem: Environmental > Aquatic > Marine > Oceanic | place: Arctic Ocean...
GTGTGTGTGTGTGTGTGTGTGTGTGTGTGTGTGTGTGTGTGTGTGTGTGTGTGTGTGTGTGTGTGTGTGACAGAGGGATGCCCAGAGAGCGCGCGGGCGCGCACGCAGACACAATAATAAGAAGAGTGTGCGCGAGCAGATACATGATGGCACGCCTGCCTGCCTGCGGGGCCGGGCCGTGTGTCGCGCGGCGCACCGTGCAGAGGAAAGCGCGCGCACCTTGGCGTTGCAAAACGCCGGGTCGCGGAGCAAGTGAACGCTCATCTGCACCAGCGCCTCCACCATCTCGTTGTTGAACGGCGGCGGGATGTTCTTCTTGCGGTTCGAGAGCGCTTTGCCTCCCATCAGGCGCGCCGGCCTCCCTGAGTTGGCGGACCCTGCCACGCCGGGGCGCGCCTCCCGCTTGCCAGCCGGCTGCGAGCGCATCTGCAGGCGCCCACCCCCGCGCGGCGCCCCCGCGGGCGGGGGTAGCGCCGCCCCCGGGTCCTCCGCGGGCGCCGCCGTCATCATCTTCTGCTCGGGTGCGTTCAGCATTTTGGCACAAATGGCAATTTTGTTTTTTGTTTTTTGTGGATTGGTCACGGTGTCATCACGGGACCAAAATCGGGCCGTGAACAGGGTGTTCCAAAGATCACCGTAGTAAACCACGAACCGCTTCGTGCACCTTTCCCATGCGCACGCTCCACCCCACTCAGCACGGCGCCGGGCCGCGGCGGGGGCGCGGGGCCGGTGGTGGCAGGGCAGTCGCTGCCTGCGCTCTATGTGGAGTTGCGCGCGATCCGCGCGGTGAGGTGCATGCGGGTGCCTTGCGCGTGTTAATCAATGTACGTACGCGTGCTGCGCGTGCCCGACGCCACGTGCCGCGTGCCGACTTTGACCGTGTCGCTGCATGCGGCGCAGCAGGCCGTGCGTGCGCGCTCGTCGCGCTGTCGCTAGTCTTTTCAGGTTGTCCGCCCTGGGCCCCCCGTGCCCCCCGCCTCGCCCCCCCTTGTCGTCCCGCATTATTGCGCCGGCACTCTTGGCACTCTTACCCCGCGGCCGCCGGCCGGCCCACGTTTGCGAGCGCAGACGACGATCCCGGCAGGCTGACACCCGCGCTCACACCCACACGCCCACACCCGCAGTGGCCTCAGTCCCTGGCGCTTTAGCATTTCCCCGCGTTCGGGGAGAGAAGGGAGGGCGAGGCCCGGGCAGGGGGCTGGCACGGAGCGCAGCAGCGGACGCCCTCGCGTCCGTACTGCGGCTGAGGTCCGCAGCGGGGGCAGATTCACCCGCCCCTGATGTCCTCGCGTCAGTGCTCAGACTCAGGGGCGCAGGGCCAAAGGGGAAAAAGGGCGCAGGGCCAAAGGGGAAAAAGGTGTCGAAACCTTCGGTCTCTCTGAACTTCGCCACCTCTCTAGCGGCGGGGAAGCCAGAGGCAAGCGGCCAGGAGAAAGACAAGGAGGCGGAAACAGGGGAGGAGAGCAGGGACAAGGGGGCGCTGGATATGTCGGAGATCAAGGCATCGTTGTCGCGTTTGGACGACGGTTTGCCGGTTGTCACCGGTGTCCTGGCCACGCACGAGGGTTCGCGGGACATCAAAATCGAGTCCTTTACCCTCGAGGTCTGCTGCTGATGCCGTTGCCGCTCCTCTCCCTGGGGCCACTGTGAAGAGAGAGAGAGAGAGACGCAGTGTGGACGGGAACTGTGAGTGTTGGTCATGTGAGGCAGGAATGTGATGCGGGCAGGTCTACGGCAAGCAGCTGGTGACAGACTCGGTGCTCGAGTTCAACTACGGCCGTCGCTATGGCCTTCTCGGCCAGAACGGGTCTCTCTCTCCCCTTCTCTGCGTGTCCGCGAGTCCGTGTGTTGTCTGTGCGTGCGTGTGCATGTATGTATGTTTGTGTGTGTGTGTGCGTGTGTGTTGTATGCATGCGTGAGCGTCCGTGTGCGCGCACACGCCAGGGTGAGGGTGACGGGGGACGGGGGGAGCAGATGTGGCAAAACGACGATGCTGCGCGCGTTGGCCAATAGACTGCTGCCCATTCCAGAGCACTTTGACATCTTCCTGCTCTCGCAAGAGGCGCCGCCGACGGAGCTGACGGCCATGGAGTATGTGATTGAGAAAGCCAAGGCGGACGTGAAACGGCTCGAGGACATGGCCGACGAGATGCTGGAAAAGCACGGGCCTGACGCGCCGGGCCTGCAAGACGTCTATGAGCGCATTGACGAAATGGACCCCAACACCTTTGAGTTGCGTGCGGGCAAATTGCTGCGGGGGCTGGGCTTTGATGCGGCCGGGCTGGCCAAGAAGACCAATGCCATGTCTGGCGGCTGGAGGATGCGCGTCGCCCTCGCCGAGGCGCTCTTCGTGCGCCCCACGGTGCTGCTCTTGGACGAGCCTACCAACCACCTCGACTTGGGCTCCGTGGTGTGGCTGGAGGAGTACCTGTCGACCTACGACAAGATCCTGATCGTCAACTCGCACTCGCAGGACTTTCTCAACGGGGTGTGCACCAACATTGTGGAGATGCGCTTCCAGAGCCTCAAGTACTGGGCCGGCAACTACGACCAGTACGTCAAGACCAAAAAGGAGCAGGAGACCAACCAGATGAAGCTCTACTACAAACAGCAGGAGGAGATCAAGCACATCAAGGACTTCATCGCCTCGTGCGGCACGTTTGCCAACCTGGTGCGCCAGGCCAAGTCGCGGCAAAAGGTGCTCGACAAGATGGAGGAGGCGGGCCTCATCCAGCCGGTGCGCGAGGAGAAGTCCATCACGATTGCCTTCCCGGCGTGCGGCAAGCTGGTGCCGCCCGTCATCGCCCTGACCGACGTGGCCTTCTCGTACTCACGCAAAGCCCAGGATTACCTGTACCAGGGTCTGCAAGTGGGCCTCGACTCCGACTCTCGCGTGGCGTTGGTGGGGCCAAATGGAGCGGGCAAGTCGACGCTGCTCAAACTCATGATAGGCGAGCTGTCGCCTGTGGAGGGGGCGGTGATGATCAGGCCGGGCACGCGCCTGGGCATCTTTTCGCAGCACTCGGCCGATCAGCTCGACCTCAACTTGACGCCCATCGAGTACATGCAGAAGCGGTTTCCGGGCAAGTTCAAAGACATGCAGGACTGGCGCACGGCCGTGGGCCGCTTCGGTGTCACAGGTGAGCAGCAGACGCAGCCTATTCGCAAAATGTCCGATGGGCAGAAGCGTCGTGTTGTGTGGACCGAACTCTGGCTGCTCGCGCCCCACATGCTTCTGCTCGACGAGCCTACCAACCATCTAGACATGGAGTCAATCGACGCCCTAGCAAGTGGGATCAAGAACTTCGAGGGGGGCCTGCTGCTCATCAGTCACGACTTCCGCCTGCTCGATCAGGTCGCCAAGGAGGTGTGGGTGTGTGACAAGGGCATCACCAAGTGGCAAACGGGCATCCGCGAGTACAAAGAGTCGCTCAAGCGGGATATGCGTGCTGTCGCACAAGGCGAATAGAGTCCTCCGAGGGACTCTGTGAGAGCGAATGTCGCAACGTGAGAAACAGCCCTCGGAACAAGGGAAGCGCTCTTCTTGTTTTGCAAATTAGAAAACTGAAAGTGGACGGTCCTCAGCTTCGAAGCTGGCAGAAGAGATGCTGGAATGTTGCTGATTCAGGTCCACGTGATATTTAGCTCCACGTCATCAGGGATGGCGCCCCAAAAAGTACTCTTGCACCTCCACCCTGAGGGTCCCTCCACCAACCTCTCTTTTGACACCTTTACCAAAACAGTACGTGTAAGAGAGGGGCCTGAATCAAGCACCCCTTCGGAAAGCACCAACCGGCACTGTTGTTTAAATTTTGCCTTGCCAAGTTGCTTGCGTCTTTTTTCAGAGTACACGGGCACGAGCTCTACCCTCAGGGTGTGTAACAGCTGCCACACCTGCCGCAGCTCGGCCATCAAAAGCGCCGAGCGGCTGGTGCCCTTCCGCAGCAGCTGCACCACCGTCGTGTTGTCGCAAAACAGCAACACCCGATGACCCTGCAACTCGGCGCGCCAGGCCTGCAGGGACCTGTGTCGTCAAAAGCCGATGCCGTCGAAAATCTCGACCAGTCTTTTCCCGCACTCGCGTGTCTTGTCCGAGGCCCTCGTGTCTGCCATCGCGCTCATGATGACCCCCTTGGCGCGGGCCTGGCCTGACAACAACTTTTTTCGATCCTCCGATGGCAGCCCTCGCAAGACTGTCCACAGAGCCCACCAGGCACCATCTTGCACGAAAAAGTCCAACTGGTGTGCCGCAGCTGCTGCAAGTATGCTCTGAATTGCATCCTCTGCCTCAAAATCCGCGCGAGTATCCGCATTGATGCTGCTCATCAAGGCATAACATGCCATTCCCTGCACCTGTCGATCCGTCAAGTGCTTTCGCATCGCCGCTACGATGCGCTTGACGACGCCGGCCTCCTGATACCTCGCTTTGCTCTCCTGGCTGTTGAGCGCTATCATCGCCAGCGCGGAGCATGCCGCTGCCTGCACTTTGCAGTCCTCAATGTGCTGGTCCATCACAGCAACCTGCGGTGTGCGGGCGGGAAGTCAAGGGCACCTCTCGCCATGCACACGACAGAACAACCAAGAAAAAGATAGGATGGAGAGCGCAACTGACCACATTGGCGACGGCCAGCTTGGCCACTTCCGCGCGAGTTGTGGCGCTGCACAATGCCGTCAGCGCGTCCAGCGCCGCGCACGCCGTCTCCGCCACCCGCTGGTGGGCTCCGAGCCCCCGCGCGAGCGACGCAAAGTCTCCGGCCTCCTGGAAAGAGGGGATGTCGCTGGTGAAGTCCTCGGCAGCTGCTCGCATTCTCTCCAGCGCCGCCTCGTCCTCGCGTTCCGCCGAAGGGGCGCTCATCATCATCATGCTCATCCCGTGCGTGTTGGCCCACGGCCGGCTCTAACTACGAACCAGCTGCCCGGCCGCGGCAAACTCCAAACCTTGAATGGGTAGGCCCGGCGTGTAGGGACGGAGACCGCGGAAGCGGGCAGGTCGGCCGAGCCCCGCGGCGGTGCGGAGGATGGAGCGCCTGCAGCAGGCCGGGGCCGTGCGCAGGGACGCCGAGGCCTCGGATGCGGCGGTGCGGGCGATGCTGCGCTCGCGCGTCAACTTTTCCCAGCACGATGATACGTGGACAGCACAGCAGATGATGATGCCGCCCGACCACTCGCCGGTCGTGGCCAAGCTCCTCGGGCTGGCACGGCGAGACCTTGCGCTCCTGGAGCAAGAGCGCAAGGACGTGTTACGCAGCATCTATCGCGACCCCTTCCATCAGCGCGACCCTCGCGACCCTGCCGCGAGCGTAGGCGAGTGGACGCTGCGGCCCGTCTCCATGGCCGACGCCGGCGATCCGTGGGACGGGTCGCCCGCGATGACGAACGTGTTCCCCGAGACTGCCAGCAAGAACCGGGTCATGCTCCCCGAGTCCCCGCCGCGGGCTGTGGGCAGCACGTCCTACCCTGCCAGGAGCCTGCCGCCGTTGAGGGGCCCGGCGCACGATGCGGTTGGCCAGGCACCGGGGCTCAGGCCGCACGCTCCCCGCAAGGCGGAGCCGCCTGGGGAGCCCAGGAATGCGGCGGCCGAGATTCGGGCCAACGCCGAGCGCCAGATGCGACAGCTGCGTGAGAAGGGCTTCCTGAGCATACGCGCCCGTCTGGTGCTGGAGGTAGGACCCCCCTGCTGCCTGGCTGCCTCTCCACTGCCTTTTCACTTCCGCGTTCGACATGCATGTATGTGCGTGTGGTGCCCCGCGTCCTGTTCACTTCCCTTGTCGTTCCGCGACGGCGCCTCGCTTACCCGGCGGGTCATCCATCACCTGGGGACGTTGGCATGGCATCCCGTGCTTCTGCCATGGCTGCTGAGCCAACGTCGCTGCTGCTGCCAATGCCGACATGGCTGTGGTTGTGGGTGACGCTAGTGCCGCCCATCGCAGGTTGAGGTTGATGCCGGGCCTGAAGTCCTCAAACTCGGGGATCGCAGGGGCATGAAGAGCCAAAAGGTGCTCAAGAGTTTTGCAAGGGCGCTGTCGCGGGAGAGAGACCAAGCGGACATGGGAGACTTTTCAGTGATGCACTTCTGCAACCTCACCAGCAAAGAAGGCCGCACCAGCGCTTTTGAAGTCAGGCTCATCGTATATCCACCTGGGGGCAGTGGGCCTACAGAAAATGTTCTTGTATACTCCAAGATCGCCACTCGCAAGTAAGTGCTCACTTCTGCGCTGATTCTGCTGCCGCAGCCTTCTTGCCGGCCCTCACTTCACGCTGTTTTGTGGTGCAGGTTCCCGAAAGCCGAGTCCATATTGTCTTTTCTGCGCGCACTGCTCCCACGGGTCATAGACTACAAGAGGGCGAAGGAATACACGGAGGAGCAAATTGCACTGGTATCCGCTTGAGAAATCCATTGCATTGCCATGTGTGATCTGCTGCTGATTGGTTGTGAGCTTGGTCAGGTGCGCGCTGAATTGAACGAATACAAGAAGTCGGGTGAGCATCGACAAGTGGTGCAACGTCGGCGGATCGCGTCGGTTGTCAAAGAAGTCCAGGACGCAGGCGGAATCGAAGCTCTGCAAAGTCGGTGGCCTCGAGGTGAATCGAATTGTGTCCGTTCAAAGTACAAACGACAGGGGGGAAAGCACACCCTCCAAAGACCAAAGACCAAATGCATCGCCAACTACACATACAATCCCCGACATTCTTCGCGATTCTGCACGCGTCTGCTCACGACGTTCGCGTTGTTCCTTCCTGTCCATGTTATTCAACCTGATGCCTTCTTTTGTTTGTGTGCTCCTCCGCAGAGAGGCGGGCCCTTGGCGAAGCCAGAGACGCAGCAGAAGTGAAGCTTGACCTCAAGTTGCCCACCGCAAACTGCTCATCAGCGCCGCCTGAACTTGCAGAGTTGGTCGCGAAGGTCGCTGCAGAACTCGATGGGGTGCCGCCAAATCGGGTCGTTGAAATTGACAGCGCTGAAATTTCAGACTTTCTTTCCAAACTTCGGGCCAAGGTGGCTGACGCGTCGGGAAAGCCTGTTGACAGCTTTGACATCGGTGACGTTACCGCCAAGGCGTCAGGATTGTTTTTCTGCTTGAGTGTTAGCATGAAGATCTTGCCTGCTGCGGACTTTACCCATGATCCTGTCGCAGTTGCTCAAGACCTCATACTGCAGACCACCCACAACTCGAAAATGAGCTCTGGCGAGATGACTAAGTATGTCTCTGAGATTCAGTTACTTACTGAGCGGGAGTATCTGCGACCACACGAAGTTCATGAGCTGCACATTCTCAGAGACTTCGAAGATAACATGGAGGATATAGAAGCAATCAACGATTTCGAGAGTCGCAACAAAATGGACTTCGATACCGTCCGTCTGGCCAACAAACACTATGCAAGTCCCAAAACAAAAGAGACTGAAGATGCAAGATCAGGATTCTGTGGTGTATTCGGAGATCAAAACGACTTTTTTGCCGGCTTGCATAACTACGGTGGGCGTCCACTTGTGGCGGGAGATGAACAACTGAAGAAGGCGATGGAACAAGAATTTTTGAAGTGCACAGATGCTCGGATCTACAACATAAGGACATCAAACTACGGGTGTGTTTTCATTTTGATACTTTTGCTGGAGCCACATTTTTGTAGAGCATAGGGGCGCTGGCATCCAAACGGTACTGTCTGCAGTGCTCTCGTTGATAATTAGCGTCCTGGTTTGTTGCCCAAATTTCATGTTTGACATCTTGAGAGCATGCGCAGGTGTCTTGAGACAGACTTGACGACCGAGTGGGAATTTGCAGTGAGACCCAACAAAGACCGTCTTTACCCCGGGCAAGAAGGTAACAACTTTGGCGCTCATCAGACTTGCATTAAAATACCATTTGCGCCATTACATACTCCGCCCCCAGATTCCTCATCCAAATTTGATGGCCAAATTTGATGGCAGGCAACACGATGTGGGACGAATCACGTAGCGAATATTATGTCGGAAGGAAGCCTTTGGCCATCAGGCAGCTGATGGAGTGTCCTGATTGCCAAATGGCAAATTTGATGGAGTCAGAAGCAATTTCCCTGCGCCTCTACACAGGCCCTGCGGTATGCATAATTTGGAAGTGAAATGCCCAAATGCCAAAATGGCATAAAAATAACTCTTCATCCAGGCACTGCAGCTTACTGTATCCTTCGACCCTCTCTGCTGTTTCCTCAACTAAATCCTGCCCCTCTCACCCCAACAACTTACCTGTGTGCTGCGGTCTCTTCTGAATGAGCAGTTCATGGCCTTGAATGGGAGTCTACGCAACGCCTTATACTTGAAAGGCAAGCGTAATTGCCAGCCAGTCATTGGTTCGATGGATGACCTTTTCGACGAAGATGGCGCATCTGGTCTGACCATAGATGTTTTGAAATCAAGGCTGAAAACGGGTGGAGGAATGGGTAAGGCTCACGAAGGCAGCCTCATTTTTGATGGCTGGACTTCGAGTGAGATCCAGGCCCTTTTCAACTCGGACAGATGCAAGGCATATTTTCAAGACGAAGCTGAGATATCCCGTAAGGAGTTTTTTCACTTCCAGATGATGGAGGGCGGATGTGGTAAGCAAGATTTCGGAGCGTGCAAGGAAGAGGACTGTATTCCGTGTGCAAACAACGATTTTTTTGGATGCAAGAGGAAAGTCCCATCGTGTACGAAATGTGCCAAGGGCACAGATTCCTTCTCGACTACCATCGCTGTAATCAACTCGGCCATTCTTAAGCTGTCAAAGGTGACGCCATTGCCGGCAGGGAATGTACTTTATCGTGGAATTAATGGTATGTCTTATCCAGAACACCTTCTCGACGGCAGTGTCCTAGCTCCGACCGAGGGCCAGGTCGATCAGTTCCAAGATGCATGCCGCGGGTTCGTTGAATTCGGTATGCGCCTGCCAATCACACCTGTCTGTCCGTTGTTAGCCCTTGTCCATGTGCCATTCCCAGAGAATGTGATGATCACGCCACGCCAAGCCACGCCACGCTACGCCACTGAATGCATCATCGGGTTTCCTTACTTACCCACGTGATGCCCCCCGCTTCATTTCCTGACCTCAGGATTTTCAAGTGCAACGCCTGACAAGCACGTGGCTTGGGAATATTCGGGGGCGTCAAAATGCAAGGGAAAGGGAAACTGCGAGTCGTGGAATGAGGAAAAGGACTTGTATGTGAACACATAAAACCTGCACCCACGCACATGAAAAGAATGGCGCGCACTCTCCCCACAGAGAGCAAAAAATGACAGATATACTGCTTCTTGCGCATCGAAGAAGCTGTTGATTAACTTTTATCACTCGCTGTCGTGATCTGGGCAGCTGCGAGGCCCACCGAAGCACCATCTTGGAGATTCAGACAGGGCAAATTGATCGTGGAGTAAGTTTGATTACCTGCCTGCATTTACCGCCTTCTTCTTGTAATCAATATTCGGACCAGCTGACGCATGTGTAAATGTCCAGGCAACCTTGAAGTGGATCTCTCAATTTCCGTCGGAAGACGAGAACGTGAGTTGTGTGTGGCTTGCCATGTTTCTTCGTTCTATCCGGGCACGTGTACGCGTATATGTATGGTGTGCGCGCGTGGTGGCACAAGTCCGAAGCGCCGACTGACCCACGCCCCCAAAGTACAGCCACGAACGCGCGGTTGCGTCGCGTCGTGCAGCATCCATCATCCACAATAGTCTACATGTCACCTGGCTTGCGCATGCCTGCAGGGCGTGTGCTGTAATGTGTAGAGGCGTGCAGGGGGGGGCGGGTGAGGGATGCAGTAACGCGGCTGATGGGAAAGTGAATGTCGTGGTCTTCGCGTCAGGTACTGCTGCCCCTCAGCAACTTCAGCATCGTTGGGATGCGGCGCGAGGCATCTTCCAAGTTTATCAGCAACTCTCCATACTCTCGTAACCAAATGATCAACTTTCTGGTCATCAAGTTGAACATCAATCTCAACGCCCAAACGCTCGAGCAACTCAGGTGCTGTGCATTCCCAACATCCTGCAAGGTTTCCACTGCAATGTTTTGAGACTAATCATTCTTGATGTTCATGAGAGAGATGAGGTCATTTGCTAACTATCCTCTGGTACAGAGCAAGCCGGCAGAACAGTTGTTTCGACTTCGCTGAGGAGCTACTCGCGGAAGCAAAAGATTATATCCTTTCCGGCAGCGATATCGTCCCGAAGGATTTGGTGGAGGGGGAGTGTGAGAGAATCAAAGAAAATATCCGGAACCCTCCCAAGGCTCCCAGTCTCAGGGTCAACAGTGCTGATTATTTCAACGATGCGCACAGGTGAAGCAGACCACCACCCGCCTCTGAATCTTCTGTTGTATGTCTACACTTTGTATCTTCTGTTGCATCTTCGTATCTTTTGCTGTATCTCATATTGTTTTTCCATTTGTTGATTGGCTGACGAAGAAGATGTTCTAGGTATCTGAAAACTGTCAACCAGGTGCTCTTGGATTTTAGAACAATGATGGGGATGGCGTCATCAATGCTGCAAGAGCATGCCGACAAGTTGCTGCTGGAACCTGCAACACCAGCGCGAGATAGGCAAATCAGCAGGATAGTAGATCAAGCCATTCGTATTTGCAATCGCATAAAAGACAGCAGTGAGGAGGACCAGGAAGTGTCTGAGGTTGTGGCAGTGAAGAGGGCGAGGGAACAAGAAGAGTGCCAACGACTTGCCAGGCTCTACGATTTGAAGAGCATCGTCATGAGTGTGGGTGAAATGGCTGATGGGACAGATTCGACAGGATATGCTGCGGCGTTGGTGGATAAAGGAGATGCCCTAGCTAGAATGATGGGCAGGGAAGAGGACGCTTTGCTCACCTACGATCAGGCCCTTGTAATCCTTGGATACGATGATTCCATCACAGCTGCCCAAGAAGCAGAGCTTGCTGATGCTCTCCAAGTCGCGCAAATACTAAACAAGAAAGGCCTGTTGTTGATGCAGCAGAGTATGAAGGCAGGAAAGAATGTAGCTGACTTTGATCAGACGCTCAGTTGCTTTGCAAAAGGTCGGAAAATTGCTGAACAGAGAGCCGACATTCAACGACCTGAAACCTGTCAATACTTCAGTCTGAGTGCCGACATGCTCGAAAGCGAAGGAGTTTGTTGCCAGCACCTTGAGAGATCAGATGAAGCTGTGCAAAAGTTCGAGGAGTCGCTGGCTCGGAAAATTTCGATTTCGGAAACGGAGATATCTGAAATCCTCATGCGCCTGAGGACTATTTTCAATGGAACGGAAACGCCCGCTTCTACAAATGGGCCTGCGACAGTAGCAAGAGTGTTGAGCCTTCTATGCAAAAAGCGCCCATCTGAGCTTCTTTCCGCTGGCAAACATGGCTCTGATATAGATTCCGTTATGGAGGTCGTTGAGCAGATGCGTGGCGCCGATTCGTCAGCAGGGTATTCATTTTTGCATATTCAAGAATGGGGGGCTGCTTGCCTGTCGGCCTTTTGGATGATGGATATCCAGCAGTCTCGAGCCCCGTACTTCACGGCTAGTGATGTGGACAGTGCCATTCATGCCCTCCTCTCTGCACTTCGTGGGCACCGCAATCATGCCAATATTGTGCAACACACCATGCAAGCCCTTCTATCCTTCGCTGACAAAAGTAGTCTATTGCTCAGCAGCAAGCTTCGTGATCAAATCATTTTGACTGTTCTGGGCGCCCTCGACATGCACAAATCCAACATTAATGTGCAGGAACCTGGTCTCAAATGCATTCAGCATTGGCTCAATCTGGATCCCCGAGCGTTTTTAATAGAGCAGCACGACGAAAACGAGGTTCGGGCATTGCTAACCGCGCTAGTCGACGCTGCAGTGGCTAAGATGCAAAGCGACACTCATGTGATCAACAAGTGTCTGGACCATGGCGCAGTCAAAACTCTGCTCTCGTGTCTCGAAAACGAAACGGCAGCAGATTCAGCGCTAGAGATCTTGGTGACGTTGTCAGTTTCCGATGGAATCTTTGCGAAAGCCATGGCGTATTCTGGCGCTCAGGGCGCCATCGAGCGTGCCATGAAGACACATGCCTCACACGAAAACATCCAGAAAAACGCAACGGTATGCATGGACAAATGCCGGGAATGGTTCAGCAAGGCTCTCGAACAAAGGGATGGGATGCAACGGAAAGCCGTCGAATTGGTGCAAGGTGTTGCTCAAAGGGCAGTGGCTCTCAGGTTGGCCCGAGCCAAGACGTTGGTCGCGGAGGAATCATGCCTCGTTGGCGACCTGGAGGCCGCAAAGGTAGCCAGGACTCAGGCAGCAGATCAGTTTGCAAAAGCCGAGCTGGACCCCACAAAGGAGCTCTCGTCTATAAATCAGATGATCAGCGATGCAGAAGCCGCAGCCGACGTTTTATTGGCGCAAAAAATTGCAGCTCTCAAGAAATCGGTTGCACCTGGAAAAGATCTTGGTTCATTCAAGCTTCCTGATATTGATCCGGTAGGATATGGCTGCCGCACCACTGACAAAACACACATACGCGCGCGCGCACGCACGCACACACACACACACACACACACACACACACACACACACACACACACACACACACACACACACACACACACACACACACACACACACCGTACGTGTGTCCGCACAGGCGTTCGA
>Ga0115006_10002235_pt1 | contig 12610 bp, 22 predicted proteins | sample ArcOceMetagenome_3_FD_88943 | JGI IMG/M metagenome (GOLD analysis project Ga0115006, IMG submission 88943) | Marine eukaryotic phytoplankton communities from Arctic Ocean - Arctic Ocean- Svalbard ARC20M Metagenome | ecosystem: Environmental > Aquatic > Marine > Oceanic | place: Arctic Ocean...
ACATATCGGTTAATCGGTAGGGTGGACCGATGAATGCACTGTAGGTGCAGTAAACAAGGCGATGTGACAATTACAGTCATCGGGGCATTTTTCCGATTTGTACCACTAGAAATCTGAAACTTGGAGCATGTCACGTGAGCAGAAACGGTGGCTCTCCTTCTAAGAGAAAAGGGCCGCGACTGGTTTGGGGATCGGCGGGCAAGCCGTCGCTGCGCAGTGCGGACGGCGCAGGGCAGGAGGGAAGCGGTGGTGTCCAAATCCCAACCAGCAGTTGCTCAGCAGCTGCCGCGCCGCCAGTGTCGACATTGTCATCTTCCCGCGTTATCCCGCCTGTTGTGACCCACGGGCGAGGGACCAGTTGCAGGCAGGGGAGCATGGTGCGCTCAGGGCCGCTCCTGCTTGCGGGCGTGCTGTGCCTTGACCTGGCGCACAGAGGTTCGGTCGATGCCTTCCTGTCGTCGCCGCTCCTTCTGCGGAGGCCGCCGCTGGCGCGCGACCGACCCGTGGCGTGCGCACAGGTGCCCGCACCCTCGATGCGACTGGGTGCTGTGCTGCCGGCCCGCTGCCCGCGGCAGCCGCTGCGGATCCTGCCCCGGACGCCTCCAATGCACACACGTCGCCTGGGGTGTCCTGCGCGGCTTGTGGGTGCATGCGCTTACGCCGCGTGGCCTGTCGCAGGGCGTGCGCTTGCCGAGCACTCCAGGGGCGCGGACGCGAAGCGGGCTGCTAAGCGCCAAGGCGTTGTTTGGGGGTGCATCAGAGGTGCGTTGTGCTCGTGGCCTACTGCCATGCATGTGTGTGGGTGTGGATTGCGATTGCGACTGGCGCTAGACGCCCATGGGGGGATTTCCCAGCACCGCGTAGGGTGCCGTGCATGCGTGCGTGCGTGCGTGCGTGCGCCACTGTGGCCGCTGCTACTGTTGTGTGACGAGTTGTGAGCATGACATGCGCAGGAGATAAACGTGAACGTTCCGACCATTTTCCCGAATGCAGATCGCATTGTTGCAATTGGGGATGTGCACGGCGACGTAGACGCGCTTGCTGGCTGTATCAAGGTCCTCGCTCCCCTCTTGCTCCTGTGCGTGTGCTAGCCGTATGGTATGCAGCGCCCCGCAGACTTTTCCGACGAAGCGCAGCTGTGCCGTGGGCCAACGAAGCGCAGAGACAGGAGGGGTCTTGCGGACTACTAAGCATGAGTAGTGTGTGTTGGGTGTTGTTGGAGCGCGCGATGGAGGCTGGTGGTGGCGTCAGCCTGCGTTCGCCATCAGTGGGCATGCATCAGTGAGCGCCGAGGATGGAATGTAGGGTGTGCACTGTCTTGCGGACTCGAAGGGTGCATGGAGGCGCTGTAGCGTGCAGAAAATAGTGCGATGTAGCAGCACAGATCGGCTCGCCAATTTAGTACAGGCGCACACGCATCAAGTTCAGGTCTAGAAGCTTGTGCTTGCGCTCCCGACGAAGGAATGCTAGACAAGATTCAACGCCCGCTGACTCATCACGTGCCACAGCTGGCCGGACTGATGGACGAGAATCAGAACTGGACCGGCAATACGACGCAACTGGTGCAGCTCGGCGACATCCTGGACAGAGGTGACACAGAGAAAGGTTGCATGGACCTTCTCTTCAAGCTGCGCGCCCAGGCCAAGGAGGCCGGGGGCGCAGTGCACATACTCCTCGGCAACCACGAAGTTATGAACGTGGACCTCGACTTCCGTTACGTGACTCAAAATGCGTGGGAAGGATGGGACGAGCCGGCCAAGTCGGGCAGCGTGCGACTTGACATCAAGGCCAGTCTGGCCGCCGTCGGCTTCCCCTCCTACATGAAGCCGCGCGTGCAGGCGTTTCGCCCTGGGGGCTCCGAGGCCAAGCGATTATCGGTGATGCCGGTGGCCATCCAGATCGGCGACACGGTGCTCGTGCACGGGGGGCTGCGCAAGCGGCACCTCAAGTACGGGCTGCAGAAGATGAACGACGAGATGTACGCGTGGCTGGAGGGCCCGCCAACTTTTAAGAGTATGGACAAGCCCGAAATCATTGATGATTCGGACTCGCCCATCTGGGCTCGCCTCTACTCGGTGCCCACCCCAAAGCTCAGCGCTGAAAAGGAGCTCGAAGACGTTCTCAAGACCCTCAACGCCCGCCGCATGGTTGTCGGGCACACTCCGCAGCTGCGAGGTCTCCTCTCCCGCTCCTTTGCACTTGCGCCCTTTCTCCCGCTCCTGCCCGCTGTCTGTGCTGCGTGCCTGCGCGCGTGCCTGCGCATAGGGACGGTGGCTGTGGCGGGCAATTCGGTGCGAAAGAGTCTTTAGTTTTTGGTGTTTACTTGCGCAAGGCAATGGTTGCACCTCGGAGATCCGCGGCGTAGAGCGTCTCCTATGCATGCATGCAGGCATGCATAAATACATTTGATGTGCGTGTGACGAGGGGCAACGGGGGTGGGGGAGGGAGGTGAAGGGCGGGAGGCTTAGGTGAGAGTGCGCGGAACCACGCGCACGTGCGCAGTTACGAGTGTGCGCATGTAACGAGGATGTGTTCGTGAGGACAGGCATCAACGCTTTTGTCACGGACGGCGGTTACGAGGTGTGGCGGACGGACACGGGGATGTCATCGGGCATGATGTCGGGGCCGCTCGAAGTGCTCGAGGTCTCACCCTCTGTTTGTATACATATGTGAACGTGCCGCCGGAAGGAGGAAGAGGAGGAGGAGGAGGAGCAGAAGGAGAAGGAGGAGGAGGAGGAGGAGGAGGAGGAGGGTCTTCTTGCCTGCTCCGTTTTGCCGTGCCGTGCCCTTGCCTTCCCTCCTTCCTTTGACAAGTAAAGCCGAGCAGGATGACAGCGGCGCATGTTGAGGCCTGTTGTCTATTCTATCCCTATCGCGTTAGCAGCGGAGCTGGGTTGGACTGGCAGCGCAGCAGCGATGTCCGGCACTGACTGTGGTGGGTACTGCAGATTCTGGGCGACGGTACTGTGCACGTGCTCACCGAGGGAGGCCTCGTGCCGGCGCAGCTGCGCATGCCAGAAGTCGAAGGGGAGTTCATGGACGTCTGTGACATCGATACGGGCCTGTGCACAGACGCGCCCCAGGAGACTGCTGAATTGCTGCCTGACTCCGTCGGCAAAACAACGGTGTGTGTTGTGTGTGCTGTGAGAGCGCTGGGTCTTGTCACGCACTGGAATGCCTGCTCTGCCGTCTTGCGTGTGGTGTTAGCACGTGGTAGGTACGAGCATGTATGCTCTGCTCTGCATTCCTTGTGTGTGGTCATGGTAGTAGCGTGTAGGAGCAGTGCAGTGGCGTGGTCACAATGGTCGCGTGTCGTAGCATGTCATCGCAGCCTCGGCGCGCTGAGCCGAGGCGCGCTGAGCTGGCCCCCTGTCTGTGCCATTTTGCGCACGTGCCCGGCACGCAGGACTGCATGAACACGAGCCTGGCGTGCTGGGTGCTGGTCAGTGACCTGGCGGCAGGTTGTGTGTCAGGCAGGCAGGCAGGCCGCCGCATGTCTGGGCCGCCGCCACTGTGGCCGTGTCTAGGGGCTTGAGGCTACTGCTTTCCTTTCTGTGCGCCATTCTGTGGGTCACTTGAAAACATAAACAATTTTTGACACGGCGTCTGGACCAAACAGGTGACGGCAGGTCCGGGGGAGGTGGTGGTGTCGGTCAAGGAGCCGAGCGAAAGGCCCACGCAGGAGCTGTCGCCCCAAAACCAGGCCGAGGTGCAGAAGCTACGGACGTTTGATGACGAGAGTCTGCCCGTCGACAAGCGCTTGACCGTGCTGGTCGAGCGCCTCATCGTCGACGCTATTCAACGGCAAGATGAGGGTCTGACCAAGGTCTCCTTTTCTCCCTCTTCCCCTCTCTCCCTCCCCCCCTCTGTCACCCCGTGACTCCATTTGTTGGGCGTGCCCTTGATCGCTGTGCTCCATGCCCATCTTCATGAATGCCGGAAACCGCGTGCGCGAGAGGGTTTGTTGTGCGAGAGGTGCACCGTCGCGCGGTGGCAATGCATTCTTACCCCGCCGGCAGGCCCCGCGCCAACGGCGTCCTGTGCGTGCATTCCGCAGTGTGTCGCATCCTCCACTGTGTCGGCCCGTTTCTCAAGCTGCGTTCTGACTTGCTTGCTTGACACACGTGCGCGCTCTGTTGCTATCATGGCGCGGCGCTTACAGAAAACGGTCAAAGACATGCTCAGGAAAGTGGTGGGAGCGCAAATTGTGGAGGACAAGAACGAGTACATCTCGGCAGAGGTTGATCGGATTGTCGCCTCTGACGTTGCCAACCTCGTCGCCAAGTACATGTCAGCCGAGAGGGAGGGCAGTCGAGTCTGAGCAACGGCAGTGTGTATGCCGCGTATGCCTTGCCCGCCGCGCTTGCGGCCGACAGGACGTGCGCTCGCGCAAACCTCAAAACGCTGTTTCGACCACGCGCTCACGCCAACGGGTTTTGTGTCTGCTTGCCTACGCACACATATTGGTGCGCGTTGGCGTGGGCGCAAAACCTGCAGGCGAGTGGCAGTGTAAAGCAGGGTGCCGCACTGCAGCTGCAGTGCGGCAAATGCTGATACAGTTTAGCGACATTGACGCCAGTCAGTCAGTGCTAGTCAGTCAGTCCTAGTATGGTCACGATCACGGACCATCACGACCTTGAACTGACATCCAAGGACGCCCATATATTTCTGACCCGTTTGCATTAAAGGCTCTATCCACCCGAGCATGGCCATGGGCGCATAAAATGCGAAAGCGCACTGCAGCTGCAGTGCGGCAAATGCGACACGATGTGGGTCTTGGTGTACCGTACATGCTCTTGGGTAGGTGCATGAGTTGAATAAATCCAACCACCACGCGCTCTGCGGGGATGTGCATGTATAAGCGGTGTATAGACCCCGCCCGTTTTCGCCTCCTATAACAACTACTCCCCGTTTTCACCCCCACACAACCTCTCCCAATCCCTCCTCCTCCTTTCTGGTTTCAAGGTTAATTCGCGTGGCTGCGTATCGTTTCAATTCAAAAAACCACGCTCTCCGCGTCGCAATATCAAGGGCACCGGGTACCCTGCACGCTAAGCACATGCACATCCGAGGTCTCGCGCTGCATCGCCACCCAGACGGCCGCGAGGGCACATCAACCAGGAGGCCAGGTCATGGCACGTCCAGCGAGAACGTGCATGTGAAGGTGAAATACCTCTTGCCCCGCGTTCGCGCCATCGTTGACCACAACGCGGTAATCGCCCAGCTCTTGCTCCTTGGCCACCTGTTGCCCCCCGTGTCTGTCAGTGCTACCTCCGTCTTTGTCTGCATGCTACGGAGGCGGGGGGGGGGCGCCCTTGTTTCCGCGTCTCCGAAACGCGCGAGATCATCCAGCAAAGAAGACGCCACTTTGCATGCAACGCCTTGCGCAAGCTCTCCACGTGCCGCGCTCTCTCCTTGCCGCTCACTGGGGTATCAAAGGCAAAGGCAGGCAGGTGCAGGCGTGCCCAGACCTTGGCGATGCAGGTGAGCATGTGTCCGAGAAGCGAGGCGTGATCCGGCTGCGCCTTACGCAATTGCGTCAGGCCTTGTCGCTGTTTGGGAATGACAAGCAGATGCGTGGGCGCCTGGGGGTTGATGTCCTTGAACATGAGCACCTGTCCATTGCACACGAGCACCGCACACATGTCGCGTCAGGAGCCCGCAGACTCGCCTCGCAGCTGCGTGCTCATGTGTGCCTGACAGGCAGACAAGAGCGAGCAAGACCTTGTCGTCCTCAAAAACGACAGTCGAGGGGATTTCCTTTGCGACGATCTTGTCGAAGATGGTGCTGGCGTCCGTGTCCCGGAGTCCTGCGTTTGCACACGCAGCATGATTCTTTGCGGCGTCACGCGCGCGTCGTCGGGACATGGTGGCAGCATGCGTCGGCAGCACAAAACACCGCCCGAGAGTCCAAGCGCATGCGCATCTGGAGGCAGGCACGAGACAAAGAGGGGCCATGACAACCTGCATGGAGGATCGTGTTCCAGCGCCCGTTGCTGCTCCAGCCGTCGAGAGCGGACTGGATCTCCTGGTGCACCTGAGATGTGCAAAGGAGGTATGAGGCCACGCGCAGCACGCGCGTCAGGGATCGGAAACCCTCGTGACATGCGGGACCCACGAGAGATGCGGAGCGCGGCAAGCGAGCGGAGTACCCGCTTGAACACGGCGTCATTGGCTTGCATGTCAAGGTACCACTGGCCCAGCCGCTCGCCCATCACGCCCTTGATGTCCAGCGCTGCGCCGTCAGCGGAGAATAGGGGTAGCATGTGCGCCACGAAAACCATGGTTGGAAAGACCGTGGCGTCAGCCAGCGAGAGCTCTTCGCCCGCCAGGTAAGGGCCCGTCGCATCTGCTGCGTTGTTCAGCACGATCAGTTGCTTGCGCAGCTCGGCGAGCGCCTCGAGCCGAGACCCGAAGATGCCAAACGGCGGCGTGGCCTTGTACAGTGCCCCCTGAATAGTGGTCACGTACATGTCGTGGAGACGACACAGGAGGTCGCTGCGCGCACGGGCTGCCACTGTACTCGGGACAAATGAAGGCGAGCTCCCACTGAAACGATCCAGAAGGTAGCGGCAAATGGTGTCGGACTCTGGGAGTGTAATTTCATCCGTGACGAGCAGCGGCATCTTACCCTGCGGGTTTAGCGCGAGATACTCGGGCGACTTCAGCCCGCCAATGTCCATCGGCGACGCGATGGTCACCTGGTCCTCGATGAGCTTCTTGTAAATAATCACCCGGCAGCGGGCACCGTTGTTCGACACTGGTCGTGACAGAGGACAGTGAGCGGCCTAACAAGCAAGGCTGCAAACACCAGCCACGGAGGTGGCAATAGAGCCCCGCAGAAAGACGGGCACCTGGCATGTCATACAGCACCGGCTTTCCGCCCGTTTCCGCCATCGTCGTCGGTGCGGCCGTGGCCTGCTCCCACCCCACCGACACCGCAATCCCGCCGTCAGCGCGCACGCCCCGGGTCCACGCAGGAGCAAAGAATGGGGGGCGATATGCTCACCGCGGCTTGGCGTGTGGCACCGCCGCGCAGGGGTTGAACGTTGGCACGTCGTGCCAGCACGGCGCCCGCGCCCGAGGCCGCGAAGCCGGCTGCCCAGCGCAACACGCAGACGCCGGGTCAGCGCACGCGCGTGTCGGAAAGGAAAGAGAAGATGACGGACGTCTGCCCATCTCCATCACCTGCCGGCGCCGCCATTGAGGCGACGGCTGCGAGCGCCGCAAGCCCCCAGCGCGGCATCCTATACATGTGCTCGGCCTCCAGCTGCAGGCCGCCTCCTGGAGATGTTCGTGAGACCACGAACATCTCCACCTGAGATGTTCGTGGTCCATGAAGACAACGGCAGGTGTTTTGCTGGAGGCCCGGGCTACTCCCCACGACCCAGGGGCCAGGGCACGCCCGGCATCGTGGCAAGCACTGAACAACTCATCGGGCGCAGTCGTTACGGCTAGTCTGGATGCCGCTGTAATCCAACCAGGGCAGCTGCTTGCAGGCAGGAGCCGGCAGCGCAAGCTGGAAGGCGTCGGCGAAAGGGGCGCCGTCTGCGCTTATGGACGCGGTTTAGCCGGGCCGTGCAGGGCGCTGGTGGTGCGTGGTGAACCACCGAGTGGTAGTCGGCCCGCGCGGGGACCGCCATGTCGTGGAGTACCGGCCTGTTCAGCATATGGGACGACTTCGAGACCATGCTCAACAGCACGGTGCTGTGCGGAGCGATGGTTCCGCTGATTCCCGCGCGCAATGCGCTGGACCTCAACAATGGACAGGCAGCGTGCGGGGTAACCTGCCCCCGGCGGGTGCTGGGCGTCTGCAGCAACTGTGGGATGAACGACCGCGACGCAGCCATGGCCGTGAACCTTTTCTTGTGCGCCATGTTTCCGCCAATCCTGGTTTTCTGGCGCAAGCAGCTGCGCGACACCTACTCGATCGACGGCACAATGATCGGGGATTTTGCAGCCTGCGCCTTTTGCTTCCCCTGCGCCGTGATGCAAGAGTCTCGCGAACTGAAAAGGAGGGGAGTCAGCTATTTGCATGTGCCAGCCCAGATCAGCATGGACTCGCGATGAAGGCAAAGGGAACAAGTCACGCTTGCATCGAGCTCCCTGCGAAGGCAACTCGGACGAACCCGACGAGCGCAGGGCCCCGAACTGCGACTGGGGCGTCGATCGCACATCGCGGAACAGCCCGACATGGAAGGTTGCCAAGATCACTCCACTGAGTTTGTTCAGTAATAAACATGTACACTACTGTAGCCGAACCCTCGTTAGAGGCAGCCATCCCTGCGATGCCATGCGACGTGGCTCTTGCGTTGTTTGGTGACTATCTTTGCTGGTAGCTGCGAACGGAGTTTGTGTGAACGTGTGTGTGTGGGTGTGTGCATGCGTGCGTGCTCATCCGAGGGGGGCGACCCTGATGTAGGCCGAATCATGATTCGGACTCGGAGGACTCAACCTCTGCCACAATGCCGAGTTCGCATTCATTACAAAGACCTAGTTTTCATCAGCACAAAATACACACGCGTCTTGTCACAGGGTCAAGCGCGTGCGGCGCAACTGTGTTTGGAAGAGGTCGGACCACTGGCGTGCAACAGCATTCCAGGAGTATCTGTCACGCGCCCATCTCTTCATGTTCTGCCGGTGGTCGTCCAACTTGCCCTCTCGTGCGTCGTGCGCTGCCTCGATGACAGTGCGCGCCCACGCAAGCAGCATCTCGCGATCTGACTCCAACTTTGCGGCGGGGCGTGCGGGCCGGGGGCCGAGGTCAAACTCCCCCGCCGTCTCGACAAGGCCCGAGTTGGGAAGGCGGCTGGTGATCGGGATGGCGCCGTTGCCCATGGCCTTCATGGCACTGATGCACGACGTTTCTGCCATGCTGGTTGGGTATAGCCAGAAAGAGGCCCTCGCATATGCAAGCGCGAGCGCAGACTGGTTCACCATGCCGTGCATGTGGACGCCGGTCGCCTGGCCGAGAAGGTGCTCAACTCGAGCACGAAAGGACCGCATTTTGACCAGCTCCGCCTCCGGTGCCCCCCCGTGTCCGTAGCCCTCGGGGAAACCATGGTACAAATGCAGCTGCGCGCCCTGCATGCTTGCTGTGATGAGGGGCCACACTTGCAGCAGCTCTTCCAGCCCTCGCTCCGGGTGGCTCGCAAAAATAAAGTGGTGGGCGAGGTTGGGCCCGTCCTGCCAGAAGGAGGACGCGACGCCGTTGCACGTCAAGACTGCCTTGGACACGGCGTGCGCTGGGAGCTGCGCCCGGTGGTGCTGCGACAACACAAGCATCCCCGCCAGCTGCGCAATCAAGGCTGGAGGCATGAGCTTTCCAATCACGCGGTCGTGCAGCCACAGGAAGTTGAGTGCGCCCGGCCCTCCCTGCGAGGCCAGCGCATAGGCGCGCCAGCTGATGAAGACGTCGGGCGGCGCTAGTCCGTTGGCGCCGTAGGCATGCACAGGCAGCCACCAGACGCCAAACGCGTCCACGCCAATCTCAGCGTCGGGCGGGTAGGCATACACCTCGACGTGGAAACCTTCGCGCACAAGCTCCCTGCTCATGAGGATGACGGCTTCTTCCGAGCCACCAATGCCGCGTTGCGCAAGCGAGTTGCTGCCCCATCGCCCGCCTGGCGCGTCGGGCGTGCGGTGCAGGCAGAAAATGACCACCACTGTCTTTTCCTGCGGGCGGGTGGGCACGACCAAGACGGGCGGCGCGCCCTGGCGCTGGATGCGAAGCCACAGGAGATACGCGTGGACTGCGCCCGGCCAATCGCCGCCGTAGTCGCATGCCAGGCCCAGTTGCCACGCGATTCCATCCAGGCCCTGCACATCGTGCGCCCGTGTTACTTCAGAGCCTCGAGGACAGCTGCCCGCCCTCCAGCGCCACAGGCGCCATGTCAGGAACAAAATCATTGATCATCTCCCGTGCTCGTACGCGCCGCACACAGCGGGTGGCCACCTCGTCGACGGCCAAGGCGTCGCGAAAGCGCGCGGCAGCGGGTGTGAACATGCGCGCCTCCATGAGACACATGCCATGGCGTGCACTGGCCGCCACCATGAGCTCCCTGGCCTGGCGACGCTCGGCATCGGGGCACCCGTCTCTGCTCGCCTCCCGGCCCTGCGGCGGCTGCGCAATCTCTGGACATAGCCGTCCCGCCAGCGCGCGTGCCAGGCGGAAGCCCGCGTGCGCCGCCGGGACATGGCCCGTGCGGCACAGAATCCCGGCAGCCGCCAGCTCGACATTGGCGTCCGCCCCCGCCAGGCGTCGGCACAGCGCGAGCACCCGCAGCGCCCCGAGCGCGTCGCCGCTCGCGAGCAGCTCGTGCGCAGCGTCAAACAGCGCCGGGACTACGGCGTGAGGCTCCGCGTGCAGCCGGGACACGGCGGAGACGACAGCGCGCGCAGGACGCTCCGAGGCAGACGGCGACACGCTGCGCACGACGCAGGCCAGTACAAGCACCACGATTCGCGCCGCGCGCCACCGCACGACCGCCATCCGGCCCGTCAGCGGCGCGAGGATGGCCCCGGGCCCCCGTCGCTAAGGCCATGACGAGGCCCGTGACCAGCTTTGCGCTGTAGATGTTGACCTCGGGAGGGGCGATGCGACGGTGTACTGCAGCGCCCTGGGACCAGTGAGCACCGCGTGTGCGCAAACACAGCACAGCCTCGCTCTGCTGCGGGCAAGCGTGCGACGGGCATGCAGGGCTTCTTCTCCTCGGTCACGTCCAAGGTGCTGGCGACAGCGGCAGCGCTCGTGGCAGACGAAAACGACGAGGAGCTGGCCCCGGCGTCCGTGTCGCAGGCCGAGGTCGAGTTTGCCGAGGTATGTGGGCGGGCTGCGCTAGCGTTGGCGGCAGCAGTAGCTGCCGCGGGCCCATCGCGGCGCCGGTTGATGGTCCGTCGAAAGCCGGGCACCTTCCTGCGCCAACGCTGCTCGCTTGCGGCCCTGTGCAGGCGCGCGGTATAAAGTTACCCGTTTCTGTGACAACGCGGCGTGCCCTCCCCGCACACAGGGGCTCTCGGTCGAGACATTTTCAGCGTTTCCGCACGACAGGCTCGACGACACGTGGATCATGGTGCCCGCGCAAGAGTCCCATGCCAAGGCGATTCTCGAGAGCTCCGCGAACATTCGCGACATCCGCTTCAAGATGTGCCCGTCTCACCTGAGAGACGAGGTGGGTTCGGCGTGTCGTACCGCCGCATGCTGTATGCCCGCCAGCTCGTCGCCCGACTGGCTGCAGAGAGACGCAGGCGTCAGGCAGGGCTGCGCGCGTCCTCACCCCACGCGTTTCCAATCGTCCGGAGCACTGGCACGCGGAGAGATGCCAGCAATGGCCGGCATGCTTGCAGAGCCCGCTCGTGCGTCTCACGTGTATGGCTTCTGTCTCGGCGCAGGACTTTTGGCAGATATACTTTATCGTCACGCAAAAGGATGGGGTCGAGGGGATTGAGCAGCAGAGTTTGGGCAGCAGCTGGGGCATCGTGTCGGGCGACGAGAACGAAGCCGGTGACGCTGCCTAGCCGCGCTCATGCGAAGTCTCGTGCCTGCACTAATATTCTTGCACGCCGATCTGTCCTGCGCGTTGGCAGTAGTCTATGTAGCCCATGCTGTGACAGCGCATCAGTCCTCAGTCCTGCGCAGCGGCAGCAGCTGTGCAAGCGGTGACAGCAGGTTTTCAACAGCAGCAGCAGCAGCAGCAGCAGCAGCAAGGCCGTCCGTTGTTGTTCTTAGATTTACGGCAGCTGTGTGCGGCTGATGACGCGATGCCTGTGCAGTGACAGGGAGGGATGCAGAGGAGTTCACCAAGGGCGAATTTCAAGTGCTCGTTGCCGACCCCCTCGACCTTTGAATCACCTGTGCATACGACCTTTGAATCACCTGTGCATACAGGACTTGTGAGGACTATCCTGCACCTCACGCACGTTGAGGGCACTGGACCTCTGGGATAGGATGTGCACACAGCATGTGTCTCGCTCAGATCTTCCATTAGAATTCAGATCTTCCATTATTTCGCCCTCCACGAACCACACACGCACACACGCGCACACACGCGCGCGCGCACACACACACACACCTCGAGTAATAAACATACTACGGTACAGTACGGGAGTGCGATACCTGCTGGCATGCCCGCACCAACAGGGCACACACTGAGATACACGTGTCCACCATTTGCTTCACTCTGTGAATGCAATCAATACCGTGACTACTACTAGTACTACAAGGGGGGACTCTGTGAATGCAATACATACTACTACTACAAGGGGCCAAGGGCGATACCTGCTGCCATGCCCACGCGGCATGCGCCTCCCCCACTGAAGGCACTGGAGCGGAGGCGGAGGGGGAAGAGAGAGGGGAGGAGGAGGAGGAAAGGCGGCTGATAAAGTGGACTTCATCCGTGGGATCTGTAAGCTGCAACCCCCCAAAGAGGACAACGCCGCGCGCGGTGGCGGCGGCAATCCCGCCGCTGCGGGCGCCAGGTCGTGGGCAGCGCGTGATGCTGGCGGCGTCCTCGTTGCGCTGCCATTTCATTGAGTCCAGATCCAAGACGTACAAATCTGGTGCGGGGTTGTTACAGAGAGAGAGAGAGAGAGAGAGAGAGAGAGAGAGAGA
>Ga0115006_10002236_pt1 | contig 12610 bp, 4 predicted proteins | sample ArcOceMetagenome_3_FD_88943 | JGI IMG/M metagenome (GOLD analysis project Ga0115006, IMG submission 88943) | Marine eukaryotic phytoplankton communities from Arctic Ocean - Arctic Ocean- Svalbard ARC20M Metagenome | ecosystem: Environmental > Aquatic > Marine > Oceanic | place: Arctic Ocean...
AGGCGTGTGTTGCGGGGACGTACAAGACGGTGAATGGCACAGCACTGTGCGACTTATGCTCGCAGGGGAAGTACTCGACAGCCACAGGCATGAGCTCCGAGTCAACATGCAGCGCGTGTCCGGTGCACACGTACTCGGGTGCAGGGAGCAGCATGCTGACCAACTGTACATGCAACAAGGGGTACACGGGGGCGGATGGGGTGGAATGCATGTCGTGTGCTCCAGGCAGCTTCAAGGACGTGAATGGATCAGCTGCTTGCACTATGTGCTCACACGGCAAGTACAGCACAGCCGTTGCAGCGATATCAATGTTCACCTGCGATCAGTGTCCTGCCGGCGCCTTTTCTGGCCTGGGAAGCCGGCAGCTGACCAACTGTACATGCAACAAAGGGTACACTGGTCCGGACGGGTATGCATGTAAAGCGTGCATCACTGGGACGTACAAGGACGTTAATGGCACAGCTTCGTGCACGTTGTGCTCAAGTGGAAAATACAGTGTTTTTCCCGCGGCAATTTCGGAGGACACTTGCATGCATTGTCCCTCAAACTCGTGGTCGGGAGATGGCAGTGGCACTCTAACCAACTGCTCTTGCAATACTGGATTTGCTGGCACGGATAATGTAATTTGTTCGCCGTGCGGTGACCACCATTATAAAAACTTTAGTGGAAACAGCCCATGCCTATTATGTCCCCCCAAAGCGCATACAGGAGGGCTCATTGGACAGACTCATTGCCTTTGCTATCCTCAAGCTTACGGCTCAGACACTCTGCCTCTGGTTTGCCATTCTTGTCCTGTTGGAGCAATTTGCCTAGAGGACACGTCGTGCGCTCTACGTAACTCTGTGCCTGTGGCGGAGAATACCTTCCAATTTTTCTGTCCTGGCGGTAGGAGAATTATAGGAAATTGGACGAGAAACATCTCCACAGGAGAATACGAATTAACAAGTTGCCCAACAGATTACCAACTCTTGTCCTCCCTTGAGACCGGGTCAGCTCAGAAGCAAGAGTGTGCTCCGGGCATTTGGACCAAGACTTCTTGTCCTTACGGCCACGAAGTTTCAACTATGGCGACAGGGCGCGAGCCATTCAAGAAGTGCGCTGAATGCGATAGGGGCAGAGAGTGCATTAATCCGCCGTGTGGAGCCTCCAGTTGCACTGACTGTGCCCCTGGATTCTACAAAGACACAGTAGGAACGTATGCGTGTCTCAAATGCCCTGTGAATACCTATCGGGAGGGGATTCATATTACAGGCTGTGGTTGTGAGCCAGGATTATACGGCTCGTACGGGAGCTGTTCAATTTGCCCTGCGCAATACTACTGCCCAGGTAGTGGCAAACTTCTGCCGTGCCCTGCAGGTGGAAATTCGAGTACTGGGAGCACACATTTGACGAACTGCAGTTGCAGTGCTGGTTATTATTTAAGTATCCCAGCTGACCATGAATGGGAGCAAATACGACAAAATGTGTTCATGGACTTTTACAACATGTCGGTTGGCGGTGAGGCTGGAGGCTGGACCTGCACCTCTCAATGCGTTGACGTAAAATGTGAAGCATGTGGGGTTGCAAGATTTTCTGCTGGCGGTACCACTGCCTGCGAATTGTGTCCACCGAGCAGCACCACGCTATCTCCTGTCAGTGTTTCCTTACAACAATGCCTGTGCTCTGGAGGATACTATCGCCAGGAAACTGAGTGCGATGCGTGCCCGGAACATATGGATTCACCCGTTGGAAGCACGGATATCACAAACTGCAGTTGTATTCCTGGTTATACCGGCTCAGACGGGATCTCGTGCGAGGCCTGCAGAGTGGGAGAGTACAAGTCAAATGATGGTTCTGCATCCTGTCAGCTGTGTGAAGAAGGCAAGTATTCAGATCAACCAGCAGTCACTGCGTGTTTGACATGTCCATTGCACACTTCGTCGATTCGAGGACAATCACACGTCAACGACTGCAGCTGTATACCAGGATATACTGGGTCTGGGGGACTGGCTGGGTGTCAAGAATGTGACCAAGGCAAGTATAAAGACTCGGCTGGATCCACGGAATGTATTCCATGTCCCGCGGGAGCATACAGCAATCAAAGGGGAAATGACAACGTGTCACATTGCCTATCATGCCCGCCAAGCATGTCATCAGCAGAAGGCAGCATTAGCATGACTGCATGCCGCTGTAATGTAGGGTACACGGGTGCAAATGGTGATAAATGCTTCTCGTGCGTACCTGGCAAGTACAAGGACATCCCAGGAACCTCTAACTGCATTGTTTGTGATCTTGGCAAGTTCACCGACCTTAATGCGTCTACAACTTGCATCTTCTGCGCTCTTGGTAAATATTCTGGTCAATTGGGTTCAACCTCAGACGCTTGCATCGGATGCCCAGCCGGAAAATATTCCGACATCGAGGGCGCCACGACTGAGGACAATTGCGCTTCATGCGCAACAGGAACATTCTCTGACACAATCAGTGCTAATTCTTCTGTGACGTGTAGGCTTTGCCCCTTTGGTACCTATGCACAAAATGATGCAACGACAACTTGCAGTGAATGTCCTGCTGGAAAATATGGTGTCGTCGAAGGCGCAAGATCGGCAGGTATCACTTTCCTGCTTGTCACTGTTAGCTTGATGCTGAGCACATGGTGCAATCACGAATCTGAAAGGACTTGAAACTGCCGTTGTGTTCGATCACCGCTTGCAGTATTAGGCTTTGAGCACTGTCTGTTCTTAGACTTTCACATGTCCATTTAGTTTCAATCGTACTCACACTTTTACGAGGTGTGTATTCTAACCAGTTTTGATAATGCATCTGTGGCAGATCGCTGCTTGAGCTGTCCAAAGGGAAAGTATGGCAACCAAACGGCTGCATCTTCTGTTTCGGTCTGCTCCGAATGCGCCTCTGGCAAGTTTTCTGGCCAATCGGGTGCCACTTCGGCCGATGTTTGTGCAACTTGTCAAGCCAATACGTTTGCGCCTGCCGGGTCATCGGCGTGTGCAACTTGTCCTTTGAATTCCGTATCCCCGGCTGGTTCCCCAGCTGTAGACTATTGCGTGTGTGTGGCTAACTTCACGCGAGATGGTCCCGGTGGATCTTGCTTCGATCCCAATGCTGCTTGTCCCAAAGGCACTTATCAACTTGGAGCATCCAAATACGGCAACTTCAGCTGTGAGTCGTGTCCTGCTGGAACCAGCTCAAATGTGGAAGGCGCCATAGGCAAGGATTCATGTCAATCATGTATCAATGGAACCTTTTCGAGTCAAGGTGCCTCAGCGTGCATTGCTTGTCCACTGGGCACTTACAGTGATCAGGGCTCAACGGGCTGCAAAGATTGTCTCCCGGGCCGAATTGCGAATGATACAGGCATGCCTGCGTGTTTTGACTGTGACGCTGGATCATATAATAACTTAGCAGGCGCAAGTGTGTGTATGCTCTGTGATGCTGGAACGTTTGCAACCACGACTGGAGCGACTACGGCAGACGTTTGTCAAGATTGCGCAGCTGGCACGAATTCATCCGAGAGAGGACGGGGAAGCCCTGCTGACTGCAGAACATGTCGCCCTGGCACATTTTCTCAAGCTGGTGCTGCTTTGTGTGCATCTTGTCCTCCCAATGGAATATCACTCCCCGGCAGCACAACACGCTTCGATTGTGTGTGTAGCCCAGGTCATACCGGGCCAGATGGTGGTCCATGTCTTCAATGCTCGCCAGGTTTATTCAAGGAGGTCAATGGCACTTCTCAGTGCGTATTGTGCCAGCAAGGCACGTATGGAAACCGCCCGGTAGCTGCAAGTCATTGCAATTCTTGTCCGTATGGGTCTTGGTCAACGCCAGGCAGTGATGAAGTCATCGATTGCACCTGCAACCGAGGGTACCACGGTGAGAATGGCGCCCCGTGTACGGCATGTACCACGGGCAAATACAAACCAAAGACGGGACCAGGAAACTGTACCGATTGCGGGAGGGGATGGTACAGTCCAGTAGTAGCTGCAGTAAACCCTTCCTCTTGCGCACCTTGTGAGCGGGGCAAGTTCAGCATGAGTTTGGAGGCCGCTACTGCTAAAAACTGCAGTGACTGTGCGGTAGGAAAATATGCTGAAAACAAGGGGTCTTCTGTCTGTGATGAATGCGAACGAGGCAAATATTCGGCGACGACAGCGGCCACTAGCGTCGCCGTGTGTGCCGATTGTGCCGGCGGCAAATATTCCGGCCAGGCAGCATCTGTGTGCCTTACGTGTGATCCCGGCACGTATTCCCAAAGCGCATCTTTCGAATGTACTGTTTGTCCAAGCGATTTCTACAATCCCGTTGCTGGAGCTTCATCCTGCTTGAACTGCACACTCGATTTTTGTGCGACAGGCCAGTATCGGACCAGATGTCGACCAGGTGCAATTCGCAATTCGGTGTGCGTCAATTGCACAAGACCACAAGAACATACCATGTTCGTATCGGACGGAGAATACAACGACACGTGCGCGTGGGTCTGCGAACCCCCATACCGCCCGGACTGCACAACCGGCCTGTGCAAACGTTGCGACCCCGGGACGTACGCAGCCACAATCTTGGTGGCAGATTCGAAACTTATTACGTGCAGACCGTGTCCTGACGGCGCCCAGTGTGATGGTACTGAATTAGTCCTTTGTGGTCCCGACCAATATTTGAGTATGCCTGATCTGCCTGCTGGTGGAACAGCAAAGAATTGTGAGAAATGTCCCCTCGGAGCTACCTGCATGGATGGATCCTGCGCCCTCAAGAATGCCTCGTCTTACCGTTGCCCACCTGGAGACGCAACAGAGCTGGTTGGAAAGTGGGTAAGACTACCGTACAGTAACCCCGAGACAACGGTCAATCCCGAATTTGGCAGATATGAGTTGGTGAGCTGCCCCCATGGGTATTCAAAAAAATCTCTTCAGAATGGAAAGGCAACACAGCAAGAGCTTCAAAAGTGCGAGAAGTGCAACACCGATGGACTTCATTACATTCTTGATCCTGAGACGGAAAATTGCCAGAGATGTCCCCCCGGGCTTCATTGCTACGGCAACAATGTGACAGTTCCAATCACAACAGGGTCTGAGTGGTTAGTACAGCCTCCGATCTTGCGACTCATAATGTGTCCACAGGGTTACAAAGTGTGGCCGGTGCTGCCTGTCGGCCAAACGTTTGACAACAACATTCATGCACCAAATCAAGAGTGTCAAGCATGTCCTGAAGGCACACAATGTACTCTGAAGCGCTGCACCAATTGCACTTCGTGTCCACCTGGAACCTACAAGGACTCGCCCGGTACGGTCGGGTGTAGGAAATGTGCAGCGGGTAAGTATAACCCAAAGATTGGGCAGAAGTCGGAAACTGACTGTATTCGCTGCGCTGATGGTGCCAACACGGGGTTGCAGGCTCCCTACCTTGAGGGAGCGACGTCCGTGCAGGATTGTGAGTGTGCTCTGAACAAGTACATGAGTCAGAATCGGACAGGGCCTGGAGGAACCATCATCATGCAGTGCTTCAAGTGTCCAGCAGCTGCTACTTGTCCAGATGGTACCTGCGGACTGAGAAATCCACCAAACTTTGATTGCGGTGGAATTGGCTCTTCTGAAATGCCGAATGTCTTGGGCACGTGGCTCCGTGGTCCCAATGAAATGTATGGCCTGACTGGCTGCCCTGTCGGTCACGAACTCATAAACAGAGAAGGATATGAATTGCAAGGGTGCTTCAAGTGTCCAGATGGGAAGTACATCGCTGATTCAAATAACCCATCAGCTAAATGTTTCAATTGTCCTCCCTCAGGGATCTGTCCGAATGGTGGTGCACCGATCTTTCCAGAAGCATTCATGGAATGTGAATTGAATCTTGAAGGGCCGTTGCCCTCCAAGGGCGATCTCACAAACATTCTGACCTCCGCTTTTGCAATAGATCCGAGTCTGATCCGAATCCTAGACTATGAGGCACTGGCTGACTCCCTTACAACCAGGCGTACTCAGGTCAAGCGAAGAGTCCTGCCATATTACACGGTGAAGTACAAGGTGTTTGGCGAATCACTTTACATTGCGCAGACATCGGCAGATCCACTCAGCATACTGGCCAACATCACAACCGCTCTGCAGGAAGCGCAAATTTCAAATGTAACGTTCTATTCAATGGAGATTGTCAAAACCACAAACCGGTTGCCCGGAGAAGTTTGGCAACAGGTGCAAGGTGTTTTTGTCCTAAAGTCATGCCCCAAGGGTTATCTCCTTGTAAACACTACAGTTGACTCACAAGCATGTTTCGAGTGTGAGGCTGGTTCGTATACACTCGACATGACTGATGGCTGTGGTGACGATGTGTGTGCACCGCGTCCATGCACCGAATGTCCCCTGGGAGTTGATTGTAACCGCGGTTCGAAAGCGCCTTTCATGCACTTTGTTCCAAAATTGCTCAAAATAGGACGCAGGACTGTAGAATGGGCGACAATATTAGGCGTGACTGCAAAGCATGAGATCGCGCAATCACAGCACTATGAGCTTTTCTATGACAATTTTACTGGGGAAGCGTCCCTCAATCACTCTGAAGGTCGCAATGGTGAGGACTACGTATGGGAGTATGTCGTCAAGTGCAATGGTCAAACGGAACCGTGCGATCCATCTCAGGTTCCTGGATTTTACCTACGAAATTGTCCGCGAGGATCGCAGCTCGTGAATACTTCGTTTGGAAGCGACGCGTTCAACATGGCCGTTCAACAATGCGTACCCTGTGGCCCTCTCAACTATATCGTCGATCCCAACTCTGGTGGAAAATGTCAAGAATGTCCCAAGGGGGCATTCTGCCCAGACGGGGACCTCTTCACACCAGACCCGCCCGGAAGCGAATGGGAAATTGTTTATTCTGGGCTGAATGCAATTAAAAGGATCGTAACGTGTCCGCCGGGCTACTACATTATTCGGAACGAACAATACCCGTTGGAGGATCAGTGCCTTCGATGTGACGCAAACACATACCTCCTAGACCAAAGCAATTTTTCAGAATGTCTCAACTGTCCCGTGGGCGCGTCTTGTCCGGGAGGAGACGAGGTATCTGCGCTGGAAGGTTACTGGAGGGAGCCCGACAATTGGACTGAGCCAGAACTTGCCTCGACGAACTTCTCCCTGCTCAATGACACGAGGAGGACACTTTCAGCGGATTTGTGGCACAGCAAATGTAAATTTAAGCCTTTCCTTCATCGGGCAGCGTGTGAAGTCCAGGAAAGAGTAGATACATTTGTCGTTGAGTTTGGATTGTTTCGAAGCGGAGGCGCACACGTCCTCTTGAAACAAAGGAGAGCGATGGAGTCCAACTTGACGATGCAGTTCTTGACCCACAGGCCACGAGCTGCTAAGATGCACAAATGCGAACCATCAGTCTGTGCGAAGGGCAATGAATGTAGAAATAATCGCACGGGGCCAGCATGCGGTCTTTGTCCGGAAGGCTGGTCACAGTCTGCAACCGGATGTTCGTGGTGCCCTGCAACCGGTGGTCCGGAAATGTTGGCACTACAAATTGCAGTGTTTGTCGGCGGTGGGTTGTTTGCTTTGTTGGCATATATATTGGCATCTTGGACTCCTTTGATGGGCAGTCTGTCTATCCCTGACTTCATGGCCAATTGCATTTTCCTGGCTTTTGGCATAAACCCGGACGATCAGAACGACGATGAGGAATCGGATGATGATGAAGTAGACGGTCAGGAGACAAACAACGAAGATGCTGGTGCTGCTGGTGCTGCTGGTGCTGCTGGTGCTGCTGGTGCTGCTGGTGCTGCTGGTGCTGCATCTGAAGCAGAAGCATCCGCTGCTGCCGGCACGAATATGGATGCAAACGAAAGGGGAGAGAGTGGCGAAAATGAAGTCAAGAAGGGCGGGTTCAATAAGCTGATACTTAAAATGCGTGAAATGTATTTCAACGTGTTACGATTTAAGCCTGGGCAGGCCAGCGGTGGGTTCAAGGAGGCTTTTGAAAGTATTTCAGCATTCATCGGTGTGATGCGACAAATTGTGACCACATTTTTTGCCCCTCTCATCTTCATAATCAAGCAACTGTACAATATCGTGGGGAACTTCGTTTCAGGAATATCGTGGTTAAGTGACTTTGCTGAAAAGCACAAGTTGAATGTCCACGCAAAGATCCTAGTCGGTTATGTTCAAGTCCTGAGTTCATTTGCTACGTTTAATGTTAAGTGGCCTAAGGGTTTGTCACTTGTGATGAATGACGTCGGCAGTTTCTTCCAATTCAATTTTGTCCAGCTCCCTGGGCTTTCATGTTTATGGGCAAATGTGAAATTTCAGACGCATCTGCTCGTGATGACAATTGGCCCCCTCGTGTTCGTGGGCCTCTGCGGATTTCCTCTCGTCGTGTGTAAAATAGCGGCATCATTGCGGGGTTGGACCCCAGAGCGCCTCGAGATTTGGGAAAGTCTTCTGGACCGATTTTATGGCAATGTTCTCTTTGCAGCGTTCCTCTTGTACCCAATCGTCTCAAAGGAATGTTTACAAGCGTTTAATTGTCATCAGACGCTCGATGTTTTGTATTCTGACTTCACCATGGAGTGCCCCCCACTGTTCTCATTCCTGGGTCTTTACAGCGTCATGTGCGTTTTCTTGTATCCACTAGGCATCCCCTACTTGTTTTACAGCCTGATGGTAAAGATGAAGATTCCTCGCATTGCAGATGACAAGAAAATCACTGCAGCGTTCTTTGATATGGTAGCTTTGTTCAACACGATGAATGCAACCCTAGAGTGCAAGCTGATTGCGCAAATAATTGGCAAGATTGACGATGTCAATGAGTTTGCTCGCCGTATCGAAGACATGTATCGGTAATTGATTTAATATGCATCAGCCAGTGATTGGTTTGCTTCAGCTATGTTATAAAGCGAAAAAAATGCGAAATGTAGTCCTCGACCATACTCTGTGTTGCACTACTCACCATAACCCTCGATCACGTAATGAACAATTCTGCAGGCGTCTCTGTCTTCTCGAAGTAGACGAAAGAGAAGCAAATGAGGTGAGCCAGAACGCTTTTTGGAGGTTTCGTTTGACCGCACGTGTTAACTCATGCGATGTATGTGTCTTCTGTCAGGCGCGTGAAGCTGATCTTTACCTGCATCGAGTCCTAAGAAAACACTTCCAGGTGAATGACGAAGATGATATCGATTTTGAAATGTTTGACCACCTAATCCGCAAGATCGCTGCCCTGGCAAATGCTTTCACTGGCATGGAAACGATGCAGACTCTGTCCATCGAACAGGCGGACATGCTGCTCGAACATAGGTGGCCAGGTGCAAGTGCTGGGCTCAGCAAAGCGGCAGCACGAGCAGATATGATCAAGCGGATGCTCGGGAAGGGCACAAAAAAGATCGACCCTGAGCTTTTGTGGGTGTCTCCATTTGGAAGCCACTTCCCGAACCCACGAAAGAAAAAATTTTACAGCTTTTATCACGCGACATACTGCCCAGAGACAGGAAAATACCAGGATGAAATCTTCGAAGGTGATCAGATCTCAAGACCGCCTCGAGCTGAGCCTCAGAATACGGAGCGGAATTTGTGGAATGCAATCTCTCGACTACAGGCAAACGGCTAAACCAGTCTAGTTGTGTTGTTTTGGTACACACAGTGTGGGTTGGGTTGTTGTGATGAAGTTTACTTTGTTCCATGCACCAAGTGCGACGTACATGCCACTCCATCTGTGTGCGCGTGCTTGCCGTGCCGTTTGGCACCTGTCAGAATTGCAGGCTTGTGCAGAGTGAGCACCACACGATGCGCAGCAAGGTTTTATCAAGTTGTTTGACATCTGATCACAATACAGGATGGGGCTGCAGACGTGACCAGTGCCGCGGAGGACAGCTTGGATGCCAAAAGAGTGCAATTGCGGGAAAAAATCGAAGAGCTGCTGACGAGTAACGTCATTTCGATTGCTGCTCTATCATGGGACGCCAATTCCTCTGATAAACAGGAGAGAGTTGCCATTTCGCGCATAAGCACAATCTTTGGCGCCTACCAGGTGGGTTTCACATTGTGTCTCTATCACTCCCAACGCACGCAAAAATGCTCTGGATGCACGCGGCCACCGTGTTGGAAGCTGGAAACAGCCGCTAGAATCCTGCAGCAGCGTAAGCCAAGTATCTTTTGATACTTCGCTCACGGTGCCGCTGGCAGTCAGGTACTCAGGAAGCACTTTGGAATGCGTCCGGAGTGTGTGGACGTGGGCGTGTGCATAGATAATATGTGCGCACACTTGCACATATGTATTCATAGCATGTGGACGTGTGCACATGTGCCGACATGCAGGCATGACATTTGATTTTGCTTTTATTTTCGCATCAGGTGGGCACCTGGTATTGGGAGTTGGTCGAGATGCTCCGCAAGTTCATGTTAGTGGCAGCTTCAGTTCTGATTATGCCCGGGGAGCCTGCACAAGTAGCGAGTTCTCTCTTCATCACACTTTTCTTCCTGTTTGCGCATACGGGTCTGCAGCCCTTCGCCACCAGGGACTTGAATATGATGCAGGCCGTCTCGCAAGGTTCGCTCATGCTCACCCTCATCGTCGGGCTCATGATGATTATCGGTGGCTACAAGAGACAAGAGCAAGAAGCCGCGGCGTCGGGTAAATGGGCTTCAGACGAAACTGATCCCCTGTTTGAGACGAATCAATTCATTTTTGAAGTTATCGCTATTACCGTTAATATGACGACCACAATAACACCGCCCTTACTATTGATGAAAAGTCTGAAAGGCTCGATCCCGAACCCCTCGGATGCCTGGAGAACAATGACCAGTTTTGTCGGAAAGAAGATGGGGAAGTTGAAAGCAGTCGTGCGGCGTCACGTGTTCAAAAAGCAGGACGATCCGTGCGAATCTGAAGAGGTTCATTCTGCACCTGCTGTAATGGAACAAAAGAAACTGAGGAGACCAGGCGCGATCATGGAACCCAGCCTCCTGCAGCCAGCAGCAATCGGTTCTGCAGCCATTTCCCGTGAAATGTCGGGTTCGGATCACGGGCCGTCCGAGTCTGGGCGATCAGTGCATTCGCACTCAAAAGACACGGACAAAAGCGATGCACAGACCGCAGATGTGCCTCAGGAGACCGGAGACATGCCGATCGGTGACGAATCCTTCCGTCTGCAAATGATTCAGGGCACTATATCTTCGAAGCTTGCATCTCAAGAAGATTCGGATCAAGATTACCCATCACCTACTAATGGCCATCTCGCGAGCAATGTTCCTTTCGGAGCACAGTGGCGCATCCGGCAGCTTGCGAAACGTGGTGTAGACTGCAGTCTAGACTGCAGTCTACACCACGTCGGTCCACAGACCACGGAGAACAGTGATGAAGGCACGAAGGCAAAGGTCAACGTGGTGCGCTCATCCTTGCCAGATATCTCTTCCTTGCCGGACAAGGTGCTGTCAGCCTCATCGGCACAAAACGCGGATGGACGGATACAACCACCGAAAAGCCATCAAGCTGCTGCCAGTCAGCAAAAGGTGATGACCGATTTTCAAGGCAGAATAGATGCATACTACTGATCGTTTGCAAAGGCCTCTATAATGCAGTGTTTCAGTGTACGGAGCGGGGTGATATCGTGTGTTGCATGAATGTGCACACTGTGAGTATTCTTTCTGTACTATATATGTAGTGAACAATGTCCTGAATGTATCCTACAACTGACACGATCAATGAAATGATGGTGAACATTTCAGGATGAGTTCCAAGCACGACGCAAAGCCTTTGTTAATAACCTCGCGATGCGTGAGAGCTTTGAGCTGTCTTCGATGCCAGTGAAGATGTTCTCTGTCGCAAATTTGATTTCAGATGGAACCAATGACGTTAACGATGTAAAGCTTAGGACGTGCTCGCTAGATGGTGACGAAACAGAGGAACTCCCAGCAGATTCGCAACACCATCCCTCTGATGCAGCACTTTTACACCACCCGTCTTTACGCGGCGTTGAGAAGAGTCGCTTGGTTCATTCTTTCGCTTCTCATGCTTCAGGTCACCAAAGACCAGATGCAGAGGTCGAGATGGGTGCGTCCAAGCAGGATATGCCCTCTCTTGACGATGTCATTTTAGGAAGAGCATCCGCTCAGCAATCTTCAGGCCCTCCTCAGTTGCAAGCCCTGCCGAAGTTGCAAGCCCTGCCGAAGAAAGGCAAAGGCAAAAATAAGTAATACATGAAATTTTAACCTTTCAATCAAGCTCTAATAAAATTGGCCTCCTCTCAACCTCTCGCCCACCCACCCGGCCTCTCGCACCCTGTGTACCTATCGCACCCATAGATTCTCGGCCATGGATGATTGGAAGGGAGAGATAGGGAGCCCCCTCCCTCCTGCAGGGCAATGCAACTTGACCACTTCGCTATCTCCTTGGTCACAGAGGTTTTCCATTTCGCTGTCTGCTTGTGCATCGAGGTTTTTAGGTATGGAGCCTGATGCACAGGCCCATAAAAGAGCAACGAAGTACATACATACATACATACATACATACATACATGCATACATATATACATACATACATATATACATACATACATACATACATACATACATACATACATACATACATACATACATACATACATACATACATACATACATACATACATACATACATACAT
>Ga0115006_10002237_pt1 | contig 12609 bp, 16 predicted proteins | sample ArcOceMetagenome_3_FD_88943 | JGI IMG/M metagenome (GOLD analysis project Ga0115006, IMG submission 88943) | Marine eukaryotic phytoplankton communities from Arctic Ocean - Arctic Ocean- Svalbard ARC20M Metagenome | ecosystem: Environmental > Aquatic > Marine > Oceanic | place: Arctic Ocean...
AAGAAGGAAAGGAGGAAGGAAGAGGGGGGGGGGGGGGGGGATGAAGGGAGGTAGGAGATTTTCGTCTTCGAACCATCTCCTCACCTTTCTGATCCTTCCCCCTCCACGTCCTCTTCCTTATCTTTGTCCTTCCCCTTCTTCCTGATTGGAGCTTTGTTGTTGCCGTTATTGCCGACAAGAAAGCAGAACGATGAAGATGGACTTATGGGAGAAGCGGAAACCCTCGTTGGGAGACCAATATCTTGAACACCGAGGCCAAAACTAATGGAGTAAAGCAGTGCAAAGGCCTCTTGGCTGATGATGGGATTTACCCCGGAGTAAGGATGTTGCACACCCTGCTTGATTTTTTTCAGGCACCCCTCAAGAAAGTGGTGCAAACCCTTATTGTACAATTGAAGGTTCAATGAGCTTCTCGGGTCAGTTGCACCATCCTCCCTTTTTCTCTTTGATTTCTTGGAACGCTTGTTGAGCGGTGCGCTCTCCGTCGATTCGGCATCAATATCTTCGGAAGACGGCGATGAAGATCCAAATAAGTGATCACCTGCAGCATCATGGGAGGAACATTGCTCCTCCCGATTCCCTCCTGTGGAATTGTCCATTTCATCTGCCCCCATGAACAGATCTAAGTCCGTCAGTATGTCCATATCCTCGGAGTACATATCCATAGTAAAGCTGGGCTTTAGAATTGCTCGGGAGCGTCTTCTATATTTAAGGGCCTTTATGGATTTGGAGCAACATCGCTCTGTTATGCACCAGCAAAATCTATTCCCGTTTCTTTTCGAACCTTACTCTTTTTACCATTTGGTGTTGACATGGGCGTTCGGTGCACGTTCTTTCGATCTCGGACGTGATCGCGTGTCAGCGTGTGGCGCATGGCAGTGAGCGGGGGAAAGTAAAAGAAGTTCAAAAGGGTGGCAAACAACTCAAAATATTAGATCTTTGACATAAAGCTCTTCGGCGATCACTTCCCACATGCCAGATGCTATATTATCCTTCCAGTACTTGAGAAAATTCGCGCATTCCACAAACGGCGTGGGTTGCTGCTCTATGTAAATCCCCTCCTGGATGTCCGGTTGTTTGTTGTCCAGTTTTTTCCTCTTGATTGGGGATTCCCCTTTGTCCCCATCTCCAACAAGTGCCTGTGTTACATCTGCGATAACATTAGGGAGGCATGAGCGAAGCAAGCCCAGGAAGGAGCGAAGTGACGAGTGGAGGAGGTAGTGTTAGGGTTGGGCAGTGCGATGAGCGAAGCGAATCGCGAAAAGGGTAAGGATAATGGATGACGAGGAGCGCAGCGACGAGCAGAATGTCCTTCGTTATAGTGCTATGCAGTATACGGTCGTCGCTACGCTCCTCGTTCCCCCTTTCCAAGTTTGTTGCCTCGCTCTATCCCACAGCTGTATTCGGGACTTGGGTGTTCGCTTTTTCTTTTTTGTCCCGTCTCACCTATTTTTGCCTGCTCTTTGTTCGATCCTAGCTGTATTGCGAGAGACTCAATCGATGACTGAATACTAGCAAGGATACCCTTCTGAGCTACGAGATTTTTGGCCCCTACTGTGATGATGTCTTGCGTGAGGGTAGCCTCCCCCCCAGCACTGTTCCTATTCTCCTCCTCGTCGTCGTCCCATGCCACCGGGAGCTGCACAAGGTCTACAATTGTCCGGGTGACCCTCGATATCCCACAGAGCTTAGCAATCTTGTTACTACTGACGCCCGCAATGGTGGAGATCACCAGACACTGCTTTTTGTATTTGACCCTTCTAACCTCGTTTCCGAGGGCGCGCAGGTGCTGGGGCGCAACGCACACAACCAAGATCTTGCAAGACTCAACTACGTTAGTGTCCGAACCTGACCTGCATCCAAGACGGAGAAATCTCGCCACCTTTTGCTCGTCTCGACTGCAGTGATTGGGTAAGGGCGAGGGCCGGGGGGCAAGGAGCAAAGAGGGGGCGAATCAAAGAGAAGAGGAGGGAGCGAGGGCGAGGACGAAGGCGAGGGGGTGTGATGCGGCGCGAAAGAGCGTTAGAATATAGTTCTGGAATTCCCTCTTTTTTGCTCCGCCGCTCGCCGCTGCTCGCTCGTCCCCACTCCTCACTCTGCCTCACCTTGCGATCATTATTGACTGGGGCGGCATGTCAGCCAAAAGCAAAGCGTCGACTATGGCAGAGCCCATGAGGCCGCAGCCTATCAGACCGACCGCCGGCTGACCAGGAGAGCCCCGCACCCCCGGAGTTGATTTGATGCTGGTAAGGGTTGCCCCAACTAAGAACAGAACCTGAGCCTTGATGACCCCTGTGCTGTCGCTCCTCGACACAGAAGACAAGTTCATAGCATCAGGCAGCGCCAACAGAGAGTCTAGGCTCCTCATCACAAAATTAGGGTCCAAAAGTTCCTTGCTGGACGAAGCAGGGGGGGGGTTGGACAGGTCAAATGTTGAAGAATGGGAAGATTCTGCGGCATCCTTGGACTTCATCTGAAGGATTAAGGATGGGGGGGGGGGAGAAGGGAGTTATCGGGTCTTGCGAGTAGATGAGAAGATGAGAAACGGTTTGAACAAACAGCTTGATTTGGAGATGTTTTGGGGGGGACTACAGGGTAATTTGGGACACTTTGAACGGGTAAGAATATTAGGATGCTTTTCAACCTATTCGAAAACCGGAGTTGGTCGGGTTCACGTCAGTTTTGAATGCCAAATCGTACAAAAAATGGATTAGAAAGGTTCAACCGTCTGCAAAGGGTCGGATGGAAGATCGCACTTTACAATTTGCCGCAATCTACCACTTTGTTCCATCTCAATATTCTTTTGAAGTTGGAAAAACGTTCTCAAGGCCCAATCTGTGTTAAAATTGCCAGATCCTCACTCTCCCTTCTTCATTACCAGAATTGGGCAAACACCAGAATCGACATCACCATTTCAGAATAATCCCTGAACGCTTTTTTTGTGATAAGAAACGACGCAATCGATCCGCTTGAAGTACCAACATGGCAACATTCGTCCTCACCATGCTTGCATGCATGATTACAACAACCAGCTCGCTTCAGTCACCCGGCCTTGAGAAGGTTTTTCGACCTCATTCTTTGAGTTATGGTCAATCTAGTCGGGTCTCGAGGGTGGCTTTAAATGTTTCCCCTTCTATGCCACCTGTAGATTCCTCCGTGCTGACGCCAAAGGAGCTGGATTCGATGAAGGCGACTTTGCCCAAGACCTCGGAAGAAATAGCAACTGAGCTCGCGAGGGATAGGTATTTGTACCCTAAGCATGTGGAAGTAATCAGGGACTTTGAGCCCGTTGTTGATAAGGCTGTCGATAAGATTCTCCTGGAGACCGGTGAGTTCCGTTATAGAAATCGTGGAGAAGGCAGATGTTCTTGTGTTTGAAAGTTTGGGCAGCGCTCCGTGACCGGGGGGCTCCTTTCGCTCCCTCTGCTCTATCTAACTTCTCCACTTCCACTCCCACGTCCGCAGGGGAGACTGCTTGGCAACCGCAGGACTATCTTCCTGACATGGAGCGTGAAGATTGGATAGATCAGTTGAAGGACTTCCGCTCGAAGGCCTCCAACGTGGCTGATGATACCCTTGTCGTGCTCATTGGGGACATGGTTACGGAGGAGGCCCTCCCCACATACCAAACCCTGCTTAACACCTTTGAAGGTTGCGATGATCCCGATGGTGACACTTCGAATGCTTGGGCTAGGTGGTCCAGGGGGTGGACGAGTGAAGAAAACAGGCACGGGGACCTGCTCAACAAATACCTCTACCTCTCTGGGCGCTGCAACATGAGAAAGGTTGAGGAGACCATACAGCACCTCATCACTTCTGGCTTCAACCCGGGGGCAGCGCAGGATCCTTACAGAGGCTTCGTCTACACGTCCTTCCAGGAGCGCGCGACCAAAGTCTCGCACGGTAACGTGGCCAAGCTAGCGATGAAGAACGGTGACGAAAACTTGGCCAAGATATGTCGAATGATTGCCGGAGACGAGGGCAGGCACGAGAAGGCATACCAGGCCTTCTGCGACGAGGTCATTGCACGTGATCCGGACGGCTTCCTCGAGGTTTTTGCCGACATGATGAAGGCTCAGATCGTAATGCCTGCTGAACTTATGACTGATGGAATTGATTACAGCCTTTACGACAATTTCTCAGCGGTTGCGCAGAAACTTGAAGTTTACACGGCCATCGACTATGCCGAGATCCTGCAGTATTTGGTCGACCGGTGGGACCTCGAGCACATGGTGGGGATCTCGATGAAATCGGAGGAGAAGAGGTAAGAATTGATGAGGAGCGAAGGACAGGAGGAGCGTAGCGACGACCGTAGTCTGCATAGCACTATAACTAACAACCTTCTGCTCATCGCTTCGCTCATCGCCATCCCTCATCCCAACCCTTTTCGCGCTTCGCTTATCGAAGAGACTTCCTTTGCAACCTTCCCAAACGTTACATGAAACTTGCCACAAGGTCCATGAATCAGGCTAAAAAATCCAACGACTATAGTCCTCAGCCCTTCACTTGGATTAATGGGCGAACGGCTTGAATGCGGTGATCTGCTCAAACAGTCTGTTGAAAACAAACAATGACCACAACGAGAACAGCCCAATTTGGGGAACGAAAATAGGTAATAATGCACGTGTACTTGCTTTTGTGAACCACTGGCTAATCTATAATGGCCCAAAAAAATGTATGCGTCCTTGCTTTTGTTGTACCACTTGCTAATGCACTTATCTCCATCCCATACCATAACCATCCCACCCCCAATTAGCTCCCCTCCCCCACTTGCTCATTTTTTTCTGAAATCGACCACCGAGATTGTATTGCTGCTGTAGCACGCCGCGACCCTCGATTCTTCCTTGTTCCACGCAACCTCGAAGATGTCCCCCTTTCCTGTGTAGGCTTTTATTTGCTTTCCCTCCTTCACGTCCCATATGTACAGCTTCCCGGCGAGGCTGCCGGACGCGATGTATGTTGCCGACGGTGAGAATGCGATTGAGTATACCGGTTGTGTGTGCCTTGAGAGCACGTGGACGCAGGACCCAGTCACAGGGGACCAGAGCCTGACGTCGTTGTCGAAGGAGGCCGTCGCCAGGAGAAGCGGCTTCTGGGGGTTAGGGCTTCCGGGGCCTGTCGGCGACCACTTGAGGGTATAAATTTCTTTCGTGTGGTCGGTGAAATCGTGCAGAGGACTGGCACCATCTCCCGTCTTCTTCTTGTCGAGGCTCCAAACCTTGGCTGTTCCGTCGTCGGAGCATGAGGCAAGAAGAGCCCCGTCTGGGGACCACTTGACAGCGTTAACTTCGTCGGTATGTCCCTCGAACCTCTCTATGGAGCCCTCCCCCTCACTCGGCACTCCGACCTTGCAGATTACCACACTCTTGTCGGTGGAGCAGCTTGCAAAGACGTCGTCCCCGTTCCAGTCAACATCCAGTGCGGGCGCTGTGTGGTAGTTGAACTGCTGTTTGAGAGTGCCCCCCGCCATATCCCAGACAATGGTGGTCTTGTCATAGCTTCCGCTGAGGAGGTAGGCCCCGCCCTTGCTCCACTTGAGGCTGAATATCGGCCCCTTGTGCTGGTTGAGGGTGTATACGATGTTGCCCTCGTGGTCCCAGACGCGTGCGACTCCATCGTAGCTTCCAGTCGCGAGGAACTTTCCGTTCGGCGACCACTCCAGCGTCGTAACGTCCTTGTTCTTGTCCCCCAGGTACTCCCCGTGCTTGAGGGTGACGGAGGAGCTGAATCCGTGCGCTGCAGTGTCCCCGCTCATGGTCCATATCCTCGCCGTCGCATCCCCGGAGCCCGTGGCGATCAAGTTCGTCAGAACGGGGTTCCAGCTGCACATGAAGACCTCGCTCGTGTGACGGGAGAGCGTCAAGAAGGACCCCACAGGGATCTCGGTCGCAGAATCGTCGACGGGCGGCGGCTGGTTGACCATGGGCGGAGGCGCAACCGGGAGGACTTCTGTCTCTGCTTCCACATCCATCATGGAATCCTGCATCATGGAGGACTGCTGATCGACGCCGACCATGTTGGGGAGCCCGCCCTGTCCGCCTCCCATCAGTGCTTCGCACGTGTGCGGTGAGAGCAATCCGAAGTCGGAGTCGCAAAGGCGCTCCTTTCCGTCAGCGGTAAGGTGCTCCTCAATGGCAAGGTACTGAAGTCCCTTCTGAAGGAAAGTAATAAGAGCTCCAGGTGGGAGGGGGGTGTTGACGCATGAAGACTTCGTGAGAAGGGACTCGTAAGCGAATGTGAATGAGGAATGTACGAAGCCACTCTCTTGCAGATATCTATAGACGAGGAAATTCACCTCGTCGCTTGTGATGCTCATGGGTGGGATAGGCTGGTCGCCGTCCAAGGCTTCGTCGGATTCTTGACTGGTGTCCTTGTTCTTCTTTGTCTTGTCCCTGTAGTGTACGAGAGAAAAGGAGCAATGGGTGTCAGTGGGACATGGTGAGTGAAATGATGAAGATGACGAGGAGCGAAGCGACGAACTAAAGATTCTTCTCTCTAAAGAGAGATGGACGATATTACTGCTGTCGCAGAAGAGAGTACTTCTTGAATAACCTAAACGGTATGCTGCTGTCGCTTCACTCCAGCCATCTGTCTGGCCCTTCACTTCACTCACCTCTTTCTACCCTTCTTCTTGTCTCCCCCTCCCCCCTCTTTACCGCTCGGAGTCATCCCAGTGTTCGCTCCGGTGTGATCAACGGATCCCATGTTGGAGTTTCCCCCCTCAACCTCCATTGACGAATGTGAATTGTTACCACCAAGAACACCGCTATCTCCATTGTTCGAAGCAGCGCGCTGTTGGGGTACATTCAGGGGTGAAGCATCAGACATTGACACCTCGCCCCCGTTGAAATCACCTGCAACACCACCATTTCCCACTTGCTGAGAGACGGGGGTAGCCTGAGAAGCCCCATCAGCACCATCCTCCTTCTTTACGTCCATGATAGGAGTTTACTTATCAATGTCAGATCAATATAAGATCAATATAAGAAGGGGGGGGTGGAGAGATGGACGATGTACGTATAGCTGAGGATAAAAATGCGGGAGGTTGTGACGGACGGACGTCTGGGTTAGTGGATTATTTCCATTTATAGACATCCATACGGTATATCGCCTACATTCACAGATAAAAATCTATATTATCTTACCTCTTGCCAAACGATAGTACTTATAAAAGAATATTAATAAAGATAATGATCAAAAGGGGAGGGGGGGGAACGGGAGTGCCAAACTTATCCCTTTTCTGCCCTTTTATGATAGTTGATGGGATAGAGGATAGGTTCACAGGGGATCTATTGGGATGTTATATAGGTTGATAGTCACAGGCCGTATTTTAGATTCAATTTAGAGAAACTCTCAATTTTGAGTTTTTTAGATCACTTTTTTTTGGAGGAAACTCACTGTTGGGAAGCTGTTAAAGTTGGACCTTCACCCTTTGTGAAAGAAAAGTTTCGTGGCGTGAAATCCTAACCCAACATCTCTCCTAGAACGATGGAAGACCCAATCGATGTTGATTCGATGCCCCAAGAGGTCCAGGATAACCTGGTGCACCTTAAACGGCTTGGCCCACTGGCTGATGGTTTCATTGCAGAGGTGGATGAGCTCCTTCAGGTTCTGGTTTGGTCTAATGAGCAGGGAATGGAGACCGAGCGTAAGATCGAGGAGATATACGGCGAGATCCACTTCAGCAGGGAGCAGATTGTTGCATCTAACAGAGTCGAGGAGGAGGCCATTGTCGCCAAGAAGGGACTGGAGGCTAGTATCGAGTCGGCGAGGAAGAAGACGGAGGAGTTTCAGCTCGCTGAGGCCGCCAAGAAGGAGGAGGTTCAGGAGCTCTACAAGAAGATCGAGGGGATCAAGGAGGAGGTCTCCAAGGGGTCGGGCTGGACGGAGGAGCAGATAAAGGAGAAGAAAACGCTCATGATGAACAAGGAGAACGTGTACAGGAACCTTGACAACGTTAAGAGCGTGCTCAGGGCTACGAGGTCGGAGGTCGAGAGGGTGGAGGGGGCGAAGGAGGTCATCATGAAGGAGGTGAGATCGGGATGAGGAGCGAAGGAAGGCTGGAGCGAAGCGACAGCAAAGGCATTATACCGCCTTCCAACGTAACTAGGCTCGAGCGAAGGACGGGTGGGCGGAGGGCAGCAGTACCATCGGTATCATCAGCAGCTGTCGCTTCGCTCCGTCTGCTGCACGCTCCTCCCACATACTGCCTTCCTCCATAACTAACAACCTTCCACTCGTCGCTTCGCTCTTCGCGCTCATCACAGAATTCTGACGACTTCCAAAAGATTGGCGAGCTCGAGGGCGAGGCTAGCGAGAAGAACATGGAGGCGAAGGCCCAGAAGGCCAGGAAGGCCGACCTCGAGAAGAGGCTCCATTCCCTGCAAGACGAGGTCAAGACGAAGAGGACCACTTTGATTTCTCACGAGAAGGACCTCAAGGCGGAGAAAGTAGACATAATCGATATCGAGAAGAGGCTCAGGGAGAGCAAGGAGCAGATGGAGAAGTACCTGCGCGAGTACGACTCCCTCTTTCGAATGACGCAGAAGCTGACGGAGGACCTTGAGGTCCAGATTCACCTCAACGACACCATCGATAAGGAGAATGGCGAGAAGCTGGTGGTTTTGGAGGATAAGGGGAAAGAGTTCCAAAGGCTCGTGAAGGACAGCAACAAGGTGAACGCCGCGAAAAAAGTCACCAGCGACAAGATTACGGAACTGGAGACCGAGAGGATGAGATATGAGAAGGACAGGGACGAGCTCAAGGTGAGGCTGAGCGAGGAGCGAAGCGACGAGCTAGCAACGCCATCTCTAGTGACGAAAACCGCGCGCGTTCGTACTTTTATACAAGACGCGCCTCCTTCTTAGCCACCTCAATTATTCTCATCCCTTGTCCTAACCCTTTTCGCGATTCGCTTCGCTCATCGCAGCTGGAAATCGAAAGGCTGGTTGCGTCCGAGATCAAGTCGGCCAGGAAGCAGGGGGAAGTGTTCCAGAAGGGGATCGACGAGAAGAAGGGGCAAAAGGAGATCTTAACGAAGAAAATCGGGGGGGAGGAGAAGGTGACTGCGCTGATCTATGACCTGACCAAGGTGAACGAAAACACCACGAGGAACCTCAAGAATGAAATGAGCGGGTACATGGCGACGGTTAAGAAGCAGAGAGAGAACATCGAGTCGCTCGTCCTCGAGAGGGAGAGGCATGAGCAAGAAGTCGAGGTCGCGAATAGCAAGCACTACACAGCTATTGAAGAGCTCAAGCTTCAGGAGGTCCAGGTCTCGGATCTCCAAAAGAAAATCATCGACGGAGGTGCGAGGCTCAAGCAGCAGCAAAACCTTTACGAGGCTGTCCGATCCGACCGCAACCTTTACTCCAAGAACCTGATTGAGAGCCAGGACGAGATTGCAGAGATGAAGAGAAGGTTCAAGGTCATGAACCACCAGATTGAACAGCTCAAGGATGAAATTACCTCGAAGGACCACGCTTTGGTGAAGGAACACTTCAACCACCACAATGTGGACAAGGAGAGGGAGCTGCTCAAGAACGAGCTGACCAAGATCAGAAAACAGATCTTGTCGTCGGTGCAAATCATCAACAACCAAAAGGTCGAGGTCCAGAAGCTCGCCCAGATCATCCAGGAGGCTGACGAGGAGAGGAGCAGGCAGCGAAAGGAGTGCGACGCTGTGATGAGCGAAAGGGACATCCTCGGGAACCAGCTCATCAAGAGAAACGAAGAGCTTACCAAGCTCTACGAGAAGGTCAAGGTGCAGCGGAGCGTTTTGCACCACGGTGAGCTGCAGTACCAGGATAGGGTCGCCGAGATCAACCACCTTACAAAGAGCATGAACGGTCTCAAGAGGGAGAAGGCGGAGAGTGTTGTGGAAAGCGGCAACCAATTTGAGCTCAAGAAGGCCTGCCTCGCCCTCGAGAGGGACCTGCTACAAGAGAGAACGAAAATCAGGGTCCTCAGTGAGGAGCTGGACAGGCCTCTCAACGTCCACAGGTGGAGACATTTGGAGAGCTCTGACCCCACTAGGTTTGAGATGATAAGGAAGATCCAGTCCCTTCAGAAGCGACTCATCAAGAAGACCGAGGAGGTCATTGAGAAGGACTCGTTTATTCAAGAGAAGGAGAAGCTGTATGTGGAGTTGAAGAATATTCTCGGTCGCCAACCTGGTCCAGAGGTACAGGAGCAGATCATGCTGTACCAGAACAACTTGAAGGAGAAGCACAAGCAGATGAAGAACATGAACATGGAGCTCGAAATGTACAAACAGCAGGTTGACGCTTTCAGGTCGGAATTGGTTCAAGTGGCGGAGGACGGAAGAAACCTGAGGCAAGACTGGTTAAGGAGGACTCGGAAACAAAATGCTGGTCAGTAGCATGAAGCACAGGAAATGAAAGGCAAAGCTTTTGTTCGGAATGGATAGTTTTATTCGGAATCGGGATAGTTTTATCCAAAATTTGTCGCTGCTTCCTTCGTTCCCTTTCCACTGCACGTCCTTACTCCGTTGTGCCACTCTCCTCTTCGCCCTTGCCAAAGATTGGCAGTATATTCTTGGCAACCCAAGGAGCAGTTGCGAGGGCAAGGCCGATTCTGACCGGCACCACGAACCTTGCGAAGGTAAGGAAGGCGGTTGAGAAGCCGAGGACCTTAGCCTGTCCCTCTGAGGACGATAAGTCCAACCACTCGCCGGTGGTCTGGTGGTAGGACAAGATGGCAGCGGGCACGGAGACTGTCCAGAACACAAGCTCCCAAAGAGCATACGAGATCGACCCTGAAACACCAGCCTTCTTGATGCGGTCAATGGCATTGGGCGTTTCAGCTCCCTGGAGTGACAAAGAAAGAGAGGGTGAGAGAGTGAGTGAGAGACGAAGATGTGCTCACGGATTTTTAACCGTGCTGCGGCGACAACAATTTTCAGCTTACCTCAGGAATGTTGGGGTCCTCCATCAACCCAAGAACAATCTTTGCCTGCGTATTTAGTAAGAAATAGGGTGGGGGTGAGTATAATACGATTCTATGTTCCTCTAGGATAGCTTCTTCGCACCTCTTCAATGCCCGTTAGCTCCACAGGATTCTCCACTTCGGCCACCTCAATGGCTTTTACCGGTCCAGGGCCCTCAGTTTCACTTCCCTCGCCCTCTTCCCCCGGTTTCTTGAATCCTAACTTCTTCAGAAAAGGAGGCATCGAAGGTGTTGTGCGCTCAATACCAAGATGGAGGCTTGAGAGATGGTTTGGTCGAAGGGGAGAGTTGGCTTCAGAGTATGATACCACAGGACGTCCAAATGACTTCTTCATTGATGTCCCGTAGTCAGAACCAAGATTAAGGGCATCAGAAACTGAAATTAGTAAGAGGACATTAAAAAGAAGAGATATCATAACTGGAGGAGATTTTGGCAGAGACATGGGATTCTTTAGGTAAGTACTTTTTAAGATTAAAGGGTCCTATTTCTCCCCTTAATATTACTTCGGTTATGGAAACTAATTTGAATTGTGGGAATGGTACTTCGTGTCCTTCGTTATATGGCCTTCAAAATGCAGTAATACCTCATCTTTTGATAATTATTCAAGAAAATCCCAACAATATGCAATAGATGACGTAGATGACATATATGACGCGCATTCGGGACGTCGCTTACGTACATACACTCCTTTACACCAATTTTCATATGATAAAAAAGTTCTAGAATGAGTCCCCAATTTTTAGAGGGAAGAGATTGGCTCTCCCCGTCTAAGTACTTTAAGAAACTTTATCACAATTTTATCAATAAATTACTTCATTTACCTCGTTTCTTCTATTTCAAATTTCTATAATATCAACATACAACCGATATACATTGCTAGCAACCGATATAGTCCTTCGTACAACCTGCACGTCGTTCAATGACACCCTTTCCGCCCCCATTATACCCTATACCCATAACTTCCCTCTATCGACTCATGCACCCCTCTCATATACACCACAAGGTCACTCATACCCTAAGTAGTAACCGACAATACCTCTACTACCACTAGATCGACACCCACCTTTCCATATACCGCTTTACCTCATCTTCATCGACCCTATATCAATATCTCCATTATATAACGTACAATAAACCTAATCTGTCATAATAATGGACGATAATATCCCTCATTATCCCTCTAAATCAATCATATACCCCTTGATCTTCCCCATATACCTCATTTCTAATCTCCTGGTCCCCCCCCTTGATGGTCCCTTCATCTTAACTATCCCATTTATCATCATTTACATATATATATAACACGTATAAACGTAAATCTATCATTTAATCACCTCCTAAGGTCCTCAGATTGACTCCAGCATTGGTTGTTCCCATTATGTAACCTAATTATACGATATTATCCCATTTCTCACTATATACGTCTTAATAAATATTAATAATAATCGAATATAGGAATTTACATGTAAGCGATAAGTAAATCATCACAAATTAGTTATTTCAAAAACTTCTAGCCAAACCTTTCACTTTTGGTAAGGTTTTATCTCCCTCCCAACGCAATATTTCATCATTAATAATTATTTCTAATATCAATCTATAGTCTAAGTATACTATTTATTACTTTATTTAACTCAATTATGA
>Ga0115006_10002238_pt1 | contig 12605 bp, 5 predicted proteins | sample ArcOceMetagenome_3_FD_88943 | JGI IMG/M metagenome (GOLD analysis project Ga0115006, IMG submission 88943) | Marine eukaryotic phytoplankton communities from Arctic Ocean - Arctic Ocean- Svalbard ARC20M Metagenome | ecosystem: Environmental > Aquatic > Marine > Oceanic | place: Arctic Ocean...
AAAATGTGGACTTTTTGTTGCACTCTAATGGACAGATCACTGTTGTTTCCTTTCAAACTCCTTCCACTGACCCAGGTGTATTTAATGTAACATTAACTACGGTACCTTGTGAAACGCAATGTGGGGTCACCTTTTCATTCACCCAAAGACTATCAATCCAAGTTGTAGACCAGATTCCCTTGAAGGGTCCCTTACAGCTTGGCGGTACCATGACCATGGACGTCGTGTTGAAAAACCTACGACCCACCGTTGCGATTTCTGACTTTATTGTGCGGTTCGGCATTGTTGCCCTGAATGTTACTAAGGTCACCTTTTCTGACTTCGATTTAGCGACGATGACAGTAATGGTTCCATCGCACTCAGTCGCAGCTGTTGTGGATGTTCTAATTACGATCCGTAATGGGCCGTATGCAGAGACGGTAGCTCTGAAGTATCTCTATTTCGATGGAAATGCTCTGAGAACCGTAACTCTCGCGCCCACGTTCGTGCCAGTTTCTAGATTGGTTTCAGGTTCGACGGTATGGTTGCGCCCTGAAGTGGCCGTCACCTTAGCGAATTTTCCGGAGAGTCTGAATGTTTCGAGTATTACAGTCTTTTGTGGCGAATCAGAGGCAGAGGTTATCAGTATCTTTGACATGAATACATGTGTGGAGGGAGCAGTAGTCGACTGCCGACGAACTAAATTTGTGCTGAGGCTTCCTGCAGTGACGTCACCGGGGGTTCGAAATATCACCGTGTCTGCAACGCACGAAAAAATTGTTTTCGGTGCCATTGACTATATTGAGGGATGTGATTTCGAAAAAATGTGTGGTGAATCAAAGGTTCCAGATTTGTTGCGTCTCCTTGCAACACTAACGGTTGTGTGTGACCTGACTAAGTGTGTTGATCCGAATTCTTTACCTCCATCAGAAATTGTGCATGTCTCAAGCACGCAAGGGCTGATCTCCGGGGGAGAATCGGTGCATGTGCGATTGCTGAACTTTCCCTTTCTGCACGCATCTGGCATTTCAGTGGTGTTCAAGACGGCACGATTCACCAGATTCGCCAATATTTCTGGCCCCTCCATTGCAGTCGGCTCATCGTTGCAAGCAAGTGAGGCTCAGCTGCATATCATTACCCCGAGGATGGTGGATGATGATGTTGAGATAGCCACAGTCACTTTATCTGCTACTCTCGGAAAAGTCCGAAAAGAGGCAAGCTTTGTCTTTGAATATCTTCCTTTGATCCAAGGACCGGCTGTGGTCAACGAGTTTGCGCCAAAAACAATTCGACGGACAGAAAATTTACTCTTATCTGTTGAACTAGCTAATTTCCCGAGAATTCAGATGCCATTTAATGCTAGCAAAATCAGGGTGCAATTGAATGACACTGATGTAAGTGCCAAGGCGGTTCTATCATCCACCAGAAAGTACACCCAAGTCATAGTCTCGGTTGCTAAGCCCTTGAAAGGGTGGAAATATGGACCACTGCGTTTAAATTTATATCATATCGAACACGGCATAGAGCGTGCGGCTAGCATTGACGTGATGGTGGTTCCTACGCCACCTCCGAAAGTCATAAGTCTGTTTCCAAGTGGTGGAGTCTCCATTGAGGAGGCTGAAGTAAGCTTGGCAATTGCTTATCTGGACACGGAGGCTGAAATAACCGTGGATGGTGGAGCCAGCGTGCTTGAGGCTATGCCGACTCACGAGAGTGCCTGCACCGAGCGTGATTGCTCGTCCTTTGAGCTCAAGCTTCTCCTTCCTGCGTTTAAGGGCAATTCAACAATGCCTGTTTATGTTCAGTATCAAGTTGTCACCGGCTCCGTTGTTGCCTCGTTTAAATTTCGATACGACAGACCTGATACTCCGAATGTCAAATTGGTTTCTCCTGCTAAGCAAACTCTGATGTCAGAAGCAGGCCACGACGAAATTCAAGTGCTCATCTCCAATTTTCCGACGGCGAGCTGTATGGCAAAAAGGTCATGTGCGCAAGAGGCGAAAGGTGCCACCATTCAGTTCGGAGATGTTGCAGGTGTGATCAAAAGTTTATCCAACGTCGAATCGAATGGGCTTCTGGACATACGAATATTCGCCCCATCCTCAGTGATGCAACCACAGTCTGTCACCGTCCAGGTTGTTCAAGGCGAGGCTGCTGCGTGTTTCGAGTACATATATGCCATGCCGCCGGCGCGCGTCAGCCCTGCGGATGCTCCCCTGGTCGGAGGAGTACTCGTAACTATTACCGCAGTTGGTTTCCCTTCTTCCGAAGACATTGAGAACATGTGCAAATTCCACGTATCGTTTGGTGGGATGGAGGCCAAGACGTTTTTGGCTGTGAATCACGAATTTGACCATCATGGTGGCAGGCCACAGGTGAAGGTTGCGGTGTTAGTTCCGCCTGTTGACTCTGCAGGATCAGTCGAAGGCCATTTGTGGTTGAATTGTTCGCATACATTCGAGAATACGGGTGAGGCGGTTGCTAATTTCGACTTTGAGTACTTTAGACCTCCGCAGGTTTTGCGCCTGGTTCCAGACAAGGTAGCTGTCGACAGACAAAGTCTTGTGCAAGCTGTTGTGCAGAACTTTCCTTTATTTCCAGACATAACACATCTGCAGCTTACAATTGGGAATCGGACTTGCGATGGTCAACTGTGTGCAATCAAAAGCTTCTCGCATTCTGCATCATCGACAAAGTTTACAATACAAGTTCCCTCAGGCATGTCAGAAGGGCCTCAGATGATACGTCTTGAGTACATCCCACCAGATAAGTTGGACAGAAGTGCCAAATTCGCGCAAGCTGCAGTCGAATATTACCAGCCTCTACCCACAGTGTTGGTGGCACGATGGTGTCGCAAGTGCAATGAGGGACAAGCGTGTATTGCAGGAGGAAAGTGCAAAAACGGAGAGGATCCAATGATGGGGGCTGCTGAGCTGTCAGACAGCATCAGTACAGATAATGTCGTCAGCATTATCGTGGAAAACACACCCGATTTCTCCAATTTGATTGATTCAGCAGGCTTAGTGAAACAGGATTCAAACATGCATGTCCAGGTCACATTTGGCGGAATCGTTGCTTCGCTGCAGCGCATTCTGATCTCAAGCACGCACCGTGTCGTGCTTCAGGTTCAAGTGCCGCCAGATATCACGACGGCTGGCAAAGTGTTCCTGGAGGTAAGTTTGCACATGCCCCCTGCACTGCCATTGAATGCTACGACAGATTTCAGGTTTTTGGATCCAAAGTATACCGTGAGCAGCAGCACAAAAGACTTTTCAAGCGTCGATTCAGCTGCGTTTTTGGCCAATGTCACGAACCTGCCAGTGAGCAAATTTGGTGCCGCAGACGAGATCGAAATTCAATTTCATGGTCTCAGCGCCAAATCATTTTCGGTGATTTCATTCCAAGCACCTTCCACGCTGCAACTGGCTATTCTCCCACCTGACTTGCATCTTTCAAGATCAGATGGAACATTCGGGGCTGTCTTCATGTCAATTTCGCTCCGCTCCGACCCGTCTGTCTCTGCGCAGATGCAAACATTCTTTTGGGCGCCACCTGATATTTTGTCTGCTGAATTTGACGCCAAAGGTACAGCGATTGTAGTACATTTTGACCAGCCAACTGATTCAGCAGGAATGGCGACGGGCGATACTGATTGTGCAAACATTTTGGTCCAGACGTCGCTTTCTGTGTTGGGTGATATCTCCGAGTGCGTGTGGAAATGTGACTCTTCCATGAGCATCATGCTAGGCAGTGGGGCAACCATTGTCCCAGGTTTTGAGATTGGGGTGCAAAACATCAGGTCGCGCAATGGAGTATCTAGGCCCTCCACTGCCGTCAAGATGGTCAGCGCTTGTCCGGAGCCGATTGCTCCGTCCATTTCTATCGACGCACCTGCCGAAGTTGATCCCTGTTCTCCCTTGCAGATCAGGGCGATGGCTGAAAGCCCTCGAGCTCTAGTATACCAGTGGAAGTGTATTGACGATGTGACTCTGAATCAGAAGCTTTCGCTGATCTCAGGGCCCCTACTTTCTCTAAATTCTGGTACACCCGAGATGCCGGCAAGCGATCGAACATACACGATAGCGGTCACTGCTGTAGACTTTCAAAATATAGCGAGCGAGGAGGTCAGGTTTTCAGTATACAAAAAGAGCTCCCCGAGCCCATCAGTCCGTTTTTCTCCGGCGAGCCTCAAGACTGGCACGTCAGAGTCTGTCCTCGTCAGGGCTGCTGCTGCTTTCTCCGGATGCCCTGTACGTAAGGAAGCAATGAATTTTGTCTGGAAGCAGTTGTCAGGACCTGCCCTTGATCCTGTGTACTTGAAGCCGCAGGCACAATTGTACATACCGAGAGGAGTGCTATCGCCAGCTTCCCAGTATACGCTTGAGGTAACTGTTGAAATGGAGAGTGATCCATCTATTTCATCACGTGGCAAATTCACATTTGAGGTTGCTTCGTTGCCTTTGATTGCTAATATACCCAGTAGCAAGATCGAGGCGTCGACGGAAAAGGCTTTCACTCTAGACGGCAGCGATTCGAGAGATCTCGATATCGCCGCGGGAAGCTCCCAGGGCCTGAGTTTTGCCTGGACGTGCACGCTTTTCGACGGGTCCACGACAGAGCGATGTCGCGATACGACTGGTGATGTGCTCAACTTCAAGACGGTGGCCCAGATTGAAATCGAGAAAGGCGTGCTTGCGCCGACGACACAAAACCCGTACATGTTTACGCTGACAGTTTCTAAGGGCCAAAAATTGCCGCACACAACCAGTGTACCTGTCGTCGTACTCGACCGCTATGTACCAACAGTGAACATTCGCACAAGTACTGCGCGAGTGAAGTCAGACGGCTCTAGGATGATCAATGTCGGCGAGAAAGTGGTGCTTGAAGGAGTTTGCGAAGATGAAGGTGCATCTCTGGGGTGGCTGATTTCTCCCCAGGTGGATATGCATGATCTGGACTCCTTTCCAATGGGTCGACAAGGCACTTCACTCGTCATAGCACCAGGAGCCTCAGTACTGCAGGAGGGATCCATCTACACATTCATGTTCTCATGTGAATCCAGGGGCAACATGGGCACAGCAAGCTTGGATTTGGAGGTCAATTCTGCGCCTAGAGGTGGCAAATGCAGTGCATGCGTTGCAGATATGCCCGGATGCTCTAAGGAAGGCGCCGCGCTGGTCGACAGGTTTGTCATGACCTGCACGGACTGGGCAGACGTTGATGGCCCCATCGAGTTTCAATTTGGGTACGAGCTTAGAAGTGGAGTCGAGGCCGGAAGTCGGCTGTGGTTTGAGAAATCTTATCTGCCGCAAAAGATTTTACAACTACCTTCAGGAGACATCATATTGATGGCACGTGTGTTCGATTCGTATGGTGCTTCGACTCAAATAATGCGGGAACACGTGGTGGTCAGCAGCTCCAGGAGGCGCGTCCGAGGTGACTCAAAGTTCGATCGAGTGATAGATGCAATTACCTCAAGACTGCAGACACAAGATATGAGTGGAGTTAATGAGCTCACAGCTACAGCCGCAGTTGAAATCTCGCTTGATTTGCCAGCGGACGCCGTCTCCATTGTCCGAACGCTCATCAAAAAGCTCTTATTTGCTCAATCTTCAGCCGTAGTCAATCCCGTATACCAATGTGAATGCCTGCAGGCAGCGCACAAAGTCACGTCACTGGCCGCAATCCAAAGCCCTCAATCGCTACAGCAAGCGACTCACCTAATGCATCGCCTAGCTCAAGGTCAATCGCAGGGTGTGATCGCTGAATCTTGTGCAAAGTTTGCAATTGATATTGTGGGTAGAGCTCTTACCTATCAGCGAAATAATCAGACAACGTTCGGCGCCACTTTTATGTCCGAAATGTCTTCTGGACTGGAGCACACACTATCGAAACTCGGTGCCACGCTAGCACATCGAGAAAGCACTACCCTTTCAACCCATTGCTCAAAACACACCATGATCAAATTGCTGCTGGCAGAATTTGAGGCCAGGAGCTTGGTCTTGTCCTCAAACGGTGATGCGCACGATGTGCGGTTTCCTCGCAGCTTTGCGACGGCTGCAGCGCCTGATGTCGTTCATGATCCTGTCGTCGCTTACTTCCGCTCACACTCGTTTGTACCAGCCATGCAGAGCAATCTAATTTCTGTTGCCCCCCTGGTAGGTGTTACACTATTCAAACAAAACATGCAGGAACTGGCCATTGCAGGGCTTCCAAATGGTATTTTATTGACTATTCCGATCAATACTACTGGTCTGAATCTTGTGGAGAGAGAAAATCGCAAGGCCCGGCTCCAGTGCGTGTATTGGGATGATGTCAAAGGCCTTTATGCTAGCAGTGGCTGCAGTATTGTTCGCAGCAACGACTCCTGGGCGCAATGTTCGTGTAATCATTTGACAGAAATCACTGTAGTAGACGATCAAGGAATTGTGCCGTGTGGTGATGGTGTGAAGCATCCCGGAGAGGCATGCGATGATGGAAATGTTGTAGATTGTGATGGGTGCAATTCGAGATGCGAGATCGAAAATTTGACGGAGACAGGATGTGTGAAGCATGACGCACCGATGGAAGACACGAAAATGACATTTTTCGTCACATTCCAAGTTGTCCTGCCGATGGCAGCGAGTGATTTCTCAGCTGACAAGAGACTGAGTTTCCAGCGAGCAATTGCAGCAGCGGCTGGCGTGGACTCAGACCAAGTCAAAATTGAAAAAGTGCAGGTATCCGTGAATCGTCGATCGGATAGGATCGAAATCTTCGTCAGCATCGTAGTAAATGACGGCAACGCTGCTCTTTCTATTGTGTCTCGGCTGACAAAGGACAGCATCAACATCCAGTTGTCCACGGTATGCACTTCTTAGGCTGCACCAGTCCACGCAAGCTCCCTGCTATTTGCAAGTACACGCTTTCCTCAAAGTATCGTGAATACTGCAGCTAGGTGTCGGAAACGTAAATCATATAAGCTCGCTATTAATGCGTACTTTTCTCTCTGCCAGGTCGGGCTGCCAGAGATTACGATTTTAAAAGCCGTGTCAATTATTTCAGAGGCGGAAAGATCGGTGGAAGTTGAGGAATTGGTGCCTGTTTCGCCACGAGGTCTTTGCCTTTGATATCTCCTTACCACTGCCCTCAGTTCCAGAAATTGTTCCAGCAAGTGTAAGTATCTTGCTTTTTCAGCCATAATTATCGCTAGCAATGCTCCATGACACGCTGACAAAGTGCTGTGAACCTATTTTCAGAAGCAAATTTGAATTCTGCTCAAAATTCTTCATCTTCAACATGTGGGCCGGGGTCTGTCTGTGTATTGGTTGTAGCCTCAATTTCTGGCGCTATGGGCTTGCTGATTCTCTGCCTCTGCCTTCTGTGGGCATGGTAAGTAATTTAAGGCTCGAAGGATTGTTTGTCGGGGGAACACCTGCTTTGTATGGGACTGATTTGTGTCGTTTTGCGCAGGGGCATTTGCACTTGCCAACTTCCTGACAAAGGCGCAAAGGATGACGCCGACACGTGGATGGAGTGGGGGCATGATATCGCTGCACAGCGCTCTGAAATCCCTCTCAAATTGCAGGGAGAACCGTCTCTCAGATTGCAGGGAAGCGCATCTCCTGGGGGCATTCGAAGGAAAAGTCTCTCCTTCAATTTCAGCACCTATAGTGCCCATGCCGTGTCAGAAGAGGTGTCCACCCGTGCAATTTCCCTATCAGACTATGAGTCCGAGCTTGAGGTGGGTCCTGAATTTGCCGATGAAGAGGGAATCAATTTGAATAATCCAGACATGAGCAGGGAGCTGGGAGCATCGGGGGAAGACGATGCTGCTGCTGGCGTTATGATACAAATCTCCGAGGCTCTTGCAAAAGATCGAGAGACATCTTTCAAGAGAGAGTCAGGACGCAAGGATCTAAGAGATGGCCGTGGCTCGTGGCTGTCTCCGGTGTGTCAGGACGTGCGCTTGCGCCTGTCCCAGCTTGAACGTGCCGGTTCAGAGACTTGGACTCTGCCGGTGACGGCAATTCCAACGGACAATGCAAAAGGCCTCGGTCTGCTGCTCGTCCGTGAAACTCCAGATTCGTTGTGTACCGTTCAAGACATGCAACCATATGGTGTTGCGGCCATGGATGGACGCATTCAAATCGGAGATCAATTGCTGAGTGTTGATGCCGTGCCGTGTCATGGCCGATCTCTCGAAGATATTGGCCGATCACTTCGTGAAAAGATGTGCTCAGACACTGAGAACGCGACCTTTCCAATCAGTCTCCGTCGCAATCACAAGGTTCGTTTGTCTTTGTGTCTCGCCTATTCCCCTGCGATTGCTTACTTTCCCCCCAACACACGACTGCAGGAACTCGAAATTGTTCTAGGAGGATCGAGTACTGAACCTCTGGCCAACTCTGCACTCGTCCATTCACTTCCAGAAGAAATACATGCGGAAGCTGATAATGGCCCACATAAATCCTTTGGCAATACATCGCGAAACATGGATCTGGCTTCTAGGGAACCATTGCGCAATGCGAATGACCCGAGTGTTATTACAGAGATGCCACAGACCGCAGAAGCTGAACGTCCTAGCACGCCACCATCACCAGTTGTGATGAGCTCACCAGGCCCAATTGTTGCCCTAGGTGCTGCGGACAGCGATGAGGAGGCACATCCAACAAAGATGTGGACCGAGATTCATCAATTGAAACAGCAACTATTAGAGGAGCTCCACGTTTTCGAAGATTTGACGAAGCCACTCAAGCAGTCTGCCTCCACCAAACAAGACGGAACGGCAATCCCCGTCGGCAGAGTTCTCCAACCAGAAACCGACGGTGACTTAGGCTCCGGCGTGCCGGAGGAGGTACCGACGGGGATTGGAGAGGCAAAGCAGCAGATGCACAAACTGGACGGGTATACCATGGAGGAGGTAAGAATGAGGCAAGAGCGTGACCAACGAATGCAGTCCGAATTAGCAAGGCTTCGGTCTGAGGAGGAAGAGCAGTCAATGGCTGAGGAATTGGCTAGGCGTCAACTTGAAATAGCAAAGAAACGAGCCAAGGAGGCAAAGTTATTGGCGTTGGCCGCGCAAGAGGAGGCATCTGCCGCCCGCGAAGTCGCCACGACGGAAAGGTCTGGATGTCTTGGTGGAGAGGAAATTGTGTAGGCACGCGGAGGTAGAGGCACAGACGGAGATACGGTAATGAGCAAGGTAATGAGGAAGCTCGGATGGGTGTAAGTTCGAGAGTGATTAGTGGTTGTGTGTTATACCAAGCCTTCTGACTTTTTTGCTCTGGTTCAGGATTAAAGCCGAGATTGCACGCGAAGAGAAGACTCGGTGGGCAGCGTCACCAGAACCTCCATTTCAGACCAGTATGGGAGAAGTTTCTGGACAACCGCACATGGCATCACCTTTGCGCTTTCAATCCTCGGCCACACTGCTACCATCTGCCCCTGACGTTACATCGAATTCGATGTCCACGAATGGATGGAATCCATTCGTGCACGCTGCATCTTCCCAAACAGCACAAGCGATACCACAACCGGGCGAACGCACATCGGCTCGACAAGATTCAGCAGATATGCACTTATATCAGCCATGGCAGCTGCTTAATTCCTCCCCTGTCGCAGGAGGAGGGGATCGGGGCCAAGTTTTTGACGGTTCGCCATTATTCATCAATTCACAGATATATGTCAACTCTCCAGGAATGCAAGCGCAAGGAGAGGCTTCTGTGTCGCATTTGCCAGAGAACTCTGCAGCGCAATCCTTGCAGGACGTGACGGCTATTCTGAGATACTTGGGGGCTCGCGGCACCGCTGACGTCGGGCACGGGCTTTTGACAAGAGCTACAGAGGGCAGAAGTTCGCTGAGCGCGATTGGAGCGACGGCCACCACTCAATCACGTCTTTCTGGTTTGACAGGTTTTGACAGACAGGGACCGGCCAATGAAAGAGTCGAATTGGTTCTGCCGCCTGGATGGATGAGATGTGAGATCTGCAATAATCCAATCAGGACGGACTGGGTTTCATGCCCGAAATGTACATGCCAGTATCCGCATCCGCGCAGCAATTAAAGTTTATGTAATATTCGTATTGAAACCGACGGCGGCCCCAAAAGTGAAGGCTGCTCAGAATGCAAAATTTTACTTGTAAATATTCAAACATGGAAAGCCAATAAAAATGATCTGTACTAGAAAATACAAATCTAGGTTTTAAATAAGAGTGATCACTGTCTAGAACTTACTACTCGAATCATCCTCGTCTCCATGCGGCCCATCGTCGACAACCTTTGGGGCGAACATTCGCATCCCGTCAACTTGCACCCACCTAGCATTTTCTCCTCCTGCCCCCACTCCTCTCTCCTCTCCTCTATCGGACCACTCGGCCCTTCCTAACCCGACGCCCGTCCCGTCAAAGCCATACGGGGATGCCACAGGGATTGTTATCCTACCAGGCCCAGCACGAGGATCCTGCGCTGAACGTTGCCTCGGATCCCTTTCTCTGAATTTGGCAAATCCGTCAATAGGACGTGCTGGCGGCGCATACAACTGATCTGCGCCTCGGAGCGTAAAGTTGGGCGGCCCCATTCCGGGCGCGTTTGGGCTGCGCACGTGCACTTCGTTAGTTACGTTACGCGAGCGTGACTCTTGGCGCATGCGATCATGAATCCACACAACTTCTACACACCCACTCGCACACTGAAGGCATGTCTTACGGGCTAGCAGTGAAGGGTAGGCGGTCATGTTCACCCCCAAATGCAATTGGAACATCTCGCACAAACTGGCCCCCCATCCCAACCGCACTCCCACGACGACCATCCAGCGAAAATCCCTCAAATTCCCCTCCAGTACCAAACGACCCCCCTCCAATTGCGAAACCACCCCCGAAATTAAATCCCTCGAACTCCGCTCCAGGTCCATCATCCAGCCCGCCTGTGCTACCTCCGCTCACCAAAAAATTGCTCCGTCCTCCCCCACCCGCAAAATTGCCTGCGCCGTCTCCTCGTCGGCCGCCGGACATGATTTCTTTAAATTCATCGCCTCCTCCTAGGCCGCGAACTACGAAATCGACACCAGCATCTCTTCCCTCTTCACCTGCAGGGAGATCAGGAAAGGCAGGCGACTTGTTGCCTGTTCTCATCCGCACCCGTTGACGAGCATACGCCTCCTTGAAGGCACACGATCCTATCTCTCCAGCGCCCTCGCCACTTGTACACGCTTCCCCATCCCCAGCCTCACCCGCAAATGGAAAATCACGGGCATACAAGGCCTTCCATAGCAAGTTGCTGCTGCAAATAGACTTGAATCGCCGGCTAAGCGAGGGCAGACGCTCGACAAGTTCGGTCGGTAGGTGCATCATAGCATCTGGCATTGTGCAGGGAGAAATGATGTTGAAAGGGATTGCAGTCAGGCTCAGACGAGTGCCGGCAACGAGTAGGGTCAATGATCTCTACTTCTTGGTTTGCACATTGGCACGCAGACCATAGAAAAAACAAGCGAGACGGACAGACAAGGTGCACATGCGCAGGCACGTTCAATAAATGGAGCGCAATACTTACGCATGAGCTCCTCGTCGCTGTACTCCATCAGCTCAATGATCATTTCCCGCGCTCTGCCGTTCTGGGCCTTTGGCTCTCTTCCCACGTCAGCACCTTGTATGACCCCAGCTGTCCCCGGCCCCTCTTCCCCTCTGTCCCCCATTGCCCCCAAAGAAACCAACACAGAATTCAGATCGAAACGAGGCAATGCCGCGAGAGAGTCTCCACCTTGACGGAGCTTATCATGCCCGTGCCCGCCCTCTCCGCCCAGCCCCGACCTCTCAACTGATCTTTCATTGTGCCCTGCATTACGCTCAGAAGGAGACGCGGAGGCGAGTGACGCCAACGTCTCGGCAAATTCATCGAGAGCACTTGCTTCCTTCTGCGCTCTTTCATTCCAGCTGGAGGGCACACAGCGCAAATCAGGGCGCAGTGCATCCCTGCAGCGGACCGTGACGTGATTTGCTGGAGGTTGATTGTGCATGCGGTGAACAATTTGCATGTGGTGAAGAAAGAAACGGGCCACGACAAATTTCAAGCCACACACACTCCCTTGGCAACAAAAGCTATCACACATGCACGTGCGCGCGCGCGCACGCACGTGCGTGCGTGCGTCTCTCTCTCCCTTGCTCTCTCTCTCTCTCTTACCCCAATTCATCAAAGAGGTCAAGAAATTGCCGAACGAGCAGAGAATCTTGCTGCAGCCGACGTTGCTCATCGAGATACGTTGTGGAACGGAAGCCCTCGCCCCCCATCGCGCCATTCTCCGCACCTGCTCCGTCCACGACCAAATGTCCACACATACAGAAACAAATGAGAAAGAGAGGTGACTATTGCCACGCACGCACCCAGCCATGCGAGACGAAGATGCGGGCATGAGCCAATTAGGGTGTGCATGTGCGGGAATGTCTGTATGTGTAAAGCTTGAGAGCACCAACCTTGCCCCTCCGCGCCGGTACCCCAGGCACTCCCGCAAGCGACGCCTGTGTTCGCGTGTTCATGTTGGTAGGCTTCGGTAAATGGCACGCATGCATGCACACATGCATACGCTTTTACACACACACACACACACACACACACACACACACACACACACACACACACACACAGCGCCTCT
>Ga0115006_10002239_pt1 | contig 12603 bp, 4 predicted proteins | sample ArcOceMetagenome_3_FD_88943 | JGI IMG/M metagenome (GOLD analysis project Ga0115006, IMG submission 88943) | Marine eukaryotic phytoplankton communities from Arctic Ocean - Arctic Ocean- Svalbard ARC20M Metagenome | ecosystem: Environmental > Aquatic > Marine > Oceanic | place: Arctic Ocean...
GACAGGGCCGCCGTCCGCGCCGTGCGCGCCGCCCGCGCCATGCCGCACTCTTGCCCGCGCCGGCGACACTTGGCCCCGAGTCTTGGGGGTTCGTGGACACTTGCTTTTTTTGTTTTGTTTTTCAGCCCACGAACCATCGGCAACCGCAAGAAGCGTTTGAACAACGCTTCCACAGCGGCAGCGGCAGGCGAGGTCCACGGCGCCGGGGCTCTGGCGCGGGGGGGTCTGGCGAGCGAGCGGTCCGCACCGCGACGCCAGGCGGCATCCACCGCGCGCCGCGCTGTCGACCGGGCACACATGCGCCAGTGACCGGACCCCGGTCAGGCGCACACCGCGCGGGGGGCCAGCGGCGGACGGGGAAATACGTGAGGCGCAATGCCGTACCCCGACCCGCGAGAGCTCTCGGTCGCCAATGTCGGCAGCAACCTGCGGCCACGCGCCGCGACCCGCGACTTGCGCTCCTCGGTGAGGCCGCGCCCCGCGCAGCACGCGGGCGCGCTGTGCGGCGCGGCGGGTGCGCCAAGCGCGGGGGGCGCTGCGGCGCGGGGCGCGGCCAGGCCGCGCGTTGCGGCCGGCCGGCCCCGGGATGTCCGCGGGGAGACGCGATCGACCGTGGCAGCATGTGGCGGGTCTGACGCAACCCCACCTCCCGCACCTCCCGCACCCCCCGCACCTCCCTTTTGTCACCTCTGCTCAACCCGGCAGCTCACGTCGCTTGGCGGCATCCGCGTAGAGTCGAAGAACACGTACATGGGCAGGGACGCCGAGGGCGGCAAAGTGCTGCAGGAGGCGCGAGCGAATCACCTGCAGCGGCAGCTCGGGAGCACCGGCAAGTACATCCGCGTGTTCCCCGCGGTCGCCGAGTTTAAGGATACGGAGCCCAATGTCACGCACCTGCTCACCATCACAGTGGTTAACCGCAGCGACCACGTGCAGCGCATTCGCTTTGTGCCGCCGAAGCTGAAGCAATTCGCGCTCCACCAGATTCCCTCGATGCCTGTTGCTCCTGGGCTCGAGGTGTCGGCAGACTTGGAGTACTTTGCGCCGGTCGACGGTGATTTCGAAGATGAAATCACCGTCATGTGCGAGTCGGACAAAATCAAAGTGCCCGTGTATGCGTTCGCGCCGCGCGCCGAGCTTTTCTTCGACAGCTACTGCTTGTTTGGCGCTGTGCCGCCCCTGAGCACAAACATCCGATACGTAGACGTCGTGAACCGTGGCAAAAAGGCCGCTGACTTTGAATTCCTCCGCGACGACACTTTGGCCTTCACCGTGGAGCCCATGGTTGGCCGCCTCGGCCCGGACGGCAGCGATGAGTGTTTCATCCGCGTCAAAGTTACTTTTTCCCCCGGTGAGGATTTGGGCGTGCAGCGGGCTCTCGTGCAGGTAAAGGTGAATGGAGCAGTGATTGCCGAGCCTCTAGACATTAGTGCGCTTGTCGCGAGGCAGCAGCTCGAACTGGTTTCTCCCGAGGGGTCGGGACGCCTGCCGTCACTGCAGTTTGGAACGGTCTACATCGGCGAGACACGGGAGCTGCCTCTGGTGCTGGTGAATGACGGGCCCGAGCCAGTTGAGGTGACGAGCGTTGTCAACAGGCAAGACGGGCATGAGAAGGAGGAGCCTTACTGGACAATTGTCGCCGCGCAAAACTCACTCGAGCCCTTCGAGCAGCGTGCCTTGACCGTTACATACCACCCACACCCTCGTCCTATCGTCAAAGGGTTCAAGGAGCAGCTCAAGCTGTCTGAGCAGCGCGAGGATCACGAGGTGCCAGCAAACTTTACAGGCACGTGCGTGTCGTCAACAGAGGAGATCCAGACAAATATCAAGTTGATTGGGCGTGCTGTGACGCCCGAAGTCACTCTGTCGCATTTCACAGTCGAGTTTATAGACACACCCACAAATGCAAGCACTGAAGTTGCCATCAAAATCCGCAACCACAACGACGAGTTGCCGATTGTGTTCGAGTGTGAAAAAGTGCCGCATTTCCGCATTCGCCCGGCCAAGGGACGCCTGTTGCCGTATCAGTCACTTGAACTCGTCACCTCCTTCCAGCCTGCGCAGCGTGGTCCACACTCACAGACGATTCCAATTATTTTGTACGGCAGCACTGGACAGAGGGTGGGCATGGTGGACTTGAGGGTCATTGGGCATTGTCACGAAGAGGGCAAAAAGACGATGATTGGAGGTCCGCAGGCGACAGATGCAACTTTCAAACCGAAGTTTACGTTCCAAGGTCCTGAGCAACTACATATCCAGAAAACCGCGCCACGCACGAAATGGGAGCGGGAGAGCTGCTGGATTAAATTCCCACCCGTTGTCGACGACGTGACCGTGGCCTACACGTTTGAGGCGGAGCGCTTTGACGAGCTCAAACAAAATCAGGACAAATATTTGGCCTGGTTGCGCATGAAGCACGCAGAACGCGAGGCAAAAGTGTCAATGGCCGAAAGCGTCGAATTCGCACTCGGTAACCACATTACCGGAGTGAACTGCGGCGACCCGAAAGCGGATCCTGACTACGAAAAGCCGGGCCTGGATCTGGGTATGTTTGGGTTGCCGACAAAAGGGTTGCCGTCGACAAAGACGATGAAAGAGCCTGCCTTGCACCTTCCGGTGGCCGATGAGCCACTCTATTTGAAACACCGTCCAGGCGAGGGGCCGACCTACATCAAACCCAAATCCGTTGCGATGGACGAAAACCGCTTGATGCTCAGCAAATTCAAGCCGCACCCTACTTCAAAAAAGGAGAAGCAGGAATGCTCGGCGTTCTTGAATCCCAAGCAGATCATGCAAATTGCGACACACCCAGCGAAAATGGATTTCGGACCGGTGTGCATCCAATCCGACAACTCAAAGTCTTTCTTCGTTAGCAATGGCACATTGCAAAATCTGATCGTGCGCATCGACACTCATGGACACAAAGCGCTGGAAAGGAGCAAACCAGAGACACAGGTCATTCCTCCTGGTGCCACTGCTGGTTTTGACATTACGCTCTACATTGAATCGCCAACTTCTCTGGAAACCAAGTTTACTTACATTATCAATGAGCACCACAGTTTTGAAGTACCAATCACGGCGAAAGCGGTGCCTGTGATGCTTAGCATGTCTCGCGAGAAGATCAATTTTGCCTTCAGCGCAAGCTCCAACTCTATGTCTGCGCCTGAGGTGCTCTATCTGATCAACCCCTCGAACAACCTTGCGGAGTACAAGATCGAGTCCCATCCCAATTTTTCTGCCTTCCCGGCTACGGGCACGGTAGAGCCTATGAGTCAAGAGGAGGTTCAGATTTCATACAAACCTGGGCAGCAAACAGCGCATGAGGCAACGTTAAAGATTGAAGTGCTTGGCGGCAAACCAATGACTCTCGAGTGTCATGGCGAAGCGGATGAAGGCAATTTAGAATGCAGGCCCAAGAGCGCAGACTTTGGATCCGTAGCTGCAGGGACGTCAGTGCGGAAGGCTTTCACGCTCACAGGGAAGGGCGACAATGTGAATGTGTTTTTCGTCGATCCCGATGAGTTGAAGATTCGTTGTCCAGGGCTTGTGGTAGTGCCAGATAAGGGCATGATTCCCCCGGGAGGTGTGTGTGTGTGTGTGTGTGTGTGTGTGTGTGTGTGTGTGTGTGTGTGCGCGCGCGCGCACGTGCGTGCTTGAGCGCGTGGGAGCGTGCGCGCGTGCGTGGAGCATCTTGACCACGCGTTTCGTATATTGCACATGCGGTCATGTAATCCTGGCTGATCTCATCGTCGTTTGTCATCAACAGGGAATATGCAGCTGGTCGTATCCGTCAAGGCAGATAAGCCACTCAAGCTGAACACATATTTTGTGGTCCAAGTGCGTGGTGGTAAGAATATCAAGGTGCCCGTCAAATGCAACATCGACGTGCCTACAGTCACTATCAAACAAGATGAGGTTGACTTCGGATCGATCTACCTGGGCGCTACGGGCACGCAACCGCTGAACATAGAAAATACCTCAGACATTCCTGCCATCTTTACTCTGGATTTGCGAAAATATCCGGAATTCGGCGTCAATATCCCGGAAGAGCTTGAACACGAAGACGATTCGGACGAGCAGCAGGGGAATCATCAGGCAGAGCTAATGCCTGAGAGCGTTCTGACTGGTCCATTGGCGAAATTTTCGATTGCACCGAGATCTGAAGGCAAAATCATGTTGACATATTCACCAGCGTCGCTATCAAATCCTGCTTTCGAGTTGCCTTTAACGTTATTGGGGGTTGTAGGAAAGGATGCCAAGGCGTTGCGCCGCGCGGTGAGTGGCGAGGCTAACAAGCCCCGACTGCTCTTGTCCACGCCTTCAGTTGACTTTGAGAAGCGAATCGTTGTCAATGAGAACATGGTCAACTTCAATTACTCCATGGAGATCACGTTGACCAACTGTGACGATGACAACTGTCTGTTGGATGCGCGCCTCGAAGGCGATCTTGTCAATGAAGGAGTATTCAAAATGCAAGATTCGACAGCTGATCTGGCACCGGGCAAGTCACACACGCTCAATGTGTCATTTATCCCACGTTCCGACGGCGAGTTCAGGTGCCACTTGCGGATTTACACCGACAACAATTTCCAAGAGCCCTACTTTGATCTCGTTGTCATGGGGTCGGGAGTGTATCCAAGTCTAGGTTTCGATAGGCGGGAGATCATGCTGCCGGTCACTCCCGTCGGCCAGCAGAGCACAATTGTATTCGAGGTGATCAACTATGGATACGACAATTTGAATCTCAAATACTCGCTTCCGGCTGATGCTACGACTGTGCCGATGAGTCTGAACTTTCCGAACGGAATGATGACCAATGTTGTCAACACTCGGCTGCCCGTTGAGCTGACGTTTTCAGCAAAAAATAGTATGTCATTCCAAACGAAGATCGATTTTTTGGACCACAATGGAAACAAGTTTTCCATTCCCGTTATCGGAACCACAGATGCTAGCATTCTTACAGTGTTTCCCTTCCTTCAACTGCATAGCGAGAGCATAGTGATCAAGGGCGGTGAACGACCTCCTTATCTAAAAATTACTGGCCCACTGCACTCTGGCGTGCTCAATGAAGACGGTGAAATTGAAATGGAAGATGCCCTGACATCGCCCGTGAACGGGAAAGTCACTAACCTCATTCCGCCGAACAGCGAGTTCTTGTGCGACTGCAAGGTACTGACGGAAAAGGAGAGCATCAAGACGCTACTTAACTGGGCAAATGTGACAATTTTTAGAACTTCAGTGAATTCGTTTCCCCATGACTTCCACGAGGCGCGTGGAAAGCAGATCATAGACGTGGTCGAGGCCTCTACAGGAAAGACAGTTCCGGGACAAATGAAGAAGGTGCCAGCAAATCGTAAGGAAGAGGCAAAGATGCTTCTGGCACAGTACACTGAGTTGCTCAGTACGCTAAAGGCCTACGGCGGACTTGTCGGTGCAATTAAGCCGGAGTACCTCTTGCCTCAGGACCATTTCCACAGATTGTTCTTGGAAAAAGGACCAACGTCGATTCCCGTGCAACTTCGTCAGTTCTACCAACAGCATTACGAACTTGTGAGTGAGGGTTCGTGGATAATGCTCCTGTATCAGGTTGTGAAACTTTTTGTCTTCAACCGTTTGACCGCGAAACTGCTTCGAAGTACTCCCGGCGTGGACCCGGCCCTCACCAAGGATCTCCAATTGTCGGGCAGCAACGTTTACAGTAACTCGGAACTGGTGCTTCTGGGCTGGTTCACCTACCACTTCCGATTGACAACGCCAAAGGCGCAGATTCTGAATTTTGACAAGGACCTGCACGACTGCCGAGTGTTTGGCGCTGTCCTTGCATCACATGTGCCTTCGCTGTCGGACGCCATGGCGACACTGAAAAAGACGGATGTGCTTCAAGAACGCATTGCCAATGCGCAGACGATCATTTCTGCTTGCAGAAAGATTGGTCTTGAGTACCTACCAGCTCCGCCACAGCTTGCACAGGGATCGGCCCGGGATTTGATGCTCTTTTCAATCTACCTCTTTAACAGCCTCCCCGCGCTTATCCCCAGAGCAACAATCGAGTTCGACGGGCGGCTGAATGATAAGGTTGTCAAGCACATCGAACTCACTAATCCAAGCGGTAAGCCGCTGGTGTATTCTATTCGCATTGACGGAAGCAAAAACTTTACGTGTGCGGATTCCCTCAAAATTGGTGCACGAGACAAGATCAAGTTCCCAGTGAATTGTCTCCACACGACCCGTGATTCTGCCAACGCGCAGATCTTTTTCATTGGCGAGCGTGTGGCTGGCGGTGCGGCAGGCATCACGCTTGTCTTTGACCTCGAGTCTTCGGTCAAGTCTTTCAAGCGTACCGAAGTGCTCACGAAGCAGACCAAACTCTACGAGCAGATTGCCTTTGAAATTCCCGTCAAAAATAACGACGTTGAGAATGACACCATGCTCCATATAGCGCTTGTGCCTCTCAGCCCCGGCCCCAGAGGAGCTGGTCTCTCCCCTAAGAAGGGGCGTGGAAATGGGGGGAGCTCGAAGAAGGGAAATGTGACCAACTCACCCCTCCTGCCCAACATGACGTTTTGGCTCAAGGTGGACAAGATGAAGCTGAAGAGGAGGGCGAGCAATGTCGTGAAGGTCAACTTGATTCCTCTGCAGCTGCAAGCGCACTCTTGTTTGGTGTTCATCAAGGATGATCTTGTGGGCGAGACGTGCTACGAGCTCCAAGCCAAGGTCGACTTGCCGCAGCAGACTGACTTCAGCAAATTCCAGCATCAAATGAAGAGCACAGTAGTCAAGGACATTCCGGTTTCATTGCGCAACTCTAGCATCGATAAGTGTCGATCTGGCCTCATGGAGCTCCTGGGCCCCGATGGGAAGGATTGGTTCAAAAAAGTTTATGAGCAGCCGCAGGTGGAATACAAGGTGGAATACCTCACCGAGTGTTTTTCTGGGCCAAAAGTGTTCAGCCTGTACGGCCCTAATGCCCAACCGAAGCTCTCGCCGGCGGTCGGAAGACCACAGCCAGCGATGAACAACAAATTGCCGCTCGAACTTCGGCCCGTCGGGCCTGGCAAGTACGAGGGCAGGATCATCATGCGGTCCGCATTCGATGTCCGAATCTTGGACGTGGAAGCGACTGTGACGGTGCTTGGCACACGTGCTGATCTCTCCTTCAGCTGCCCCGCCCGGCAAGCAATCTCGCAGGACATTCCTATCATCAACCACAGCGAGCAGGAATGGTCGATCCAGGCGGCATTGAATGGAAAGTATTTTTCTGGCCCAAAAGAATTCAAAGTTCCACCAATGGGCCCGAATGGTCCGGGAACGGCGATGTATACTTTGACGTTTGCGCCATCGTGGATTGACAACGTCTCGGGTGAGTTGACGTTGCGGAATCAGACGGTTGGCGATTCCTACGTATATGAACTCACAGGTGTCGGAGAGGATCCAGTAGCAGAAGACCATCATGTGATCGAATGTGTTGCACGAAAGCGCACGAAAAATACGCTGCTCGTGCGGAATATTCTTGGCGATGAAGACTGTGAGTATGAGGTGGAGTGCGACCTTCTTGGCGTGTCTGGCAGCGCAACATTTTTTGTTGAGGGCGATACCGAGGCAGAGTATGATATGAGCTTAGTCATGCCGCGCGGAGGTGATTTCACCGGAAGCATATCCTTCAAGGCACCAACCGGCGAATACATTTGGTACACGATAGAAGTCAAAGCGGAGAACCCTGCGAGCGAGAAAGAAATTACCCTCGAGGCAAGAGCGCGGACAGCAATCATCGCAGACATCCCAATCATCAATCCTTTGGACGAGATTGTGACTTTTGACGTTGTGCTTGAGGGCGAAGGGTTGATCGGAGCACCGAGCATTACCATAGAACCTGGACAGTCAGCCAAATATGAGCTCATTTACTCACCGCTGCTTGCGGATGATAGTGAAGGCAAGTGCACTTTTGTCAACAATGAGATGGGCGAATTCTGGTATTTGCTGTACCTAAAAGCAGAAGAGGCCGACCCGATTGTTTGTGAACCGTTGGACGCGCAACTGGGGCGAGCGGCGACTCTTCAGCTCACTGCCGAGAATCCGATTTCAGAAGATATTCAATTGGAGATACAAATCACCAATCCGGTGAACTTCAGTGTCACATATACTCCAAAAAGCGGGATGACTTACAAGGAAGGGGTTCTGGAGATTGACGCCTATCATGAAGCAGCGTTTGATGTGATTTACACGCCCACTTCGGTTGGCGAGGATGAGAAAACAGACATTATTCTTGAGCATCCCATCGCAGGGAAATGGGTGTACCACATTTCGGGCCGCGGGAGCATCGCCAGAAATGACAACCCTCCGTGGGACGGCAAGGGTGTGGTAGAGATGCCTACTCTCAGTGCATCTTCTGTGGTCATGCAAGCAAGCAGCAATCTGTTGACTTTCAAGAATCCCCTCAACAAAAACTTGACGGTGCAGCTGCATCTACACCAAGAGCCCAACGACGATCAGGAGCTCTCTCGCAGCCGACACGAAGAGGATTTGGCCTTCCGCATTCTTCTTGGGCAGCGCACCATGCATCTCGGGCCGTTCCAGGAAGTCGACGTCCCTTATCTCTTCTGTCCTACGAAAATGGTGCAGCACCAGGCCTTGATGGAGTTTGAAGTTGTAGAAATGGAACAAGGAGGCCAAAAAGTCCCACTGGCTGAGGATGCTTTCTCTTTCGTGTATCCCATAGTGGGAACTTCAGATGCACCTGGGACTGTGAACGTCGGGAAGTTTGCCACACGGGCGAGGGAGAGGCTGGATGCTGTGCTCGAGTTGCCTTTGACCGGCATGGGCAGCATTTCTCTGAAAGAAAAGATTGAGCTAGAAGTCATCAAGCCCGCTGAGCATGTGCAGATGCTGGACAAGTCACTTGTCATCAAGCGAGACATGGTGAATCGCGAGGGGCTTGCGAACGGCATCGTACGATGCACCATGTCGTTTGAGCCGTTAAAGGCAATGCGAACACGCTTGCTGATCAAGGTGGCACCCGAAAGCGGTGGCCGGTGGGTCTTCGAGCTCGATCTCATAGCAAACGACGCGGAAGTTGACGATGTGATCAAGATTGAGGGCGCCATGAACCAAGAGCGATCAGTCTCGTTCCGGATGACAAACCAATTCGACGAGCGCGTTCCCTTCAATGCCTACTTCACCGCCGACTCCTCAGCTGAGTTCAGCGTGGTACCAGCCATGGGGCTGCTTGAGCCTTATTCCAGTACCACCGGAACCAATTTTGTCATCTCCTTCAACCCCCAGTCTTATGGCAAATTCTACAAGGGCAAGCTAGTTGTGGAGACGGACGAGATGCAGTGGACATATGAGGTGCACGGTGAGCACCCGAAGTATCAAGTGCCGAAAAACTCCAAGGCAAAGGTCGACACTCACATCTTTGCTGAGTTGGACCCGGATGTGTATAAGGGGCGGCAAGTGCAGCATAAGTATCTGAAGGAGAATGCAAATGAGCTCAAGAAGCAGCAGCAGCAGATGCGACAACGTGCTGCGGGCTCTGATTAGAGAGCTAAGTGTTTAGAAGAGACTTATTTTGTGTCATTAATGGGTAATAAATGAGACCTGAATAAGTGCATAGTGGTCGCGCTTGACGCGCTGTCAGCCCTCAATGCGCCACTGTCCGCAACGAACGGATTGGAGAAGGCGACGGCTCGCGTTTCCGCGTGCCTCTTTCAAGCCCCCTACCTCCTCCAAACGTGCCCCTTGTGGAATTTGAAGTGCTGGAGCCCGCAGTGCTCCTTGAGGGTGACACTGGCGCTCGCCCACCCCCGTCACCCACATCTATGGGCGCAGGTCGTATGCCTTTCATTCTGGCGGAGCGTGGTGTAGCTGGTATGGGTATTGCTGCAGAGGCAAGGGACAGGGACAGAAGGTGTGCATGGGAGAAAAGCGAAGAGGAATGATGGGGCATTGCGGGGAGGCAAACACAATGAATGAAATTGGGAAGGAGAGGTGATGGTGACAGTCAGATGTGTGGCGTCCGTGTGTCTGTGTGTCCTCTGCGTCAGTCACACGCTTTCGCGTGACATGTCACACGCTTGTTACGCGGCAGCGCAGCACTGACAATCCGCAGATGTGGTGTTTTGGAGGATTCGCGTGTGGTGGTTGCTCGGTGGTGTTGAATGATGGGCGTGCGCATGCTTGAGAGTGTCTGACTATGGGAGTGTAGTGGAGTGTACGAGTAAGCAGCACGGGCGTGCGAGAAACAAGAAGTACCTGACGTTCCGAATCGAGCTGTCCTCTCCGTCAGTCGAATCTGCTTTTTGTGTCAATCGTCACATCATCGTGTCAGTTCGCACATACCAGTTTTGTTCGGCACATTGGGGCCCGCCAGGCCGTGTGGGCCCGGGATGCCGTAGTGGTATAGCGAATAAAAATAGGCAAACATATAGCGAATAAAAACAGGCAAACACAATCTTGCCTCAGGAGATAACTTCACTAGCAAATTCTGACTGGGGGAGGTTGCTCTGTGTGAGGGCTCTTCCTGCCCGCCCCACTTCTCTGCTGTCCCCTCACCCTTCGCAGGAGTATCAGGTTCTGATGCGGGTCGCTGGGCACCTGCGGCAGGTATTTGTTTGATCGGTCAGGATTTTCAAAGCTGAGGAGGATGCGTAGTACGCGAGTGACATGCCTCAATCTACAGTCATATGCCTTTGGCGCTTGTTCGTGCGTACCATTGCCCTCTAACTGCTGGCGGAGACCGGTGAGTTTGCTCAAGTGATTATCTAGCTGCGAGAACATCGTTGGAGAGCCTGCTCCTGTATTGTGCAGATACTGTGTGTAAGTGTGCGTTTTGTTGAGATGACGTCTGCGTCAACAATATGCTCCCTAACCTATTGCAGTGCCACCCTATTGCAGGCCAGATGTCACATTTCAACCCCCAACTAACCGTTAGATGGGCGTACATTGTTGAAGTTCAAGTGCAATGCTCCTATCACGTGACCTGACCCGCCCTCAGCAACCGCCTCACGCCCGCTCGCTCCTCCGCCCACTTTAGAGCCTGCTGTCGATGACCTGGGCGTCCTCCCTTGAGAACAAGGGGGAAGGTTGCATATACGTGTGAGAGAGCGGAGCGAGGAACAAAAAGTGTCTGTGCGCGAGTGGCAATGAGCCGACAAGGTGCTTGTGGAAGAAGAGCTGCTGGTGCATGCTTGCGCGACTGTACATTACGCATGCACGGAGATACATGCGCACATGCAGGCAGGCAAGAATGCACATTGCATCTGAGAGATGCATAACAGTATACTCGCACTCGCAAGTGCGTGCACGCGCAATCACCATCTCCGTTCCCGCTACCACCCTGCTTCCCGTTGTTCTCTGTACAGCGCATTTTATGGCAATCATACATTACCTCTTGGGGCAGCAGGAACAGGCGTTTTCATAGATGTATCGAATCGCGGTGACTTTTTCCCCAGGTCCACGTCCCTGTGGCAGGTGTGTAAAAGGGAACGAGGAGGAACATAGTGAGCGGGCAAGCGAGAGGTGCATGCGCGTGAATACGTGATGAAGAGCGAATCTTCCAGAATACCACGTCATACTGAAAGGAAAATTGGGTACCTCATCAGGTAACTCTAGCACTCCGGGTAACACCGAAGACAGCATCCCCCTCTCTAAGTTCCCCCGTCAAGACGTAATATTTTGGAGAGGACGGAAACCCATTCATTGTTCATTTGACTTTTCCAAGAACAACGCATCCTTGAAATGCAGAAAGCAAATACCTGCCGGCCTTCCTCAACTTGACTATGCCGGCCTTGTCAATATGCTTGCCGTCTCGCAGCATATCCAATAGGGCATCCTACACACCAAAAATGCGCAAATACATGGTGAATACACGCACGCGTGCATCATTCGTAAATTAGTAATGGGTCAACAGGCTGTGAAGGCTCGAAAGGGCGTACATATGTCCACGCACGAGCCTTCACAGCCTGTTGACAAGTACAATCCTCAGACATCGAACTCGACAACGTTCGCTCGTTTCCGTGCATCATTCGTAAATTAGTAATGGGTCAACAGGCTGTGAAGGCTCGAAAGGGCGTACATATGTCCACGCACGCTTGTCAACAGGCTGTGAAGGCTCGAAAGGGCGTACATATGTCCACGCACGCGCACATATGTGTACATATTCACCTTGTCCTCGTCGTGACGTTGTAATTGCAGGATTCGCTGAAGACAAAACGCACACATCCAAATCAAATGCAGTGTATATCGAGCATGCGCAGCACACATGCTCGACAGTTGTGCATCACCAAACCGACCGTCACATGAGACAGCTGACTTTTCCTGACACGCGATACATCATTTTGTTCCAGGAGCTGTCTCTGCAGGTTGTCATTTTCTTCCTGCGAAAGAGGTAGAGAGGGAGAAGTAAGGGTGGGCATGTGTAGAGTGCCGGGGACAATTCTTCACCTAAACAAGGTGAAGTGTGGTGCTTTGCGCGGGGCGGGACAAAGGGGATGATCAAATCGCTTCCTTGCACGCAACTCATTCACTTATCGTCCCAGGGCCTGTCTGCCCACCCGCGCACAATCGCAAACCCTGGAACGCACCTGAAGCTCGCCGAGGCGGACGGTC
>Ga0115006_10002241_pt1 | contig 12601 bp, 12 predicted proteins | sample ArcOceMetagenome_3_FD_88943 | JGI IMG/M metagenome (GOLD analysis project Ga0115006, IMG submission 88943) | Marine eukaryotic phytoplankton communities from Arctic Ocean - Arctic Ocean- Svalbard ARC20M Metagenome | ecosystem: Environmental > Aquatic > Marine > Oceanic | place: Arctic Ocean...
CCGACGCCGCCAAACGACTCTCGACCCTCGACTCTGCCCTGCGCCCAAACAAAGGCGGCCAGGGACCAATCGGAAGGAGGGCAACCGGCGCTGTTCGTGGGGGGATCCAAAGCCGTCAAAACCCAAAACTTCGTCAATCTCAGATCTGAAGATTTTGCTATTTTTCTCGGAGGGCGCCGGACCCGGTTAGTTACGTAGCTCAAACGCAATGACTTACGCAACCCGACGGTGTAACGCCGTGCCAACCAGCGAGGGGGGCGTCCCTGTGGGGTGGTGGTGGTCGTTCGCTGTGATCGACAAGCCGTCAGCAGTTCAGCGGTATCCCCCTGGCTCGTTCATTCATTCACTGTTGGGCTCTGAAGATATCGTCAGTAGGGTTTGCTAAATTTTACTCTGAGAAAAAAGCATTTTTGCATTTATTTATTGGGGACTTTGGCTCCGCGCGCGCCCGCCCGGCCTTGCTTGGCGCATTCCGCCATTCCGGAGTGAGGAGCGAGGAGCGAGAATAGAAGAAGCTTGCGTCAAGATGAGGACATCTCTATTACCACTGTTGCTCGCTGCTATTCTTACTGCCTGTACGAGTAGACCGGTGCTGGCGTTTCTCCCGGCGCCTTCATCATCCTCTCCATGTGCTCGCAGCTGCAATCACTCCCGCCTCCTCATCAATGTCCGAGGAGGAGGAGGAGGACCCAGCGGTGGTGGTAGCGGTAGCGGGGCACCCGTCGTCTTGGCGATGGCGGCAACGACCCGACGCAGCATAGTGGCCGGCGTCGGCGGTTCCATCCTGTCTTTGCTCCTAATAGGGGAGATCTATTCGCGGCTCGGATCGAGGGATATCGCCGCCCTGGTGTTTGGCGGTGACGACGAGCACGACCAGCCAACACTTGGCGCCGACGACCGCCTGACGGACGAACAATGGCGAGGCATGGAGGAAGTGACCCTGGTGTTTCACGGAGCGGGCGGACAGGACGAGTACACCGACGAGCTCATGGCCAACCTCCGCGCCAAATGCGCAGGCAGCAAGTCCCAGCACGCGGCGATGATCGATTGGTCGGCGCTGTCGTCCAACATTCTGCAAGCCAGTTTCAACGGGCAGCGCGTTGGGAGAGAGACGGCGCGGCGATTACTGGAGCGATGCAACGGCGGCAATGCCATTACCAATACCGATGCGGCATGTCGTCTCAAGGCGGTCCATCTGATTGGCATATCGGTCGGCGCGTTTGCCGCCAACGAGGCCTGTGCCGCCATCAAGTCGTCTTCTCGGCTTGGCAACGGCATCACCTGCCAGTTGACGTTACTGGACCCTTTTCAGCAGCGCGGGGTGATTGGCACGGGATATGGCAACGCCAACTTTGGCAAGACGGCTGACTATGCGATTCATTATCTTAATACAGACGATCCGGTGCCAAGCACGAACGAACCCTTGACCAAGCATTGCAGCGTTGTGGACATTACCAATCTCAGACCCGAGAAAATCTTTGGACATGATTGGCCTGTTGTGTATTATGGTGGAATCGAAAAGAGACGGAATGGTGCCGGTGGTGGCACCCTCGGCATCGTTCCAGAAAAGGACAGGCTTGCACCAGGGACGGTGATTGTTGCCGATAAGCCAGCTAGCTAATGTAGAATCGAATCGCATTACCCAGTGCCGTACCCAAGAGACCTGCTACGCACTGGCTCTCTACATGACATGTGCGCCTACTAGAGCTAGCTAGCTAACAAGTCTAGCTAGTGATAGCCACTCTCCTATGCTGGCTGCTATTGATAAAATCAGTTTTTCATGTTGATGCATGCATAATATATCCTTTTAAAGAAAAAAATTCAGAGTTAGCTACGAAGACATGTACATAAATTGGGCTCGTCGTTTCTCTCTCTCTCTCTCCAGTTATCTATGAAAATATGGGGCTCGTAGTAACTGCTCGGCCAAGAATTTCAAGACTCTGGAGCATCAAAGCTCCTGCGTCTCCTGCAAATTGAACAATTCCATCACTAAGATCCACAACGCTCGAGTGCGAAACATCGTATGCTACATCGCCGGCTTGCGCCATCAATCTACCAGCTTCCTCCTGAATGGTGGAGCTGGCACCGATGGCCCAATCGTCGACGCCCTTATCGCTGGCAATCTTTACGACTGCGCTTAGCACACTGAACAAAACCTTGACCGACGCGATGAACAGCGTGACCAGTGCCTGGACGGCTTCCTTGAGCGTGACATGGCCAAGGCTGGTAACTGTGTTCACCGCACCGTCGAGAACGCCCTGCACGGATGCCTGCGCGCTGACCACAATCTGTCCCACGGAGGTGCCGGCAAACGTTTGCAAAAGAGCGTCGAGGATCTTGGCCAGCACACCGCCCACGATGGCCAGGCCCTTCAAGACGCCGTTGGCCAAGTCTATCAAAGATGCATCACCCGTGCCCGCCCGCACGGCGCTCCCAGCCTTCTCCGCCCCGTCGTAGATGATCTGAGGAGCGTATCGGAGGGCATCGCCGGCCTTGCCAAAGAGGGCCGTGAGGGCCTCTCCACTTCCGTCCGTTACCACCGACGCCAACGTCTCGGAAGTGTCAGACACAAAGTCACCAAAGTCAAACCCTGCCGAGAGCTGCGACGACAGGTCCAACGAACCAGCGGCGGCGGCAGCAGCAACGCCGCCGCCAACGACGGCATCACCCACGGCACCCACCGCATCTGCATCGGCGGCGGCAACGACAAAGGTCGACGATAGGCTCGCCAGGTACTGCTCCGGGCTGGCCACCACATCGGCCGGCGACGAGGACCACTCCGCAAAGTTACTGAGGCCATTCAGATATACCTGGCTGGCCGACTGGCCTCCGGCGGGTGCATCGGGGAGAAGTGAAGACAGGCTGCTCAAATAGTCACCGGTACTGCGCATCATGTGAAGCGGCGGGGCAGCACCGGTACCGGTACCGGTAGCTCGATGAGAGATGGAGGTACGAGTGGGACCAAACGCCGCGACGGGTTGGACCGATGATGCTGCCAGAGCAGCAACAGCTACGATCGATGGAGCCATGGAGGATGGCATGTTGTGCTTATTGCTGCGGTAGACCTTTGCAGTTTCCCAAACTGCTCAGAGGAACGAGGACTTCGAACTTGAAGCGAAGGTGGCTTGATTTGATTGAGCGAGCGAGCGACCAGGCACCACGCACGCGTGTCAATGACCTCGAATGCTAACGAGTTAATTAAAGCTCAAAAAGACCGCGGCGGACACAGGAATCTCTCGCCAATCTGCTCTTTTTTGCACGATACCGACATTCTTCAAGCCGATACTCCCTCGAATCAGTATCAGGATGAGATCATGTTGCCCTCGAAAGATGCAAGCAGGAGTCTCCAATCGAGTGAGTGTGGAAGCCAGTTCTTTCAGGCAGAGCTGCATCGACCGCTCAGAAATTAGCACAAGCTCCAGTTCTTCCCAACTTTCGCAGAGTACTAGGAATTCCATCTCTAGTCAGGCTGCGCAGTGCAAAACAGTGCCGATCTCATAGCACTAGCTAGCTAGTAGTTGCAACGCCTTCTGATTCGAAGAAATGGTAGTCCATCAACCACCCACCCCACTTGGTGCCAGTGGCGCCGCCGATTCCCTCGGCCTGAAACAATTTGCCTGCGGGACATCGCCCGCCCTGGCTCGGGGAGCCGCTGGAGCCGAGCAGATGGCGTCGTCCGTTCTGAGCTTCCTGAAATCCTCCACCAGCAGTGCTGGGCAGGAGGTAATCGAAAAGGTCAATTCAGATGCTGCTGATACTGCTGATACCAGAGACCAACCAGAGATTGAAGGTACGTCATTAGATTACGCGTGCATGTACGGTGATGAAAGGCCTTGATGTGTGTTGAAACGATGCATTACAGTGCCACTCATGTTTATCCTTGAACCCCTCCACTCATTCATGAAATTTACGCTTTAGTCGACGAGGAACGCTACTCTCGACAGATTGTTGTGCACGGTATTGATGCCCAACGCAAGTTGCAGTCATCCAACGTAGTCATCATTGGATTGAGTGGGCTCGGTGCCGAGGTGGCCAAGAATATCATCCTCGCCGGCGTCGGGACGGTAACTCTATGCGATCCCGAGCCACCAACCAGTTACGACCTTGGCGGCAATTATTGCCTCTCGGAAGATTGTGTTGGCCACGATACTGGAAGGGCAATACTCTCGGCCACAAAGTTGGACGGCCTGAATCCCAATACCACCGTTCGCGTTGCCCACCAAGTAAGCAGCATCAACAACGAGGCCGAGCTGACGGCACTTGTTCAGGCCGACGCCACAAGCTGTCTAGTTGTTACTCTTCCCCTCCCAATTTCGACCGTTCTTGTCCTCAATGACCTATGCCGAGCTCGCGGAGTGCCGTTCATCTACTCGCAGGTCAATGGTGTATTTGGCCATGTCTTTTGTGATTTTGGACAATCGTTCATAGTTTATGATAAGGACGGCGAGGATCCAGTGACCTCCCAAGTAAAGGAAATCCTCCCCACCAACCCAGCCACAGTCAACGTCGATGCCAGTATAGGCATGCACGGCCTCGAAAGTGGAGATTGGGTAAAGATTGAACGCGTCAAGGGAGCCGACGGTTCCATCATTAGGAGTACCCAAGAGTATGAAGTTGAAGTTACAAACGAGTATTCCTTCAGGATGTTGGGATGTGACCTTTCCAATTGCGAAGAGGCCGCGACTCAGGGATATGTGAAGCAAGTTAAGAGATCGAGTAAAATTTCGTTTTGGCCTCTAAGGAAGATGCTTCGACATCCTGAAGAGAGCTACGACAACGTCACGGACGAGGGCAAGGCGGATCGCCCTCCTCTGTTGCATCTTGCATTCCGTGCTCTTGCGGCTTACCAAGACAGGCATGGCAATCGCCTACCGAACCCCGGTCATCGCAAGCAAGTCAAAGAAGTCGTAGACTTGGCGCATGCCCTCGACCGTGATGGCATCATGCAGGCCGTTCCAGACGCCAAGCGTATCGTCGCAAACTTTGCTTCAGGTTCAAGAGCCATCCTCTCACCCATGTGCGCCATCTTTGGGGGTATAGTAGGTCAGGAAATCCTAAAGGCTATCACTGGCAAGCAAATGCCGATCAAAGGCTTTGCCTTTTTTGACTCTGAAGAGTGTCTTCCTCCTCGAATACCAGACGAGATACAACTACGCCCGACGCTACGATCAAGATCTGACTCGCAGCGAGCCGTCTTTGGTGAGATAGCACAGACCAACATTGAGCAACAGCGTTTTCTTCTTGCCGGAGCGGGTGCCATTGGCTCAGAAGTGCTAAAAAATTGGGCCATGATGGGGCTGGGATCGTCCCCAGATGGTGGGTGCGTCCACATTATCGACCCCGATAGAGTCACGAAGAGCAATCTGAGTAGGCAGCTACTCTTTCGGGACAATGATATCGGACAATTCAAAACCGTGACGGCGGCAACCGCTGCACGAGCGATCAATTCGTCCATGAACATTGCTGTGTACAACGATTTGCTATGCGACTTCCCATACTTCTTCAGCAATCTTTCCGGTGTTTGCACTGCTCTGGACAATGTCGAAGGAAGAGAATATCTAGATAAGAAATGTATTCTGTATGGACTGCCCATGTTTGATGGCGGAACTTGCGGCACGAAGGGTTCATGTACCTCGTCTGTGCCTCATCTCACCGAGAATTACGCAGCTTCTAAAGATCCCGACCTGGTGCAACAACAGATACCATCATGCACCCTCAAGAATTTCCCCTGCGAGATCGAGCACACTCTACAGTGGGCAAAGGAGTTCTTTACACAATCGTTTGATAGCGACATCCGAAATGCCAAAGCCTTCATTTTTGACCCCGATGGCTACCTTCAGCGACTTGGCAACCAAACACCGCGAGTGAGAATGGAAAAGGTGAAGGCGCTGCAAAAGATGCTTGTAGACGAACGGCCATATACGTTCACTGACTGTCTCGTATGGGCTCGACAGAGATTTGAGGAAATGTACCGACATGATATTGAACAGCTGTTGTATAATTTCCCTCCCGACCACGTTACTCAATTCGGTGTCCCATTCTGGCGTGGCTCCAGGCGGCGCCCTAAACCACTGGACTTTGATCCTTCGGCTAAATGTGAGGATGCGAACTTGCGCAACCACTATGGCTTTATCTTCGGAACCGCCAAGCTACGCGCAGATGCGTTCGGCCTGATTTCAAATACGGACGAAAGCTACGTGCTATCTGTTCTGAACAATGTCATAATTCCACCCTTTGAGCCTAAAGAAGGTGTCGAAATTGATACCGGCGATGAAACAAATTTCTCAATCGGAGGGGAAGGGAGCCGAGACGAATCAACTTACGACTACGGCTTCTTTGATAAAGACGAATACAATGACTTGATCAATTCACTGCCTCGCCGCAAGGAGCTCGTCGATATCCGTCTGCTCCCCGTGCCCCTCGATTTCGATAATGATCTCCATTTAAGTGTTGTCACAACATGCTCGAATCTTCGCGCTCTCAACTACGATATTCCAACTCAACATTTGCAAGAGAGCAAGTCGATCTGCAGCCGAATTATGCCTGCTCTTTCAACCACAACGGCCCTCATCGGCGGCCTCATTTGCTTGGAGATATACAAGGTATGTGGCACTCCGCAGCAAAAACTGCGCATCAAGGACCTCAAGAATACGTTTGTCAACCAAGCGCTTCCTCTGATGACTATGAGCGAGCCTGTACGTCCGCCCAAACGTACCATCCAAATGCAGGGCAAACAGAGAGACGTGACAGACTGGGATCTAATCGATCTCCGCCTGCAAAATGCCACACTCAAGCAGATGCTCAAGCACTTTCAGAAACACTTGGCATTCGTCGTCAACGTTATTTCCAGCGACGATGCCATCATATACGACAAGAGCAATGCGTCGCTTAATGGCATGGAAAGACCACAAAGGCTGAAGATCCCTGTGACTGAGCTATATCTCAATGCCACCAAGCAAGACTTTTTTCCCGATTGCAAGGAATTCCTCGAGCTTCACATTGACGGATTCGATGCAGAGACGGGCGAGGAGGTAGACTTACCAAGGCTGCGTTACTACTTTAGGTGATGCAATCTGTCCAAAAACACACATGTTCATAATTTGATCTAAATTCATATTAGGTCTAAACAAATACTTTACAATCAACAATACATGAAGATACAAAGTCGCATACTTTATGGGCAGGAACGAGCAGACTTAACCGGCTCAAAAGCGTGATTCCTCCTCCGGTGGTACATGTATGTATCTTTCGGCGGAAGCAAACATTTACCGTAGCGAAATCCTGTTTGTGTTGAATGCCAACTACGTCTCGTCCGCATCGAATGAGCTTGTTCTCGTCGCAGCATCGGACACACTCAATCTCTTTCTGTTCTTGCCATTCTTCCCGTCCAAATGATGGGGCAAAGTCACGAACGTTCCACGGCAACAAGGACATGGGCAGTCGACCTCCTGGACCTTGCAAAGGTAATCCACTACACAATCCCGGTGGAATGCGTGCCGACAAGAAGTATTGGATGACCACACGAGCGTTTCGCCTACTTCGTACGGGCAGAGACAGACAGCACAGCAATTGGGCACCAATCGAGAACCATTGGGAGCCGGTGGAGATGGCGGGAGACGCACAAATGCAGCCTCGTCATCTCCGCCAAGAGTAATTGTTGGCAGGCCAACTTTTGCCCCAGAGGCCTCACTCCCCTGTAGAGTCCACCCCACCAAGATTCCTATTTAATAACAGGTACAGTCAGTCTGACTTGTACCGCCGAAACCAGATTTACAATGTAGGAATTCCTATTATTTTTACACATTCCTTTGATTCCGCATGCAACTGCTTGCGCAGGATTCACGGCACTCAGTTTCAGAATTGAGCTCCTTGCCGGACAGGCAGGCGTACATTTCCTCGAAAGTTAAAGCCTCTCCCACACAGGAGTGACATTGCTCGAGGCAGTCTCTGCAGTCGTCGCACTTGTTGGGCCCACCAGCAACCGCGAGAGAGAGATCTTTCGCATCACATACGGAGCACTGGTCATCAATTGATCTGTCGTTGGGATTGTAGACACAGGGCTCGGTTGCCGACGGAATGCAGGAGCATCCGGACGGAGGATTCATGTAGGTCATCTCAATCCTTTCACATATGCCGCCGGTGCCGTGAAACGGAGCGAAGTAGCCTGACTCGAGGGTGCACTCGTCTCGAACTCCGTCACTACTGCTGGTGGCGGCGCATGAGTTGGTCTCACCTACGTAGTTACATAGCACACGAAAGCACGCAACAGATAAATGGAATGGTCATAAATAGTGAGATAAAGCGGGTACCACATGTACGTGCACATTTGAATCCAAGAAAGACTATTTCGAGGATTGTAAAAGAAGAAATCCAGGAACTTTGCAACTCACCATCAAATGAGCAGCAGGGCTCCTCCTCAACATTGCAGAATGAGCATGTACAATCGATACACATCAGAGGGAGGTTCATCATTTTCTTTTGGCATCTTGTCCCATGGGGACAGGCGCCACAGGGATCTTCGTCTGGTGTCGTGCAGGAACAGTCATTCTTGACAAAAGAACCCTCTGGACACGGCGAATCTTGGCGTTCGGGACAGACGACCTGTAGATGATCGGGCACCGGAATGTATGGAAGCCAAAACGAGTCGCAGTTGAGCAGCATGGCAATATCGGGATCGTCTTGGCCAGCTTGGGTGTAACCAATGAAGATTCCTGTCACGCTGATGAGCGCCCTTCGGAAGCTGCTAGATATCAGTGCCATCTCGTCCGTGGAGCAGAGGGCTCGATGGGTGTGATAGAGCGACATTCGCCGTACATTGCTAATGAAATTTTCGATTGCGTAGATTAGACCGTTGGGTGATACCACAGACATCGATGACATGGCGAAGAGGAGACACACATTACCAAAAACGAGCGCCAAGGTGCGCTTGAATGTGGGCGTGAATGTGAAGTTTTGTCTGTTGCGAGGAGTACTACTACTACTAGTACATGTAGTGTGGCTACTTTTGGCGGCAGACAACGATGACGATGACATTGATGACGGACTTCTACTGCTACTGGTGGCATAGGCATATCGTTCAATTAGTTCGGTCGATGCTCGACGATCTCTCACCTGTGGCGCCGAGGATGAGGACGAGTCACTTGAGTGACCATTCTTCTTCGGCCTTTTCTTGCTGAAGCTGCTGCTGCTGCTGCTGCTGCTAGTAGATGTCGCCGAGGAAGAATACGACGAGCTCACACCTCCTCGCTGCTCCCCAAAGTCATCCGCATACAGTTCAGGATCAAGCGGGTCAAGGGAGGAATCAGAGTGCTCATTCTGATTGTAATGGGAAGTGTGGAAGGAGGAATACATGGCGGGCGGCGGCGCGAGGACTGACGCACTGACCGAAGAGACGAGCGAGCAATGCTACAGATCAAATACGCGACTCAGTTGCCGCAGGGTTGAACTCTCGGATTTTCCCAGCGCAAATACTAGTACAATCAAAGAGGGTGTGTATGATGCAAGGTTCCGATGCGATAACATGTTAGCCAGCTACCAGGGTGCCGTAGTAGCAACTGATTGCCATGGTCATCGGCGAAAACCGGCCTAAAAGACCGCGATGCGGCAGTGGCCAAAACCTCCGAAAGTCGAAATAGAGGTACCGGCCTGCAGGCCTGCAGGCCTACCGTACTACGTACGTATACGTAGCCTCGTAGCCAACGTGAGAATGTGAGAATTGATACGATTAGAGCGAAATAGCCAGGAGCACTTCACTTCGCTACATGTAATCTCGATGGTGCCTGCCCATCCCACCCCCATTTCAGACTAGCTAGCACCGTGGTCCACTCTTACTCGCAGCATACTCGTTAGAAGTCAGAATTGCACATCACAAACGGAGCAAAACAAGGCGCACCGCAGAACCTCGACCCGCAAACCGCCATCGTAACAGAAAAGAAAAGTAATAAAGGCATCATGAACTACCAGGAGGACAACGACGAGTGGGGTGATGGCGCCGACGGTGGTGACGGCGAGATAGAACCCTACGATGATCAGCAGCAGGATGGGGACGACGACGGCGGTTGGGGCGACGACGAAGGAAAGGACCAGCAAGACGGATACGACGAAGATGGCGGCGAAGATGGAGGATGGGTTGACGACGAGGGCTACGGCGACCAACAAGATGATGGATATGGCGACGATCAGGGTTACGATGACGAGGAGGGATATGGAGAGGAAGAGTACGGCGATGAAGAGTATGGCAATGAAGAGTACGGCGATGAAGAGGAGGGCTACGACGACGGAGGCTACGACGACGGTGGCGGATTTGATGATGAGAATCAGGATGGAGACGACGGGATGGTGTACAATGGCGCAGCAGATCCAGACGCAGAACTCAAGAAGAAGCTCAATCTCAACACTGCTGCGATTGCCTTCTTAGCGGTGCTTCTTTTGATATTCATCATCCTTGCCGGACTGGCTGGCCAGGGAAAACTGGGGAATTAATTAAAATGAGCGACCGCATTATCAAAATTAAAATGATTGCTAGATCTATGTCTGTTTCTTTTTGGCAGCGGTCGCCTAACTTCTATTAGCGGCATTCGTTTGCTGATTTGTAATATGCAATACATGTACCTAGGTACTGCCAAGATTTGCCGTAGGTACTAAGTACGCCTTATTAAGATATATACGTCGTACATAGACCCGACTCTACTCCGTTCGTTCCTGGAATTGTCATGTTGATATCCAAGTGAAGGTGCACCCTTAACTTGTATTTTTCTTTTGATCTTTATATATTCCGTCGCATAATTTACGTGCCACATCGCCCATCTGCCTACGTCATCTACATGTACCGCGTTCCGCCACAGATAGGAGAAACATACATGGAATTCAAACCTAAACCAAAGTGTATTGATAAATCATCCCCTTGTTGATTGCCTTCTTGCATTTCTTCCAGAACCATACCTGAATTTGGACCTACATCTTCGGGCGGACCACGGTGAACCAAACAGAAACTACTGGCATCTGGGCCCAGCGTTAGATTGCGAATGGCGCCGCTCCCATCTCGATTCTCCAGTCTCCAAACCTCATTCGTCTGACCTTCGCAGCTGGAAAGCTGAATGAGGGTGCGCTTCCGAGCAATGTCAGATATCGGCTGTACGCACAGCTCCAGCTCTAGAAAAGAACGGAAATTGACGATGTCTCCAACACCCTTGTCTCTGGATTCAACAATGAAGGTCTGAGATAGTGAACTCTTATCGCAGGGATTCATCACCAAAACATCATCCTCGGGTCTTCCGCTGTTTCGCATATCCAGGCAAATGTCTGTCCCGGCTGCCTTGATCATATATTTCTTGCGAATTGAAGTCTCGGGGGCAGGCGGTGCCTCGTCGGGCGCATCGGGGACAGTTGAGATCGGTTTGGTATTCGCGTTGCAGCACTTGCCGATGTTGTACTCAATCCCGTTGACCGCGCACTTGCAGATGTCTTCCCTGCCGCATCCACATCCACCAGGACCATTCACTTCGGTCACGTACTAGTAGCACGAATTGAATCCGTTGACGTTGCGGACCTCGAAATTACAGCTGCTGCCCTTGTAGAGGCGTTGTTCCCATATCGCGCAATCACCGAATCCATTGGCTTCGATGACACAGACGGGTCGAAAAGGCTGGCCACTGCCGAGAAAAGGAATGGCCGTTGGCCGTGAGAAAGAAAAGGAGCGAGGAAGCAAGGTTGCTCTTTAAGGAAAAACATGGCACTACCGTAGTAGAAATGGTGAAAAGGTCTACCATCGGCGAATGCGGTACGATCGTGGTTGCCCATCTATCTTTTCATGCGGTCTTTGCTCGTGTTCTGTTGTCTGTTCGAGCGCATTTATTTCACATGGATCGGGCGGTTGCGATTTCGAGATTGCCGATTGCATCGAGGCGATGCCGGCTCGCGCGCGCGCGCGCGGGTGTGTGAGTATACCTATGTTGCTTTCTCGGGAAACTGTAAGTTAAGTTATAAGGACACTGGTAGAATCACTGTATCAAGTCACAAGAAGTCAAGCCAGCCGCGCCTTTGTGACGCTGAGAAGATAAAAATATCACAAGCCGATTTACCGGATACAAACAAGTACCATGGTACTAAGTAGGAAGTTCCTACTTGCACTTGGTCCCAACGCCCCGACCTCCCATCAAATAGTCAAGCTCTGTACCGTATTTGCCCCCTTCGTCTGCAAGCCGATCGGTACTACGTAGTATCTGCGCCGTCTTTCTGGCTGGACAGTCCCCCCAAAACCTTTCCCATACTCAATCTGGAGGCAGCGAGTTTCTCGCAAAAACTCAAGTCTTTGGCAAGATTGAAGCCGGAGCTGAGCTTCCATCGATCAGGTTGAAGGTGTTGTGGTTCAGCGAGTGACAGATTGACCCGAGGCGCAATTACCCTTCATCACGGCGCGCATCGTCCATTTCGCCTCGGTCGACAATTCAATTGTGACACGTTGCACCTGTAGTATCTACGCACGAGACGAACGAAATCTGAACGGACAACCAGCAAATCGACTACACGTCCCGCACGATCGTACTACGTAGCATCCACACTCCAGAGATGTCCGTAATGGCTGCACCAGCTACCACCAACG
>Ga0115006_10002244_pt1 | contig 12598 bp, 6 predicted proteins | sample ArcOceMetagenome_3_FD_88943 | JGI IMG/M metagenome (GOLD analysis project Ga0115006, IMG submission 88943) | Marine eukaryotic phytoplankton communities from Arctic Ocean - Arctic Ocean- Svalbard ARC20M Metagenome | ecosystem: Environmental > Aquatic > Marine > Oceanic | place: Arctic Ocean...
AGGAGCACCGTGAGGCGAGCAAGCGTGCGCGGGAGGCACGCAGCGCATGGGCGGAAGGCATCATGGACACCGGAGGAGGCGAGCTGCAGGTGTGCCCGTTGCTCGTGGACCAGGTCATAGGCGAGCCGCGTTACGCCGATGGGCTGCAGCCTTTGGGCTCGAAGCGGGCCCGGACAGGGGGGTCGACAGATGGCAACGACGCTGCACCGATGGACACGGAGAGCGTATCCCCCGCAGCAGATGCCGACGCCCTTCGGACGGTGCTCGACCTGGAGCCGGAGAGCAGGCCAGTCGATGTATGTAAGATAGGTGAAAGAGGCGGAGGCAAACTTACATTTGAAGGATGTAAAATAGGTGAAAGAGGCGGAGGCAAACTTACATGTGGTGGGAGGCGGCCGGGAGCGAGTCCTGGAGGGCTGAATGTATTTTAGATGTACTTAGATGTACGGCGACAGATGTACTTAGTTACAAACCTCAAACTTTATTCGCAATCGCGACTGATTGCTTTTGCAAGGCATTGTATGTAAAATAGGTGAAACAGGCGGAGGCAAACTTACATTTGGTGCGAGGCGGCCGGGAGCGAGTCCTGGGGGCTGGATCTTTAGGAATTCCCCATTGGGAGCGCGCCGTGTAGGTGAAGTAGCTCCTACGGCTTCTTGCGAGTCTTGTGTAAGTAAGTAAGGTAAAAGAGGCGGAGGCAAGTGGGAGGGGGAGCGAGTCCTGAAATTAAGTAAGTGCACGCAGCATGCAGAACAACAGACCTGGTGCTTGCTGTTTTTTTGACTTAGGTTTTTTCTCCGGGTAAGATCGGCGCACATCAGATGAGGACTGGCTAAGGATCGGATAAACTCGTCACAACGGTAAAGGCACTTGAAGTAAGAGGTGAGCGCGACCAAAGCGGGCGAAGGTCCGCGAAGGGGCTAGGTCCATACGCTACAACTGTATAATACCCTGGGCCGTGCGGTGCGCGGGTCGCGGCTCGCGACGGGTTGACTCAGCGTTCTGCACAAACGTTCGCAAATGGCGCCTCCCGTACCTGCGCTGCCGATCCAGGCGGCCTACCGCGGCCACCAGGACCGCACGAAGCTCAAGGCACGCGCCGCGTGGATGGGCGACCTCTCGCAGGGCGAGTCGCTCACACCACGAACGTTGGGCGACGTCAACGGTGAGGTCGCCTCGCGGCCGCGGTCACTGCTGGGCGTCGACACCAGCGCTGCGCGGCGCGACGCGCGCGCTCGGGCTGCCGCATCCTCCGCACGCGGCGCGGTGTCCGCAGCGGCCGCGGCCGCGCCGTCCTCGTCCTCGGCCAGGAGCGCCAGCAAGAGCAAGCCGGGCTCCAGGAGCCCGCCTCAAGGAGAGAGCAAGAAGGCGGCCGAGCTGCGCAAGAAGGGCACGGCCGAGCAGCGGCAGCTGAAGGACTTCCTGCTGAAGCTCGTCATCACGCCGATGGTCGACAAGGCGGCCAAGGAGGGCGAGGCCATCCTGGCGGCGCGGCAGCGGCAGCTCGACTTTGAGGAGCGGCCGCTGCAGAAGCCGGTGTTCACGGCGTCGCTCTTCGCGTCGCTGCCGACGCGCGGCGACGAGCACGCGCGCCTCGCCTTCGTCGCCGAGGGCGGCAGCGCCATCGTCTGCTCGACGGCCGAGCTGCCGCAGCTGCAGCTCGGCTCGGCCGACCTCGATGCGCTGCGGCTGCAGCCGCTCGTCAAGCCCGACGGGCAGGAGCTGCCGACGGCGGCGGCGCTGCACTCGGTGTGCTGCGACGCGGCGCAGGGCCGCCTCACCGCCCTCCACTGTGACGGGCAACTGCTGCTGTGGGGCGCGCGCCACGGCGAGCTGCGCCACGCGACGCCACTGCTGCAGCCCGACGAGGCGGCGACGGCGCCCACACGGCCGCTGCTGTCCGTCGACCCGCGCTCGGGCTTCCTGCTGCTCGACACGACGTGGCTCGACGGCACGGCGAAGCTGCTCGAGCCGACGAGCGGCGACATCGTCGCGTCGACGCCGCTCGCGCCGCCCGGGCTGCCGGCGGGTGTCGTGCAGGCGTCCTCGCTGCTGTACGTGCAGCCGCTCGAGCTGATGCTCTGCGCCTTCGAGCAGGTGCCGCAGCTCTTCGCGTACGGCGCGACGTCGGGCGCGCTCGCCGCACAGCTGGGCGGCCACGGCGGCAGCCCACCGCTGCTGCGCATTCTACCGACGCCGCTCGACACGTCCGACGGGCAGCTCGTCGCGAGCGGCGGCAGGGGCACCGCCGCCGAGCCCGACTTTTCGGTGCGGCTGTGGCGCCTCGGCAAGCTCGACGGCGCTGGGATGGCGGACGCGATCGCCGCGGGCGCCGCGGGCGACGCGTCGGCGACGACGGCCGCCGCGTCCGAGCTCAAGATCGTGTGCGAGCGCGTGCTCACGGGGCACACCGGCCCGCTGACCGACGTCATCTACATGCCCGACACGCGGCTGCTCGTGACGTCGTCGCTCGACTGCTCGGTGCGCTTCTGGGACCCGACGGCGACGCCGCACCTGCTGACGGCGCCCGAGGGCGGCCGCCACGTGCGTGCGGCGCCCGGCCGCTACATCGAGATGCGGCCGGAGTGGACGCTAACCAACCCCGCGTACGTCAACTGCCTGCTCCTGCGCACCGAGGACGCGCCGGTGTCGCTGGCGGCCGCGACCGAGTGGTCCGGGCCCGAGGGCTTACTCGTGCTCACCGTGCACCAGCGCGACGAGGAGGAGGCGGCGATGGCGCGCGCGGCGGCGGCGGCGGGCATCGAGGCGCCGTCGGCGGGCAGTCTGAACCTGTGGGGCGTCAAGCGCGCGTCGACGCAGGTGGAGGCGGCGCGCTTCGACGAGCCGCTCGACAAGGAGGCGTACATGCAGGCGGAGGCGACTGCGGCGGCCGACTGGAGGGACGCGCTGCGCCGCCACTCGCGGCAGGGCGGCCACTTCTCGAAGGCGGCCAAGGACGAGGTGTCGACGCGCGGCCGCGCCACGCTGCGCGCCACCGAGCTCATCCGCGCCGGCGTGCTCGGCCGCGCCTCGCTCGACGAGCAGATGAGGCCGCACGTGCTGCGCGAGGCGTTCACGGAGGCGCTGCTTCACGCGCGGCGCGACGCGCCCAAGAAGGGCAAGGCGCAGGCCGACGTGAGCGACGCCGAGCTGCGCACGCAGCTCGCAGAGGCGCTCCTCCTCGAGAGGGGCAGCCTCCACCCCCAGCGGTCGGCCGCCTCCGCCTCGGCGTCCTCGGTGGGCGCGGTGGGCGCGGTTCGCGGCTGCAGGGGGGTCGGCGTCGGCGGGGCGGCGTCCAAGGTGGGCGGCGCCAAGGAGAAGGCCGAGCTAGCAACGACGCTCAAGCTGAGCGAGGCCTTCGCCTTCTGCCAGCACCACCGGCTGCTCGGCGGCGGCCTCTCGTCGCTCGACGACATGCGCGGCTGGCTGCACGCCCTCCTCGAGTTCAAGCCGGCGATGCTCGGCGCCTCGTCGTCCAAGGCCAAGGCTGACGCCGCGGCGCCCGCGCCGGCTCCCATCGTGCCACGCAGCGCGGCGGCGTCGACCGCGGCGGCGCGCGCCGCGGCGACCGCTACGGCGGGCGGCACGGGCGCGGGCGCGCCGGGCGCGGCGACGCTCCTCGCGCAGAAGCAGCGGCTCGAGTCGCTCGACGAGCGCGCCTTCGTGCGGCTGCTGAACGACGTCGACCCGATCGCGCGGATGCGCGACGGCTCGGACCGGCTGCTCGCGCTCATCGCGCAGCTGAGCGACCGGATGGCGGCGCCGCGCGGCGCGATGCGGTACAATGCCGAGACACACGCGCGGCAGTGGCGCGCCAAGACGGCGACCATCGACCGCGAGCTCTGCGCCATCGGCGCGCACGTGCGCGCGCACGCGTCGACGCTGGTGGCGCGGCAGCTGCTCGAGCTGCTGCCCGCGCCCGCCAAGCCGCCGTCGACGCCGGCGGCGATCGAGGCGGCGCCGATGGCGCTGCCGCACATGCGGCTCGAGCGCGACAAGCCGCTCGCCGACTGGGACGAGCCGCCGAGGAAGGTCTTCGCGGCGACCGACCTCACCGGCGCGATGGGCGCCGCCGCCGTCGGGCGTGGTGGGGTGGGTGGGCTGGCGTTCGGCGGCGCGGGCGGCGCGCTCCCGCTGGCGGGCGGCGTGGGCGGCGGCGGCGGCGCGGGCGGCGGCGCGGTCGACACGGGTGCGGTGCGGCGTTTGTGCGTCGCGGTGATCCCGCAGTCGCAGATGGGTCTGCAGCAGGCGATCGGCGGCTACGGCGCGTCGACAACGGTCGCATTGCTGGCACCCATGACCCTTGCGAGAGAGCGCGCCGTTTGGCTGCTGGGGGCTGCCTGGGCCACGCTCTCGGCCTCGCTCTCTCACACACCACTCTCGAACACCCTCTCGCGCTCTCACGCATCGACGCGTCGCCCCCGTCGCTTCCGCACACACAGGCGGCCGGCCACGCACCGACCACATCACAATGGAGCTGCAGATGGCACGGCTGCTCTCCGGCTCGGCGGGCAACTTCTTCTCCCGCTGCCTGGGCTACGCAACAGTGCCCCCGACGCTCACACAGCCCGACGCCGAGTGCCACATCGTGTACGAGCTGATGGCGGCGTCCAACGCGCGGCACGTGCACACGCTCCTCCACCTGCACCAGCCGCTGCGCACGGCCCCGCTGGTCTACGTGATCCGCTCGTGGGGCAGACAGCTCCTCCTCGCGCTCGGTGCCGCGCACAAGCAGCGGCTGCTGCTGCGCACGCTGAGGATGCGCCACCTCACCGTCTCGGCCGACGGCCAGCGGCTCAAGCTTGGACCGTCGGCGCTCGCCAACTGCGCACTCACCGACGGCGCCGGAAACGACGGCGGCGGCCGCGTCATGTGCGCAAACGACCTGCCGCCGCTGACGGGCCCGATCTCCAAGGAGATCACGGCACACTCGCCCGCGCAGGCCAAGGCGGCGGCGGAGATGCGCGCAAAGCGCGGCGGCGACGCGGTGGGCTTGCTGGACGAGGAGATTCTCGCGCCCGAGCTGCTGCTGCCGACAGCGATCGCGCAGGGTGGCATGCCGTTGCCGTCGCTCGCGCCGCAAAAGGCCAAGAAGGCCACGGCCGACCGCGTCGCGCGCGAGCAGCAGGCGCAGGCCGCCGCGCAGGCGCAGGCCGCCGCGCAGGCCGCCGCGGCGCGCGCCGCCGCCACCGGCGCCAGCCCGGCGCAGCAGCAGCAGGCGGCGGCCTCGGCCGCCGCCGCCGCCGCCGCCGCCGTCGCCGCCGCGAGCGCGGCGAGCCTACTGCTCGATCCTCACCAGCTGCCGGAAAAGGCCGATGCGGCGCCGCCGCTCTCGGCGGCGTGCGACGTGTGGGTCTTCGGCCGCATCCTCTTCGAGATGCACCTGGGCGTGCCGCCCGACGGCTACGCGGCGTCAGTCGCGCGCCACTGCGTCGAGGCGGCGCAGCCCATCCGCACCGTGCTGACGCAGCTTTACCCGGAGGTGATGTCGCCGCTGCCGCTCGCCGGCCAGAGCACGTGCCCCGACGACCTGAGCGGGGGTGGCTTCGGTGGTGGAGGGAGCGCTCCAAACGTGGTGGGCGCGCCGTCGCACTCGTACGACCCATTCCGCAAGATCAAGCCGCCGCAGTCGGAGCACGCCAAGCTCACCGCGCTCGACCCCGACTACTACGACCCCGACCTCGCCGAGAAGGTGCTCGCCGCGCGCGCGCAGGCGAGCGCCGACCTCGCGCCCGCCGCGCGGCTGCCGTCGCGCGCGCGCTCGTGGATGCCCGCGGTCGAGCTGGCGACGGGCGACGCGCCCGACGCCAAGCCGCCGATGCTGCTCGACGTCATCGGCGCGTGCCTGCAGCCGCGCCCGTCGGCGCGCCCGTCGGTGGCGGCGCTGCTCGCGAGCCCGACGTTCTCGCTCGACGGCCGCACGCTGCTCACCGCCAAGCGCAACGCGGCTACGTACATGGCGACGCCCGCCGCGCCGGCGCTCGTGCGCCGCGACGTGTGCGCGCCGCTCATCGAGGCGCAGACGGCGATGCGGCTGAGCGGCCGCCTCCCCGCGCGCATCTTCGACGAGGCGCTGTCGGCGGCGCTGGCGTGCTGCACGCAGCCGCGCCGCGTGCTGCGCGCCGGCGGCGTCGCGACCGCCGACCGCCCGTGGCTCGCCGTCGAGGAGCTCGAGGCGCTCGGTGACCTCTCGTCGCACCCGGAGGAGGCGGAGGCGTGCGAGAAGCTCGTCGCGGAGGTGGTGGTGGCGCGCGACGTGTGGAGCTGCCTGCGCCGCCTCGCGCTCGCTGACTTCGCCGCCGCCGAGCGCGCCGGCCTGCCCGTCGGCAAGAACGACGCGCGCGCCAAGGCGCCGCTCGAGCTCGCGCGCGCGCTCCGCGTCATCATTGCCCACGCCGACGTGACCGACTCGTGCGTGCGGCCGCACCTGCCCGCGCTGCTCGCGCAGCTCGTTGACCTCTGCGCGGGAGAGCTGCGCCTCAAGTCGGCCGCCGCGCCGCTCGCCACGCCGCCGCCAGCCACGCCCGCCGAGGCCGCCGCCGCCGCCGAGGCCGCGCGGAGCGCCGCTGCTAAGGAGGTGGCCGCCGGCTCGCCGCCCGCGCTGCTCGCCGCCGCGCCCAAGGCCGCCGCCGCCGCCGCCGCCGCCACAACCGACCCCACCGCCATCGCCTCGGGGCTCGCCGCCACCGGCACCAAGCCGGCGCAGGCGACTGCGTCGGCGGGCGGCGCGCAGGCCGACCCGACGGGCGCGGCGATGGTGAAGCGCCTCGTCAACGGCGCTCCCGACGACGGCGGGCTCGCGCGGTACATGTCGTGGGTGCAGCCGGGCGTCGGCCAGCTGCAGGCGTGGCAGGCGTACTGCGCCGAGGGGTGCGGCTGCTGGAGCGTCGCGCTGTGGCGGCTGCTGCAGCCGGTACTGAGCGGCGTGTTGAGTGAGGAGGGCGGTGGGAGCCTCGCGATGCCCTCGCTGCGAGAGGCCATCCGCCAGCAGGGCCGCACGGGCGCCTCCTCCGCGACGCCGCCGTCGTCGTCGGCGTCGGCTGCCGCGGCCGCTGCAGCCGCGGCCGTCGGACGGAACCTGGGCGCCGCGGCCATCGCACAGGCAAAGGCAAAGGCAAAGGCGGCGGCCGACGCGCCGCCGCCTCCCGCGGCCGACGAGGTCCCGCTCAAGCACGAGGCCTTCCGCCACGGGCACGAGAAGCCGAGCTGGGCGCGCGCCAAGCCGCAGCCGAACGGCACGCACGCGGCCGCTCCGCCGCCACCGCCGCGCGTGCTCGGGCGCGAGTACTGCGCGGAGCTGCTCGGCGCACAGGCGAGCCTTCACCGGCTGACGCTGACCGACCAGCGGCGCGCGCGCGCGTCGGCGCTCACGCACCTCGCCGCGCTTCTCCGCCAGCCGACCACGCTGCCGCTGTGCGCCGAGCTGCGCGTGCCGCAGGCGGCGGCGGCGCTGTGCGGCGACCCGGAGGTCGAGGTGCGCGAGGCGGCGCTCTCGCTCTTCCTGCGGCTCGCGCAGCTGCATGCCAAGCGCGCGCCCGCTGGCACCGCCGCCGCGCACGCCGAGTCGGTGCTGCTCGGCGCCTTTGGTCAGCACGCGCTCATGCGCGGCCTCGCCGCGCCTCTCCTCGACTCGTCGGAGGCGGCGAGCTGCCGCAAGCTCTCGGTGGAGATCATGGCAGAGCTGGTGGCGTGGGGCGACGCCTCCGCGCTCCTCGCGATGCAGCGCTCCGACGCGTGGCGCGCGCTCGTGCAGCTGGTGCCACCCACGTTTGCGCACCACGACGGCGGCCGGCGCCGTGAGAAGATCGACCTGGGCGCGCGCGCCGTCTTCGAGCGGGTCATCAAGGATGGGCCGCCGCAGCCGCTCGCGTCGCTGGCGGCGCGCCCCGGGCTGCTGACGAGCCTGGCCGAAGAGGGCCTGCGCATGCCGCGCCCGGCGAGTCTGATCGAGCTCGGCGCCCAGGCGTACGCCGCGCTCGACAGCGACGGCTCCGGCGCGAGCGGGCTGCCGCCGCCGAGCGCCGCCGACGCCGACGCCGCGTCGCGTGCGCTGGAGGCCGACGACGGTAGCGCGCGCTCCGAGGCCGAGCTGGTGCGGCACGCCTCGTCGACGCTGCGGCTGCCGTGGCAGACGGCGGGCGAGCTGGCGCGCGCGTCGGGCGCGCTGCGCTGCCTGCTGGCGCTGGCGCGGCGGCGCGCCGAGCGCGCGGTGCGTTCGTTGCGCGCTCACGCCGAGGCGGTCGAGAAGAAGCAGGCCCTCGCCATCGGGCGGCGTGACGTGCTTCTCGACGCGTCGGGCGCGCCGTCCAAGGGGTCGATGGCGGCGGCGGCGGCGGTCGGCTCGGTCGAGGCGGCCGAGCGCGCGACCGAGAGCCTGCGTGACGCGCTCGCGCTGATGCACGACCTGTGGCAGCTGCCTCTGATGGTGGCGGAGCCCGACGACGCTGCTAACGCCAGTTCTGCCGACGCGGGGGCCGATGCGTTGCTGGGGCTCGTGGGCGCCGGCTCCGGCGCCTCCGGCCACGGCGCCATCGTCGTGGCGTCGGGCGAGGCGATGGTGCTCGGCTCGGGCGCGGCGCAGTGGCTGTGCGAGACGGCGCTTGACCCGATGGCGCCGCCGCCGCCCGTCCGCTCGTCGGCCGCCGCCGCCGCCGCCGCCGCCGTCGCGACCACCGCCGGGCTCTCGCGCGAGGAGGCCGAGGAGCAGGCTGTCGACCTGTCCGGCGCGGGCGCGCTGGTGGAGACGCCTGAGCCGCTCTCGGAGCCGGCGCGGCTGCCGCTGGTGCGCGCGCGGCTGATGGCGCTCGAGCTCGTGCGCCGCCACCTCCTCCCGAGCCGCGGCGGCGGCGCGGCGGCGCTGAGCGCCCGCCTGGCGCTGCCCACGGCGACGGTGGCGTGGCTGCACCGCGAGCTGCAGGAGGTGGCGGCGGCGCTCGCGCTGACGGACCTGCCGTCGCTCTTCATGAGAGAGTACGGCGTGCGGCGCGAGGCGCGGCTCGCCACGTGGCGCGCGCTGCTCGACGGGCCCTCGGCGACGCTCACGCAGCTGCAGCGCTCCGACGCCGTCGAGAAGCTCGTCGTGCTCGGCTCGCTGCCGCACACGCGCTCGTTTGCGGACGCGACGCAGCGGCTGCCGCCGTCGTTTGTGGCGCACAACGCGTCGCCCGCGCTGCGCCTCGAGGGCATCGAGATGGTACGCGCCATCCTGCTGCGGCGCGGCCGCTGCGAGGGCCTGTACGTGCAGCTGCAGGAGGGGCTGCGCCGCCACGCCACCGTCACGCGCGAGGTGGCTCGGCTGCGCGCCGAGGGCGCCGGCGCCGTGCGCGACGCAAGCAAGCAGCGGCTGCTCGCGAGCGGCGTCGTGCTGCTCGGGCTGCTCGACCAGGCTGCCGACGTGCGCCTGTGGCAGATGCTGCAGGAGGCGGGCGCCGCCGAGGCCATCCACGCGCTCCACCTCACCGACCGCGACGCGCCGCCCGCCGCGCCCGACAAGCTGCTCGTCGGCCTCGGCAAGGCGGAGCGCGTGCTCGGCCGCGCCGCCGCCGGCTTCCTGCAGGGGATGCGCGACTACGAGCACGCGGCACGCCGGCCGCACCCGCTGCTTACGGACGCGATGCGCGGCGGGCCGCCGCAGTACGCGCCCGCCGACGACGAGTGAGAGTGCCGCTGCAGCCCTTGGGGTACTTGGGGCGGAGCGGGAGAGTGACAGACCGCAGAGACTCGACGACGGGCCAAGGAGGCACCAGGGCATGGGCTCCAGAGACATAGGTTGTTGTGAGATGGTGGGGAGCCGTGGTGGATCCTCCATGAGCATGACGTGGGGACGGGAGGGGCGAGGGGTCAGGGTCTCAGGGGCTCATGATTCTTGATTCGGAGTTCGCAAATCGCAGCGTGACTTACGGTGCACTCTGCGGCCCTGGCCCCGGCCGTTGTGCAGCGTTCGAACACTCTTGTCACAATATCAATAAAGTCACAAAGATATTCAGCCTTGAGCGCTGTCTGTGTCTACGGTACGAAGTGAGTCTCGTCATGCTTCATGCGCAGCGTGTGCGTCTTCTGTCTCCGTCGGTTGCTAGGCGGTCTAACCTGTTTACTGTTTACTGCCTCATGCGCAGCGCGATCACTGCCACACGCTGCGGTGGCTGTGCATGGCGCGCACGCGCGCCGACGGAGGCGTTGCGCAGCGCGTCGGGGAGCCGACTCGTCGCGTGCAGCACGACGCCGTAGGATGTGTCGAGAAGGGCGCCGTGTCTACAAAGGGCAGCCGGCGCTCGGCGTGTGGACACCGCGTCCGGCCAGCCGCAGGGGCGGCACTCCAGAGCCAGAGCGTACATGCACATGCATGCACAGGGCCCAGTAACCGCGTCGATGGAGTCATGTGTGGATCTAGCTTCAATGATACAGTTTAATGTTGATCAACACTTTCATTGGATCTAAAGCCTCGGGTCAAAGCTGCGCGCTCTCCTCTATTCGCGCCGCCTCAGCGGAGGAGTTGGGGTCGCCGCTGCCGCCGCCGCCGCAGAGCGGCGCCTCGTCGGGCGGCAGCGCGCGGCTGCACCGCGCGCTCCTCATGCGCAGTGGCGACATCAAACTCGACGTGCGGCCGCGCGCGGCGTTGCTCACTGACGTCGGCGACCCGAGCGATCCTGCGCTCTCGCGCCGCTCGCGCAGCATTCCGCCCGCCGACAGACCGCCGCCGCCGCCCCCGCGTGCGCAGCTCGCGGACGTCGCCTCGCCGCCAGTGCCCCCGCAATCAGCCCCGCGCCGTCGTCGTCCTGCCCTCGGCACGCGGCCGAGGAGCTGATTGATCTGCTACGCCGCTCGCTCTCGGTGCTCACAACGCGTGCCGATGGGCAGGCGCATCGTGATCGCGGTGATCGTGGTGTCGACGACGCACCACCGCCATCATGGGGACGTCGCTGGCTTCAGCAGGTTGCCGCGAGGCTTCGGGACGCGTTGGAAGCGGGGGCCTCCAAGGTCCGCGGGATGCCACGTCCCTTTGGCTCCTCGCGCGTCGAGCCGCCGCCACAGGACACAGCAGGCACCGGCGAGCCGGGCAGAAGCGACCCACCGCCGCCACCACTGCCGACAGAGGCCCCCCCTCTCGTGATTGGCAAGAAGCGGCGGCTCTCGGAGGATCTGCAGGACAAGGCAGCGCAGAAGAAAAGCCACCTCGCCGAGCTCGAGACGCTCAAGGCCGAGAACGACGCGCTCCGGCTCTCGGGCCACGGCTCCGTCCTCTCTGGCCTCTCTGTCTCCGGCTCCGCCCTCTCCGGCTCCACTACCTCACTGGAGTTCTCCGCGCTGTCGCCTCGGCTGCTGCCGTTCAAGGGCCAGCTCTCGAGCAGCCAGAGCGCAATCGGCGCCGCAGCGCCGCCGCCGCTACCGACGGCCTCTCCGCAACCGCTACCATCTCTGGGCTCTCTGCGGGTCACCCCGCCACCGCTGCCGTCGCCCACGTCGTCACCGCTGTCATCGCCCACTTCCCGGGCCACTGGGCGGCCGCCTTTGCCGCCACTGCCAGGCCGGCGCGGCGCCTCTCCACCACCGCTGCCAGGCGCCTCTCCACCACCGCTGCCAGGTCGGTTGGTCGGGCTGAGTAGCCTGCGGCTGAGCACCCCACGCAGCGAGCTGTCGACGAGATCGAGTCTGAGCCCTTCGCCTCCCGGCTCGTCCAGGGGCTCGGCTCGAGACATGAGGCTAAACTCGCATTCCGACAAGATATGATTGACAGAGGGCGATTTTTGCCCTGCGTACCGTAGTAGGTGAGTTTTTACAGTACTGTCTATTGAGAAGCTCAACGGAGACTTTACTCATTAAAACTAAGCCACACACGTGGGCCGGTAGCAGCGGCTGGGGTTTTTTCGCACTCGTCAGAATAATCTCAGTTTTGTAAGAGCCAAAAATATGCGACTGCCTGTGGCGTGCCAGGCACACTGGCATACAATGCAAGCAAAATACTGAAAACGCGCTGTCCTGGCGAGCTGATCTCGCAGCCTGCACCGACTTCTTCGCATTGCAGAGGGGCATACTCAATCGCCTCAAAGACCGGCGCCCGATCGTCGAGACCGATGAACGCGACGAGCTCTCGCGTGCACACCGTCTTCAAGATGCAGGGGATGACCCCCCCCCCACACCCCTCCCCCCTCACACTCCCACACACACACACTCCCTCTCCCTCCCGCGACGCACACACACGCATTGCCGTCGCACACGCACCTAGCCCTGTATAAGGATTTCGCGAATACAAAATTTGCCATGCGCGCGCGCTAGAACAAAATTTCGCGAAATCTGCCTGCTATCTGAGGATTCTCTATGAATTTCTGCCTCACACCACAACGCTCACAACTGACGCACATACGCACTCAGAGCAGAGTCTGCAGCGACTCTGCAGCGTCCAACGAACCGCGCATCCCCGAGACCGAGCCGGAGACGCCCACGCCGGAGCATGGGTTGGCCTAGAAGTGGGCGGCCGGGGCAGCGTGGCGCTGCGGGGTCGATGCCTGCCAAGATATGCTCGGCTGCCGGGGCAAGGACCAGCTGCTTGTGCCGGCGGTGCTCGCGCCCGAGCTGCACTGCGTCTTCCGCGACCTGTCCG
>Ga0115006_10002246_pt1 | contig 12593 bp, 10 predicted proteins | sample ArcOceMetagenome_3_FD_88943 | JGI IMG/M metagenome (GOLD analysis project Ga0115006, IMG submission 88943) | Marine eukaryotic phytoplankton communities from Arctic Ocean - Arctic Ocean- Svalbard ARC20M Metagenome | ecosystem: Environmental > Aquatic > Marine > Oceanic | place: Arctic Ocean...
ACCCTAACCCTAACCCTAACCCTGACCCTGACCCTAAGGCATTAGCGCGCCGACCCTAACCCTAACCCTAACCCCAACCCTAACCCTCACCCTCACCCTCACCCTCACCCTAACCCTAACCCTAACCCTAACCCCAACCCTAACCCTAAGGCATTAGCGCGCCGACGCTCTTCGCCGCGCTCGCCGACGCCTCGCTTGAGAAGCTGCCCGCGTTCAAGTCGCAGGAGCTCGCCAACCTGGCGTGGGCCGTGACGCAGGACGGCCACGTGACGCCCTAACCCTAACCCTAAGCCGAACCCCAACCCCAACCCCAACCCCAACCCCAACCCTAACCCTGACCCTGACCCTGACCCTGACCCTAACCCTAACCCTGACCCTAACCCTAACCAGGACGGCCACGTGACGCCTGCTCTCTTCGACGGCCTCATCGTCCAGGCGCACCTGTGCCTCGCCCCCGAGGTGGCGGCGCCGCACCGCCTCAACGCGCAGGACATCTCGACCATCGCGTGGGCCTTCGCCGCGTCGCGTGAGGCCGCGCCGCAGGCGTACGCCGACCACTTCGGCTGGCGCCTGTTGCAGACTCCCTTCTGGGAGTGGGACGCGCTGTCGCACGCCGACCCCGCAGCCTCGCTGCGCGCGCGCTCCGAGTCCCTCTCACTCGCGCTGGCCGACACCACCGAGCAGGCGGCGCGGGAGTACATCGCGACTGCGGCCGCGGCTGCAGCGACCGCGGCGGCACGAGTCGCCGCCACGCCCAACCAGCGACGCCAGCCGCTTGAAGGACGTGGCCGCAGTCGCGGCCGCGGCCGTGGCCGCGGTCGCAGCAGCCGCGGCCGCGGCCGCAGCAGCCGCGGCGGCACAAGTCGCGGCCGCGCCGCTACCGCGCAAGGCCGAGGGCCGAGCGTGGCCGTAGGGCCAGTCAATCATAAATATCTACCGTAGAGTAGACGCAGGTGCAGTGTGAGAGACCCACCGATATCCGGTGCTGGTTCAATTGCGAAACGTTCAACGCCGTGACCGTCCGTCGCCAGGACGCAGGAGCGGGTATAATGAAGGTAAAAGCCCTGCGAGGGGAAAAGAGAGCGGAACAATAGAGCAGGAAAGGCGGGCGCTTTACACCGATTTCCCCCCCCGCGCCCACGGCGTGTCGTGTCGCAGCCTTTAACTAAACCCACGAGAGGTGGGGGCCCCTCCCGCTATCCCTCCTGGACCTAACCCTCCTGGACCTAACCCTCCTGGACCTAACCCTCCTGGGACCTCAGTCACCGGTAACCCCCAACCCCAGCACTAGCACTAACACCGGCCGGGCCCAACCCCACAACCCTCCCTGGCCCAGCCTATAGCCCTAAGTAAGCTCAGCTTCGACCAGGTGTAGTGGCATATGCTCGCATCGTTCATGACCGATATCTCTGTCGACTGCGCTGGCTGCGGTGGGCCGCCACTCTCACCCCTCCACTCCCACCCTCACCCTCCTGCCTCACCCTCCTCCCTCACCTCTCATAGATAGTCTACTCTATCTCTCACCTCCACCCTCACCTCCACCCTCACCTCCACGGCCTCACCTCCACGCCTCACCCCGTAACCACGCCCGTCACCCCCCCACCCCCTCACCCCTCAGGCGCGCCGCCGCCCAAGGGCAGCCGCCACCCGCGCTGCTGCCTTTGCGACGACCGCGACTTGGTCGTGACCTTTTTCTGTGGTGCGCAGTGCCCAGCGAACCCTTGGTCCAAGCACCGGACCTGGCATGTGAAGCAAGAAGCGTGGCGGAGCGATCTGAACACGGGTGGAGTTACCCAGCAGGCGCAGCGCAAGCTTGCGGAGCAGCAGGCTCGGTACGCTGAGAGCACCGCAGGCTCAGAGTATATGCGACTAATGGCGGACGCCTCACGCCACCTTGCCGACCAGAACTACCACAAGGCAGACGGGCTCTTCCGCAATGCCATTGCTCTCGAGCCCGGCCAGCCCGAGGCTTACTACAACCTCGGGGTAGCTCTCGGCAACGCGGGACGCCACACGGAGGCGGCGCCGCACCTGCTCCAGGCCGCGGCGCTATTCCCGGAGGGCTCGGAGGATTGGATAGACTCGATAGCGGCCGCCTTTGACAAGCTGCGCCTGCCGGAGTGCGCCGAGGTGGCCAAGCCTGAGTGGTGGAACGACGAGGCCCTCAAGACCCTCTCGAAGACTGTAGCCGGTGCGGACAGCCAGGCGGCTCGCGGGATGCGGGCGGCCGTGTTATCTGGCTGGAATCCGGCTTGGGAGTCGGGCCCGCGCTCGGCTGCTGATCTCAAGGAGGCGGCCAAGCACTACGAGCGTGCTGCGCAGCTGACCCACGGTCCAAGCCAGGAGCGCGAGTTCGAAACCTTCGCGGCCGCTCTCCGCCGTGATGCGGCCGCCATGGAGACTGCAGAGGCGGAGGCCAGGGCCGTGATGACGGTGGAGGATCAAGAGGCCGCGGTGGTGGAGAGCATGCTCGCAGATGAGGAGGCGGATATGGCGGCGGCGGCCAAACGCGCAGGCAAGGCGCTTCGGGCGCTTGCCAATGCACCTGGCATGAAGGCTAAGCCGAAAGGCAAGGGTAAGGGCAGCGGCATCCAAGCGGCGATGCTCTGTGTGTGAGTATTTCGTGTCCTGTGTGTGTGTGTGTGTGTGCACTGTGCAGTCTGTGGGGGAAGGGGCCTCGGAGTCCGGGTCATTTGTTGGTATTTGCTGGTGTGTTATCCATGTTATCCATGTTTGGATGTAATTAGTAGGTAGACAGGTACCTTACTGTGGTAGATCATCCTATCTTTAACGCGTGTTTTTCAGCTCACTCCTAAGTCCGACATGTTAATGTCCAACTTTCAAAGTCTCTCCACGTCGCCGACCGGTAGGCTGGGTAGAGGGCTCCCCAGGCGCGAAGCATCCGAATCCGGTGGACTAGAGCCACCCCCTCCATGCATCCCTAGCGGCCCTTCGCCGCGCGCTCGCGGCGGGCGTCCCCACTCTTGTTCTTGCTCTTCTTCCGCCGCTTCACTGGTTCGTCACTGCCGTCGTCGCCGCCGTCGCCCGCGTCGCCTCCGCCCGCCGCTGCCACGCTGCCGCCGCTCGCCTCGCCACCGTCGTCGCCGCCGTTGCCGCTTCTCGCCTCGCCACCTCCGTCGTCGCCGCCGCCGTCGTCGCCGCCGCCCGTCGTCTCGCCCACCACGCCGCTCGCGCCCTCGCGCCCGCTGGGCCTCATCCGCGTCCCCCCCTGTGACGCTTCCTCCTGCCTTCTCTACGCTACGTTCTCCCCTGCGCTGCAATCGATCCGCTGCCCCGCCGTCGCCACCGTCGTCAGCTCACCACCGCCTCCTTCGTCATCTTCGTCATCTTCGTCTCTGTCGCTGCGTCCTTTGCCGCTGCTGCCGCCGCCTCCCAAATTGCCTCCCTCGCGGTCTTCGCCAGTTGCTCCCGCAGCAGCGCCTCGAGACCCTCCCTCTTCTGCGTGCCGTGCTCCGCTCCGTCTATGAGCTGCCTGATCCTCGCCGCCGTCGTCGGCACCTTCGGACGCGCTGCTCGCTATAGGCATGGCTTGTAGAGCTATAGCTTAGTCAGAGTTCAGAGTTTATTCGAGCTTACTAGGGCTAGCTTAGTCGGTTTGCTGTTGTAAGCTCGAATAAACTCTGAACTCTGAACTCTGTCGGCACCTTCGTCACGTTGCCCCCTGCCTGCGTTCGTCGCGCCCCTTGCGCGCGCGCCGGCCCTGCGCCGAAGAGTGGCAGCGGCGGCACCGGCCTCTCCGCGTCCCTCTCGAAGCGCCGTCTCCGCGCCTCCAGTGCCTCCATCCTCTCCCCGTGCTGCTGGCAGTCAGGGAGCATGACTTTAAGTCAAGCCCTGGGATAGAGGCCACTGTCCAGACTCCAGAATTTGAACTTTTGATGCGGTCTCTTCCCACGCTTCCCGTGCTGCGAACCCCCGCCGGTAAGGTAGAGATCACTCTCTCTTTAAATATAAGGGACCTGTGCCCGCTCCATTCATTATATATCTCTTGAAAAATCCAGCTGGGGTGCATGTGCTAGGCAAGGCTTATAGGGCCAGTCTAAAGCCGTGGCTGGTTTGCCGTTGTCTTTGCTCGAATAAACTCTGAACTCCTGAACTCTGTAACTGACCGAGTGACCGTCAGAAAGTCTGAATGCCAAGAACTGGTTAGGTTAGGGTTAGGGCGCCGGAGAGTCGACCCCGGCGAGTATACAACTCGCCGCAGGGAAGGGGCCAAGTGAGGGAGCGAGGCGCGCCACCGTCCGCGAGTCGACCGCGCGAGTTGTCCCGCCTTTGGCGCGAGTCGCGCTCGCGAGTCCCGCCTATGGGCCGCGAGTCACCAAAGGGGCACCGCCACGGCTCAGACATGTGCAGTTATAGCCCTCCCAGGTTACGCCTTATGCCGCGAGGTGCCCCCCAATGACTGTCGCCGTCGCCCCTTGTCCTTCCTGCCTGCAGTGGCTCCCACGCGCGTGCACGGCCGCCCTCCTTCGGCGCGTTCGTCGACAAGAACTGCTCGGTCACACTCGACGGCCAGAAGTGCCTCGTGCTGCCGTCCATCACATACGACGAGTTGTTAGGATCCGTGCGGCGCGGGTGATCGAGCGGAATCGCTTACTCTATATTTGCTTCGCGTTCCGTCTATTCGTACCTGGTGTTGGTGCTTGCGTTGGGGTATCTGGGGGAGTGGGAGGTCTGATCAGTCGTTTTTTTCGGCCAACACGGACATCTTTCTTCCCAGCCTCTCTCCCATTTTTTCGGCGTACCGGTAAAAACGGGATGGTCGAAATCACCCGTTTTCCTGTGCCCCCATGTTCAAGTTGAGCAACCCCGAACGGCCGCAAACGAACTCAGCCATGCTCTCGAATTCTGTCCGCTAATTAACATCGGCGACAGGTCACAAAAAATGGCAGCACACTTTTATTTTAGACCCCCGAAGTTTGCGCGGTAACTGCGGTATCCTGAACCATGTCGTGTTTCTCGACGGCTTGCTGCCGACGGCACCCGCGCGCATGCGCCGCCGTCCATGCTCACCATCGTCTGGCCAACATGACGGGTGCCGCGCTCCCACTCTCCGGCTCAGAACAGAGTTTCGAACCCGCCAAGCGCATCTTTCATCGGCTCGCCCTTGATGACGCCATCGCCGTCACTCACACCACAGCTGCAAACCTCGAGTTCGCACGGAACTGGTACCTGCACCTGCAGCGCGCCGGCGTGAGCAACTATGCGCTCATCGCCACCGATGACGTCGCGCACGCCACGCTTGCCCGTGAGGTCGTCGGTCACGTTGTGACATACCCACTGGGCCCCAAAGGCGTGGCGCAGGCGGCGCAGTCGTACCGTAGCCGCGGCTGGACGCGGCTGATGTTCGCCGTGCCGCGCATGCTGCACTGGGTGCTTGCGATGGGCCTCGACGTACTCTGGATGGACACGGACGTCGTGGCGTTGAGCGACCCCTTCCCACTCATCCGACAGCACGCCGCCGCCGCCACCGCCGCCGCCGCCGCCGCCACCGCCGTCGCCAAAGCCGGGACTACCGTCCCCAGAATCGCCAGCGCCAGTGTCAACGCCGACAACCCGTTGTCCCCGCGGCCGCGGGGGCTGTTGCTCGCCTCTGTCGACGGCCGCGTGCCTGATGAGAGGCTGGCGGAGTGCGGTCGGTACTACAGCCACGACCCGCGCTGGCGCGCCTCCAGCGGTACCTCGAAGCTGTGCGGCGGCCTCTTCTTCGCACGCTCGTCGGCGGCGACGATCGCGCTCGCGCTCGACTGGGAGCGTCGCGTCAACGCGCTTAACGCGGGGCAGAAGAACCAGCCGCACTTCAACGCGGCGCTCGACGCCGCGCGCAACGTACACGTGGCGCTGCTGCCGTGTGCGCAGTTCCCCAACGGTGCGCGCTACGCTAGCCCGGCGTGGCGGCGCGCGCAGCTCACCCATCCTCAGCTGGCGCATCCGCAGCTGGCACATCCGCAGGCGCCTCAGCAGGATCAAGGGCCGGTGCTGGTGCACAACAACTGGATAAAGGGCCACGCCGCCAAGCGCGCACGTTTCCGCGAGTGGGGGCTATGGAGGGTGAACGCGACGGGGGGCAGCCCCGCGGAGCACGCCCCGCTGCCAGCCCTCCGACCACGCAGGCGCGTCCCAGCGCTGCAGAGCGGGGCGCGACGCGGCTTGTTCACGCTCCACAGGCCGCCACGCTCTGCACACTCGGGCGACGCGACCGTCGTCCGCCGGGTCAGGATTTCAAACCCCGTACGTGTGCACTAAGTGCGTTAAACCTTTGGGTTGATGTAATTGTATATGGTGTTCCAAGCTGCGCTTCCGCGGCGCGCGCTCAGTCGTCTCCAATACCTTTTTAAACTATTAAGCTGTCTGTATTGTCTTTTTACATTTAGTTTTTTGGACACAGTCACGAGTCAGGGTCACTGTGGCAACACCAACAGCGGCGAACGTGGCGGTTGCAGCCGCCCGAGACAAGGTTCTTTCCGTAGCTAGTTGGGGCCACGGCTGCTAGTTTTTCGAGCGACGACCCCCCACTTTACCCACTCCTTTTTTTCACAGCGGGGCCGACTCCGTCCTAAGCGGATCCTTGAACAAGGCGACGAGCGGGAGGACAGGAGGGGTGAGGAGAGCGTGCTGGAGGAGATGAGACGAGTGAGGAGGCGAGGCGAGCGAGCGAGGAAGCGAGGGTGTGATGCGAGGCGAGCGTTGAGCACTGAGGCGAGCATGACGCGAGGAGCAGGAGGCTACAGGCGAGGCGAGGACAGGCGGGGCGATCCTGAGGCGAGCGTGTGGCGAGGAGGCGAGGCGAGCGGAGGCGAGCGAGGGGGCGAGCCGCGCGGCGGCCGAGAGCGAGCGAGGAGCCGACGACGACAGGGGAGCCGCGCGCGAACGAGAGTGGAGAGGCGAGGCGAAGCAGCTGTCGCCCGGTCCAGTGGTTCTCGTCTCCAACTTGGTTGGGTTGTTTTGCACTCGAACCTCCGCATTTCCACCTCACCCTGGTTCAGGATGATCGGGAACGGGGACCCCCGAGGCGCGCAGTTCATGTCTGTCTGTCTGTCTGTCTGTCTGTCTCTGTCTGGATAAGATAAGATAAGATCTTATCTTTCTTCTCTGTCTGGAAGAGGTTTTGTCTTTTGGCTGGTTTGATCCCCCAAAAGTGAAACGTCTGTGTCCTGTTCCATGGCCAGGTCGCTCAGCGAGGTCATGAACGAGGTGCAACAGGCCCTCGAGATGACTGAGACCTCGTCGTTTCCCGCGGCGATCAAGGCGGCGAACAAGCTGATGGGATTCCCAAATGAGGGCCCGATCCCAGCGCAGGTGGCCAAGCTGGCAAGTGCTTTGGGGGTCGTGCCGCCAGGTGGCCAAGCTGGCAATTCTGCCGTGGTGGCGACCACGGCTGCGGCTGATGAGAGTATGGCTGAGGCGCCCGCAGGGGCGCTCGAGATGATCGAGACTGGAGCAGCTGAGGCGGCGGCAGAGGCAGCTGAAGCAGCCGCGGTGGCAGCTGCAGCGGCGGCAGCCGCGGCGGCCACCTCCCTGCCCGACCTGCAGACGGATCACCGCGCCCCCGTCCTCGGCGCCCCTAGCTGGGACTTGCACGACCTCGACGGCGCGGCGCAAAACCGCTCGCTGCCTCCGACCATCCCGGAGGGAAGCGATATCAAGCACAGCATTCTGCCGTGAGCGCCTTAGCGACCACAACCTCACACCCCACCACCTCCACGCCCTGCCTGTAGCGCCGTAGTGATCACCACCTCGACGCCTAGCCCTGTGTCGCCGTAACGACCTCATGCTTGGCCCAGGCCCGGCGCGGAACCCCCTCCCGACCTCCTTCTTCCCAACCACTAAGGGGATAGTAGCCCTTACAACCACGAACCCTCTCTTACTATGCTACTCCCCCGCTCCCCTTACCAGGCCGCGCTCTAGCACACTCTCTTCCTCGTTCTCTTCGTACAGCGGCGCGCGCGGCGCCGCCGCGCGCGGCATGATGCGCGGCGAGAGTGGCACCATCTCGTGGCTATCTCGCCCCAACGACACGCGTTCGACCATGTCGAGCTTCCCCAGCACTGCCGCCCGGTGGAAAGAGTTGCCTGTCGCCACACACGAATGCCGCCACTGCTGCGCTGCCACACACCCCAGTGCTGCGTGCTGCAGCAGCCTGCCAGCGTAGGTTAGGGTTAGGGTTAGGGTTAGGGTTAGGGTTAGGGTTAGGGTTAGGGTTGGGTTTAGGCGCTCTCTGCTATGCGCACAGCCATGAAGGGGCGAGTTTTGGCGCTCACTACTTCTACTGACTACTTACTGCTTACTGCTCACTGCTTACTGCTCACTACTTACTGCTTACTACTTCTTACTACTGCTTACTACTGCTTACCTACTACTACTGCTTACGTTTGCCACTCAGGCATGTCGGACAGCCACCCTCCGCCGGCACCTCTCTCTCGCGCACGCAGCACCGACGGCGGCTCGAGTCGGTGGAAGGCTTCGAAGAAAGAGGGGAGTGGGACGCCCTCGACCAAGACCTCCGCTAGAGGGCTGGGTACAGGTGCGTCTGCGCCGTCGCTAGGGGGCATGCAAGCGCTGGGGAGCAAGCACTGGCTGATGGCCAAGGACGCGCTCGTGCAGCAGAAGACGGCGAAGAAAGAGGTGAGACCACTCCACCGCTGCGACCCCTCACCCCACCTATCCTCACACGCAGGCCCACAATGCCCACAATGGACGCCATGAGTCTCTGCGACCTTATTCACCGGCCCACTGGCCCACCGAACCACCTACGAACCACCGAACCACCGAACCACCTGCAGGGCCCCACGGTGCGCGCCATGAGTCTTTCCGACCTGCGAGACGCGGTGGCCATGACGATGCCGCGCGCCAGCACGGGCCGCAGCTTGCCACGCTCCAGCAGCGTCGACGAGATTGGGGCGCGGCAGATGATGAAGCACCGGCTCGAGGTGCAGACGAGCTATGAGACGCGCCTCGCCCAGAAGGTCCTCCCGTCGCTCACCCCAACCACCCCCCTCCCCCCCCTTCCCTCCCCCCCTCCTCCTAATATGAACCCTGACCCTACCCATCATCCCAACCCTAACCCTAATCTTAGCCCTAACCCTCACCCTCACCCTCACCCTTGACCCTGACCAGGTGCTCCAGTCGCAGGAGATCGACATTGAGCTACAGATGGCGCGGCGGCGGCTGCGCGCTGCGCGCAAGAAGTTCTTGCCGCGCGAGGAGCTGAAGAAGCTGGCGAGGACGCTCGACTCGATCAAGGTCTCGCTCGCGGAGAAAGAGGTCCTGGTCAACACCAAGCTGAGCCAGCTCGAGACGGAGATCAGCCAGATCGTCCTCGAGATCGACGACATCCGGGTCTTTCGGAAGATGCACTCACAGGCGTGCAAGCAGACTGCGGTGGAGGAGCGTGCTGTGGATGTCAACGTCAACAGCATGGCGCGCCAGATGCGCGGCGCCTTCAACGAGCGTGACAAGCTTGTCAATGAGCTCAAGATTCTGCAGCGGCAGGAGAAGCATGAGCGCGCAAGGTTCGTCGAGCAGATGCGCGTCCTGAAGAAGGAGAGCGCATCGCACGAGACCAACAGCCAGCTCCTGCTCACGGTCAGCCCATGCTTTGTCGCCACCTGCCACCCCCCCCTCAACTTACTACACGCCCCTTACGTTGCTACCCCCCCCTTACGTTGCTACCCCCCCTTACCTTGCCACACACCCCTTACCTTGCCACACACCCCTTACCTTGCCACCTCCCCTTACCGTGCTACAGCCCCTTTCCTTGCCACACTCCTCACCTTGCTATTTCCTCACATTGCCACACCCCTTACCTTGCCACACACCCTTCATCAGGAGCTCGAGCAGCGCGAGGAGGATGGTAAGCGGAGTGACTACATCCACTTTCGCGGCGTGCGCGGCAAGCACGAGGCCCGTGTCACCAAGCACGGCTACCTCTGCACGCAGCGCGAGAGGATCGCCGCAGCGTACGCCGAGCTGATCCGCCGCGTCGGCGCCGGTGCCGGGGTGATGCCCAGTGACATATCAGTGCTTCTGCAGCCGGGCTACATGCCCCGAGACATCACGGAGCGCTTCGTCACCCTCGAGGCCACGGTCACTTCGCTGCTCAACTTGCAGGAGGTGCACCGCAACCAGATGGAGGAGATTCAGGTCGAGATCGACGAGCTCAGCGCCGAGGCCGACGGCGTGGAGCAGGGGCATGCGGGGGTGGAGGCCGAGCGAGAGGCGGAGGTGGAGGTCGCGGCGGGGCAAGCACGCACCTACGCCAGGGCCACGCGCACCGCCGCCCGGGACGCTGAGATCTTCGCACGCATCTGCCGTGGCGTGCAAGAGGTTGCCGCGTCGGCGGAGTGCCGCCTGACGCCGGCGCTCGTCATCTCCGGCTGCTCCCAGGCCAACCTTGAGCAGTACCTCGGCGCACTCCACCAGCGGCTCGACGACATCGAGCTCGTCGGGATCGAGATGGAGCGAGAGTCGAGCTCGCAGAACCGGCGCGCCGCGCACGGGCACACCTTCGACCTCGCGCGTCGTATGGGTATCGAGACACCCAAGAATCTCGATGGTGTCTCGAAGGATCCCGAGGGCGCCTCCATGAAGGAGGAGGTCGAGCGCGCGCTCGACGCGGAGGCCAACGCGGGTACCGCCGCTGACGCCCTTGCCGCACCACCGCCGGAGCCGCCCGTGGGGGCCGCTGACACCGCAGAGTGAGTTTGAGTCACGTTGCCCGCGCGGGCTACCGTTGAGCGTTGTGTTCCTAACGCACGAATATGAGCTCAACACCTCACAGCAATACTAGGTGGTGAAGAAGTTTACGACAATACACAGGTTCACGGGATATGCACGGGAGAAGTTCACGACAATACACAGGTTTCACACAGGTTCACGGGATATATGCACACATGGCGTGGGTCGACAAGTCCCAGTCAGTCTCATGAAGTGGAGCGCGCTCGCTCGCTCACAGCGCGCAGGGAGATCCCTTCCCCACTGAGCGGGTCCTCCTCGGGTGGATGAGCCCGATTCCCCACTACTACTGTATAATGGTATAATGGTCCAACGGGCGTGGCGAGCGACATGCCGCGGAATGCCCAAGGGCATCAGAGCTGCCGAGCGAAAGCCGGGACGTTGATCCACGGGCCGGAGGGCTGCATGCATCGACGGGGACCCGAGGCGCGCCGCAGCGCGATGGTTAAGGGCCGAAGGGGGGCGCCGGGCGCGCCAACGGGGGCTCCAGGGAGGAGGTGGTGGGTTGCGAGGGAGTGGCCCGTGCACGGCGGCCGCTGCGGGCGGACTGAAGACAGGTTGCGGCGAGATCTCGCGACCGCCTCGAGCTCGTAGCAATCTGACAAGTCGAGCTCCTCGCAATCCGAGTCGAAGCGGCTCTCCACGGACTCCACTCCGTCCGAGTCGAGGGCGGTGTCCGAGTCCAGGGCGTCCGGAGAGTCCGGGGCGTCCGGGGAGTCCGGGGAGTCTCTGAGCTCCACCCGCTCGGGCAGCTTGCCGGTGTCCTGGCACTTCAGGACGAAGGAGACGAAGTCTTGCAGCGAGGTCAGGTGCACGGGCGCGGTAAGCGGCTTGGTGTGCAGCTCGGGCCGCGGCGACGTGGTCATGATGACGTCGCCGGGGATGAAGCTCACCTAGTTAGGGTTAGGAGCAGTGGTCAGGGTCAGGGTCAGGGTTAGGGACAGGGTTAGGGAATAGAGATGAAGCTCACAGTGCGGCCGAGGCACGCGCGCTTCGCGGCGCGCGGCGACGCCTCCTCGGCACCGGCACGGCCGCCGTTCTCGCTGCCACCCTCGCCAACGGCCGATGGAGCGCATGTGGTGCGACGCTTGCTGTGCGGGGGCGGAGCAGCACCGTCCGCGTCGCCCACGCAGAAGCACTTGAGTTTGTCGGTCCGCTCTTGTGCGGGTGCGAAGCGAAGCGGCTTGAGGTGAAGCGCGTGCCGCGGCGCCGAGGGCTTGAGCAGGAGCGGGGACACGTTGTCAGGTGATGCCGACATCACGCTATAGGGGCTCTCGGGAGCCGGCGTGGAGGGCAGCGCGGGCAACTGGGTAACCGGGCGCGTGATCGGGAGCTGCAACGGCGGCGCCTCGTGGTTGAGCTCGAGAGACTCTGAGCTCTGCAGCCCGGGCATCATCTCAAGTGCACGTGGCGGAGGCGGCGCGCCCTTGGCCTGTGGCACGCGCTGCTGCAGCAGTGACGCGCTCACCGCCTGCGGCGCGCCTCGTGGCGGTGGCGCGCCTTGCGGCGGCGGCGCGCTCCTCTGTAGCATCTCGGTGAGTGCAAGGCGCGAAAACGGTTTGGCCATCGCTCCCGGTAGCACCGCCGCTCTGCTTAGGGCCGCGGCGCCGCCCAGCACCGGCCGTTGGAGCGTGGCGAAGATTCCCGCTCCCGAGGACGGCTTGCTCACGCCCCGCGCCACCGCCGACAGCGTCCAATTGGCGGGAGGGAACTTGGCGGGAAACGACTTGGCGGGAAGGCCAACGCATGGCGTGACGTGGGCGATCGCCGATGGCGCGGCGGCGTGTGGCGATGGAGCAAGCTCACGAGCCGCCGTCTGGCCGCGCAGCGCCGCAAACCAG
>Ga0115006_10002247_pt1 | contig 12590 bp, 9 predicted proteins | sample ArcOceMetagenome_3_FD_88943 | JGI IMG/M metagenome (GOLD analysis project Ga0115006, IMG submission 88943) | Marine eukaryotic phytoplankton communities from Arctic Ocean - Arctic Ocean- Svalbard ARC20M Metagenome | ecosystem: Environmental > Aquatic > Marine > Oceanic | place: Arctic Ocean...
TCTAACCGTGCACCTTGTTTTCCACCGAGGAGTTAGTTCACCTACTTGAAGAAGTCGGTTACGTCTAACCTCCGGCGTTCGAGGCCGCGATCGCACAGTCCGGGCGGCCTCTAGCGCTTTGACAAAACTCCGGTGTTCAGCCGGACGCTCCGACGGACGTTACGGAAATCCCGCAGGGCGATGTTGCCATTAGGCCACGACAGCGTAAACAGCGTAAACAATCCCCATAAAGTACGTATCGTATTGCGATACTAAGGTACAATTGATTCATGTTGACCTCTGGGGCGTAGAATCACGTCCCCAGGGGTCCATAATCTGAAAGAGCATGTCCAATAACCTTAGAAACGACTCAGCTTTGATCCTCCTGGACTGTCTACGTGTCACAGTAATACCAGCTCATGTTCGATACTATCACGGACGGCCACGTGGACAGTCCAGGAGCAAGGTGGCTCTTCAAACCTGAGCGGTTTCCTAGGTTTTAGGGCACGCTCTCTTCGATGGGCATCCACTTTGACGCGGTTTTGAGCCCTAGAGCATATAGGAGCTGAATCGTACCTAATGAGGATCGATACTATGACGACCTTTGCATGCATAAGTATGCAATTGAGGACATGAGTCCTAACTCTTTTCTTCTCACCGTCCAGAGGCATCCCATAGGATGTCTGAGCCACCTGGTCTCCACCCACATCCTTCAAGGAGAATTAGAATAACTAAATCGTACCTCATGGAGATTAAGCTAGTAACAGCTTGAAACGCTTGAAACGCTTGAAGCAGTTGGGGTCCGTACCGGATACGGGGTCCGAGGTGTGTAGTTGAGGTAAGCTAACAGTGTAAACAGCGTAAACAGCGTGTGCCTACGGGGTTCGCGCTGGTTCTGCGCTTCGGCAAGGGGTCTGAAGTGTTTAGTTGAGGGAAACTAACAGCGTAAACAGCGTAAACAAGAGATGCACGTGAAGGTGCCCGGCATCCCGACGCCGGCGGACGGGGTCCGCCGCTGCCGGCGTGCCGAGGTGTGTGCGAACTCCCACCGCCCAATGAGCCTCGGGGCGCCCCACGGAGCTCGGCACCCACAGACGAGGCCACAAAAGAGGCCTGCGCACCAGCGCCCTGCCCTCGTGTGCTGGCTTGCTTGTGCGAGCGGGCGGGCGGTCGGTCGGTTCGTTTTGTTGCTGTTGCGTGCGCGCGCCGGTCGACGCAGCGGCCCTGCGCCCTCAAGGTATGAGCATTACGCGCCGCCTTCGCGTTGCTCAGCATCACACTGCAGCTTGGCAGATTCCGGACTACGGCTTCACGCGAGACATTCAACGACAAGCGCGGAAGACCTCGGAAGACCTCCGGTCTCAAGTGCACGACGCTTGACCAGATGATTTCTCCTCGCCGCAATCCTGTGAGTCGAAGGAGCTTGGAGGCCTCGGCGTCCTTCTGACGATCCTTGCCGTCGGCCTCCACGAGAGCAAGATCAAACTGGAAGCGTGATTGCTCAATCGACGCGATAGCATCTCGTTCAGCCCCTTCCACATCCAACGACAGAAAGTTGACGCGTGCAGGGAGACCCGCCTCCGCCATGAGTTCGTCCAGCCGCCGGCAAGGGACTGCCGTGTAGCTTGTCGTGTCGATGAAGTGCGCAAAATGCTGCACCGTTTTGCTCGTCGGGCTCCCATTCATTGCTCCCGCGCCGGTCGTAATGTTGACGTGCCCTTGGCCAGCGGCGCAAACAGCGGAATGGACCATTGAGGCGCGCCGCCCACTTTGCACAAGCAGTCCATAATTGGCTGGGTCGGCTTCAACGAGCAGCCCACGCCAGCCCCAGCACGCCTCAAGCATCAGCGTATTGCTGAAGGTCACGCCGTCCAATGCTCCCAGCTCTACAAATGTCCCTGGCGTACCGCCCGCCGCATTGAGCAGGTCGAGCAAAAAAATGCATGGGAAAATGCATGGGAAAAAATGTCGGTGGCAAGCTTCGCGTCGCTCGCGCGGCCGATGCGCTCTCGGGCCAAGGCAAGGCTTCCACAGCGGCATGTGGTGTTGCGTTGGCGCGCATGGCGGCGGGGGCGGCGAGCCTTAACGCGGCGCGGCGCCGCGGCCCGTGCTGCCGAGCCGTGCGCGCGGTAGGGCGGCGCGCGCGCGCGCGTCGCGCGCGAGCTGCTGTGCTCACGCGAGCGGGGTTGCCGGCTCCGCGCAAGGCGCGCCCCGTGCGATGGCGGCGGTGGGCGGCTCGCCGTGGGTGCTCGCGCTGGCGAACATGCTCAAGACGATGATCGGGAGCGGCGTGCTCACGCTGCCGTGGGCCACCGCGCAGGCCGGCCTCGTCCTCTCGGGCTGCGGGCTGCTGCTGCTCGCCTTCCTCTCGCAGCACGCCATCCGGCTGACCGTGCAGTGCGCGGCGTGCACAGCACAGGAGCGACGCTCGGCGCTCGAGGAGCTGCGCAACACTGGCAGCGTGCGCAAGACCCTCTCGACCAGGCAGACCGGCGAGAGCAGCAGACCTCCCACCGGCATTGGGATCAGCCGCCAGAACAGCGAGCTCGCCGAGCCACTTACCACGTCGTCACGGCGCGAGTCCGAGGCGACCGTCATCAGCGAAGCGGCCGCGAACGACCCGTCGCGCAGCCCGTGCATTGAGGAGATCCGGCTCAACAGCACGCCCGGCAGCAGCGCCCGCCCGTCGAGCCCCGGCCTGCACCGCGGCACGACGATCGTCGACGACGGCCACGGCTGCGGCTCGTGGCAGCTGATCGCGACCGCGGCCTTCGGCAGCGTCGGTCGGTGGTCGGCGATCGTCTCGCTCATCGTCGCCCAGTTCGGCACGTGCGTCTCCTACGTCGACTTTGTCGTCAACGTCGTGAAAGGTGCCACGAAACTCGACGCTCTCCCGACCGTCGGCCTCGTGTGGCTCGGGCTCAGCCTGCTGTGCCTGCTGCGCCCGCTGCGGATCGTCGGGTGGCTCTCGGCCGCGGCGCTGATCTGCTACTGTGGCGTCTTCGGCCTCGTCGTGTACTACGGCCACGAGGCCGATGCCGACCACCAGCCGGTCAACCTGGCGACGCCCGGCGGGCTCGGCCTGTGGTTTGGGCCGTCGCTCTTCGCCTTCGAAGGCATGGGCGCTGCGCTCAGGTGCGCCCGGCATGAGCTTTGCGGGGCAGGAGGGGTGGGAGGAAGCAACCTTGCCAGTGCATCTCTCTCTCCCTCCCCTCTCCCCTCTCCCCTCACACCCTCATACCCTCACACCCTCACACCCTCTCTCCCCACAGCATCTACGAGTCGATGGAGCTCACCGACCCCGCGCCCTTCTATTCGGTCGTCTCGGCCGCCTACGCCATCACCGCCGTGCTGTACCTCTTCATCGGCAGCTTCGCCTACATTGCGTGGGGCGAGGGCGTCGACCGCGTCGTCCTCGAATCCTTCCCGGAGGGGGCGCTGTCCAACGCGGCCGAGATCGCCCTCGGGCTGGTGCTCGCATTCTCGTTTTCGCTGCAGATGACGCCCGTCTTCCACATCTTCGAGAACCTGCTCCACGCGCCCGGCACCGGGTGGCTGCCGCCCGCCGCGTGGCCCGCCACCCGCAGCGTCATCGTCGCGCTGGCCGCGCTGACGGGCTACGCTGTGCCCGACATGGAGGTGATGGTCTCGCTCACGGGCGCCGTCGCCTTCTCCGCCATCGGCTTCGTGTTGCCCGGGCTCATATACCTCAAGCTGCAGCCCGAGCACGGCTCGCGCGCCGCGCGCCGCTTTGACCGGTGCGTCGCGCTCGTGCTCGTAATCTTTGGTTTTGTCGGTGGCAGCATCGGCCTCGTGATGACAATCATCTCCGGCTGAGATGTCACGTGATGTCCAGGCTAGTAGTTTCGACGGGCTGTACTTTCCGCACTTTTTTGAAGAATATTTCAACCAATACACATGCCTCTAGGCCGGAGAGTAGCCGGGCATCGGCTTGTAGCGAGGCAGTTCCTTGATCCGCTCCTCCCAGGGCAGATTCATCAGCTTGCTCGCGTGTCGCCACCGACCGGAATATCTCGTCCGCTCGACCTCCGCGTCGCTGGCCTCGCGCACCGTCACGCGCAGGTGGCTAAAGTACTTCTTCTTGATGCCCACTCGTCCCTTGGACTTGAGCATGACGCCCTTGATGTACGTCGCCTTGTTGGTGACCACCTGGTCGACGATCAGGTTCTCGGGCTTCAGGCCGTGTAGCACCTTGGCGTTCGTCGCCGCGGTCTGGATGGCATTCTTCACCATGACCGCGATATTCTTTCTGCAAAACTCCAGCTGGAGCATTGCCTCGGGCACGCACAGGCCGGGCACGAGGTTGGCCACCACCACCAGCTTCTTCGGACTGACCGGCAGGTTGCGGTAGTGGCACAGCGCCATGCGCGGGCCATCCGTCTCGGTCGGCTCGGGCGGCGCGGGAGGCTCGCTGCCCTCGGCCACCTCCACCTTCTCAAACGGCACCCCGAGCAGCGGGTTGACGTCGGTCGACAGTGGGTGGTGCTGCAGGCGCGGCGTGAGCAGCCCGCTCGATGCTAATCTACCCACGTCGCGGTGGAGCAGGCCGCGCAGCGGAGTGGTAGCGGCGGTGAGGCGCGCGAGGCGCGACGGCGAGAGGCACGAGCTGCGCAGCATGGGTGCCGCTGCAGTCTGGTTCGTCCCCTCCCCTTCAAAAGACCTTTGCGCAAAAGTATCTAGCACTGACAAGCACGAGCACACCGCTGCCGATCATCGTCTTGTTCGCCAGCGCGAGCCGCCAACCGCCCACGGCGAGCCGCCCAGCGCCACCATCGCTATTGAGACGGGGCGCGCCTTGCGCGGAGCCGGCAACCCCGCGCGTGAGCACAGCCAGCCACACGCAGCTCACGCGCGCGCGCGCGCGCCGCCCTACCGCGCGCACGGCTGCGCACGGGCTGCGGCGCTTGAGGCTGCGCCCAGGCCGGCATGCGCCAAGGCAACACCACATGCGCGTCTGGAAGCCGCCAGGCCGCCGTGCTAAGTCGTCCCAGGCAGCAGCAGCGGCTCTGCGGCCAGACCTCTGCTCCGCCTGAGCCCCGACCCCGTCCGCCGGCGTCGGGATGTCGGGCACCTTCACGTGCATCTGCTGCGAGAAGGAGATCTTCGATGAGCAGGACTACACGACGCTCATCTGCCACGCCGCGGGCCAAACGATCAGCCACGAGACACTCGCCCATGACAAGTGCTGGGACAAGTTCAAGAAGAGCTTCGTCCGCGGCCGCGGCACCTCCTCTCGCACCCAGACCTTCTTCTGCCCCGTCGGCGGCTGTCATAATGCTCTGCAGCACCAGCACCTGTCGGTCAGGAAAAAGACGCATGGTGGCTCCTCGGCTGGCCCCACCGCGCCAAAGAAGGTCGACGGCCTGGCCAGTGGGTCGGGCGAGGTTCCTGATAGCTACACCGATCTACCCGGCCTCGACGGCGCTCCTCGTCTACCCGCGAAGCAAGGTGAGGGGCAGCCCCAGCTGAGCTGGCCGAGCGCCACGCTCCCCTCCTCCTGTCTGCCGCGCGCGCAGCACCGCAGCCTTGCAGCACCGCGCCTCGTGCGCAGCTGCTGCCCGCACCAGCTCACCGGGCACCATTGCGATGCCCCCCCCCTCGTGCACAGTCGGAAGTGCAGGGCGTGTAGGTAAAGATGACGAGGAGGAGCCAGAGGTGCGCTGCCGCCCCCTCGGCCGCCGGCCTGGCGCGGCACACCCACAGGGCGGCCCGCCTTTTGCCGGCCGGCTACCTGACCGCCACACTGCCACGGCCGCACGCAGGAGGTGGAGGATAATCGGTGCATAGGTCTCAAGGCGGACGGGACGCGCTGCGGCCGACCGGTGACCGATGTCAAGCTGTGTGCATGTAAGCTGCACGTCGACACCCTTCGACGCCAGCGTGATTTCGAACTGAAGCATGCAGAGGAGGCGGCTGAACGTGAACGTCAAGCGGAGCTGGAGCTGCAGCAGGCCCGTCAACGTAAAGAAGACGAGCTGCCCGACACGAAGCTCGACCTCGAGTCGCTCTTCGGAAACCGTGCCCCCGCCATCAACATCGAGATCGGAGATGGACCGGCCGTGAGGCGCGTCGATCCTGCGGAGACGGGCGAGGACCTGGTCGCCAAGGCGGCGGCTCAGCAGGCGAAGCAGGAGGCGCAGGCGGCACGTGAGGCGCTCAAGCCGGCAAAGTGGGCGGCGACCCAGCAGGGCCTCAACCAGAAGAAGGGGTGGGGTGGCGCGGTCGACAAGACTGGGCTCGAGGACTGCCCCGTCTGCCTCGAGGAGAAGGCGGACGTCAAGATGGAGCCGTGCGGCCACACGTGCTGCGGCTCGTGCCTCGACCAGTGGATGTCGACCAAGTCGTCATTTGCGCAGACGCTGCGCACCGGCAGCTCGGACACAACGTGCCCCCTGTGCCGCGCCGCCGTCTCCGAGACGGTCGCGGCCACGCCCGGTGATAGTAGCGACGCGCCGGCCGTGCCCGCGGGCAAGGCCGACGCCGACGACGACGAGCAGGACTGGGTCGCCCTCGCCAAGCAGCGCCACGCCGAGGTCATCGCCAAGGCGCGCGCCAAGCGCAACGAGATGGCCGACTCGCCCGGGCCCGAGCCGACCTCCAACGGCAACGGCCACCAAGGCTCGGGCGCGCTCGGTCCGAGTGCGCTGGCGGACGGCGAGCATCCATCGCCGGTGGCGGTGCCCAAGACCAGCAACGCCAGCAAGTGGGGCATCAACACGGCACCAGGCGCCCCAGGCGGCTCGAGCAACGGTGCATCCAAGGGGTCGTCGCCGTGGGGTGCGAGCAGCGGCGGCGGCGGCGGCGGCGCCGGGCCGGCGTGGTCGGCCGGGTTCCGCAACGGCGAGGCCAAGTCGGCCGAGGAGCGCGGTTCGCCGCGCGGCGCGCGCATCTCCGACGGCGCCGAGGTGGAGGCGATGCTGGGCGACGCGATGCAGGCGAGGCTCGCCGCCGTCATCGACGACGACGACGACGCGCTCCCCGCCGTGCCGCCGCCGAGCGGCGCGCGTAAATCCAAGGAGGAGCCGTGGACGGCCGAGGAGGAGTTTCGCCGTAAAGAACAAGAAGAGGCCAAGGCGCACGCGGCATGGATGAAGGCGCAAAGCCGGGCGGGCGCCAAAGGCAAGGACGGCAAGCCGGGTGATGCGAACAGCCCTAGCAAGGACGACAGCGACGGCGGCTCAGAGTCCGGGGGCAGCAAGAAGGACGGCCCACCGGGGCTCGGCGATGGCTGGGGCGCGCCTTTCGGTGCCAGCGCTGTTGCCAGCGCCAGCGCCGGCTTTGGCGGCGCGGGCACCTTCGCGGGCGGCTTTGGCGGCCCGAAATTCGGGCGCGTGCCTACCAAGGAGGACGAGGCGCGGCTGACTCTCGAGGAGGAGCAGCTGAAGGCGGCCCGCAAGGAGGCACTCGAGTACAAGGAACAAGCCTCGCGCTCGGCGGCGCACGTCGACATGGAGAAGCAAGCGGCGGAGATGCTGCGCACCGAGCTCGCGTCGGTGCGCGAGCAGCTCGTGGCTGAGCAGGAGGCGAGGACCAAGGACCGTCAACGCGCCGAGCAGGCGGAGGCGACGGTGGAGGTGCTCAAGCAGCAGCTCACCGCCTTCCAGGAGCAGCTGAACCGGATGCGTAAAGCGGAGCGAGACCGGATGGAGGGCAAGGACGCCGAGCACCGCCGTCTGCAGGGCGAGAACCAGGCGCTGCTGCGCGAGCGGGAGGAGGCCAAGACGAGCGTGATGAAGATGTGGGATCAGCTCGAGAAGAAGACCGACGAGGTCGACGCGCTCAAGGCCAAGCTGCACGGCGGCGGGCCGGGACCGTCCGGCGGCCCGCATGGGCCGATGCTGGGAGGGCCGGGTGGGCCTGGGCCGGTGCAGGGCATGCGCGGCATGCCGCCCGGCCCGCCCGGCCAGATGAACGGCTACCCGGGCCATCCGAATCACCCAGGCCATCCGGGCATGATGCAGCGTCCTCCGCACATGCAGCCGCAGCAGATGCAGCGGCCTCCTCAACAGGTCATGCAGCCGCCCCGCCCTCAACATCCGGGGCAGTACGGTGCACCGCCCGGTCCACACGGCCCTGGTCCTAATGGGATGCCGCCTGGGCCGCCCGGGCCGCCCGGGCCGGCCGGACCGGGCATGCCCGTGGGAGCAAGGCCGCCGCCTGGCACAGCCGCCGCTCAAGTGATGCAGCGCGGCTGGAAGTGCGCCCACTGCACGTTCCTCAACCAAAATGCGCCCATCCTCGATCCGCACACCAAGCAGCACAAGGGCTTCTGCGAGATCTGTGAAGGCGTCACGACGCTCTTTGGAGCCTCGTGAGGCTGCAACACCCCGCCTCGCCAAGCTGCGCCGCCTCCGTCGGTGCCCGTGGGTCTTCCTCCCGTCCCGCCTCCCTTCTCTCTCTCTCGGTCTCGTCGGCTGCGAATCGGCCACGAGCACAAACACACACCGCCCGGCGCGAACGTGCGCGTTCGCGCCGGGCTCGCCCCCCTCGCTTGCCCCTATTCTGCTCCGATAAGGGTGCCAAATCCGAGAATTTTCCGCCGCTAGTGAGTGGGATTATACAAGACCACGAGCTCGAAAACAATATCGCGAATAGCCTAAATAGACCCAGCCTGCTCCATGCGATTCTTTCTCGAGTCCACCACGCGCCACGCGCGAGCGGAGAGCGGTGGGACTCAGTCGCTCAAAATTTCACGCGGCAGACGTGGCGCATCTGCCCCGTCGGTCCGCAGCCGATCCGCACCCGCTCGATGACGCCCGCCTCCTCGAGCGCGAGCACGAGCCCCGGCTGCGCCTTCTGCATCGCCGCGTCGAGCACAAACTCCTCGGCCGACTCGAGCGTCGGGCTCCCCTCGGACGGCGCGGAGAGGGCGCCAAACAGCCCGCCGGCGACAGGCGCGCCACTGCCGGCAACCACGCACGCCGCCGCGGTCGCCACCGCTGTCGCCGCCGCGGCCAGCGCGCTAGCGCCGTGGTGGTCGCTGTACGTGAGGTCGACATGGAGCTCCATCGTCGCGGATGCCAAAGTGGCGCCGTCCGCGGCGCCCGCGGTGGCGGCCGCGGCGTAGCGCTTGCGCAGGCACAACGGCAGCTGCACCTCCCCCGCTGCGCCCTCGCCGGCGCCCGCTGCCGGGGCGACGAGCGACACGCTATTGTCGATCCAGCGCGCGCCGCGCGCAAAGACGACGCCGGCCGCAAAGGAGCCCGCCGCGACGGCCGGCTCCGCGGTCGGCGGCTCGGCCGCGTCACCGCTGGCGCCGGCGCCGCCGAGCTCCGCGAGCGCCCTGTCGGCCTGCGTGAGCGCGGCGAGGATGTCCTGGCTGGCAGGCTGCTGCTCGCGCGCCTCGAGAAGGTGCACTCGCGCCACGCGCAGGCTCTTGACGATCGCCTGGCACGCCACCCCGTGCGCCTCCGCCGCCATCTGGTGCTCGAGCGCGGCGGTCGTCTCCTCGCCCGTGCCGATCATGGGACCATGGACCGAGCGCTGCGTCCGTTTGAGCTCGCACAGTGCCGTGCCTAGGCGTGCCTTGCCCAGCCGAAAGCACACCTTGGCTCGCTTGTCCGTGCCGATCTGCCGTTCGATCAGCTGGTGCGCTTGCCACGCGTGGGAGGCGGCGGCCGCAAAGTGGACGAGCGCGGCGGCGGCGTCGGCGGCGGCCTTGGCCCCCAGCTCGAGCTCGCACGCCGCACGGTTGCTGTGCAGCGTCAGCGTGAGCTCCGGGTCGGCGCCGCGGCCCAGAGCAGCGCCGTAGCTCTCGAGGGCGCCGGCCCAGTCGCCGGTCTGGAAGAGCGCGTTGCCCGCCGCCTTGAGCTCCTGCGCCGACGACGCCTCGCCAGCGTCGAGCGCGAGCACGCTCGCGTCGAGCTCGGGCTCGTCACGCTCGCGCTTGGCGGCCATGGTTGAGCAGGCTGACGCTGACGCTGACGCTGACGCTGACGCTGACGCCAGGCTGATCGCAGCCGACTTCAGGGCTTGCGAAGTTAGAGTTTTGAGGTGAAAACAACTTTACAGTTTGGCATATCTTTTGCATAGTGGGTCGGAAACGGCCATGAACGTGGAGGCGATTGGCATGGAGTGCGACGGTGACGACGGCGGCCGCGGAGCGAGCAGCAGCGACGGGCGACAGGCGGTGCTGGCGATGGGCGTCGACGTCGACGAACTGGAGGTGCGCATGAAAGCTATCGACAGGCAGCTGGCCGCTGACCCGTTGTCGCTGGCGCGCACCCGCCTGCCCGCACAGCTCGCCGCGCGCCTTGACGCGTCCATCGACAGGGCGAGCGTCGAGCAGACGCCGCGCGCCTGGTGCCTCCTGGCGCTGCAGTGGAAGAAGCCGGGTGCCCAGAAGGTGTTCCGGACGCTGCTCGATACTGGTCTGATGGGCTCGTGCGCTGCACTTGCCGCGGCTGCGGTACACGGGTACGGCGAGGTAACCGACAGGACATGCCTCGCGCTGCTGCTGCGCGCGTGCCTGCAGCACGCGAGCGAGGAGGTGGCCCGTGGCGCCTCAGCTGGCGGCGCGAGCGGTGGCACCTTGGTCGCGCGCCGGGTGATCTGCACCGTCTCACAGCGGATCACGCTCGACGAGTCGACCGCCAAGCCATTGCTGGCGACGCTCTCGGACGGGCTGCGCCTCGGGCCAGGGCCTGCCGCGCCGCGCAGCGGTCTCATCTTTCTCGAGCCGCTGCGCAGGCTGGTGCTGCTCTCAGCCGCCGCAGCCGCGGCCGCGTCGTCGTCGTGGGAGGCGACGACGTCCCAGGCACCGGCACAGGCACCGGCGTGTGCGATGGTGGTCACGGGTGGTATCGCGGCCCCGTTGGGGGCAGCGGAAGCCTCCTCGGAGCCGACTTGGGCCGAGCCACTCCTTTCCTGCGTCGCCCTCCTCCGCCAGACCAACACGGCCGCTTCAGAGTTCAGACCGATCGCGCCGGCGGCGCTGCACGAGGTCGTCAGCGAGGCGCGCTGCTGCTTCCGCATCGTCGTCGCTGGCTCTTGCGGCGGAGTGGGCACCGCTTGCGCCTCAGTGGGCGCTCAGCCAGCCTCCTTGGCGGGCGCCCAGCACGCCGTCGCCGTTGAGGCGATGTCCTCGTCGCTGCTGCGGCTGCTGCACCGCGAGCTCGCGCCGCTCTTGTGGCCAGACGCGCCATCATACCATTGGCCACCGCCCGAGCGGTACCTTCCGTGCTTGGCGCTGGCACAGGCGCTGCAGCACGCCGAGGAGGAAGGGATGAACTCCTCTAGCGCCGCTGCGAGAGCCGCGCAGCCTCGGGCCATGCTTGGCGGCGGCGGCGACGGCGGAGGCGGTGGCGGCGGCGGAGGCGGAGGCGGCGGCGGAGGCGGAGGCGGAGGCGACGGAGGTGAGGGCGACGGCGGTGGAGGCGGCGGAGGCGGCGGAGGCGGCGGAGGTGTCGGCGACGGTGGCGCGGCCGAGGCGCTTCTGGGCAGCCTGCCGAGCGACGGCGAGCGTCTCGTTGCGATGCTGCTGCTGCTGCATCGTGCGGCGGCGGGCGGTGTCCGAGACGCATGGGCGCGTGCGCTGCTCGAGGCGTGCGTCTGCGTCGCCCAACCGTCTCCTGCTGCGGCCGCGGGATGGCAGCGGCCGCGGCAGTGGCAGCGGCAGCGGCAGGCCCTCCTGAGCGCGTGCCTGTGGTGCTGCCTGGACGGTCTGTCGACGTCATCTGCCAAGGGCGGCGCTGCAGAGAGCAGCTTGGTGGCGCAGGAGCTGCTGATGCTGCCGTTTGAGCGCCGACAGGCCACCTTGCTGTCTGACTGGTGGCCCTGCTTCGTCGCCATCGCCGCCGAGCATGCGGCCACGCCAGACGCGGGCGCGCACCCCGTAGTCGAGGCGGTGCTGCGGCGCGCCGTGTACCATAGTCAATGGGTTCCAAGTACCGGGGGACTCTCGCTCTCGCAGGGAGGGGGTAGGATCTGCGAGAGGGGGCCGTAGGACTGCAGCTGGTAGGTCTCGCCTGCAGACATGGTGAACATAGGAGTCCAACTCCGTAACCCCTTGTACCCCCCTTGTACCCCCTGGACCCATGGGTCCCGAGGGGTACAGCTAGAGCCCCTGGAGCCCATGAGCCCTGGACCCCCTGGATCCCCCTGGACCCCTGGACCCCCCCGCCGGGATCCCCGGATGAGCTGGACCCCCTGGACCCCTTGGAGCCCTTGGACCCCTTGGGCCGCCTGGAACCCCTTGGGCCGCCTGGAGCCCCCGGACCATGGCTTGCGAAGTTTACAGCTTGGCATGCGAAGTTTACAGCTTGCCATGTTTTGCATGCATGTACCAGACGTCATGCTAGCCGCACTAAACCGGTTGTGCCTTAGACTACCTGCGCATGCGCGGTCCTGAATGGGGTCATCTACGTTTGAGCAGCATCGCTAGTCGCACCATGGATCGCACCACGCACGGGCACGGCCTCGCCGGTGGAGTTTCCCTATGCGTTGCCAAAAAACTTGGTATCCCGACTTACAGTTAGTCGCGGGCATTAAGAAACCGTGGCATTAAGAAACGGTGCGACACATTTCCCGGTTTCAGGATAAGAAATGGTGCCTAAGCTTGGCCGTGCAGCGAAGAAATTCGCTGGATTGAA
>Ga0115006_10002251_pt1 | contig 12575 bp, 9 predicted proteins | sample ArcOceMetagenome_3_FD_88943 | JGI IMG/M metagenome (GOLD analysis project Ga0115006, IMG submission 88943) | Marine eukaryotic phytoplankton communities from Arctic Ocean - Arctic Ocean- Svalbard ARC20M Metagenome | ecosystem: Environmental > Aquatic > Marine > Oceanic | place: Arctic Ocean...
GGATGATCGAACAATTTAGACTACGGCCGCAGGATAGTCTTGACTCGCGCTCACTTTAAATGCAAGGTTCTGATAATAAAAATTACAAAATAACCTTTCATGGGAGCGTGAAATAATGTCGCTGACAACAGATCTAACCAACAAAGTGGCGCTCATAACAGGCGCCTCGTCGGGCATTGGGCGTGGGGTCGCAATGGCGCTGGCAAAATCTGGCTGTCATGTCTATATCAATTACCCCCCGAGCGAAGGTGACAAGGCCGCCCGCGCTGTGCAAACAGCCATCCAAGACGACGGCGGTAAGGCGTCGCTAGCGCCCGGCGATGTCAGCAGTGAAACGGCTGTAGCCCATATGTTCGATCAATTAATGGCGACCGCTGGACGCCTGGATATTCTTATCAATAACGCCGGCATCGCCCGCTCTGCACCGATTGAAGATATTATCTTGGCAGATTGGCAGGCGGTTATGGCGGTGCACGTCAATGGCACATTTCTGTGCACGCGGGCTGCGCTCCCGATTATGTACCGCCAAGATTCTGGTCGAATTATCAACACCGCTTCGCAACTCGCCTACAAGGGCGCGCCAGGGTTTGCCCACTACACTGCCGCCAAGGGCGCAATATTATCCTTTACCCGCACGCTTGCCCTAGAGATAGGCACGCGTAACGTCACCGCTAACTGCGTCGCGCCGGGCGCAACCCTGACGCCCATTTTAGACGATGTTCCCGCACACATACTCGAGGATATCCGCAATGCGATTCCACGCGGAAAAATTGCCGAAGTCGACGATATAGTCGGCACCTACGTGTTTCTTGCCAGCGACAGCGCGGCACATTTTCGCGGCCAGTGCTTGAGTCCCAACGGCGGCGATGTATTTTTATAAAGTCATCAAAAAAACCACATTTAGCGAGCGCGAGGTCAATATGCGGGCATGGGAACTGGACAAATTCGGGTTAGACAATCTGACCTTGGTCGAGCGAGAGAAACCCACAATTGGGCCCACAGAGGTATTGGTGCAGTTGCAAGCGGCATCGATTAATCCGCGCGATCAACAGATCGTCAGCGGGCATTTCAGCCAAGATGTTAACTTTCCGCTGATACCCCTTTCCGACGGCGCCGGCACCGTCGTCGAGGTTGGTAATCAAGTCAGCCGCGTGGCAATTGGCGATCGAGTCACGCCGTTATTTTTCCCCAATTGGATGGACGGCGATGCGCACAGTGGCGAACGCAGGATTTCCGGTGGTTTGGAGACCCAGGGCGTACTGCGAGATTTTGGTGTGTATTCGGAGGACGCGGTAGTCGCAATCGCCGAGCACCTGAGCTTTGCCGAAGCCGCTTGTCTGCCATGCGCTGGACTGACGGCCTGGACCTCACTGGTGCCCATCGCAAACATTACATCGGCAAACAGCGTACTGATACAAGGCACTGGCGGCGTCGCCATCGCCGCACTGCAATTCGCCAAAGCGCTAGGCGCAACCGTCATCATTTTATCCTCGAGCGATAAAAAATTAGAACGGGCGAGCCGATTGGGCGCGGACCATTGCATCAACTACGTCGACGTTCCAAATTGGGGCGAAAAAGTATTTCAACTCGCCGGACAGGGTGTTGACCTGGTGCTCGAAATAGGCGGCACTGGCACTATGGAAAACTCGCTAGCCGCCATCCGAAACGGCGGTCATATTGCGATTATCGGCTACGTGGCGGGGGCCGACATGGGCGTCAGCGTATTCCCATTAATCATAAAATGCGCCCATTTACATGGTATAGCCACCGGTAACCGAGAGAATTATGCGGCTATGATGAACTTTATTGAGGCGCATGGTATCCAGCCCGAAATCGGCAAACGCTACGCATTTAATGACGCGAACAAGGCGCTGGCAGACCTAGAGCACGGCACGCATTTCGGCAAGCTGGTCATCGACTACCAGCTCTAATACAAACACGGCGACATCAATAGAGGCCTTGATCCCATGGACGCAAAACAGATAAAAACCTCACCCGACCCCCTGCAACCCTTTCACATAGCGCAGGGATATACGGTTGGCGACCTGCTGTTTACCTCTGGGCAGGCGGCCATAGATAAACAGGGCAACCTGGTTGGTATCGGCGATTTTGATGCTCAGGCTGAGCAGACGTTGAACAATTTAGACGAAATTTTAACGCTCGGTGGTTCGAGTCTAAAGCAAGTGGTCAAGGTAACCATCTACCTTACCGACATGGCCAATTTTGGAAAAATCGTGGCGCTACGCAAGCGCTTTTTCACCCCGCCCTACCCGGCCGATACCATCGTTGAAGTCAAATCACTGGCACTGCCCGAATTAGAAATTGAAATCGAGGCAGTGGCGTTAACCAATGGCAATGTACGAGAGGCACACGCATCATGAAACTATTTTACTCCCCCTTTCACACCTTCATTCACAAAGTACTGGTGACCGCCCACGAGGGCGGACTGTGGCAGGATATTACCTTTGTACCGACCTATCCATTCAAAAACCGTCAAGGCGAGGATCAGGGCGATGCCTACTCGATTGCTGCGCTCAACCCACTCGATAAGGTGCCGACGCTGGCGCTGGATAGCGGTCAAGTGGTGTATGGCAGCCAGGCGGTTGCCGAGTGCCTCGACAGTATGAGTCGGTCGGGAAGACACCTGTATCCAGCGAACGGTCCGAAACGCTGGGACGCCATCACGCGCTTGGCGTTGGCCGACACCATGTTCGAGAACACAGTGATGCTGGCTATGGAGGGTTGGCTGCCAGAAGAACAGCAGCGGATTGATTTTTTCAAATGGATTTGGCCGAAAATTATTCGCGGCTGCGATGCCCTTGAGGTCGCCTGTAAGGACGGCTTTGATGGCTTTGATATCGGTCAAGCCGCGATGCTGCATGCCATCAGCTACATGGATTTCAAGGTCAATTTCTACGATGCCAAAGATCCGCTATACCCAGAGTTCGATTGCTTTGACAAGCGCCCCAACCTCGAAGCGTGGTGGCAGGACGCGATACAACGCCCATCTGTGACCAGCCACTACAACGTCGATTTCGAGGGCGACGACTCGGCGGCCTATTTGCAACAGCAGGTAGCGCTGACGCTGGAAGCGCAGCAATGATCAATCACTACTATTGGCCCACGCCAAACGGGCACAAGAGCGCCATTATGCTCGAAGAAGTCGGGTTGGAGTACCAAGTCTGCCCGGTGAATATTCTCGAGGGCGAGCAGTTCGACCCTGCTTTTATTGCCATCAGTCCCAACAACCGTGTGCCGGCCATTGTCGACCTCGACGGCCCCGACGGAAAACCCTATGGGGTATTCGAATCCGGGGCGATTTTACTCTATTTGGCCGAAAAGTCTGGCAAGCTATGGCCCCAAGATATGGCTCGCCGCCATGACGCGATTCAATGGCTGATGTTTCAAATGGCCAATGTTGGGCCCATGTTCGGCCAAAACGGATACTTTCAGGGCTATTGCCCAGAAGATGTACCGCTCGCCAAAAAGCGCTATCAGGACGTCAGCAACCAGCTCTATGGCGTGATGAATCGCCGACTAGCGAGCTCGGAATATCTCGCTGGTGCCGATTATTCAATCGCCGATGTCGCCACTTATCCGTGGATTCTTCCGAAGCAACGAGAGATGCATCGAATCGACATTAGCACCTACCCCAACGTCGCGCGATGGGCGGATGCGATCGCTCAGCGGCCTGCCGTGCAGCGCGGTCTCGCGTCGCTGGCGGATTCGATGAAAGTGGGTAATCCGACCAAGACAACCTATGACAATCTGTTTGGTGGCTCACAGTTTAAACGCTGATCAGGCCCGGATAAACGCATCGTTCGAGCGGGTTGCAATCGACGCCTAGAAAGAGTGATAGGACTCCGCGCAACAGCCATGGAACGCTCGCATGGCATTCCGACGTCTTATCGTCGCGAGTGCCAACCGAGCAGTTTTGTGCTTACCGTAGCATAACTCTGGGTGCTAAACTGCTCGCTAAAATTGAGTTATAAAAGTATCACTGGGAGAGATAAAGAATGAATAAACCGCTGGAAGGATTGCGCGTTATAGAATTGGGCCAGCTACTCGCTGGCCCCTTTGCTGGGTGTATGTTGGGCTATTTTGGTGCCGAAGTGATCAAAGTCGAACCCCCGGGCGGTGACCCTATCCGCAATTGGCGCGAGGTCAAAGACGGCACCTCACTGTGGTGGCGGAGCCTAGCGCGCAATAAAAAGTGTATCTCGCTCAATCTCAAGACGCCCGAAGGTCGCGATCTGGTCAAACAGTTACTCATCAGTGCCGACGTCGTCGTCGAAAACTTTCGCCCCGGCGTGCTCGAGGATTGGGGTTTGGATCCAGACTCGCTGCGCGCCGACAATCCAGACCTGATCTACGCGCGCATTTCTGGCTATGGACAGACTGGCCCGTACGCGAAAAAAGCTGGATTTGCCTCAGCCTGCGAGGCAATCAGTGGTTTTCGCTACGTCAATGGCTATCCTGACCAGCCCCCAGTCAGGCCCAACTTGAGTCTCGGCGATACCATTTCTGGTCTGCACGCCGTATTGGGCATCCTCATGGCTCTGCGCGCCAAAGATCGAGGCGATGGCGGTCAGGTGGTGGATGTTGCTCTGTATGAATCGATGTTTAACTTGCTTGAGGCCGTGGTGCCCGAGTACGACGGCGCTGGGATCGTGCGAGAACCCTCGGGAACCACCGTCACCGGTATCGTGCCAACCAACACCTACACCTGTGGCGACGGCAAGTACTTAGTGATTGGCGGCAATGGCGACTCTATATTTATGCGCCTGATGAAGGCCATAGGGCGCGCCGACATGGCTGAAGATCCAGACTATGCCAGCAACTCCGACCGCGTCGTCCACCAAGAGTACATAGACGGTGTGTTGGCCACTTGGTGCCGCCAACGACCCATGAAAGATGCCATGCAAGTTCTCGAAGAGAACCGCGTTCCCTGCGGTCCAGTCTATAGCGTTGCCGACATGATGGAAGATCCACACTTTAACCAGCGGGGGCTGTTTGAACAGGTGGAGATCAACGGCGAACCACTGCGGATTCCGGCGATGCTGCCCAAACTCACAAGCACGCCGGGCACTACGGAGTGGCCAGGCGCCGAAGTCGCCTCTCACAGCGATGAGATTCTGCAGAGCTTGGGGCTGAATGGAACGCAGATTGAAGCGCTCAAACAACGCGGCATCGTCGCCGACAGTGACCTATCTCAAGGCGATGATAAGGCCTAAAAGAAAAAGCCACAGCGCGCGCCCCGCCACCGCAAGTCGGCGGGTAACGGCGATTGAGCCCTGCGCTGATTAACCGACCAACGTTTTAAGAAATGTCAGATACTCCTCGCCGGTGTACTGCTTTACCTGTGCGGGGAATTGACACGAGCGCGTCGTCTTGACAGCACCTATATAGTTGGCGATTCCGATGGGCACACCGAATGCGCGTAAAATGGCGTAGACAGTGGTCGCGTGAAAGTAAAAGTTGGGCGTTGCATAGGTGCGAAAAAAATCTTCCGTTGTAAACGGCAGTGTGACGTCGCCGTATTGAAAGACCACCTCACCACCAGCCAGTGCATTAATGCCCGCCGGGTCGATTTTCGCCATGCGCTCCATCGATGCCCGCAAATACCCCTGAAGCTCATCAAAGGTAAACGCCAGCGTCATGTCGGGCCCGCCCAATCTTTCACTACCGGCTGCCGCTAGTGCTCCCTCAGAAAAGTGCACCAGGGTGATAATTTGAAAGTGCAGAGGGAACATGTCGTCGTGTATCGAGCGCTCTACTAATACCTCGGGATCTATGTTTTCGCGGAGGCAGTGATCGCGAGCCCTATCCAAACAACCTAAAATCGATGGAATTGTTTGCAGGTAGCAACCGACGGTGGCGTCAAAAAGTGATATCGACAAGCGTTTCTCCTAACCAGATAGAGTCTATCGATCAATAATATAGCACGCTCTTAAATCTTATTATAATTAGACTGTCGATGGCACATTGCGCGATTATTTATCCCACAAGGTAATCCAAATGACCGTCCGGTCGAGTAAAAACAAAGTGAATAGAAACACACTGACAACCGCACGATCCCCTACTGTGGTCGTATCTAGGCCGGTTAGTCCGCGGCTTAAAGAGTGAATGCAGGTAAAAATAGTAGCTATAAAGGAGCGATCGCCGCCGCCAGCCTGTTCGTACGTCTTGACATTCAAGGCGTCAATGTTATTGTTGGCGGCCGCTTTTGAGCGGTGATTAGATGCGTAATTTCTTTTGTATGCAGTTGGCAAACCTATACAAAGGCCTGTGTTAACAAACTTAAAATTAAGTGGCACGTAATTACACCCGTCGTAGAGAGTGACTCTGGCATTCCAAGCGACAGAATGTAGGGTGCGCTTGAGTTTATTTGATTGGAACTTCGAAAGACAGTTAGGTGCAGCAATGGCAGTGAATAAACGAATTGATGGCAAAGTTGGGTTCCCGGAAAATCACGGGCTATATGATGCATCGCAAGAAAAAGACTCCTGTGGTGTCGGCTTTGTCGCGCACATCAAGGGCGAGCCAAGCCATCAGATTATTCAGGATGCGTATCACATTAACTCGCGGATGGATCATCGCGGCGGTTGTGGCTTTGAAGAGAACACCGGCGATGGTGCCGGCATCCTTACCGCCATGCCCTACACCTTCTTCAGCGAAATCGCAGACAGCATGGGTTTATGCTTGCCCGCGCTTGGTAAGTGCGCCATTGGCAATGTCTTTTTACCCCAGGATGCGGCGCAAAGGCAGCATTGCAAACAGCGTATTGAAGAGGTTATCACCTCTCGAGGTCATCAATTTTTGGCCTGGCGCGACGTACCTACGTCACCGGTGTCGGCCAATGTCGGTCCCGCCGCGCTCGAGGCCATGCCGGCGATCGAGCAATTGTTTGTCGGTTCGATGGTCGAGGATACGCAACAATTTGAACGTGATCTATATCTTATTCGAAAGATTGCGACGACCGAGCTACGTCGCAAATCGGGACTGTCTCAGGGCGACATGCTGTACGTTTGTAGCCTGTCTTCAAAGACCATCGTCTACAAGGGCATGCTAACCCCAGGGCAATTGTTTCCGTTTTACGACGACTTACAAAACCCCGCCTACCAAACGCACTTAGCCATGGTCCACTCGCGCTTCAGCACCAACACCTTCCCATCGTGGGACAGGGCGCAGCCGAGTCGATATATGAGCCACAACGGCGAAATAAACACCTTGCGCGGCAACAAAAATCAAATGATATCCCGCGAGGGGATCGTGCAGTCCGAGCTGTTTGGCAGTGATATCGAGCACCTGTTCCCGATCGTAGAGCCGGACTGCTCCGACTCAGGCTCGCTCGACAACGTGCTAGAACTGCTGCTCATGTCGGGGCGCTCGCTCCAGGAATCAATTATGATGTTGATTCCCGAGGCGTGGCAGTCAGACGTCAACATGAGCGCTCATAAACGCGCTTTTTACGAGTACAACTCAGCCCTGATGGAGCCCTGGGATGGACCCGCCTCCATCGTATTCAGCGACGGCGATTACATTGGCGCGGTGCTTGACCGAAATGGCTTGCGGCCCAGTCGCTACTACGTCACCCACGATGACCGCGTAATCATGGCGTCGGAGGTTGGCGTACTGCCGGTCGATCCGGCCAATGTCAAACTGAAAGGCCGACTGCAACCGGGCAAAATGTTTTTGATTGACTTCGATCAAGGGCGATTGATTCCCGACGAAGAATTAAAAGATGAATATGCCAACAAACGCCCCTACGGCGAGTGGTTGGACAACCAGGTGTTGTCAATGGAGACCATTCCAGCTCAGGCAACGCCCGCCCATGCCGAAGCCCCAGCCCTACTGGCAACAATGCAGGCGTTTGGCTACACCATAGAAACTATGGAATTTATGTTGTTACCGCTGGTCACCGAAGCACGAGATCCGCTCGGTTCAATGGGCAACGATTCGGCGTTGGCCTGCCTGTCGAGCAAGTCGCGCATGACCTACGACTACTTCAAACAATTATTTGCCCAGATCACCAACCCGCCGATCGACTCGATCCGCGAAGAAGTGGTGATGTCGCTCAGCTGTTTTATTGGTCCTGAAAGAAATCTACTCGAATCTACCGAAGCCCATGTCCACCGACTAAAACTGCCGACGCCCATTCTTTCCAGTGATGAGCTAGCCGCGCTAAAGGGCATGGATCATCGCGGCTGGAAAAGTTGCGTTATCGACCTGACTTTCGATAAAAATTCGGGGCAATCGGGCATGCTCGATGCACTTTCGCGCATCTGCGAGGAGGCCTCTGGGGCGATCGAAGCCGGCTATGCGTTGGTGATTTTGTCGGATAGAAACATCGGGCCGCAGCGCATTGCTCTGAGTTCGCTAATCGCCTGCGGCGCGGTGCATCATCACCTGGTGAGTAGTCATCAGCGCGCGCGTATTGGCATCGTCATCGAGACTGGCGAGGCCCGCGAAGTCCACCATCACTGCCTGTTGACCGGCTACGGGGCCGACGCCATCAACCCCTACCTCGCTTTCGAAGCCCTCTGGCAGTCGCAGCGAGACGGCCTGTTAGACAGCGCCGCATACCCAGACATGCTCTCGATCGTCAATGCCTACAAAAAAGGCGTCGCCAAAGGCATGCTCAAGGTGATGGCAAAAATGGGCATCTCTACGCTGCAATCTTACAAGGGCGCGCAGATTTTTGAAGCGGTCGGCCTCGCCGAAGACATTATTCAGCGCTGTTTTGTCGGCACCGCAAGCCGCGTACAAGGCGTCAGCTTTGATATCTTGTTCGATGAAATGCTACAGCGCCACGAACTGGGTTTCCCCTCGCGCTCGGCCAACCTGATTCCGGTGTTGCCCAACCCCGGCGATTACCACTGGCGACGAGACGGCGAGACCCACATGTGGGACCCCACCAGCATCGCCAATTTGCAGGTCGCGGCCAAAACCAACAACCAAGACGCCTACTGGGCCTTTGCCAAGCACGCCAACGAGCATGCGACACGCAATGCCACCTTCCGTGGCCTCTTTCGGTTTAAACAAGATCCCGACGCTGCCGTGCCAGTTGACTCAGTGGAACCCGCATCGGAGATCGTCAAGCGTTTTTGTACCGGTGCCATGAGCTTTGGTTCCATCTCTGCCGAGAGCCACGAGGCGCTGGCAGTTGCCATGAACCGCATGGGCGGCAAATCAAATACCGGTGAAGGCGGCGAAGATCCAGCGCGCTTTACACCTATGGCAAACGGCGATTCCAAGCGCTCTGCCATCAAGCAGGTTGCGTCGGGCCGTTTTGGAGTGACCATCTGGTACCTGGCGAATGCCGACGAAGTGCAAATTAAGATTGTTCAGGGCGCCAAACCCGGTGAAGGCGGTGAACTACCCGGCGGCAAGGTCGATAAAAATATTGCCAGCATTCGCTATTCGACCCCAGGAGTGGGATTGATCAGCCCCCCGCCGCACCACGATGTCTACTCCATCGAAGACATTGCGCAATTGATACACGATTTAAAAAACTGCAATCCCAATGCCAGAATCAGCGTCAAACTGGGTTCTGAAATTGGCGTTGGAACCATCGCTGCAGGCGTAACCAAAGCCAAGACCGATCACCTAGTGATCGCTGGCCACGACGGCGGTACGGGCGCGTCGCCGCTGACGTCGATCAAACATGCCGGATTGCCCTGGGAACTAGGTATTGCCGAGACCCACCAGACTCTGGTGATGAACAATCTGCGTTCGCGCGTGGTACTGCAGACCGACGGCCAGATCAAAACCGGACGCGATGCGGCCATTGCCATACTACTGGGCGCGGAAGAGATTGGCTTTGCAACCGCGCCACTGGTCACGCTTGGCTGCATCATGATGCGAAAATGCCACCTCAATACCTGCCCTGTTGGCATCGCCACACAGGATGTTGAGCTACGTAAAAAGTTTTCTGGGAAGCCAGAACACGTGGTCAACTACCTGTTTATGGTCGCCGAAGAAATGCGTCTGATCATGGCGCAACTGGGTTTGAAAACGGTCGATGAGATGATTGGTCGGGCCGACTTGTTGGATACCGACGATGCACTCGATCACTGGAAGGCCAAAGGGCTGGATTTATCCAGCATTTTGACCCCGGCAAAAATCATTTATGAAGGCACCGAAGTCTACCGCACAATGGCTCAGGATCATGGTCTCGATAAGGCGCTCGACAACCAGATTATCGAGTTGGCCAAGCCAGCGCTGGAACGCGGTGAGCACGTAAATATTGAATTGCCGGTGATCAACATCAACCGGGTGGTCGGTACCATGCTGTCGCATAAAGTCGCTCTGGCGACCGACGGTCAATTACTGCCCGACGACACCATCAACATCAAGCTCAACGGCTCGGCCGGACAGAGCCTCGGCGCATGGCTGGCCAAAGGCATCAGCATCAAGGTTGAAGGCGATGCCAACGACTATGTAGGCAAGGGCTTATCCGGCGGGAAAATAGTCATTTATCCACCCAAACAAAGTAGCTTTGCCGCAGAAGATAATATAATCCTCGGCAACGTCGCCCTGTATGGCGCGACCTCTGGAGAGGCCTACTTTAGGGGCATAGCCGCCGAGCGGTTTTGCGTTCGCAACAGCGGTGCAAATGCCGTGGTTGAAGGGATTGGCGATCATGGTTGCGAATACATGACCGGAGGAAGGGTCGTTATATTGGGTGCTACCGGAAGGAACTTTGGCGCCGGCATGAGCGGTGGTATCGCCTACGTCTGGGACCAGCACGGTAGCTTCCCGCAAATGTGTAACACCGGCACCTTTAACCTCGAGGCGCTAGAACAGCAAGACGATATCGACGAGCTTTTGCAAATGCTCAGAAATCACCTGTTGTATACCGGCTCAACGGTCGCCGAAAAAATACTCAGTCACTGGCAAACCGAGCGATCGCGTTTTGTCAAAGTGATGCCAATCGACTACAAGCGCGTATTGCAAGAAATGGCGGCCAGTGCAGCCAACAAGCTCGCCATCAGCTAAGCACAGAGATTTAGGACAACAGTATGGGAAAAACAACTGGTTTCAAAGAATTCGACCGAGCCGTCGAGCCCTACAGGGCACCCGACCTGCGTGTTGGCGATTTCAAGGAAATATACACCGAGCACAACGAGCAGCACCTCAAGACTCAAGGTGCGCGCTGCATGGATTGTGGTGTGCCGTTCTGTCAGTCAGATCACGGCTGTCCAGTGTACAACCTAATCCCCGAGTGGAACGACTTGGTGTATAACGGTCGCTGGCGGGATGCGCTCGACCGATTACACAAGACCAATAACTTCCCAGAGTTCACTGGGCGAGTGTGCCCAGCACCCTGCGAAGGTGCCTGCGTTTTAGGCATTACCAGCCCGGCTGTGACCATTAAAAATCTCGAGAATGCGATTATCGACCGCGGTTTTGACGAGGGTTGGGTAGTTGCCAAACCACCAGAGCGTCGCACCGGAATGCGCGTTGCAGTGATTGGGTCAGGCCCTGCTGGCCTGTCTGCCGCAGCTCAACTCAACCAGGCCGGGCACCTTGTCACTGTGTATGAGCGCGATGACCGCATAGGGGGACTGCTGATGTATGGCATCCCCAACATGAAGCTCGACAAGGGCGTTGTCGATCGCCGAGTACAGCTGTTACGCGACGAGGGTATTGAATTTAAGACTGGAGTCAACGTCGGCAAGGATCTACCCATCGAACAGCTGATCGAAGACAACAATGCCGTGCTGCTGGCGACTGGCGCGACTAAGGCAAGAGATCTGCCGATTCCCGGACGCGAAGGACCGGGGGTACATTTTGCTATGGAGTTTTTGACCTACAACACCAAGAGCTACCTTGATTCGGATCTACAAGACGGTCACTACATATCGGCCAAAGACAAGCACGTAATCGTTATTGGCGGCGGCGATACCGGCACCGACTGCATCGGTACATCGCTGCGCCACGGTTGCAAATCACTGGTCAATTTTGAGCTGTTTCCCCAGGCACCAGAACAACGCAGCGCCAACAATCCCTGGCCGCTGTGGCCAAGAATCCATCGCATCGACTACGGTCACGCCGAAGCAGAACAGCGATTTGGCATTGATCCACGCAAATACTCAATCAGTAGTAAGGAGATTCTTCGCCACGAAGACGGACGTCTGAAAGGCATCGCGACCGTCGATGTCGACGGCGACTTAAAAGAAATTCCCGGCTCAGAAAAAGTGTGGCAGGCCGACTTAATCTTTCTGTCGATGGGTTTTTTACAGCCCGAGCACTACATCAACGACAGCATCGGAATGGACATCGATGGGCGTGGTAACTTCGCCGCCGACAAAATCAATTACCGCACCAGCGTCGACAAAGTTTACGCAGCCGCAGATTGTCGTCGAGGTCAGGATCTGGTGGTCAGAGCCATCAACGAGGGCCGCGAAGTCGCGCGTGAGATCGACCGAGATTTGATGGGCTCTACCAATCTGCCCTAGTGCTTTAGTGCTTTAGTGCTTTAGTGCTTTAGTGCTTTAGTGCTTTAGTGCTTTAGTGCTTTAGTGCTTTAGTGCTTTAGTGCTTTAGTGCTTTAGTTATCAATGTTGAAC
>Ga0115006_10002254_pt1 | contig 12570 bp, 7 predicted proteins | sample ArcOceMetagenome_3_FD_88943 | JGI IMG/M metagenome (GOLD analysis project Ga0115006, IMG submission 88943) | Marine eukaryotic phytoplankton communities from Arctic Ocean - Arctic Ocean- Svalbard ARC20M Metagenome | ecosystem: Environmental > Aquatic > Marine > Oceanic | place: Arctic Ocean...
GTGCCTGGTGTGCCTGGCGCGTGCTGTGCTTGGTGTGCAGTTTATGCTCGGTCTGACTATGCTTGCTGTGCTTGGCGTGCTTACGGTATACCATATGGAGTACCACACGCATACCATGTGCTATATGCCATATGGTATACCCTATTGTATACCATATGGTATACACCATATGGTATGCCCTATCGTATACCATATGGTATACCATCTGCTATGCCATATGGTACCATATTGTATACCATATGGTATGTCATATGGTATGCTATAAAGCATACAACATGGGGCTTCATATGCTATACCATATGCTATACTATCTCTATACCAAATGGTTATGGTAAACCATAAGGTATACCATATGGTACGCCATATGGTATAGCATATAGTATACCAATTTGTATACCGTACGGTATACCATGTGCTGTACCATGTGGAATACCATATGGTGTACCATACGGTTATACCGTACGGTATACCATGTGCTGTATACCGTACGGTATACCATATGCTGCGGGGGGCGAAGGTTGCAGGGGTGAGAGGGTTGAGGGGGTTGATGGGACGGAAAACTCGGACACGCATTTTTGGTCCGCTCGAAGCCAGACGGAAAACTCGGACACGCATTTTTGCGGGACGGCGGGGCCTCACAAGACTCCTCGAGCTCCTCGCCATGTCCTACATACATACATTCATACCTTCATACATACGTACTGTATACATGCATAAGTACATGCATACATACATGACATGCATTACATACACCACGTACATTAAATACCTACAACTCTATGTATATACCTACATACACACTTACATACATACATACATACATACATACATACATACATACAAACATACATACACACACGTGCTACATATATACATACATGCAAACATACATACATCGACACATACATACCTTACATACCTACCTATGTACGCACGTACATACATGCATACATACATGCATACATGCATACATACATACATAGTTGGGGGGGCCTCGTGTGCTTGGTGTACTTGGCACAGTTACGTAGGCAACGTTTGGTCCAAGTAACATGTAGCAAGGTCCATTGCAGGATGTCGATCTCAGGTGAGGCAATGCGATTCGAAATGCTTTCAGGCAGTGGCTCGCAGCCAAGTTCTCGCGAAGCTGTTATGAATGTGTGCCGCGCGCAGTCACAGCATGCGCATAGTCAGCATGGATGGAAGGCTTACATAAGCCTTTCACTCGCGAATCGGAGCAATCGACTCTTTGGCGCGTGGAGGTCCACAATCGTTGAGGCAGTGGACTCATTGCTGCAGAAGCACTCGCACAGAATCGCACAAACGGAGGTACGTCGAGTTCTCGAGGGTGCAGCCGCTATGCAAGCACGACGCACAGCGAATCTTTGCACCAGTGTCAGCGGCTATCTACCAAGGAGTGCATCGGAGACAACTTTACTCACAGTCACCGCATTGGGGCGACCGAGCTGTGCTCGCATCCAAGCGCTTCGGCGAGAGACATGTGTGCATTACGTGCATCAAATGTACGGTCTTTTCGGTGACGATAAACCCATGTCAGATCTTTTTCAGACGTCCCAACGCATGTGGAGTGAAGTTGCGGCAGGCATGGGGGCAAAATACCACTTGTGGAGTGCCGCTAGTGTGGAGTCCTTGATAAAGCAGAGATATCCACAGTATTGGGATATGTATTGTGGCGTGCGATACCCAATTATGCGCTGCGACATTGGCCGCATTGCTATTATTCATAGCTACGGTGGGTTGTATGCCGACTTGGATACGCAGCCAAACCGTGTGTGGTACGAGCAAGTAGACTTGGCATTGGCTCGGGTGAAGGTGCCGCGAGATAAGTCTGGGACAGTCAAGGCCACGCGGCTCTCAACCAAGAAAGAGCAGAGCTCAGTGGAGTGCACCATGTTTCTAGATATGGAAGTCATTATCGGTTCAGCGGAAAATGCAGTGTTCTTGGATTGGATAGAGTACATTCGCGAGCAGATTGCGTGCAAGCCGTATACAGACAATTCCTCCTTTTGGCACACTGCCAGGATGCGATATGTCTTCCACACAACGGGGCCCTATGGTATGAACAGGTTCTTGAAACTCCCAGTCAATGCCGCAAAATTGGAAAGAATGAAATTTGTGGAGTGCAATTGGTTCAAGGATGCTGAAGCCTTGAATGAGAATCGGAAGCGCGTGTTCGATGTGATCTCTTACCAAAGCCAGAGCTACTTCACAAAGGAGCATGAGATTCGTGTGCCAGTCGGGCTTGGGGACAAGGCGCTGCCTCCATTACCAACGACAAAGCGCATGCGCGTGAAGAGTAAGGTCCGCCGCATGGGTGTGAGCAATGCTGACAAAGACGGCGTACAGCTGCCAGCAATGCTTGCCGTGCAGGCTCCCAGCCAAGACAATCATGCAGGCCCAAGTGAAGCTTCTGCGGTTGCATTTGTAGATGCTGAGGGAGATTCCAAGATGGATTCTGTAGCTGATGCCGTGGTAAATTGTCTGACAGACCTGGTGACGGAGCTTCTCTTGGATTCTATGATAGCTGCAGTGATGCATTTGGAAGGAGCTTCAAGGCAAGACCGATATCGCATGAATCAGATGAAGGCACATTTCCAGGCGTACTATAATTGTGTGGCGACCAAGGTAACGCTCGAGGACATGCCCCACGAGCTCAGGCAGTGGATCACATCAGATCCGATACATCATTGACGAGCCGTGCGCGTCTTCGGACACACATGCGGCTCTCAGCCAAGAACTGTTCAGAGCGACTAGACTTGCGGCTATCAGCCAATATGTCTGACAAGATGTTTGCCAAACGAGAAAAACAAGCATTTTCCGAAGTTGCATGTATGCAACTTCGGAGTTTCGTTGTTTTTTGAATTGTTGGTGAATGGTGTGTTGTGAAACAGATTTCTCCCTGAGTTGATTGTGAATGAAGTCATATGGAATAGTCCTGTGTTGTAGTCGTGCTGCTTCTTTGCATCAGTGTTCTTGTGGGCAGGCCTCCGCGTGGCAGTAATTTTGGCTCAAGTGTACCTGCGATCTGCTTGGATTTTGACATTATCCAATTCCTTGTCCTATCACCGAGTACTACATGAAGCGTTCGCATGATCTTGAGGACGCGGGCGACAGGGCGCAGAAGCACCGGAAACCAGGCTTGGTGCGCATCCCTCTTGAGAAGATCGGGTTCTGGCCCAACAACCGTGGTGGACTGGGCGTTTGCTCGCACCATATTCACGAGGTCGCTTGGGATTGTACCGCCAACAAGACAAAGCTTCAGCGTTACCAGCATGTTGACCTCATCGAGATCCCCCAGGACCAACTGCAGCATGTCCGCGATGCCAACCGCGAGCGCTGTGAGGGTGATTCCTTCATGCCGTGTTTCTCGTCGCATATACAGTATGTGTGCGCAAGTAAAACGCATTTTGTTCATGCACAGAAATTGGCTAAGGAGGGCGTTCGCTCTATATTCAACAAGGGCGACGTGCGCATCCGCTGGCAGGAGGCAGACACCGAGGGTGCGCAGATACTCGAGCAAGGACCTTTGTGTGCCATCTATGGCAGCAGCTTGTTGCATGACATTGATGCGACAAGTGCGTTGGCCTCCGACGACAATCTCAATGCAGGAGTGCAGTGGGGCGAGGACGAAATGCAAGCATTCGGCCGTGTACATGAGATGATGGAAAGGTTGGCTCCCAGCCAAGAAGGGACCGCGGCTACAATTGATGTCATGATTGCTTCTCTGCAGGTGTCTGGCCTTGGCCAATTCTCATGCGAGGATTGGAAGGAGTTTATTGCGCTGCGCTCCTCTCTTTCAGTCAGCATTGCCAAAGTATTGCAGACATGCCAGTTCAATGCCTGTGCTGGTCGTGTGCGAGTGCGGCCGTCTGACTTCGGGCTCTCAGCCAAGCTGGATCCACGAGCACCTTGGGCAAAGGTGGCCTTAATGCTTTGGCAGTACATTGGCTCCGCTGATCAGCGGCACATCAACGCCAACGTCAAGACATTCAGCGGTCGTCGCGAAATTGTGGCAAAGAAGATGCCACGTGCTGTCATCCAAGAGCTCGTGGCTGAAACACACTTCGTGTGCAGTGTGGACACATTCATCAAGAAGATGTTGAGCACGTACTCCCAGCCACAAGCCCATGGGTCCAGTGTGTGTGTGTCGCGAGCGAGCTGCTCGCTGCGCGAGGTGAGCTGCTGGCCAATTGCGGTCGTTACCTTCTCAAAGTAGGCCATGTACTTGAACATGCCGCAAAGAAGGCGATTGCCAAGCGTGAAGCTTTTGCGCCTCACGAACGCATCAGAATCATACAGGGTGAAACTACGGGCAAGCTAAACAAGCTTGAGGACTACTTCCGCAAGGAGTTGTTGAAGAGGAAACTCTATGCAGAGGATGCTCTCCCACCAACGATGTTTCCCGTGCAAGTTGTGGAGGCTCCAAGCCAAGCAAAAACACATGAAGTTGATTCCACACGAGTCTCAGGTGAGAACGCAGAGAGCCCACAGAGCAGCGGCCAGGGTGCGCGCAAGCTTGCGCATGTAGCAGCGGGGGCATTGACAGACACTCACATCTTCGAACGCTTGCGTGTCAAAGGCTGCGGTGAGGAGGTCATGGCGTTTGTCAAACCTGACAGCCTGACCGTTGTGAAAAGCGAGACTCCAGAAATGTCCTGTGGGTTAGTAGATGTAAGTGAGAGCTCTCAGCCAACTGAAGGTGCTTGGCACATCGTCCGACTCATCAGTGTGTCTTTGCCGCAGGCTGTGGTGGAGCTACCCGTTGATGATGGATGCGAACGCATTGTTATGTGCGTTGATGAGCTACGGGCAGTCAGCACGGTGAAGGAGTCACAGGTGATTCTTCACCCCAGCCTTCAAGAGTGTGGCAAGACTTTGAGTCCATACGATTACGAATCCTGCCAGCTCTCTTTCTCCAAGGCAATTGCGGGACATATGCTTCTATGGACGCATGCGTCTGCCATTGCATGCGTGGAGCGTGTGACAGTTTCCAGGCTCAGTGACCAAGGTAAGTTGCCTTGCATCCTACAGGCGCGGGCACTGCATGCTTTCAAAAAGGGCAGCTTGATCCTGGCGCCGGCGTATGGGGAGCTTTTGCCAAAGGATTCTGATACCGAGCTTCAATTGGCTCGCAGCCAAGCCGTGGTTCATACGGCGATGCTCTCCCATGTGGAAGTGAAGGTGGTGGCAGCGATTGGTGATCGGCGTCGCACTGCAGAATCTAGGGAGGGAAAGGAAACACCATTTGTTATTGGCTCGCCGTTGCTCGCTGGCAAGGCGCCCAGGAACCGAGATGTTTGTATGGAGAATCTCGCTCCCTTCTGGGCATTGCTTCGCTGCGCTGGGAATAGGGCTTCCCATAATATGGAGCTTGACACTATGGTCTTCCGTGATCCAGGCTTTGAAACTAAAGCGGGTACGTATCCACAAATCCCCAAGGGCGTAGAATGGACAGTCCAGATGCCTATAGCCCGAAACGTGTCTCACATCTCCAAGGGTGAGGTCTTGCTTTTGCCATTCTTAGACTTCTTAGACAAGTGAGCTCATGTGAGATCAGAGATTTTCCAGCATCGCATCTCGCGATGGCTCGCTTTCTTGGCTCGCAGCCAAGTGCAGCGCCGTGTGAGGGCCGCATCTCGCACGCCAGGCTCCCAGCCAAGAGTAGCCAAGTTGGTGTGCTCTCAAGCTCGAGTGATCTGTGGTTATCAGCGGCAGTCGGTTGAATAACAGGCTAGCAGACCAAGCACACCAGGCACGCCAGGCACACCCGCCACAGCAGGCACTCCAGGCACACCAGGCACACCAGGCATACCAGGCACACCAGGCCCACTACTGTAGGCACACCAGGCACACTAGGACAAACCAAAACACAAAACTAAGTGGTACGGGGACGGACCGCACTTAAAGGTGATCTTGAGGTGCTGACAAGTTTTGTTTCCAAGGTCAACTATGGGGACTATGCTTGCCGTGCTTGGAATGCTTTAAAATGTGATGTATTTTATGTCGCCCACAATTGCATCGTAGCCCATTTAGCGTCAAGACGTTGTAGTCACTCTTCATACTCATCGCCTTCAGCTTCGTCCACACCATCATGGACATATTTGCGGTGGCGTTGGAAGATTCCGATAGGATAGATGCAACGGTGGATATTGGTGCGAAGCTGGCTCCCAGCCAAGACATCGCAGGGACAGAGGAGCTCGAAATGATATTGTTTGATGATTGCATGGAGATATCAGACGATATTGCTATTGGTGCCTTGTCGGTGGAGCCTGCGATCGCTCATGTGCTTGAAACTCCTGAGAAGGTTAGTCGCACCAAGCACACTTCGTCACAGTCACATCACTGTTGTGGAACAAAGCGCAAGCGCAACCCAAAGAACTCCTTGCAGCTCAAGCGTATTGAGTCAGTGGATGGCAGCGATGTGCCATGCATATTTGTAAAGAAAGGCAGCCGTCAGATGGTTGTGCCCCTTTGGTGTCAATACCGTGCGACTTGGCGGGATGAAGATTTTGAGAACGCAAAATGGATCAGTGTGAGCAACTACGATTCTTGGGTCATGGGTTTGGTTAATGCAGTCACCAGACATAGTGTCCGCGAGGTCGCAAAGACGTTCACAGATTGCTTCCGCAAACAGTTCCAGACATGTATGGCCACTGCTCGCAGGGCACGCAATCTTGGGAAGACACTCTCAGATAGTGAGTCCGAAAACACAACAGGCATCGCTGGAAACAACGCAGAGAAGGGATCCGCTGTGGTAGAAGTCGCAATGGGAGACTTCATATTGACGTGCTTGAACAGCAACCGCCGCATGGCGCTGAAGCTTGACGAGGTGACCGTGAGGTTCATATCGGGTTGGATCGTGCCTCTAATGAAAGTTTGTGCAAGCAGCAAGGCTCCCAGCCAAGATAATTTGGGATCTGTGCCCGCTGTGCCCGTCAAAGACGAATCCCAGAAATTTCACTTGAGTGTAAGCCCAACGCCGAATATCAGAGACAAGGTCTGGTGGAATCCGACCACGCACGCATGGGAGGTTTGTATCAAGCTCTCGAAGGGCAAACCGTCTGAAAACTTTGCCGTGGACCCCGCTCAGTCTGCCGACACGTATGAGAAGCAGAAGATTGACACGTATTGGCGTGCAGTGGAAGCTTGGAATTGGTTCGATTCTAGCAAGCGTTTCCGAATTCCAACAACACGCTTGCCAGTGAGTTGCGCTGCTGATTGAGGCCATTGCGTTAGATGTGCTTGGCGGGGGAACGCCGAGATTGTTTGATCTTGAGCGCGACGGGCTAGCTCAGGATTTAGTTTGTGTGGGGCAATGACTCGGCTAGAGGTGTGGCAATACGGCTCTCAGCCAAGCGGAAGCTGGCTTAAAAAACAAGCAAGATGCAGTACCCGTGTGCGATTCCGAGCCCGCGTGCTTAGTGTGCTTGGTGGCTTGGTGTGCCTGGTGTGCCTGGTGTGCCTGGTGTGCCTGGTGTGCTTGGTGTGCCTGCTGTGCTTGCTGTGCCTGGTGTCTCTGTTGTGCCTGGTGTGCCGTAGGTTTGTTGTGTCCGCTGCGCCTGCCTCATAGAATGCATATCCAAGAATCCAACAAATGTACTGTATTGAAAATCCTTGGGAATTTCTCACAGAGAATCCCAAATCGTATCCCAAATGCATCGGAAGATATGTCACATTCTTCGGTGTTTGCGTTTTGGATACGAAACATTTTAGACACGAATTGCATTTTGGATGCGTTCGGACACGTTTGGACAGCCTAGACTTGCTTAGACTTGCCTAGACTTGCCTATTACTTGCCACGTTTGGTTTGGCGTGCCTAGACTTGCCTAGACTTGTCTAGCCAAGCTCCCAGTAACCTGAATTCCAGGATTGCCCGTTGTGGCTCACTTGCATTGACTTGCCTTGACTTGCTTAGCCCAGCTGCCAATAGATTGGTTTCCAGGATTGCCCGTTGTGGCTCACTTGGCTCGATGGTCGTCTGGGGTCCACGCGCAAGTATCATTGTAATGAAGACATGCAGATATGCGTGCGTTGTTTCGAGCTGCATGGGCGAACATATTTTGGACACGTTTGGACACGTTTGGACAAGTCGGTTTGGATACGTTTAGACACGTTTGGACAAGTTTGGATACCAAGAATCCAAACAATTTGGGTACGGTGTCTTTCTGGACACGTTTAGACACGTTTGGATTTTGGACACGCAGACCTGGCGCGCGATGCGTTTTCAGCAACAGCGAATGCAAACGTATTTAAACCATGTGTTTTGGATATGCGTTTGAAATCAATTGAAAATACAACAAACATAAGCCCGAACATCCACAAGTTTTGAATACGTACTAGGGTGTGGCTGGTGTGCCTGGTGTGCCGCATGTTTGGTGTGCCTGCTGTGCCTGGTGTACCTAATGTGTCGTATGTTTGCTGTGGCTGGTGTGCCTGGTGTGTCGTGTTTTTGTTGTGCCTGGTAATGTGCCTGGTGTGCCTAGTTTGCTTGGTGTGCCTGGCGTACTTGCTGTGCCTGGTGTGCCCGAGCGTTCGATCTCACTCGCATGTCTCAATATTTGGAAGCTCAAGATCAGCATGCGCGTCTCCCCTAGGCACATCCTTCTTGTCATGTCCTTTGCAGCGCTCTTGCGCGGTCCGAGCGCTGCTGGGGTTCCCAAACAGCGGACACAACGGCGAGAGCACAAATATGACCGACACACCGTGGAGGCGAGCATTGAGCTCGGAGAGCGAGCGGCCACATTCCTGCAGTCTATCTATGGTCAGGAGCGTGCGACGCAAATGCTGGAGAAAGTTGCTCAGCGCGCCAATGGCTCCCAGCCAATTCCCGCAGCTGATCCTATGATTGTGGATTTGGACGGAGCAGAGGATCCCAATTGCAATCTCGCCCACCTGGACGCTCGTCTTCCGCATGGCTTTTGGCGACGTTTCATGACCGAGGAGATGGCCGCGCAGTACACCGACCGCAAAAAGATGCAGCTGATTCGGGCATTGAAGTTTTATGTGCAGCGCAAACGGGAGGGAGCAAGCACACCTGCGGCCATGCGCGGCATGCGGGCTCGAAATTCTTGTCGAAGCAGTGGAGGGGCCTTAAACTCTCGCAAGGCCGCGGGCTTGGGGTTTGCGTTGTTGCAGTTTTTCGTGGACCATGTGCAGCGGATGATGACAAGAGCCGACTCCTGTCTGTTGATGAGCAAAGCGCGTGAGATGCGCGCAGCGTTGGTGGATGAGAAATGGCCCGAGAAAGACTTACCTATGCTGGAGGGTGCCGCTGGGCATCAGTGGTTCAGACGATGGCGCCAGAGGTATGGCATCGTCAAGAAGGTGACTGGCATGAAGTTGAAAGTGCCATGGAGGAAAGTGAAGCGGCGCACAGGTGTCTTCCTGGGCAATATCTTCCGCCTGCGAGCTTTCTGGGAAATATGTCACCCTGACACGCCGATGCGGTTTCTGAGCGTCGACCAGAAACCATCGTGGTTTAACAATGCTGGGCACACCGGAACCTTCGCGCAGAAGGGTGGCTCTCAGCCAAGCGTGCGGGAAATTTTCGCTCATACCAGGCAGCGGTATTCCATTCTTACCAGTGTGCCTTCATGGGCCCACACTGATCAAGACATGCCGCCCAAAATTGCACTATTGTTCAAAGCTATGCCAAATGGGACCGTGATCAACCAGCTTCGCGCAAGCAAGCGTTCAAAGTCTTGGGTGAAGGTGCAGGTGCAAGAACATGGGTCGTACCGATCTGCCGACGTAGTCGAAGCGCTTGACTGGATGCTCCCAAATGCGAGCAACTCAACAGAAAGCATCATTGTATTGCTGGATTGGTACAGCGGACACCTTACGGAGGAGGTGGCTGAAGTGGTCAGGCGAAAAGGTCATGTTCTCATTTTCCATGGCGGAGGTTGCACCCCATTCACACAGATCAATGATACGCATTTGCATGCACAGCTGGCTAAGTTGCTGATCCAGGTCGAGAATGCATGGGCAATTGAGGAGAGACGCCGCTTGCTCAGTATGGGGCAAAATAAAACACCCACGATGACCAGGGACGAGATACTGTCAATAGTGCAAACCAGTTGGCTGTCCATCGACCACGCAAGAGTAGCAGAGAAAGGCTACAAACAAACGGGACCCACTATGCCGCTGAGAGGCCCTGTGGCAAGCGCAGATGTCTTTCCAGACTTGCTCAGAGTGATGGGTGAACTCGACGGATCGTCCACACCCACAGAGGTTGGTACGACCTTGCGTGACAAAGCCGTGGCCTTTGTGAGGGAGGGATTTGATTCTGGCAAGTGGACTACCTGGGCTGATTGTCACAAACTCATCGAGGAGCACGATTGTCTAGAGGAGGCTCTCCATGAAGGCTTGGAGGCATTTGGCGCTGACCCAGACGACACAGATGAAGATGAAGATGAAGACGAAGACAAACATGAAGATGGCGCTGGTGGAGATGGCGACGGGCTCCCAGCCCAGGCAATTGATGCTGAAGATCTACCAGCCGAGGATCCACCTTTGCCTCCACCAGCCAAGGATCCACCACTTGACGGGGACGATGATGATGGTGATGATGGGCCTGGCGGAGGCAGCGGCTGCAGCTTCCACCTTGATGTCTCTGAGGAAGCAGACTGTGCAAGTGTAGATGGCGAAAATTCTGAAGCTGCGGATTCCAATCTATCGATAGAGATTGCGGCTGCAAGGCGACTGCTGTATGACGAAGCCATGAAGAAGAGAGACGACACGTTGCTGAGGTGCATAAGAAAGCAAATGCGGGATGAGACATTGAACCAAAAGGATGCTAGCACAGATGTTGGAATGTTGCTACGGAAAAGGGCTCAAGATCAACAGGCTGAGGATGCCAAACGTCGACGAGAGGCTGTCGAAGAGGACAGGCTCGCAGCCAAGGACCTCGAAGAGACCAAGCTGATCAGAGCGAAAGCAGAGCAAGCCGCGGCTGAAGCCCGCTTGGCGTGTCTGAGACAGATCATTGTGAATAGACGGGATGCTGAGGCAAGGAAACAGACAGATGTTTTGCAGAGAGCTCAGGAGCGTTGGCTGCAAACGCAGTACCCAGCGCTTCTCGCGCGACGTTGCATCGACACCTTGCGAGGGTTATCCAGAAATGCCAGGGGTGGTTTTGAACGCGAAGTTGGCAGACAGTTGGAGCTGCGCACTTTTGAACGCCAATTGTTCATCAAGGATCTTTGGGTATCCGATAAATCGCTGACCTTGGAATGGTCAATGGTGCAGCCGCTCTCAGGCGGTCCGCGTCGCCAAGTGCGATGTGGCGTGCCGTTCCAGGAATTGATCGATAAGGAAGCCCCGCAACACATTCTTGGACGGGACCCTGTGGACCAACTGGATCGACTTTTTTCAGCTTGTGTGCCTCGCGCACGACGAGTGTTCGCGGGAAACTATCAAGCACTGAGGCTGCTTCATGTAAACGATTATGTTTTGGAAAAGGCCTTTGTCTACGGCATCGTGGCGCTGTCGAAGTGGTTGGGAGAAGAGCGGTTTCCTTATGGAGTGTATGGACAGTGGCCGCCAAAGTTCCCTGCAGCTTTAGTTCCCAGGAGCCAAGGCTCCCCGCAAGTCGATCTAGATGATGATCACTTCCCTCTTCATCTTGACCAGGGAAGACCAGCGGCTTCCTCAAGCGCGGCCTCCTGATCTTAGACATAGTTCGGCTCCCAGCCAAGTTGCCATAGCCAGGAAGATTTTCCAGAGTACGTTGCCTGTTGACTTTGTAGCTCGTCACACCATGGCTCCCAGCCACGTTGCCATCATACGCCTCCAAAAGAAAACATCCGCCGAGGCCTGTGGTCCGAAGCGTGTAGATAAGCAATACTAAGTAAACTTAGCCTCTCCCTTACCTCTACCCCTGGGGTCGGCTCACTAGTGTCCACGAGTGTCAGCCAGGACAGTTAACTATATCATCATAGAAAGCGTTCCTGCTGGTGTTTCACGAACAAAATGTATTTGTGCAATGTTTACCCCGCCATGGGAGCAAATTCACATGACGCTTTACCTCCTCACAACTAAAATTGATGAACAAACATGCGGCACGATTCAACATCAACAAAACAAAATGAATGAATTTGTCGATTGTCACATCTACTTGGAAGAAACACCTACCACTACTGCTACTACTACAACTACTACAACAATTATTTGTACGACTATGACTACTCTCACTAGTACTAATACTATTACTACTACGACTACTACTAGTATTACTACCACCATTATTACTACTACTTCTAATATTGGCGCTGACTCAAAACTGAACGTTCACTTGTACAAGAAACAGAAATGAACAAGAATGTCAACTATGACTTCTTCTACATGGACGGAACTACCACTACTACGACTAACAATACTACCACCTCTACTACTACCACCACTACTACCAATACTACTAGGACTACTACTACTACTACTACTGACTGCTACTGCCTGATACTACTACTACTACTACTACTACTACTACTACTGCTATTACTACCACTACTACGACTACTACTACTACTACTAATACTCTTACTACTACTACTA
>Ga0115006_10002255_pt1 | contig 12569 bp, 22 predicted proteins | sample ArcOceMetagenome_3_FD_88943 | JGI IMG/M metagenome (GOLD analysis project Ga0115006, IMG submission 88943) | Marine eukaryotic phytoplankton communities from Arctic Ocean - Arctic Ocean- Svalbard ARC20M Metagenome | ecosystem: Environmental > Aquatic > Marine > Oceanic | place: Arctic Ocean...
GCTCCCCCCCCTCCCCCCCCCACCCCTTGCCCTCTCCCCCCCCCCCACTGTGCACATGTTTCTCAATCTGCAAGCACTGTTTTTCGCTCAGTTCGTTCACTTTGCAGTAGTGTGCAGTTGCAAAGCTAGTCGGTATGTCGTATCGAGGAAAAGTGGGGAAGGTTTCAGGGAGATTGTAATGGCCCATGGGGGGGCTCCCTTGGGCTTGAGTGGAGGGGCTAATTATGAGGAGTAAAATTATGATGCAGTAGGAGTAGGGAGTAAGCCGGGAATGGCAGATGGACGAAATTGGGTTCAGTCCATTTGAACCCATCATTTCCTTTTTAACAAAAAATGGAGAGTGTCCTTTTCCTCTGTCTTTCGACGCACTCGGTATGGGGCCTATATCCCGTGGTCGCACGCGCTTTAACGAGTCCTGAAAATGCCGGGATCGACGCCAATGTCTGTCTAGCGCTGGCAAAGACGGTTAGTATATCGCTAATTGCAGGGAGCGACCTTCTGATGTCCTTGGTGCAGTCCAGAAGAAAAGAGAGGGAGAAAATGGACTTGGAGATGAAAGTGCAGCTTGGAGGGGCCGACACTCTCGCAGCCAAGAACGACGATGAAGAGGATGGATTGACAGATAGGAGGTGGGGTTGGAGGGAGTGGAAGGTGAGCGTGCGATGAGCGTGCAATGAACAAGGCAAATTGCAGAAGATTACTATTGCTAACCCCGTTTCTCGTCGCTCCGCTCCTCGCCCCCACCTTCGCTCCTCCCTAGGTTGCCTTGCTTTTTTCCTCAATGGCTACACTTCGGGCTTGGCTGAATATGATCTCCTGCAGCATGACTGCCGCGTACAACGTTGCCCTCATTAATAGTTTCACGCCCCTCGTAGCTCCTATTGTGCAGAGGATTTGCTTGAATACCCCTATCCCGCGAGGATTAATGGTGTCGGTGACGATAACGACATTTGGGTGCGCTCTGGTTGGGTTGGGACAGGTGGGGGCGGTGTGGCAGGAGCGGAGGGGCAGGAGCGAAGCGACAGCAGCATACCGTCACCACTATAACTAACAACCTCGCCCCAGTCGCCTTACGTGTTGGGGGGCGATGGGAAGCTGACGCTCACAGATCTGTTCGGGTGCTGTTTGCAGCTCATTTCGGTCATCTTCTCTAACCTAGCCCGGGTCGTGATGATGACAAGCGAAGGTATTTTGACCAAGGGAGAGCTGATCCAGAGCCAGAACTACGGATCGCTCCTGTTTTGTATTGTTGTTGGTATTTCGGTGGGGGGATGGGGCGTTTGGGAAATGGCTGTGGAAATGTTAACTACGAACATGAAGGCGCTCGTTACATTCATTTTTCTGTCGGGTGGCATTTTTACCCTCGCCGCCATCATGCAGGTCGGAGCTGTTAGGAAGATGGGGGCGAGCACATACGGTAGTTACAGCGGTTTGAGGGTGTTGGTGTGTGTAGTGGGAGGCTACCTATGGATTGACGAGCCTATTGCATCGTGGGTTGAGTGGGTCGGAATCCTCGTTGTCGTGAACGTGTTGACTGTGTACCTGCGAAACAAGGCTAAAAAGTGACTTAAACGTTGTTTGGGTATAAAAAGAATGACGTTCTTATCCTGTAATTTTCCCCTCAGCCCTTCCATAGCAACTGCATCGTCCACCCGTCCGGTAGCGCCTCGCACGCCAGCCCAATGTCGTTGTCGAATGTAATTTCCCTGTCCGTCTGTTCGGCACCATCGGCAAAGTACGCTGCGAAGGCGTCGTTGGTGTCGTCGTCCAATATCTCGACGTCGTCGTCAACCCTGGCGACCTTAAGTTGGTCAAGGGAGGGCATCTGCACGAGGAGCGAAGCGACGAGCAGAAGGCTGTTAGTTATATAGGAAAAGGTGGTGTAATGCTTTTGCTGTCGCTTCGCTCCAGCCCTCACCTCCTCCTCTTCCTTGAAGTCCACCCCGAAGATGGGGTTGACAGAGAATATCTTGAACATGGACATTACCTCCTTCAGTACGGCGTCGAGCTTTTCGGGGGGGTGAACCTTGAACCCTAGGATGTAACCCCCGCACCGGGCCTGGGTCTCGATAACCAGGGCCTTCCCGAATCTGCGAGGAGGAGATCTGTTAGTGTTATAACTCTAGCTGTCGCTTCGTTCCAGCCCTCCGCCAAGCCCTCACCTCCCGCTCTCCTTAATCTTAACATTCTTCATCTGCATGTAAGGCACAGAAACGTTGAAGTTCTGCGCCAAGTTCGCGAACCACACCAGCCTAATGTTGGTGATGTAAAATTGCCCGAGGTTACCCTGCTCCGAGCTCAGGTTCCACACGTCCCCCACGTTGTTGGAGGCCTGCTCCAGGGGGAGGAGCTGGAGGGCGTTATCCTTGATTATCGAACCTCGGAGCTTGAGATCGCGATAGAGGCTGGAGGTCTGGTAGGCGCGGAGGACTGACTGGACGGTTGTGAAGAGGCGGGGGGAGTTCTTTACTAGGGACGTGAAGATGAACTCGAATCTTGAGCCAAGGAACTTGGTCATTATGTAGAGGGCCTGGGTGGTTCCGCGGAGCTAAGAGGAGCGGCGGTGAGGAGCGAAGCGACGAACGGAAGGTTGTTAATGTTAGTGGTCTGTGGTCCTCAGCGGTATGCTGCTGTCGCTTCGCTCCAGCCTTTCTAGGCTGCGCCTACCTACCTTTGACTTTGCCTTTTTAACACTTATGGTAAAGACGGTATTAAATCCAATGCTAAGGTTGAACTTAGTGTTCCTATGGCATATCCAAAGTATCCTCAAATTAGTAACCACAAGCGTTCCCCTATCCCCGTTGTTACCCTTTGTGTCCTCAACTGAGTTTATGTTGTCTATTATATACTCTCCTTTACGATTTTCTAGATTTTTACCAGCTGTGATTGGATTGGTGAGGAGCGAAGCGACGAAAGGAAGATTGCTAGTTATAGTGATGTATAAATGATAGAAATAAATCAAATATTCCTATCTTATCCTCCCGAGCAAACATACCTGTATCGAACCTTATCTCTCTATCATGCCATATATATTGTCCTGCTGACATTATATATGAGAATTTGGTAGGAAGAGGGGGGGAATAGGGTAGAATTGAGGTGAAAGGTGAAGATTAAGGTGGATTAAATTTGGCCTACAATTTGAGAGTGGTTAGTTAACACATGGAAAGGTTCCAGTTTGGAAATAATTTTCACAATATGACTGCTGATAATAATATTGATGTACCATTATCTTTAGATGACCTTCCTCCCGGAGTAACATTCTATGCTGCACCTTCTAATCCTATAAATATAAAAGGTGAGAAGAAAGAAAGTGGTATTGGAAACAACAAACAGACGAGAGTGGGGAAAGTGGAGGAAAATGAGGAGAACGGAAAGGGAGGAGAGAAGGAAAGTGAGAGAGAGGGGGAAAGAAAGGTTGGAGGGGGGAGAAATAAAGACGAGAAGGTTAGAAAGACAGCTAGTGGTAGTGCAATGGCTGCTGTTAAGGCGATAGGTAGAACAAGGAGAAGGAGCAGCAGCAGGAAAGTGAGGGGGGGGGCGGAGGGCGAGGGTAAGGCCGTGAGCAGCAGTGCGATTGTTGCAACGGGGCCTGCGAAGAACGGTCCTATTGGATACAACTACTTGCTCATGCCAGGAAACAACAGGTGAGGGAAGGCTGGGCGGAGGCTGGGCAAAGGCTGGCAGCGAAGCGACAGCAAAAGCAACATACCGCCTATCCATATAACCAACCACCTTCTGATCGTCGCTTCTCTACCCTCTTGCAGCCGTGTAATCCTCGCCGCGCTCCGTCGTCGTCCCTGGTTCGGTTGCGTCGGGAATCAGGAGCCCCTCGGGAGCTCTGCCGTAAACCTGGTGTGGGAGATGTGGAGGAGCCTCCAGAGGTGCGGCTCAACGCCCTGGAACGCGTACTGCGCCCTCAACCATCTGGATGGACAGAGGGAACTCGTCAGCAAGAAGGGACTCTTCAGGAACCTACTGCGGTACTGCGTTGCGGAGGAAGGCGAAGGGGACTTGAACGATATCGTGCCCCCGACGTTTCTGGTTAAGGGGAAGGGGGGGGGGGGGGACGGGTTCGAGAAGTACGTTAAGGAGGCCAGGGCGGGGGAGGGGAACTGCTTCGGGCTGGAGAGGCCGGATTATGGGGTTTGGGGGTGGGGGGAGGAGGGGGAGGAAGGGGGGAAGGAGGGAGGGGAGGGAGAGGAGGGAGGGAATTTCGGACCAGCGGAAGTCGCCGAGGTTGCGGTTGCAGACGGAAAGAGCAACGCGGGGGGTTCCAAGAACTGCGAGTCAGGGAGCATATGGATTGTCAAGCCTGCCGCGTCTACGAACAGGGGCATGGGCATCAAGGTATGCCATGGTTATGGAGACGTCATGAAGACCATAACTACGCCGAGCAAGTCCAAGCATAACAATAGACTCACAAAGAAACACGGATGGATCGTGCAAAAGTACATGGAAAAGGTGAGCGAACGCAGGAGCGAGTGCTGGAGCGAAGCGATTCCTGGAGCGACGCGAAAGTAGCATACAGCCCACCACTATAACTAATTCGCTCCTCGCACGCTTCGCTCACCCGCAGCCTTATCTCGTCCACGGGCGTAAATTCGACTTGAGAGTGTACGTGCTCTACAGCATAAACAAGGAGACAAAGCGCATGGACACTTACATGCACACCGAGTTTTACGTCCGTACCAGCAGCGTCTCGTATGATGTGAGCAAGAAGAGCATCAAGAACAGCATGATGCACCTGACGAACGACGCAGTGCAGAAGAAGAAGAAGGGAGAGTATGGGAAATTCGAGGCGGGCAACAAACTGAGCGCAAAGGAGGTGAAGCAAGGGGGGGGAGGTGAAAGTGAGAGGCAAATGGGAGGCAACTAACCGAACTTCCTTCGCTCCCCCCATCACATCTCAGCTCGGAGAGTACTTTGTGGAACACAGCGGGAAGGACGGAGGATATGTCGAGGATGTCTTGGTACCGCAGCTTCGAAAGATTGTCAAGGTTACGGCCAACGCTGTTGAAGGAAGGCTCAATAAGGGGAAGAGGAGGTAAGGGGGGGGGAGGACGGGAGGAGCGTAGCGACGACCATTTAATATCTCTAAAACTAACAATCTTCTGCTCGTCGCAGGTTTGGGTTCGAAATGATGGGCTACGACTTCATGCTCGACGAGGACCTCAAACCGTGGCTCATCGAGGTCAATAGCAACCCATGCCTCGAGCAACCGTGCCCACTACTGGAGAGACTGATTGACGAAGTTATAGAGAGCACCTTTGAAGTTGCCGTGGACAGGTGGTTCCCACCTCCCAAGACGCTCACGAAGAAAGGAATGGCGGCGGTCAACGAAATTGCAATGCTAAAGGCCAAAAACCAGTTCGTCAACGTTATGGATTAGTTAGAGTTTGGTTTTGTTGTAAAAAATGTAGAATGGTTTAGAATAAACGTGTGGTTTTTACTACGTAGGGGGTAGATAGCCATAAAATGAACCCGGCTGTTGCACCGCTCTCGGTAGAACTACGGGAGAGGTTGTCGGTGGGGGAGAGGGGTATATCGCCGGAGGTGGAGGAGGTGAGGGAACGTTGGGGAGGGGCGAGGGAGGTGCGGTGGGCGCGGAAGAAGATCATGTGAGAGAATTCTATCAGTGTTGGTAGTAACACTAAACCTATAGCGGTGTTTGAAAGGTCCCACAGTTTTTCACTTGCTCCTCCTTCTTCCTGAGGAAGGGGGGAGTGGTGAGCTCGAATTGTTTGAAGAATTGATAAAGTTTTTACTTACCATAGTCGCGAAGTGGTAGTTGTTGAGTAGGAAGGACAGACCGATGTGCCTTGAAAGAGAAAGCGACGGGGGACATTGAGCTTGATGAGGTCGTTGGCGGTGAAGGTGGTAGATGAGAGGGGAGCGATAAGGATCTTGAAACACATAACAATGAGGAGGAATAGGAAGATGGATTGTTGAGGGGTGAGTAAACCTGAGCAGTGACTAAATACATTTTCTTTGCCAGTTTGCACATCTGTATGTTGTTTGTTTGCACATTTGGGGGGGTGTCCATGGAGAGGTAGAGCATGGGCGTGATTGAAGAAATACCAATGGTGAGAATGTCGGTGGAGAGGGAGGAGGAGATCTGGGATGTGTTCATTTGGGAAATGATGTTGCGGATTCGACTCAAAAAGTAGAGGTCAGGTGGGTTGAACCAGGAAATGGTAGACAGCATGAGCCAAGCCTGTTCTTCACGCCATTTCATCCTAAATGTTCCTATAGAAAAACAGAGCTAGCCTGTTGTTACCCCAAATCCAATTATGGCTAGAGATCGATTTTCTCTCCTGAGGATGAACTTCAGGGCAAATTTGAAACGAGAAATAAGTGTTCCATTGTCAACAGGGGTGACATGTTGGTCTAATGAGGCGAAGTAATAGAAAATTCCCGAGCCTGAGCTCATTGCTATAGTAGCGGAACCCATTATTTTTGACCAGTCAACCTCTGTAGTAGAATGATGTATCCAGAATGCTGGACAAATACACCCTACAAGCAAGAACGTGATTCGCCAGGGTAGGGCGAGGGGAGTGGGCGGTGGAGAGGTGGTATGAACGGGGGCGAAAAGGGGGGCGGGAGTAGTAGCGGTGGGGTTTGGGACGTTGGTTAGGGTGGAGGGAGGTTGGAGAGAAGAGGGTGGGGGGAGTTGAGGGCGAAGGGAGGCCAGACTGAAGCTTATCTATACCGGCCTTGAGTGAGGCGACCTCATAGACGTAGTTTCCCTTAAGTTGGCCATGGTCGTCCTTCAACTTGTTGTAATCTTCCTTAACATCATCGAGGTCTTTAATGTACTTCTCGAGATTTTCATTTTTATCTCTCAGGGTTCGTATTTCCTCGGACTGAGCCTTAAGCTGGCTCTCGAAGTTAGACTGTTTGGTCATTACCTCCTTAAGCGTCTTTGCAAGGTCCGCAATGTTGTCTGCGGGGCTGTTGGAACTCATGTCTCCTGGGCACCTTGGCCTGACTAGGGTTGGAAGTCCGTGGGTATGAAATTAAAAGGTACGACCCTGTTTTAATGGTATATGGTCGTAATGGGACGTCAATATAAGCGTTCATATCGTCAAATAACGAGTCGAATTATAAAAGTCCTTTAGCGGAATTTTTGTGTTTCAATGGATATATATTTAGTGTATTTACTTATGATTATGTCACAATTAGAAAATTGTGTAACTAAAAATTTCTTTAGTATTTTTGAGTATTTTAAATTCATGAAAAATTATTATTTTTGTACTACATTATTCAATAAATATATATGTATCATAGAAATATAATTATATATCATTATATTGACATTTATATTTATTCTTGATAGATCCAATTTGACGATTATTCATAATGTACATTGAGTTTATTTGGTTTCTATATCTTCAAAAAGTATTATATGGTCAAACTTAAATGCGAATAGTAATCTGTCATTTAGGAATACGTTTTTAGTCAAAAAAATTGGCAAATTGAGTGTAAATCTTCACTCCGCACGCCAAAATTTATTTCAGCACGTATATCCCACCTCAAACTGCACTAGATCTTGCTAAACTCAATAAACCCTTTTGAGGTCACCCGTCTGGTCATACTCAGGCTCACCTCTTGCCCCGCCCCAATCCCCCCAAAGCTCCCCATGACCTCGCGGCGCAAAAGAATCTCTCCTACCCCCACCCCCACCCCTTATAATCAACCAATCGCGCCTAAAAATAAGAAATTTCGTCTCACCCCAGCCAATATCCCCAATCTCCTCTCGAGCAAAAAGGAAAGTGAATATGTGGGAACTTTGAACGAGCTAATGCTCCTTTCCCGTGATTCGGACTATCAACTTCACACGGTAAACTACGCCGCGGCGGCCCATATATCTTCTTACAACACGGCACCCACCCCAAACTTGGTTCTGGATGCTCTCCTCAAGGTCTTTTATGTCAAGTAAGTCATGAGGCCAAATATTGATGAGTCTCTGCCCCCTCTTGTTCTCACCTCCCCCTCCCCACCCCATTCACAGAGGCTTGGTTATGAAGCAACTTCCCCGTGTCCCCTCCAAACCCTCCCTCTCTCCCTCCTCTCTTTCCTCCCTCATATCCAGCGTTTGGTCGCCCCCCCTCCCCGCCCAAATAGACGTCGACAAAGGCGCCCCCGTCCCCATATCATGCAATGCTGTGATCACCATCCTCCACAACTTATCATACGTTGCCTCGAATCAACGATTTCTGGCCTACCATCTAGGCACTGTTTATCTCCTCACCGCCATTGCCTTTAAGTCTCGAGACTTTGGCGATGGCGCCAAGACTCTGGCGTTCACCACGCTCGTGAACATCGCCCCGTACCTGGATGTCGTCGGGAAAACTTTTTACGAGGAAATCTACATAACACCACCCCATGCCTCTGTTAAGGAAGCATATTCTCTACAAGGCGTAGCCAGGAGCTACGCAGCGCGCTTCTTTGAGAATGGTACCGTCCCCCCCTACATTCTCCTTCCTGTCAGCTCCTCTCACATTCAGTTCGTCGCGAGCCTTTTTGCCTCTACCATCGAGTCTATAATGTCCCCTTCTACAAAAAGGAAATCTTTGGTGGAATCTCTTCAGCTTTTCGACACACTTTGCGAGGTTGACGATAACAAGGAGGTTCTAGATTCTATACCAGCGTCATTTGCAATGCGTTTGACGAAGTTCCTCTTCGTTCTGAAACCTTCAAGTCAACTTCATGTTGATGTTGAGCTCCGCGATAATGCAGTCTCGGTCCTCTATTCTCTGATAAAAAGGTGAGATTGAACGAGGAGCGATGGACGGAAGGCTGGAGCAAAGCAAGAGCATCGAAACGCCCACCACCATAACTAATAAACATCTGCTCGTCGCTTCGCTCCTCCCCACTCGCAGTAGCCCCAAAAACCGCGACATCGTCAAGAGCACCATCGGTTGCGTTTCAGAGCTTACGCTTATTCGTGACACTGACAACAATACCACAACAAAGAACCAAGAGACGATCTACAAGGCAACGACCTCCCTTCAAATGCTCGATAAAAGCAGAATCAAATAACCCAAACCTTTCAGATCAAATCGTTCTCTTAATTCCCCTTTTTTGCCTTCCTCTCCATTGCCTGCTCCCTCATCTTCTGTTTGTAGAGCATCTTCTTCAGTTTCTTTTTGGGAATGTTGGAGGTGTCTTGAGGGATGGGAGAGTGAGGTTCCTTGCGCTTCTTGGGAGAGGGAGCGGACGCAGCCGTCGTTGTGGACGAAACAGAGGTTGACGAAGTGACTTTTGCCCCCGCCCCTGCCCCCCCCCTCTTCCCCTTCCCCTTGCCCTTCTTCCCCCTCATCTCCTTTGCCTCCACTGCAAACATTCCTTCCTTATAAACTTTCACCGTCTCCTCGTCGATCTCATACTCCTCAATGCCTTTTCCGACCCCCCCTGCGCCGATTTCTCCCCCCTTTCTCCCCCCCTGCTCCCCAACCTTGACCCTCTCAAAGTAGCTGACAAAGAAGCCGTTGGTCTGGTCACCATTAAACGGGTCGCTCCTGCACAAGCACCTCGCTTGTTCCTTCGTGAGCCCTTCTACTTCCATGCCCCTCCTCTTCCATCCCTCGAGGCTGACTGGCGCCACAAGCCTCCAACATTCACCCCCCTCCAACTTTGCGTTGCCTTCCTCCAACGCCTTGGCGACGACGGCCTCATCCTCTTCAACATTGACGCTACAGGTGCTGTAAGCGATGTAGTTAACCTGGGGGAAGCTCATCGCATGGACGAGGACGAGAAGCTGGAAGCTGGCAAGGGAGCGAAGTCTACGATGAGCGCAAGCGACGAGCAAGAGTTTGTTAGTTGTTTGATGAACGGTATATGCGAAAGCGACGAGCGTAGCGACGACCTGATGGGCTTTCGTTCGATCATGTAATGTGCTGTCGCTTCGCTCCAGCTCTCACCTCTCTTTGCTATCTTCGTTCTCCACCCTATCTGGACTGTTCACGATCCCACTGCCGCTGCAGGACGGGTCCAAGAGAATAGCCTTGAGATTCCCCAGGTCTTTGTCGCCGCTTTGAACCTTTAGGAAATCCTGATGGCGAGGCTCCACAACTCCGCTCTCTCCACCAAGGAGCCTAACCCTCTTCTGCAAGATCTTGATCCTCTCGCTAGCCCTGTCGAGGGCAATAACCTTATTCTTGATTGCGCAGTTCTTGTTCACAATGGCAGCGAGGTGCGTCGTCTTGTTTCCAGGGGCTGCGCAGGCGTCCAGCATGACGACCCCATTCTTTTCCTTGCCCTTGCCCTTCTTCTTGCCCTTATTTCTTTCGCCCTCTGATGCACCGACGTCCCACCACCTTGTGCCGTTCCCCCCTCCAAGGGCTACTGCCGTGAGGCAACTGCTGAGGTCCTGTATGATGACTTCTCCCCGTTCCACCATGTCCCACTCATACAGGTTATTGACGGTTCCTGGCAAGACGAGGACGTTGTCAATCACCCCGTGCACGGCTACTTCGTCCGATCCGAACCTGCGATGAGGTGAGGAGGGAAGCGACGAGTGGAGGGTGTTAGTAATGTAGGAAGGCGGCATAACGCTTTTGCTGTCGCTTCGTTCCAGTCGTCCTTCGCTTCTCGCTCTTCCCCACCTCTCCTTTGCCTTAATCACGGCCTCCTTGAGGGTCGCCTTCAGGGTGTTGACCCTCACGTACTTGGGCCAATGGGAGGGCTTGACGGTGGGCACGGACACACCCTCTCCGGCTGTAAGGCCACCCCCACTCTCAATGATGCTCTTCGTAGAGGCATCCCCCTCAGCGGCCATCTTGACAAGAGCAGCGTGCAGGGCTTGTTCATGCTTGACAATAACCCTGCGACGAGGAGCAAAGCGACAAGCAAAGGTTTTATTAGTTATAGTGATGGGAGATATGCTGCCGCTGCTTCGCTCCAGCCTTCCGCCCAGCCCTTCGCCCAGACCTTCGCCCAGCTCCCTGCCCAGCCTTTCTCACCTCTTCACCCCTCCCCCCCCCCTTATGCTCTTGTAAGGGCCCAAGAGAAGCTCATAAAGTAGAACGTATACCAATTCTTTGTCCCTTAGTCCCTCAAAGTCTTTCTTAGCCTTCGGGCAACCGTTGACAACCTCATCAAGGATCGACCTGCTTCGCAATGTGTGACAAACTGTAGCGTAAACTGACTTTGAAGGAGGCTTCTTCTTAACACTGCCACCAAACGCAAGAGCTTTCAAACCAGGACCATTCTTTTTCAACAGCGGTCCCAATAACTTGCTTGCTTCCTTATATTGGTTCATCTCCTTCGCTTCCTTCGGCTCACCAGTGAAAAACGATTTGTTCTTGAGGATTTAACGCGTATAAAAATAGGTGAAATGGGTCTGTTTGGACTTTAAATGGAGAGGATTCCCGATTTATAACGTTGGAGTCACGAAATTGGGTTAATATTCTGGTATTTTTGATGGCCCCTCCCTTCTCGATTTGCCAGGGGAAATTGTCTTCTTTATGTCGTCTCCAAAACCACTATTTTTTAAACCACCAATCGATCCATTACTAGGATACACTCGGACGATAAGAAATTAAGCGAGAGAACTCAATTTCATCAAATCAATAACATGAATCTTGAGAATCGGGCCAACGCAATCTTCCTCTCCGCGAATTTTCGTTCGGTAGCTCAACCCATGTGCGAAGTACAACTGCACACCTCCAAACAAGCGGCAGCAGCATGCGCAACAAATACTGTAACTCGAAATTCCACATACCACTTACTTCACTGCTGATTCAGGCCGCTCGCAGATCGCTTCTCTCATTTTTCAGAAAAAGTAAGAAGGCGCTCGTGCAGTGTCCACTGGCTGAATGCGTTGCCCATATAATGGGAGACGACGGTATGGGTCAGGTGAAACAGACTGTCGTTTGCCAAACGGACGCTGTTACCTACTCACTCTGGCAACACCATCGGCACCTGAACCTCCTTGAGCCTCAGGAGCAGGAGCCGCCGCCTCAGCAGCTGGAGCCGCTGCAAGCGCTAACAGATCTTCCTTCTTCACCAAACCTTTTGGGGGATCGGGAGACGATGTTAGCTCAAGCGACGTTCGCAACGGCCCTCCTCCCTTTGAGTTCCCCTTGTGGATCTTTAAGTCCCCCGAGTCTTACCTCCATCATTCTTCTCTAATTGAGCGAATTTGGCTTCGTCAAAGAGATCACCAACAAGACTCTTCACCTGCTCAACAGTGAGCTCTTCGGGAAGTGCACTAGAAGAAGCACACATTCTAACTTTCTTTAACATCCTCATGAGCCCAGGCTGTTGCCCCCGGGGAAAAGACAAAAGGAATCCCCTGACCCCCCAAATTGAGACATTAGTAATCCCCTCCCTTGTGGAATAAATTGAAGAACGCAACGTTTTTTTTAAACGAAGGCCTTGATGACGATACAGGAGCGCGATATATTAAAAAAACGCGATGTTACGTTTGTTTAGGTATAAAAACGGTGAAAAGTTGAGGGGGGAATTGAAGTGTATACCCAAAACGGCTTATTATAGCGTAAAAATGATACCACAGTCTATTGACATCAACCATGATCATTATTTTGCGCCGCGTCCGGCACAAA